>Ga0308171_1000633_pt1 | contig 66766 bp, 54 predicted proteins | sample PhyGR1_FD_202135 | JGI IMG/M metagenome (GOLD analysis project Ga0308171, IMG submission 202135) | Phyllosphere microbial communities from UC Gill Tract Community Farm, Albany, California, United States - DLSLSG.R1 | ecosystem: Host-associated > Plants > Phyllosphere > Unclassified | place: USA...
TCGCAGTCACAGCCGCTGAGCAAGTTAACAAATAAGAAGGGTCCCTATGAACATTAAAAAAACGATTGTCGCCTCACTGTTAGCCTGCATGTTACCTGCCGCGGTTATGGCAAAAGATATTTCCGTTGGCGTCTCGATGGCGCTGTTTGATGACAACTTCCTCACCATTCTGCGTACTTCAATGCAGAAAGAGATGCAGAAAGATGGCGTCAAAGGACAAGTTGAGGATGCAAAGGGCGACGTTTCACAGCAGTTGCAACAGGTTCAAAACTTTATCGGTCAGGGTGTTGATGCCCTGATCGTCAACCCGGTCGACACCAATGCGGTGAAACCGATTATGGATCAGGCGAGCAAAGCGGGGATTCCGCTGATCTTCGTAAACCGCCGTCCACAGGCTGAACTGACGGGCAAAATGGCCTATGTCGGTTCTGATTCAGAACTGGCCGGGCGCTTACAGATGGAAGCACTGGCTAAAGCAATGAACGGCAAAGGCAACGTTGCGATCCTGATGGGTGACCTTGCGAATGAAGCGACCCGCGACCGTACCAAGGGCGTGGAAGAAGTTGCGGCTAAATTCCCTGGTATCAAAATCGTGCAGAAACAGACTGCCAAATTTACCCGTAACGACGCGGTGGATGTGGTCAGTAACTGGATGACGGCGGGTGATCAGATCAATGCCATTGCCTCAAACAACGATGAAATGGCGATCGGTGCGCTGCAGGCCCTGGGTAAAAACCCGGACAAAATCCTGATCGCTGGCGTCGATGGTACCCCGGATGCGCTGCAGATGCTGAAGCAGGGCAAGATGGTCGCCACGGTATTCCAGGATGCGCAGGGTCAGGGTGAAGGTGCGGTGCAGACGGCAGTAAAACTGGTGAACGGTGAGAAAGTGCAGAAAGTGATCAACATCCCTTACCAGCTGATTACCAAAGATAATATGGAACAGTTTGCTAACCGTAACCTGAAATAATCGTTCCCGACCCAGCTGTACGGAGGTGATGTATGAACGCGTTTGCGCTTGAAGCCGAAGGCATCAGCAAGTTCTTCCCCGGCGTTAAAGCCCTCGACAATGTGTCGTTGCGGGTGCGTCCGGGAACGGTACATGCCTTGATGGGCGAAAATGGCGCGGGCAAATCCACTTTAATGAAGTGCCTGATCGGGATGTATCGTCCCGATCAGGGCATGATTAAAATTAAAGGGGAGCCAGTGCAGTTTCAGGACACGATGGACGCGTTGCGTTCCGGCATTTCAATGATCCACCAGGAACTCAATCTGGTGCCTTACATGACCGTCGCTGAAAATATCTGGCTGGGTCGTGAGCCGATGAGATTTGGTTTTGTCGATCACGCCCGCCTTAATCAGAAAACTCAGGAACTGCTCAACCGCCTGAATATTCGTCTGAAAGCCGAACAGATGGTGGGCGAACTCAGCATCGCGTCACAGCAGATGGTCGAGATTGCCAAAGCGGTCTCCTGGGATTCAGACATCGTCATTATGGATGAACCGACCTCAGCGCTGACGGAAACTGAAGTGGCGCACCTGTTTACTATCATTCGTGACCTGCGGGAGCAGGGCAAAGCGATCATCTACATCAGCCACAAGATGGATGAAATTTTCACCATCACTGATGAAGTCAGTATCTTCCGCGACGGCACCTGGATCGCCAGCGATCAGACGGCGAAATATACCCGCCAGTCGCTGATTACCCAGATGGTAGGGCGCGAACTGACCCAGCTGTTCCCGAAATTCAACAATGCCATCGGGGAAGAGGTGCTGACGGTGCGTAATCTCACCTGTAAGGATCGTTTCACCGATGTCAGCTTCAGTGTGCGCAGGGGGGAGATCCTCGGCGTTGCCGGACTGGTGGGTGCCGGTCGCAGTGAGGTGATGGAGAGCCTGTTCGGCATGGAGAGTTTCGACAGCGGCGAAATCTTAATTGATGGTGTTCCGGTGACGATCGACTCACCTTCAACGGCGATTGAAAAGGGCATGGCGTTCCTCACTGAGGACCGTAAAAAGTCCGGGCTGTTTCTGGTGTTATCGGTGATGGAGAACATGAGCATCGTCAACATGCCGGAGTACAGCGGCAAAAGCGGTTTTGTCAGCCATGTGAAGATGGCGCAGGACTGCATGGATCAAATCCGCCGCCTTAACATCAAAACCCCGACCATGGATCAAATCATCAACAACCTCAGCGGCGGTAATCAGCAGAAAGTCCTGATTGCCCGCTGGCTGCTGGCACAACCCAAGATTCTGATTCTGGACGAACCGACGCGCGGCATTGACGTCGGTGCAAAAGCGGAGATTTACCGCTTAATCAGTGAACTCGCCAACCGTGGCGTGGCTATCATCATGGTCTCTTCTGAATTGCCGGAAATCCTTGGCATGAGCGACCGGGTGATGGTGATGCACGGCGGGCGTATAACCGGCATCCTCAATAAAGAAGAAGCCGATCAGGAAACCATTCTGTCGTTGGCATCCGAGTGAGGCGCGAGAACACTATGAGCAATATGAAAGCCACTGCCACCCCGGCAGCCCCGCAGCAACCCTCTTTTTTTGCCAGCCTGCGTCATAAATTGCCGAAAGACACCGGCATTTTTGTGGTGATGGTGGGGATTGCGTTGATTTTTGAAATGTTCGGCTGGTACGTGCGTGACCAGTCTTTTCTGCTCAACACCAACCGTCTGATCCTGATTGTCCTGCAGGTGGCGATTATCGGGATTATCGCCGTTGGCGTAACGCAGGTCATCATCACTACGGGTATCGATCTCTCCTCGGGTTCCATCATCGCCCTTGCGGCGGTAGTGGCCGCGAGCCTGGCACAGACCTCTGACAGTCTGTCGCCGATGTATCCGTCGCTGGTAAATATGCCTGCGGTAATCCCTATTGCGGCTGGTGTTGGCGTCGGTTTGCTGGCGGGTGTGGTCAATGGTGTGCTGATTACCCGAACCGGTATTCCGCCTTTCATCGCCACGCTCGGCATGATGGTATCGGCACGCGGTCTGGCGCAGTATTACACCCAGGGCAATCCGATCAGCTTCCTTTCCGATGGCTTTACCTCAATCGGACAGGGTGCTATGCCTGTGGTGATTTTCCTGGTGGTGGCGCTGCTGTTCCACATTGCCCTGAAACACACCCGCTACGGTAAATATGTTTACGCCATCGGCGGCAACATGACCTCGGCGAAAGTCTCCGGTATCAACGTTAACAAGTATCTGATCATTGTTTACACCATTGCCGGCGCACTCTCTGGCCTGGCAGGTGTGGTACTGGCGGCGCGTGTCAGCAGTGGCCAGTCGAGTATGGGGATGTCCTACGAGCTGGATGCGATTGCCGCAGCTGTTATCGGCGGTAGCAGCCTGATGGGTGGCGTGGGACGTATCACCGGTACACTTATTGGCGCAGTGATCCTCGGCCTGATCAAAAGCGGCTTCACCTTCGTGGGTGTCGATGCGTATATTCAGGACATCATTAAAGGGATGATCATTGTGGCTGCGGTCTCTATCGACATGCACCGTAACCGTAAAAAACGTTAAGCAGCAGGCGTTGCCTTCTTCCATATGCGGGAGAAGGCAACGTGACTTTTTACCCTTTAGTATTTGTCAGCGATAAGAAATCCCGCTGATAACGGTTACATATTTACCCCCCTTCATCACGCTTCGCTTCAGGCCCCGCAGGCTTTCATCAGGTGCAATGCGTTTCCACTGCACTAAAACTGTACAGACTGTCATCACTTTTCTGCACGTCTGACTCGCAGCAACTGCACTGTCACAGTGCGCCCGACACCGTCTCTCAACCTGATGAGGCATTCCTGATGCTTATTAACTCTTAAGAGGTAATCAGAAACGCTTATTTTCCGGGCCGTTAGGAAAAATCTGGCTGGCGAAAAGCGGGTGTCATTTAAACCTGGCCTGCATCTTGCAAAATCTCAGTTATCAGGGCGATGGGATCAGACCCATTTCGCTATTCGGGGTGAGTGACGGAGGCAAGATGAATTTAAGACGACTGAAGTACTTTGTGAAAATCGTCGATATCGGCAGTCTGACGCAGGCGGCAGAAGTGCTGCACATCGCACAGCCTGCACTCAGTCAGCAGGTCGCGACGCTGGAGAATGAGCTGGATCAGCAATTACTGATCCGCACCAAGCGCGGCGTCACGCCAACGGAAGCCGGTAAGATTCTCTATGGCCATGCGCGTACCATTCTGCGTCAGTGCGAGCAGGCCCAGACAGCGGTCATTAACGCCGGTCAGGTGCTGAGTGGTCAGGTATCCATTGGTCTGGCTCCGGGCACGGCAGCCTCATCGCTGACTATGCCGCTGCTGCAAACCGTTCGCGATCAGTTTCCTGAAGTGCTGGTCTACCTGCACGAAAACAGCGGCAGCGTGCTGAATGAGAAAGTGATGAACGGTCAGCTGGATATGGCAGTGTTATACGATCGCGCACCGACTGCCGGCATCAACAGCATGCCGCTGATGAAAGAGGACCTCTTCCTGGTGGGTGCCACCGACTACCCGGGTGCCAGCGTGGATCTGGCCGATGTGGCGCAGATGAGCCTGTTCTTACCGCGCGACTACAGTGCCGTGCGCAAGCGGGTTGATGAGGCGTTTTCTCTGCGTCGCCTGAGTGCGCGAATCATCGGTGAGATCGAATCAATTTCAACCCTGACCTCAGCCATTTCCAGCGGCATGGGTGTCACCGTATTACCTGAATCTGCCGCCCGTTCGCTGGTGGGTTCAACGGATGCCTGGATGTCACGCATCAATAGTCCGTCATTGAGCCTGCCGCTGTCGCTGAATATCTCTGCCCGTTTACCGTTGTCGCCTTCCGCACAGGCAGTAAAAAATATCCTGCTGTCGCTGCTGAATAAACCGCTGAGCGAGGAGCGGGAGTTGATGTTAGTCGGTTAGAGGAGGCGCTTGCAGCGGGCTGGCAACCAGCCGGTTTGGCTTTGCAGCGGGCTGGCAATTAAAAGGTTTCTCATTACAGCGCGTTAGCATTGAGCGGGTTACGCCCGCCAGGCGGTGGGCAGTTTCAGGTCGCCCGTGCAGGCGGACGCGTCAAGGGGCGGACGCCCGCCCCTTAACAATCCCGGCGTCCGGCTGCCTGCACGCCCCGCTTCGCGGGGTGCCTTCGTCACGCCCTGCGGCCCACGGACCGTCCGGACGCGCCCTCCCTGGCGCGTTCCGTCCTTTCGCCGACGTCCTGTCGGCTCATCCTTGCCTCCGGTTGTTCCTCAGCGCTTCGGATGCCTCGGGGAACCCCTGCCGGTGGGATTCTTGCCCGGTTCCGGCATGCAGGCCGCTGAAAGCGGGGAAAAATCTGGCTGGTTTCGCCTTGCAGCGGGCTGGCAATTAAAAGGTTTCTCATTACAGCGCGTTAGCATTGAGCGGGTTTCGCCCGCCAGGCTATGCGGAGTTTCAGGTTATCCGTGCAGGCGGACGCGTCAAGGGGCGGACGCCCGCCCCTTAACAATCCCGGCGTCCGGCTGCCTGCGCGCCCCGCTGCGCGGGGTGCCTTCGTCACGTCCTGCGGCCCACGGACCGTCCGGACGCGCCATCCCTGGCGCGAACCGTCCTTTCGCCGACGTCCTGTCGGCTCATCCTCGCCTCCGGTTGTTCCTCAGCGCTGCGGACGCCTCTCACAAACCCCCGCCTGTGAGTTTTTTGAGCTGTCTGCTGCCTGAAGACCTTTTCTGAAACGTAAAGCGATAAAGTACTCAATACAAAAAGAAGAGATAAAAGCGGGGAAGGAGGCCATCAGAACCGCTGAGCGGATGAGGGATTTCAGGACGAGCGGCAGGGATGCCGCGAAGAGGCGGGTTCGCGCCAGGGATGGCGCGTCCCGCCGGTCCGTAAGAAATCCGGAAGAGGCGAAGGAACCGCGAAGCGGCGGTGAAGCAGGCCGGAGCGCGGGGTCAAGGGGGCGCGGCGACTGGCGCCCCCTTGTTGGTCGCCTGCAGAGGCGTGACCGAAACTGCCCGGCTCACCAGGCGAACGAAAACCTCTCATAGCCCGTTCGCGCAGCGAACACCCCTCAGCTTCAGCGAGTACCTCAGCCCATTTGTGCAGCGAACAATCCCACCCATTTATTCCCTAAAGTCATAAAGCCAAATTTTTTAGTATTTCCGGTTATCAATAATAGTTCTTACCATCAGGAAATCAGATTAGGTAAAGGGAGGTAAATATCTTGAATTTCCAGCAGCTTAAAATCATCCGCGAGGCGGCCCGCTGTGAGTTTAACTTAACGGAAGTCGCTAACACGCTGTTTACCTCCCAGTCGGGTGTCAGTCGGCACATCCGTGATCTGGAAGATGAGCTGGGCGTGGAAATCTTTATCCGGCGCGGCAAGCGACTGCTGGGGATGACAGAACCAGGAAAAGCGCTGCTGACGATTGCTGAACGTATACTGGACGAAGCGGGGAAAGTGCGACGTCTTGCTGATGTTTTTACCAATGAAACCAGCGGCATCCTGACCATCGCCACCACCCATACTCAGGCACGCTACAGCCTGCCTAAAGTGATCAAAGCGTTCCGTCAGCTCTATCCCAACGTCCGACTTGAGTTGAATCAGGGATCGCCGCAGGAAATCGTCACCATGCTGCTGGCGGGTGAAGCGGATATCGGCATCGCCAGTGAAATGCTGGTCAATAACAGCAGTCTGGCCGCATTCCCGTGGTTCAGCTGGCATCACGCCCTGCTGGTGCCTGAAGGGCATGAGCTGGTGCAGAACCAGCCGGTCTCGCTCAGCACCCTCGGCCGCTATCCACTTATTACCTACCGGCAGGGCATTACGGGGCGTTCGCGGGTTGACCGCGCCTTCCAGGCGGCGGGCTTAAAACCCGATATCGTGCTCAGCGCTCAGGACTCTGACGTGGTGAAAACCTATGTAAAACTTGGTCTGGGCGTCGGGATCCTGGCCGATCAGGCGTGTGAAACCGAAGAGAATGGAGATCTGGAACGCCTGGATGCCACGCATCTGTTCGATGCAAGCACCGTATGGCTTGGCCTCAAACGCGGTCAGCTGCAGCGCAATTACGTCTGGCAGTTCCTGGAGCTCTGCAACGCCAACCTGTCGCTGGAGGAGATCAAACGCCAGGCACTCTCATACGGCAGTGACGACGAACCGGTTATCGACTTCCAGATTTAATCACACTGCGCATCCCGCCGGATGCGCCCCGTTCCCGCACGGCATAAAATTTCAAATCACTGCAAAAAACTCCTTCACGGACCTTTCTCATCCCGCATAACAACATCCTGCACTGACCCGGCACGATAAAGTGGAATTAACTGACCACAAGGGGATGCTATGTCGCGATTAACACTTACAGACAGCGATCTGCTGCGCCAGCAGGCGCTGTTTGCCGGGCACTGGCAGGATGCGCATCAGGGCGCTACGCTGCCGGTCACCGATCCTGCTACAGGTGAAACGCTGGCCACCATTCCGGCACTTGGCCGGGCGGAGACGGAGCAGGCGATAGCCTATGCGGAAACGGTGCGCATCAGCTGGGGCAAAACCCCCAATGCCAGCCGTGCCGCGCTACTGGAAAAATGGCATCAGCTGATTGTTGAACATGCTGATGATCTGGCGATCATCATGACTGCCGAGCAGGGCAAGCCGCTGGCGGAAGCCAGAGGCGAGGTGCTCTACGGTGCCAGCTTTGTGAAATGGTTCGCAGAAGAGGCGCGCCGCATCTACGGCGACACCATTCCCGCGCCCAGCGAGGACCGCCGCATTCTGGTGCTGAAACAGCCAGTGGGGGTTGCCGCCGCCATCACGCCGTGGAACTTCCCGATTGCAATGATCACCCGCAAAGTTGCGCCAGCGCTCGCCGCCGGATGCCCGATTATCGTTAAACCTTCAGAGTTAACGCCGCTTTCAGCGCTGGCACTGGCAGTGCTGGCAGAACGTGCGGGTTTTCCGTCAGGCGTGTTGCAGGTGCTGACCGGCCTGCCCACGGAGATTGGTGCGGCGCTGACTGAAAGCCGCACGGTACGTAAAATCTCCTTTACCGGTTCGACCCGCATCGGGCAGCTATTAATGCAGCAAAGTGCTAACAGCATAAAGCGCCTGAGCCTGGAGCTGGGCGGCAACGCGCCGCTGATTGTGTTTGATGACGCCGATATTGAGATTGCGGTCGCCGGCGTCATGCTCAGCAAGTTCCGCAACGCCGGACAGACCTGCGTTTGTGCGAACCGCATTCTGGTGCAGAAAAGCATCTATCCACGCTTCACTGCCCGACTGCTGGAATCGGTTGCGACGCTGAAAGTGGGCGATGGCTTTGCGCCGGACAGCACCATTGGTCCGCTGATCAACAGCCGCGCAGTGGAGAAAGTGAATGGTCACATCGACGATGCGCTGAGTCAGGGCGCAACCCTGCTGACGGGCGGCATCAGCCACGGTAATGGCACTTTCGTAGAGCCCACGGTGCTCGGTGGGGTCACGTCCAGTATGCGGATCGCCCATGAAGAGACATTCGGCCCGGTCGCGCCGCTGTTTGTCTTTGATGATGAAGAGGAGGCGATCGCGATGGCGAATGACACCCCTTACGGGCTGGGTGCCTATTTCTTTACCGAGAATATCCGGCGGGCATGGCGGGTCGCGGAAGCGCTGGAGTTTGGCATGGTCGGCTTTAATACCGGTGCTATTTCCCTGGAGGTCGCGCCGTTTGGCGGTGTGAAACTCTCTGGTATTGGCCGGGAAGGTTCCCGCTACGGAATGGATGAATATCTGGAACAGAAGACATTTCACATTGGCAGTCTGTAATTAAATAGTAATAGCACGCCAGCCGGGAAAACCGGCTGGCTTTTTTTTGTCTGATGCTCAGGATAAATTCTTCGGCGTCAAATAATAGTCTTAAAAAAAGAAAGAATTTATCAGGGTTGTGATGTGCATCGGTAAAGCGGCGTGGACCTGGCACTGTAATGAGCAGCCTGACCCGGAATATCCGCTGTGGTGCAATTTCCGTGCAGGTTGCACCAGCAGGGCGCATAAATTTTGTGAAGTAAATCATCTGTTTAATTGTTCGGCAATTCCGCAAAAAAACGCCTGACAATACGGCAGAAAATTTTTTTGCGCTGTTTTAAACGCATTTTTATTTTTTGCCCGGCTGGCATACTTTCTGCATTAGCTTATTAACACCGCAGAAACCGGCAGCTGAAAACGCTAATTAGGCAGCAACTTATGGGTGTAACAAATAAGGAATTCTTCCATGTTAAGTTTCGACCCTGAAAAAGTTTCTCTTCCGGCTGGCCATTATATTGGCGGCCAGCACTGTCAGAGCCAGGGCGCAGCCTTTGAGGTTAAACGCCCCTCTGATGGCAGCGTCTATGCCACGCTGCAGGACGCCACGCCGCAGGATGTTGATCGCGCTGTTACCGTCGCGCATCAGGCACTGAAAACCAGCGGCTGGTCCGGCTGTCCGCCGCGCGAACGCGGCCGTGTGTTACGCCGCTGGGCCGATCTGATTGAGCAGGACACGCTGCTGGCACAGCTCGAAGCGCTGGGCTCCACCCGGCCAATCAGCGACGTGGTGCTGCACGAAATTCCGTTTACCGCCGAAGCGATTCGCTTCTATGCCGAATGCGCCGACAAATACAGCGGCGACCTCTTTCCTACCCGCGACAGCAGCCTCGGCATGCTGATTGCCGAACCTTATGGCGTCATCGCCGCGATTACCCCGTGGAATTTCCCGCTGTCGATGGCGTCGTGGAAATGCGGACCGGCGCTGGCGGCGGGTAACGCAGTGGTGCTGAAACCCTCTGAACTGACCCCGTTTTCAACCGTGCGCATGGCCGAACTGGCGATCCAGGCAGGCTTGCCGGCGGGCGTGCTGAACATTGTACAGGGCAGCGGTGCGGTGACCGGCAGCGCGCTGGTGACCCATCCGCTGGTGCGAAAAGTCTCCTTTACCGGCTCGACCGTGACCGGAAAACGCATCATGAGCGATGCCGCGCAGCACGGTATGAAACCGGTGACGCTGGAGCTGGGCGGAAAAAGCCCGCAACTGGTGTTTGATGACGCGGGTGACCTTGAGGTGCTGGCTCAGCGCATCTTGCGCGGCTTTACCGCCAACGGCGGCCAGGCCTGTGTGGCGGGCACCCGTCTTATTGTGCAGCGCAATATTGCCGATCCGCTGGTTGAGCGGCTGGCTCAGCTCTGCCGCGAACTCAAACCGGGCGTCACCTGGCAGGAAGAGAGCCGCTATGCGCCGCTGATCGACGAACGTCAGGGTAACAAAGTCTGCTCGGTGATTGAGGCGGCTAAAGCGCAGGGCGCAGAGGTGCTGGTGGGCGGAGAGCGTTTTGCCCATACCGGTGATGGCTGGTTCTGGCAGCCCACGCTGCTGAGCCACGTGGCGCAGGATAATCCGGCGGTGCAGCAGGAGATTTTTGGTCCGGTGCTGACGGTACAGACGTTTGACGACGAAGAGCAGGGGCTGGCGATGGCCGCCCATGACACTTACGGCCTCTGCGCCGGTGTCCACACGCTGAGCCTGCCACGTGCTATGCGGGCGATGCGGGCCATTGACGCGGGCACCGTCTGGATCAACCGCTATGGCCGCTCCGGTGACTTCATCATTCCGACCGGTGGTTTTCTCGGTTCCGGCATTGGGAAAGATTTAGGGCGTCAGGCGTTTCAGGCCTGCCAGCGCCAGAAAAGTGTACTCATCGATTTCTAAGCGCAACTGACAATGACGAGGGTGTTACATGGCACTGTTTAAACCGAAATTCATCACGTTTGACTGTTACGGCACGCTGATTCGCTTCGATATGGCGGGCGCGGCACAGCGCTGTTTCAGCGACCGCGTCGACCCGGAAGCAATGAACGCCTTTACCACTGATTTTTCCAGCTACCGGCTGGATGAGGTGCTCGGCGCATGGAAACCCTATTACGACGTCGTCAGTAATGCGATTCAGCGCACCTGCAAAAAGTGGGGCGTGAAGTGGGATAAAGCCGACAGCGACTTTATCTACACCGACTGCGCCAGCTGGGGACCGCATCCCGACGTGCCCGCCGGGCTGGCAAAAGTCGCTAAAGAGTTTCCGCTGGTGCTGCTGACCAATTCGATGAAAGACCTGATTCCGCACCACGAACCGCGTCTGGGCGCACCCATTTACCTGACCATCACGGCGGAAGAGGCAGGCGCTTACAAGCCACAGATGAAAGGCTTTGAGTACATGCTCGATAAGCTCGGCTGCGGTCCGGAGGAGATCCTACATGTCTCCTCCAGCTTCCGCTATGACCTGATGACCGCCCACGATCTCGGTATCAAAAACAAAGTCTGGGTCAATCGCGGTCATGAACCCGCGAATCCGTACTACCAGTACACCGAAATCAAAGATATCGGCGGCCTGCCTGGCGTCGTCGGACTCTGAGGAACACCCCATGAAACTGGAATCGTTCTGGCAGACCACCGCTCCGGCCTTTACCGGTGCCGCCCGCGAGCCGCTGCCCGCCCAGGCGGATGTGGTGGTAATCGGCGGCGGCTTCACCGGCGTCTCAGCGGCCCTTAACCTGGCGCGTAACGGCATCAGTGTGGTGCTGCTGGAGAGTGGCGACGTGATGAGCCAGGCCTCAGCGCGCAACGGCGGCCACTGCAACACCGGTGTGGCGCAGAACTTCACCTCGCTGGTGGCAAGCCAGGGTCTGGAGCAGGCCAGCCGCTTCTACCGGGCATTTGACGATGCGGTGAGCTACGTCCAGCAACTGATCCAGGATGAAGCGATCGACTGTGACTTCCGGCTGTGCGGCAAGCTAAAACTCGCCAGCAAAGCGTCGCACGTGGCGGGGCTGCGGGAGGCGTATGAACTGATGCGCCGCACTGTCGACCCTGAGATTGAACTGCTCGACAAAACGGCGGTGCGCGACGAGATCGCCAGCGACGACTTCCACGGCGGCCTGCTGCAGAAGCGTGGCGGCCAGATGCACATGGGTAAGTTTGGCATCGGGCTGGCAGAAGCCGCCGCCCGCAGCGGCGCGAAGATTTTCCCACATCATGCGGTGACGAAGTTAGACCGCCTGCAGGGCTATCAGCATCGGATACACACCGCGCAGGGTACGATTCTGGCGGATAAAGTGCTGATGGCGACCGGCTGCTCCAATGTCGGTCCTTTTCCCTGGTTCCAGCGCCGCATCGTGCCGGTCGGCAGCTTTATTGTGGTGACCGAAGCCCTCGACCCGGCGTTGCTGCGCCAGGTGCTGCCCAATAATCGGACTTACGTCACCTCGCTGAATATCGGCAACTACTTCCGGACGACGGCTGACAGCCGTCTGGTGTTTGGTGGCCGCGCCCGGTTTGCCGTCAGTAACCCGACATCAGATTCGCGCAGCGGCGAAATTCTGCGCCACGCGATGACGCAGATGCTGCCGCAGCTTGGGCAGGCAAAGGTGGATTACTGCTGGGGCGGCATGGTTGACATGACCGCAGATCGTCTGCCACACGCGGGTGAACAGGATGGCCTGTTCTATTCGCTGGGCTACAGCGGCCACGGCACCCAGATGTCGGTGTGGATGGGGCGGGTGATGGCCGATCTGCTGGCCGAAAAACGCACTGAAAATCCCTGGCAGCGCGACGCATGGCCCGCGCTGCCCGGTTATCACGGCAAGCCCTGGTTTTTACCGCTCGCAGGACTCTATTACAAAGCAAAGGATCGCCTTTCATAACATCCCGTCGGGTGCTGGCCGCCAGATGTCCAGCACTGCCTGAAAAATGATCCCCGGTTCGCCTGACTATTGAGGGTACAGAGATGAGTAAATTTGATAATAACGACGCTGATGCGGTAAATCCGGCACTGACGCGCATGATCACCGAAGGCTCACTGTCACGTCGCAGCCTGATGAAAATCCTCTCCGCAGGCGCGGTGATGAGCAGCGGGATGATCGGTTTTTCCGGGGCGGCACTGGCAGACGACAAGCCGGTCAAAGGCGGTAAACTGCGTGCGGCGATGTCGAATGCTTCAGCCACCGATACGCTCGATCCGGCCAAAAGTAACAACAGCGCGGACTACACCCGGCAGTTCATGTTTTATAGCGGGCTGACCGAACTGGATAAAAACCTGATGGCGCAACCCGCGCTGGCCGAATCGCTGGACTCCAGCGACGGGATCACCTGGCATATCAAGCTGCGTAAAGGGGTGACCTTTCATGACGGCAAACCGCTGACCGCCAAAGATGTCATCTTCTCGCTCAGCCGCCACAAAGATCCGGCCATCGCCTCGATCGCCTTTAAGCTGGCCGATCAGTTCAAAACCTTCAGTGCCATCAACGATAACGAAGTGCAGCTGGAGCTGAACAGCGCCAATTTCGACGTCCCTTATATGCTGGCGACGCCACCGTTTTTGATCGTGAAGGACGGCACGACCGACTTCAGTAAAGGCATCGGCACCGGTCCGTTTGTCTGCAAAACCTTTATGCCGGGAACGCGCACCATCGGCACCAAAAATCCCAACTACTACAAGTCTGGTCTGCCGCATCTGGATGAGGTGGAGCTGATTGGCGTCACCGACGGCGCAGCACGCGTCAATGCCCTGATGTCGGGCGATCTTCAGATGGTCTCAACCCTGACCGCCGCTGACTGCAAGCGCATTAAAGCCAGCGGTGAGTTTGGGGTGCTGGAGAGTAAATCGGGCATGTATACCAATCTGATTATTCGTACCGACGTGAAGCCAGGTAATAACGAAGATTTTGTGCTGGCGATGAAATACCTGCAGCCGCGCGAAATGCTGGTGAAAACGGTGCTGCAGGGCTACGGCGACGTCAGTAATGACACCCCGGTACCGCCGTGGCATCCGCTCTACAACGCCGACCTCAAACCCCGTCCGCTCGACGTGGAAAAAGCGAAGTTCCACATTAAAAAAGCGGGCATGGCTGGCTCCACAGTAGAGATCATCACCACACCGAATATCGAAGGGGCCAACGAGGGCGGTCAGCTGATCCAGCAGATGGCGCGCGGGGCCGGGCTAAACGTGAAAGTGCGACGCGTGCCCTATGACGGTTACTGGTCCTCGCACTGGATGAAAGATCCGGTGGGATACGGCTCGATAAACCCGCGTCCGACGCTCGACATGCTCTTCTCACAGTTTTATCTCTCTACCGCACCGAACAACGAGTCGGGCTGGAAAAATCCCCAGTTTGATCAGCTGGTGGTCGCCGCACGCGGTGAACGCGATCAGGCAAAACGCAAACAGATGTATGGCGACATGCAGACGCTGATTTATGACCACTGCGGCACGATCATCCCGACCTTTATCAGCTCCACCGATGGTTACAGCAAAAAGGTCAAAGGTGTCGAAGCCTGGCCGTCAGGCATGATGATGGGCTATCGCTTCCATGAGTTTGCGTGGCTGACCGCCTGATTTTATCTGAGTAAGGAGTACGCCGATGAACCGATACATGCTGTTCCTGATTGCCCGGCGGATTGGCGCCGGCATCCTGACTTTGCTTATCGTCTCGGCGGTGGTGTTTTTCATCACCAGCCTGCTGCCGGGTGACGCGGCGCAGATGATCCTCGGCCAGAACGCCACGCCGGAAACGGTGGCGGCGTTACGGCAGCAACTGGGTCTCGATCAGCCTTTGCTGATGCGCTATATCCACTGGCTGACAGGCATGGTGCAGGGTGACTTTGGCACCTCGTTTGCCAGCCATCTGCCCGTCTCGCAACTGGTGGCGCAGCGTATTCCCGCCACCTTTGAACTGGCGGGTATCACCACGCTGATCTGCGTGCCGATGGCGCTAATCATCGGCATTATCGCGGCAATGCATCGCGGTTCCCGTCTCGATCGGGCGCTGGTCATCGGCACCATGGCGACAGTCGCCGTGCCGGAGTTTCTGGTGGCGACGGTGGCGGTGCTGATTTTCGCCGTGAAGCTGCACTGGGTGTCGGCGATGTCGTTCGGCAGTCCGGATAGCGGCCTGCTGAGCTACCTCAAAGCGTATGCGCTGCCAGTGCTGACCCTCTGTTGCGTCCTGGTCGCGCAGATGGCACGCATGACGCGGGCCGCCATTATCAACCAGCTCGACAGCCCCTATCTGGAGATGGCGTTGCTGAAAGGGGTGTCACCGCTTCGCGCCGTGCTGCGTCACGCCTTGCCCAACGCCGTCGGACCCATCGCCAACGCGATCTCACTCAGCCTCTCCTATCTGTTTGGCGGGGTGATCATCATCGAAACTATCTTCAGCTATCCCGGACTGGCCAGCCAGCTGGTGGATGCGGTCAGTAACCGCGACCTGCCGGTGGTGCAGCTCTGCGTGATGCTGTTTGCAGCCTGCTACCTGGTACTGCTGCTGGCGGCCGACATTCTGACTATTGCCTTTAACCCGAAATGGAGAAGCGCATGAATACTCTCTTGTTGCCCTGGCGTTTCTTACAGTCACTCTCCTGGTCGGGTCGGCTGGGTCTGATGATGTCGCTGTTCTGGCTGCTGATGGCCCTGTTCGGCACCTCGCTGGCGCCGCACAGCATTGATGACATCGGCGGCGGCCCGCTGATGGGCGGCCTGACGGCGGATAACCTGCTGGGCACCGACTATCTGGGACGCGACATGCTGAGCCGTATCCTTTATGGCGCGAAATTCTCTATCGGTTTGGCACTCAGTGCGGCGCTGCTGGCCAGCCTGATCGGCACGCTGCTGGCCTTGCTGGCGGCGGTGACGGGACGCTGGCTGGAGGAGTTACTCGGTCGCGTCAACGATGCCCTGCTGGTGCTGCCAGGCAAAGTCCTGTCGCTGATGATCGTTGCGGTGTTTGGCTCCTCGCTGCCGATGCTGATCCTGACGGCGGTGTTCACCTACTGGCCGGGCGCATTCCGCATCGCGTTTGCCATGGCCAGTTCGCTGCGCAGCATGGATTATGTTCGCGCTTCACGACTGCGGGGCGAAAGCCGTTGGTATATCGCCATACACGACATCCTGCCCAACATGGTGCATCCGATGCTGACGGACTTCGGCCTGCGCTTTGTCTACATCGTGCTGCTGCTGAGCGGCCTGAGCTTCCTGGGGCTGGGCGTGCAGCCGCCGTACGCCGACTGGGGCACGCTGGTACGTGAAAACATGCAGGGGCTGTTTGACGGTTCGCCTGCGGTACTGATGCCCGCGCTGGCAATTGCCAGCCTGACCATTGGTGCCAACCTGTTTATTGACAGTCTGCAGGCGATGCGCCCGATGACGCTGGCGAGGGAGGGAGCATGAACGTGACACCACATACTGCTATGCCGGTGATTTCGGTCGATAAACTGCGTGTCACCGCGCAGACCGATCGCGGTGAAGAGATCGACCTGGTTTCTGACATTCATTTTACCGTGCAGAAAGGTGAGGTGCTGGCGCTGATAGGCGAATCCGGCTCCGGTAAAACCACCATCGCCATGGCGGTGATGGGCTATGCCCGCAGCGGCTGCCGCATTGCCGAAGGGAATATTCACGTTGCTGGCACGGATGTTAACAGCCTGACGCCGGGCCAGCTGCGCGCCTTTCGCGGCAACAAAGTCGCCTATATCGCCCAGAGTGCGGCGGCGTCCTTTAATCCGGGGATGAAGATTCTCGACCAGGTGATTGAGCCGGTGGTTATTCACGGCACCCTGACGCGCAAAGCGGCGAAAGAGAAGGCGATAGGCCTGTTTCGCGAACTGGCTCTGCCGAACCCCGAGACCATTGGCGATCGTTTCCCGCACCAGGTATCGGGCGGCCAGCTACAGCGTCTGATGACGGCAATGGCGCTGATTGGCGATCCGGATGTGGTGATCCTGGATGAACCGACCACCGCACTGGATGTGACCACCCAGGTAGAAGTGCTGAAAGCGTTTCGACGCGTGGTGGTGCAGCGTGGCGTTACCGCGATTTACGTCAGCCATGACCTGGCCGTGGTGGCACAGATGGCCGACCGGATTCTGGTGCTGCTGCGCGGTAAAATGGCGGAGTATGGCAGCACTGAGCATCTGATTGGCGCGCCAAAGGCGGAGTACACCCGCTTACTGATGGACGCGGCGCGGCAGAAAGAGCGGCCCAGCAACTGGTGCCCGGCCGCTGCCGATATTCAGCCGCTGCTGGAAGTGCGCGACCTCAACGCAGGTTATGGCCCGCGCGACAGCGAAGGCCATTCGAAAGTGCGCATTCTTGAGGAGATTAACCTCAAACTGTGGAAGGGGCAGGCGATTGGCATTATCGGTGAATCAGGCTCGGGCAAAACCACCCTGGCGCACGCCATTGCCGGACTTAACGCCCCCAGTCACGGCCACATCCTGTTTAACGGCCACTACATCGCGGGCGATATGCAAAAACGCCCTGACAACGAGCTGCGGCGCATTCAGTATGTGTTCCAGATGGCGGATACCGCACTGAATCCGGCCCACAGCGTTGAACGTATCCTGTCGCGACCGCTGACGCTGTTTCATGGCCTGAGCGGGGCGGCCCGCCAGCAGCGACTTTATCAGTTGCTGGATCTGGTCAAGCTGCCGCGCAGCGTGCTGTGGCGACGTCCCTGGGCGCTTTCCGGTGGACAGAAGCAGCGCGTCAATCTGGCGCGTGCGCTGGCGGCAGAACCGGACCTGATTCTGTGTGATGAAGTGACCTCGGCGCTCGATACCGTGGTTGCCGCCGCCGTGCTCGACTTAATCAGCGAACTGCGCCGCGAGCTGGGACTCTCGGTGATCTTCATCAGCCACGACATGCATGCCGTTCGCGCGGTGTGTGACGAAATTGTGGTAATGAAGAGCGGTCGCATCGTCACCCAGCTGGCACGTAACGACTATGACAAGCCGACCAGTGAGTTGTATTTCGAGCGGCTGAAGCGCGCGGTGCCGGAGCTGCGTCAGGGCTGGCTGGATGAGCATGAAGAGATTTTAAAAGCAGAGTGAGTGAGCGCGCTCTGATTTACCCGCCTGAACAGCCGTTATCGCTGTGCAGGCGGCGCGGGTCAGCGTACGGCGGCGATGCCGCTCTGCGCCAGACCAGAGAATGACAACAGAGGTTATTGTGTTATGCCTGCACCGATTCGTTATGTACAGGACAGTGCGAATTTCCCCGAGTCCGCTGATGTGGTGGTGATTGGCGCCGGTATCGCCGGTGCCGCAGCCACCTGGGAGCTGGCGAAGCAGGGATTGAAGGTTGTGCTGATTGAAAAAGGCCTGGTAGGCGCAGAGCAATCAAGCCGCAACTGGGGCTGGTGTCGCCAGCAGAACCGCGATGAGCGTGAACTGCCGTTGATTATCTATGCGCTGCAACGCTGGGGTGAGCTGAACGATGAAACCGGCGAAGAGCTGGGGTTCCGCCGCAGCGGGCTGGTTTATGCCACGCAGGAAGAGTCGGACATCGCGGCCTGGGATAAGTGGATCCAGATGGCAAAAGGCTATGGCGTAAACAGTGCGATTCTCACGGCGGAGCAGGCCAAAGCGATGACGCCCGGCAGCACCACAAACTGGCGGGGCGGTCTCTCAGCGCCGACTGACGGTCATGCTGAACCACGTCTGGCCGCGCCAGGGCTGGTGGCGGGCGCGCTGAAAAAAGGTGCGCTGCTGTTTCAGCAGTGCGCGGTGCGTGGGCTGGATATCGCTGGCGGCAGAGTCAGCGGCGTCTGGACTGAACGTGGTCTGATCAAAACCAGCCGGGTCATCTGCGCCGCCGGGGCCTGGACCTCGATGTTCTGCCGTCGTCATGGCATCGATCTGCCGCTGGGCAATGTGATTGGCACTGCTTTCCGTACGCAGCCCATTGAGCAGGCGATCGCCATGCCGCTCTACACGCCGGGCTTCGCCTGTCGGCCGCAAATGGACGGCAGTTACACCGTCTCAGTGTCAGGGCGCGGGCGTCTGGAGCCGGGCGCGCAGGGCCTGCGTTATGCCCGCCAGTTCTATCCGACCTTTAAAAGCCGCCGCAAGAATCTCACTCTCAATCTTGGCCTGTCGCCCTTCTTCAACGGCCCGGAAGCGATGGGCGGCTGGGCATTTGACCGCGAGTCGCCGTTTGAGCGCATGCGTATTCTCGATCCGGCTGCCGATGCAAACATCGTGGAAGAGGGCCTGGCGGCGATGCGGCGTGAATACCCGGCACTGGCAAATCTCCGGCTGGCGCAGTCATGGGGCGGCATGATTGACAGCACCCCGGACGCGATTCCGGTGATCTCTACCGTGGCGAAACTGCCGGGGCTGGTGCTCTCGGCGGGTTACAGCGCCCACGGCTTTGGTATCGGACCGGGTGCCGGACGACTGGCAGCCGACCTTGCCACCGAAGCCACACCGATTGTTGATCCGACACCTTACCGCTACAGCCGTCTGGTTGACGGCAGCGGACTTGAAACGCCAGGCATGATGTAAGGAGACCTGTAATGAGCCTGATAATACGCGCAATGACGCCAGACGATATCGAGCAGTGTTACGCCTTAACGCAGGCGCTGAAATGGCCCCACCGACGCGAAGACTGGCAGCTGGCGCTGCAACTGGGCGAGGGCACGGTAATTGAAGAGCAGGGCAGGCTGATTGGCAGCGCCGTACTCTGGCGCTGGGGAGAAAGGGCCGCCACGCTGGGAATGATTATTGTCGATAATCAGCAGCAGGGGCGCGGCCTGGGAAAACAGCTGATGCTGGCGCAACTGGAGAAACTGCCCGACTGTAATGTGCGTCTGCACGCGACTGAAATGGGCAAAGGTTTGTATGAAAAGCTTGGCTTTGTCAGCTGCGGTGAGATTCGCCAGCACCAGACCCGAGCAGTGACGACACTGCCGGACATGGTGATCCCGGCGGGAATGCAACTGCGACCCGCGACTCAGGCCGATCACGCCACGCTGGTGACACGGGATCAGCAGGCAAACGGTATGCATCGTCCTGCGCTTATTGCGCATTTACTGCGCGACTGCCAGACGGTGCTTTTAGAGGACGCGGCACAGCAGATTCAGGGCTTCGCCAGCCTGCGCCGCTTTGGTCACGGCTGGGCGATAGGCCCGGTCATCGCGGCGGACTTCCCGATCGCTCAGGCGCTGGTCGCCTCGCTGATGCAATCGCTGCAGGGTGAATTCCTGCGCATCGACACGGATGCAACGCTGCCGATGGCCGCCTGGCTTGAGAGCCTGGGCATCCCTCAGGTCGATGCGCCCCCAACTATGGTGCGCGGCACGCCCTGGACGCCAAAGGGGATGCAGGCGTTTGGACTGATGACGCAGGCAATGGCCTGATGCATATCGTCTATAAATCGGAGCCGGAACGTGGCCGGATCTGGCAACGCTGGCTGGCAGAGCATGCGCCTGACATTCAGCTGCATATCTGGCCTGAAACCGGCGATCCAGAGCAGGTTGAGGCGCTGGTTGCCTGGCAGCCACCCGCTGACATTCCGGCGCTGTTTCCCCGGCTGAAATTGCTGTTCTCGGTGGGTGCGGGCGCCGATCAGTTTGACTTCAGGGCGCTGCCACCGGACCTGCCAGTGATCAGGATGATCGAGCCTGGCCTGACGCAGGGCATGGTGGAATATGTCACTTTCGCCGTGCTTGGTCTGCATCGCGACATGCCACGCTATTTCCATCAGCAGCGCCAGCAGCAGTGGCTGACCCACGCGGCAAAACCGGCCGCGCAGCGTCGGGTAGGCGTGATGGGCCTGGGTGAACTGGGTCAGGCCGCATTAGCGCAGCTGGTGGCGCTGGGCTTTGACTGCGCAGGCTGGAGCCGCACACCACGCCAGATTCCCGACGTCCGCTGCTGGCACGGTAACGACCAACTTGAGGCGTTTCTGGCACACAGTGAGATTCTGGTCTGCCTGCTACCGCTGACTAACACCACACACGGTTTACTTAACCGCAGCCTGTTTAATCAGTTGCCACAGGGCGCGGCGCTGGTGCAGGCCGGGCGCGGCCCGCAACTGAATCATGACGATCTGCTCGACGCGCTGGAGAGCGGTCAGCTCCGTGCTGCCGTGATCGATGTCACCGACCCGGAGCCGTTACCGGCGGGTCATCCCTTCTGGCACCATCCCGCCATCTGGCTCACACCCCACATCGCCAGCCAGACGCAGAACGAGAGCGCCATTGCGGCCCTGCTGGAAAACCTGCGGCGTTACCAGCGTGGCGAGCCGCTGCACGGTGAGATTGATCGTTCGCGAGGATATTAAGATGGAACATTTAGTGGCACTGCGCCGCGATCTGCATGCGCACCCGGAGCTGGGCTTTCAGGAGCAGCGCACCAGCGACATCGTGGCGAATTTCCTGCAACAGCTGGGCATTGAAGTGCATCGCGGTATCGGTAAAACCGGCGTGGTCGGGATACTGAAGAAGGGCAGCAGTGAACGCATGATCGGCCTGCGCGCCGACATGGATGCGCTGCCGATGCAGGATCAGAGCGGCACCGACTGGCAAAGCCAGGCAGAGCAGGTGAGTCACGCCTGCGGCCACGACGGTCACACCGTGATGCTGCTGGGGGCCGCCGAAAAACTGGCGCGCGATATCAGCTTTGATGGCCGCGTCTGTTTTATCTTCCAGCCCGCCGAAGAGGGGCTGGCAGGCGCGAAAGCGATGATCGATGACGGCCTCTTCAGCCGCTTCCCCTGCGAAGCAGTCTACGCCATTCATAACTGGCCGGAACTGCCGCTCGGGCAGGTACAGACCCGGCCCGGCGCCATCATGGCGGCGGCTGACCGCTTTGATATCCGGGTGCTGGGCGGAGGCGGTCACGCCGCACAGCCTCACCTGACTCACGATACGCTGCTGGCAACCAGTGAGCTGGTGGTGCAGCTGAATACGCTGGTCGCGCGCGCCCTGGATCCGTGCGAAACGGCACTGCTCACCGTCACCCGGATGCAGGGCGGTTTTTCGCACAACATGATCCCGGCAGAGGCAAACATCACCGGCACGGTGCGCACTTTCAGCCCGGCGGCGCAGAATACGATTGAAGCGCGGCTGCGCCAGATGGCGGAGCACATCACCGCCGCCCATGGCCTGCGCACAGAAGTGAACTATCTGCGTTACTACCCGGCAACCCTTAACAGCGCGGCGGAAGCGCAGTTTTGCCTGGAGGTGCTGAAGCAGGCGGGCATTCCGGCGGAGGCCGCGCCCAGACCCGCGCTCACGTCGGAAGATTTTGCTTTTATGTTGCAGGCGCGGCCCGGTGCCTATCTGTGGCTGGGATCGGCACCCTGCAAGCCGCTGCACCATGCTGCTTATGACTTCAACGATGCGCTGATCCCGCATGGCATTAACGTTTTTGTCACGCTGATTCGTCAGGCGCTGGCAGAGAAATTTCCCTGCTGAATGCAGCGGGATTTTGACAGGAAATGCCGCTGCCCGGGCAATTACGGCAGCGTGAGAAACCAGCAGATTGCGATACTTGAACCAACCGAACGATACGTGGATGAGGGTTTAAAATGCAGAATGTCATGGCAGAACAGCAAGCATATTCCGATAACAGCCTGTTACTGGATGCACGCGAGCAGAATGTGCCGCGCGGTGTCGTTACCGCCCATCCGCTGGTGATCGAACGCGCCAGAGGCAGTGAAGTGTGGGATGTGGAGGGTAATCGCTATCTCGACTTTGTCGGCGGGATTGGCGTGCTGAACGTCGGCCACAATCACCCGGCGGTGGTCAATGCGGTGACCCGCCAGCTCGGGCTGGTGTCTCACGCCTGTTTTCAGGTGGTGGCTTATCCGGGCTACATCGAGCTGGCGCAGCGGCTGAACAAACTGGTCGGTGGCGATGAAGCGTATAAAAGCGTCTTCTTCACCAGCGGCGCTGAAGCGGTAGAAAACGCGGTGAAGATTGCCCGTTCACACACCCAGCGCCCCGGCATCATTGCTTTTGATGGGGCATTTCATGGACGCACCCTGCTGGGGGTCACCCTGACCGGCATGTCCGCGCCTTACAAACAGAATTTTGGCCCGTTCCCTGGCGATATCTACCGTCTGCCGTTCCCGAACCCGCTGCACGGCATTACCGAAGCAGACTGCCTGAAGGCGATGGATCAGCTGTTCGCGGTGCAGATCCTGCCGGAGCGCGTCGCGGCGATTATCATCGAACCCGTGCAGGGCGATGGCGGCTTCCTGCCCGCCGGGCCAGCCTTTATGCAGGCGTTACGCCGTATCACCAGCCAGCACGGCATTCTGCTGATCTGTGATGAAGTGCAGTCCGGCTTTGGACGCACCGGCACGATGTTCGCCTTCCAGCAACTGGGAATCAAACCGGATTTAATCACCCTGGCGAAAAGCCTGGGTGGCGGGCTGCCGATTTCCGGCGTGGTGGGCCGTGCGGAGATCATGGATGCGCCGACACCCGGCGGGTTAGGCGGCACCTACGGCGGTAATGCGCTGGGCTGTGCGGCGGCGCTGGCGGTACTGGATCTGTTTGAGCATGAGAACCTGCTGCAGCGATCCTGTCAGCTCGGTGAACAGCTCAATGCCCGTCTGCGACAACTGGCAGATAAATATGCCTGCATTGGTGATGTGCGCGGCGTGGGCTTTATGCAGGCGGTGGAAATTCTCGACTTCGAAACCGGTCGTCCGGATGCGGCGCTGACCCAGAAGATCCTCGACAGTGCCTGTCAGGAAGGATTGCTGCTGATCAAATGCGGCCTGCATCGCAACACCATCCGCTTCCTGGCGCCGTTGGTGACCACCGACTCACAGCTGGAAGAGGCGCTGCATATCTTTGATATTGCGCTGGCGCGCGCCACAGGACGGTTGGGTTAAATCTGTATTCCTCATTGATTTTGTTAAAGTAATTTTAAAACCTCCCGGTGGTATAACCACTGCGAAGCGCTGGCGCGTTTACGGTAAAGCGTGTTATATCTTCGGGAGGTTCTGAACATTTGATTAAGCGCCTGGCCCGACAGGCTCTGACAATGAGGGGGGTGCTATGAACGGCTTAATGAAACTCGACCGCATCGACATCAACATCCTGGTGCAACTCCAGAAAGATGGCCGTATCAGCAACGTTAACCTCGCCGACGCCGTAGGCCTTTCGCCCAGTCCCTGTCTTCAACGGGTCAAACGTCTGGAGCAGGCCGGTTTTATCACCGGTTATGAAGCACACATTAATCTCACCCGCATTACCGATTCGGTGACCGTTTTTACCGAAGTCACCCTGTCCGGCCACCGCCGCGAAGATTTCATGAAATTCGAAAGTGCAATGCGCGACGTTGATGAGCTGATGGAGTGTCATCTGATCACCGGCGGCTATGACTATCTGCTGCGCTTTATTACCCGCAGCATTGAACACTACCAGGAAGTGATTGAAAAGATGCTGGATGCGCAGATCGGCATCGACAAGTACTTCAGCTATATCGTGATTAAATCCCCCATCATGAAAAGCAGCGTGCCGTTGCGATCGTTGATCAGCAAGCACAACTCAGTGGAGTTCGGCGCATAACAGTCGGTCGCCCCTCTTTCACGTTCACCGGAGAGAGGGCCGTCACCGCTGTCCCGCTTTGTCACTGCGTTTTACCTTTACCCCTTCACCTTGTTTACCGCTTTAATCTGCCCGATTCTCCTCAGCATAAAATTTCTTTCCGCTGCAAAATTCAACGGCTGTGCCAGGTTTTGTGGCGCGCTACAGCCTCAACCGTCGGGCAAACCCTTTTACACTGTTTTCAACCGATACAAGGAGTTGTCATGGACTCATTACAGATTGCTGACCAGCAGTGGCAGCGCGATGCGTTCACTGTCTCGACCGATCGCCAGCGGCTCGACCTGGACTGGATCCATGTCCAGCTGGCGGAAAAGTCTTACTGGGCTAAAGGCCAGCCGCAGGCCAAAACTGTGCGGGCGATTGCCGGTTCGCTGCCGTTTGGCCTCTATCACCAGCAGGCGCAGGTTGGCTTTGCCCGACTGATCACTGACTACACCCGTTTTGGCTGGTTGTGCGACGTGATCATTGATGAACACTGGCGCGGTCACGGGCTGGGCAGCTGGCTGGCGACCTGCGTCCGTGAACATCCGGAGCTGCAAACGGTGCATCGCTGGATGCTGTCAACCCAGGATGCCCATCAGGTCTACCAGCGGCTTGGCTGGCGTGTGGTGCAACATCCCGGGGCGCTGATGGAATTTCCCCCTTCCTGACACTGGAGTTAACCCGATATGCGATACCGCGTTGGCGTGGATATTGGCGGATCTTTTACCGATTTCGCCGTGCTCGATCAGCAAACTAACCAGATCCACACACTGAAAGTTCTGTCGCGCCCGGACAAGCCCGGCAGTGAAATCGTGACCGGGCTGGCGCAGTTTCAGCAGCATCAGGGCATCGATCCCGCTGAGATTGGCTACTTCACCCACGGCACCACGGTAGGCATTAACGCCGTGATCCAGCGGCGCGGCGTGCGGCTGGCGCTGTTCGCCACCGAGGGCTTCTGCGATGTGCTGGAGCTGGCCAGGCTGAAAATTCCGCATATCCATGACCTTTTCTCACGGCGTGCCGCACCGCTCATCACCCGCGACAGGGTATTTGCCATCCGTGAACGCAGCGATGCCCACGGCAACGTGCTGCAGCCGGTGGATCGTCAGAGCGTGCTCGACGCCATTGAGCAGGCACGCGCCGCAGGTTGTCAGGGCATTGTCGTGTCGCTGCTGCACAGCTACCGCAACCGGCACAATGAAGCGGCAGTAAAGGCAATTATCGACGAGGTTGCGCCTGAACTGCTGACCTCCTGTTCCGCCGATATCTGGCCAATTATCCGCGAATATGAACGCACCATCACCGCCACCATTAACGCCTACGTGCAGCCGATGGTCATTCACTACCTCGAATCTTTTGAGCAGGCACTGAAACAGCTCGGTGTGAAGCCGCCGCCGCGCATCACCAAATCCAACGGCGGGGTGATGGGCGTTGATCAGGCGAAACGGGAATGCGTGCAGATGGTGCTTTCCGGCACCGCCTCCGGGGTGATTGGCGCCAGCTATCTGGCCAGCGCCTGCGGTTTTGACAAAATTCTCAGCCTGGATATCGGCGGCACCAGCGCCGACGTGGCGGTGATCATCGATGGCAAAGTGGCGCAGGGCAACGGCGAAATTATCGGAGATTTTCCGATCTTCATTCCTTCTGTCGCCGTTACCTCGGTGGGTCAGGGCGGCGGCTCGCTGGCGTGGATTGATGGTCAGGGCGTATTGCAGATGGGGCCGGACAGTGCCGGTTCGCTGCCGGGTCCGGTCTGCTTCCAGCGCGGCGGGACCCAGCCTACCGCCACCGATGCCTTTGCCGCCTGCGGCATGATGGGCCACGGTGCGCTGGGGTATAACGCGGTCACTGTGGATGTCGCCGCAGCCTGTGCGGCCTGGCAGCCGCTGGCCAATGCGCTCGATATTTCGGTAGAGGAAACCGCTGAGACCGCTATCCAGCTGGCGATCTCCAGTATGTACAGCGACACCAGCGGTCTGCTGTCGCGCTTTGGACTCGATCCGCGTGAATTCTGGTTCCTCGCTTTTGGCGGAGCGGGGCCGATGATGGGCTGTTTTCTCGCCCGTGAGCTGAACATGAAAGGGGTGATTGTGCCGCCGACGCCGGGCGTGCTGTCCGCGCTGGGCGGGCTGGTCGCGGACATCCGTAATGACTTTATTCGCACGCTCTACGGCGACCTGACGCCTGCGTTAGCCGACACCCTGGCCAGTGAAGCCGAAGCCTTGCAGCAGCGCGCCTGCGGCTGGCTGGCGCATGAGCACGGCAGCGACATGCCCTACAGCCTGCAATTCAGCGCGGATATGCGCTATCGCGGTCAGTCGTTTGAGATCGACGTGACGCTGGAGGCGAGCTGGCTGACGCAGGCGGATTTCCCAGCGCTGCATGACGCTTTTGACCGCCAGCACCAGCAGTTGTTTGGTCACTGCGATCCGCAGGCGCCGGTCCAACTGATCAACCTGCGGCTGGTCATTACCTCACCGACGCCGAAACCGGTGCTCAACCGGCTGGATCCGGCCACAGAACCGGTACCGGTACTGAAGCAGACCCGGGCGTGGATGGATGGCGGCTGGCATCAGGTGGATTTAGTGCTGCGTTCGGTACTGCGTGCCGGGCATCAGATTGAGGGTCCGGTCATCATCGCCCAGGATGACTGCACCACCTGTGTGCCGCCCGGTATGGGCGTCACGGTCGATTCATTCGGTAATCTGCTGATCACGGCGAGCGAGGCGTAACATGGCGATTGATGGACGTAATTTACAGATCCTGGCGAACTACTGCGCCGCCGCTGCAGATGCGATGGCCTTTACCCTGATGCGCACCGCACACTCAACGTTTGTTAAAGAGACGGAAGATTTCTCCTGCCAGATTGTCAGCCGCAGCGGACTGGCATTTGCCTCGCCACGCAGCTTCGGCGCGCCCTGGTATAGTGGCATCGACTATGCGCCGGTGCTGGCGCTGATAGATGAGTACGCCGACGGCGATATCTGCATCACTAACGACGCCTACGCCGGGAACGTCGCGACCCATTCGCCCGACATCCACATCTGGAAACCGGTGTTCCACCAGGGCGAAATCGTCTGCTTTGTGGTCGGTCATATTCATAACACCGACGTCGGCGGCGCGGTGCCTGCCTCGCTGTCGCGCTCGCTGACCGATATCGTGCAGGAAGGGATCCGTATTCCACCGCTGAAGATCATGCGTCAGGGTCAGCTCAACGAAGAGGTCGCCAGCATCATGCGCCTCAATGTGCGGGTGCCGGATCAGAACTGGGGCGATTTCAAGGCACAGCTGGCCTCGGTGAACGTGGGCGAGCGCAAAATTCATGACATCATCGCCCGCTTTGGCCTCGATGATTTCCTGCAGGGCATTGAGGGCATTCTCGATTATGCCGAAGCGCAGGCGCGCAGCATTATCAGCACCATTCCCGACGGCGAATACTTTTATGCCGACTACGCCGATGAAGATGGCGAGGGTGGCTATCCCTGTCGCATCGCCATTACTCTGAGGGTACAGGGCGATCAACTGGAGCTGGACTACACCGGCAGCGACCCGCAGCTGGCCTCGTCACTTAACATGCCGACCGGCGGACGTGAGCGGCATCCGCTGGCACTGGTGGGCGTCACCTATGTGCTCTCTACCCTTGATCGCTCGCTGCTGCTTAACGCCGGTACGCTGCGGCCGACCCGGGCGATCCTGCCACCAGGCACCGTGATGAACTGTGAAGCGCCTGCGGCGGTGGGCATGCGTTCGCTGACCTGTGCGCTGTCGCAGATCGCCACTGTCGGCGTCTTCTCGCTGGCGATGCCGGACCGTCTGCCTGCGAATTCACCGGGCGGCAACTCCATCATGAACATTCGTACCCAGACGCAGAACCGGAGCGTGGTCGCCTCGCTGGGCCCGGTGGGCGGCGGCGCGGGCGGCACGCCGCGTCACGACGGGCCTGATGGTTCTGGCGGGCTTTCTGCTTTCCTGAAAAATACCCCGATTGAGATCAACGAAGCGGAAGTGCCGATTCGCTTTCATCGCTACGGACTGGCGCAGGACAGTGCCGGCGCCGGTCGCTATCGCGGCGGCTTAGCGACCGAAATGTCATTCGAGATTTTCTCGCCCAATACCACCATTACCGCGCGCAACCGCAATCGGTCGGTATTTGCCTCGGCGGGTGTGGTGGGCGGACAGAGCGGGGCGCTGTCATATTTCCGGACCCGGCGTGACGGTGAGGTTATCAATCACGGCAACACTGACGTGATCCAATGCCAGCCAGGTGACGTGGTCGACGTGCGCGGACCTGGCGCGGGCGGTTACGGTTTGCCGTCGCAGCGCGATATTGAGGCGGTCATGCAGGATGTCCGTTGCGGCTATCTCAGCGTCGCGGCAGCCAGGGCGCAGTATGGCGTGGTGGTAACAGACAACCGCGTGGATCAGGCGGCAACAGCGCGCCTGCGCGCCGCCATGCCGCAGCAGGCCGCGCATCATTTTGAGCACGGCGAAGCACGACGTCGCTTCGAAACGCTCTGGACACCACAGCGGTATCACTTACTTACCCTTTTTCTTGCGGAAGCGCCGGTAAGCTGGCGTCACTTCCTGAAAACCCAGATATTCCGGGCGGTGGCGGAGACAGGCGAAACGGCGGATATGAATCAAATATTCAGTGCGTTGCGTCAGCGATATCCGGCAATGTCGAACAATTAAGAGTCCTGGTGCATCGTCTACTACGCTTTAAGTCTGCATGAACTACAAGGGACAACGCGACGATGAGCATGAAAACCAGTGATTTTTTTGTCCAGCGCCTGAAAGAGTGGGGCGTCACACGTATTTACGGCTATCCGGGCGACGGGATCAACGGCGTGCTGGGGGCCATTCAGCGCGCTAACGCCAAAGGCGATGGCATCGAATTTATTCAGGTGCGCCACGAAGAGATGGCGGCCTTTATGGCGGCCGGGCATGCCAAATTCACCGGAGAGCTGGGCGTCTGCCTTTCTACGGGCGGGCCGGGCGCAACCCATCTGCTGACCGGACTCTATGACGCCAAAATGGATCACGCCCCGGTGCTGGCAATTGCCGGACAGGCGGAAGCGACCGCACGGGGTGCCAGTTATCAGCAGGAGATGAACCTGGATCGCATCTTCTCGGACGTGGCTAACTTTGTTCAGGAAGCCTCAACCCCGACGCAGGTGCGTCATCTGCTGGACCGTGGTGTGCGCATCGCCAAAGCGCAAAATGGCGTGGCGGTGATCATCATCCCTAAAGATATTCAGGATGAAGAGTGGCAGCCCCCGCAGCATCTGCACGGCTTCACCCATTCCGGCAGCGGCTATCAGCGTCCCAAAGTTATTCCTTACGAGGCGGATCTGCAACGCGCCGCCGAGGTGCTCAACGCCGGCAAAAAAGTGGCGATTCTGATTGGCGCAGGCGCACGCAACGCCGCTGTTGAAGTGGTGCAGGTTGCCAACGTGCTGGGCGCGGGTGTGGCAAAAGCACTGCTCGGCAAAGATGTACTGCCAGACGACGCGCCGTTTGTGACTGGCTCGATCGGTCTGCTGGGGACGAAGCCGTCGTCCGATTTAATGCAGAACTGCGACACCCTGTTAATGATTGGCAGCGGCTTCCCGTGGACGGAATTTCTGCCGGAAGAGGGCAAGGCACGTGCGGTGCAGATAGACATCGACCCCGCCATGCTGGGACTGCGCTATCCCAGCGAAGTGAACCTGCATGGCGATGCGGCAGAAACCCTGCGCGCGCTGCTGCCGCTGCTGGAGCACAAAGAGGATCGCAGCTGGCAGGAGGATATTGCGGTTCAGGTACGTGACTGGTGGACGCTGATGGAAGAACGTGCGATGGCACCGGCCAATCCGGTTAACCCGCAGCGGGTAGTGTGGGAGATGTCGCCACAACTCCCGGACAACGCCATTGTTACCTCGGATTCCGGCTCCTGCGCCAACTGGTTTGCCCGCGACTATCGGGTAAAACAGGGGCAGCGCGCTTCGCTCTCAGGCGGCCTGGCCTGTATGGGCGCGGCGGTGCCCTACGCGATTGCGGCTAAATTTGCGCACCCTGAAAAGCCGGTGGTGGCGCTGGTGGGTGACGGCGCAATGCAGATGAACAACATGGCCGAGCTGATCACCATTCAGAAATACTGGCAGCAGTGGGCCGATCCACGTCTGATCGTTTGCGTGTTCAACAACCAGGATCTTAATCAGGTTACCTGGGAGCAGCGCGTGATGGAGGGTAATCCCCGCTTCGATGCTTCTCAGCAGCTGCCGGACGTAAAGTATGCTGAGTTTGCGCAGTCGCTGGGGATGATCGGCATCTTTGTCGATAAGCCTGACGATCTGGCCGGTGCCTGGCAGCGTGCGCTCAGCGCCGATCGCCCGGTCCTGCTGGAGGTGAAAACCGATCCGGAAGTTGCGCCATTACCGCCACACATCACCTTTAAGCAGGCGAAAGCCTTTATGGCGTCGATGGTGAAAGGCGATCGCGGCGCAGCGCAAATCATCAGCGACACCGCCAGCCAGCTGTTTCATAAAAAGCATTAAGGGCTAAGTGGGGCGGTCGCGTCTCACTAACCTTTATTCCCGGATGCCCTCGCGTCCGGGTTTTATCCCCCTAATCACACTCAACGGGAGTCTTGTTATGACTGCTCATTCCAGCCCTGTCTGGTTAATCTCGGGATGTTCGACCGGTTTTGGTCGTGAACTGGCGCAGCAGACCATCGCGCGTGGCTTTAAGGTCGTCGTCACGGCGCGTGACACTTCGTCCATTGCCGATCTGGTTGAAGGACACGACAACGCATTGGCGGTGGCGCTGGATGTGACCCAGCAGGCGAGCATCGACCAGGCCGTCAAAGCGGCAATTGACACGTTCGGCACCCTTGATGTGCTGGTGAATAATGCCGGTTACGGTTACCAGAGTTCGGTGGAAGAGGGTGTGGAAAGCGAAATCCGCGCGCAGTTCGATGCCAACGTTTTCGGCCTGTTTGCCCTGACCCGCGCCGTGCTGCCCGCCATGAGAAAGGCGCGCAGCGGTCACGTCATCAACATTACCTCGGTGGCAGGCTTAATAGGTTTTGCCAGCTCAGGTTACTACTCTGCCAGCAAGCATGCGGTGGAAGGCTGGTCCGATTCGCTGGCGCTGGAAGCCGGTCCGCTGGGTATTCACGTTACCTGTGTCGAACCCGGTCCGTTCCGCACCGACTGGGCCGGACGCTCACTGCATCAGACGCCGAGCACGCTCCCGGACTATGCAGAGACAGCTGCTGCGCGAATGAAAGCAACGTCCGAATACAGTGGCACTCAGAAGGGCGATCCCGCACGGGCTGCCAGAGCAATGATCGCCATCACCGAACATGATAATCCGCCGCGCCATCTGGTGATGGGTGCCTGGGGACATGAGGCCGTGACCAGCAAGCTCAAAGAGCGTCTGGCTGAGATCGACGCGTGGAAAAAGACGTCGGTAGAGACGGATTTTCCGGAGTAGCGTTAAATACATGACGGGCAGTCGGACACTGCCCGTATTTTTGAAACCGCGTAAACCAAAAAGCAGTAAGGCCCGCATTTCAGGGCCTTTAACAGAAGCACAGAGGCAGGTCGTCACTGTGTGAGGCACCTGCAGGCAGTATGTGAATCTGCAAGCCACGCATTACCGTTACGGCTCTGTCTCATCAAACAGCCACGTGACAGCGGCAGTTATCCATTCCTGCACGACCGACGCTGCTGCCACTGAGCGTTTCTCAACGTACCCGCAAATTCATGCCTTAATGCGCGCACCCTTATCGCGCAGCCCTGCGCCATCACTGTGCTGAAAAAATAAACAGCGGCCCGCTTCTGACATCATAAGAATTCGATCTTGTATCCCAGCCCGTATTCCACCTCGCATCCCTGCCTCAGACCCGTACTTCGCGGCTATCTGGCACGCTTCATGCACTCGCTGACAGGTACACTTTTGGCGAGGTAATCCATGTTTGACTCCTTATTAGACGAAGATGCCACCACGATGGCCGCGCTGATCCGCAGCGGGGAGGTCTCAGCCTGCGAACTGACCGGGGCGGCGCTGGCGCGGATGGCGCGGCGGGAGCCGGCAATACAGGCCTTTTGTACGCCGACGCCGGAACGGGCGATGGAACAGGCCAGAGCCGTGGATGCCCGACGGGCACGCGGAGAAACACTGGGCGCGCTGGCGGGCGTACCGCTGGCGGTAAAAGATCTCATCTGCACCGCAAACGTCAGAACCACCTCCGGTTCGGCGGCGTACAAAGCGTTCGTCCCGGAAGATGACGACATCACGGTGGAACGCCTGCTGGCTGCAGACGCTATTCTGCTGGGCAAAACCACCGCACCGGAATTTGGCTACAGCGGGGTCGGGCACAATCCACTGTTTCCGTCGCCGCGCAATCCCTGGAATCTGGCGATGACGCCAGGCGGGTCCAGCGCCGGATCGGGTGCGGCGGTGGCGGCGCGGCTCTGTCCGATTGCGCTGGGCAGCGACGGCGGCGGCTCGGTGCGCATTCCGGCGGCGCACTGCGGTATTTTTGGGTTTAAGGCGTCGATGGGCCGGGTGCCGCTGTGGCCCGGCTGTCGTGATGAACGCTACCCAGGCGTATCAAGCTGGGAGTCGCTGGAGCATATCGGGCCGATGACGCGCAGCGTACGCGATGCCGCGTTGATGATGTCCCTGATGGCGGGGCCGGATATGCGCGACCGGCACTCAATCCCCTGCAGCGACGTTGACTGGCTGGGCGCAACGCAACATCTGCCCGGCAAGCTGCGCATCGCCTTCAGCGCCGATTTTGGCTATGTGGCCGTTGACCCGGAAGTGCGGGCGGTGGTCAGCGCAGCGGTGAAGCATTTCGCCGCTGAAATCGGGGCAGAACTGGCGCTGGCCGATCCTGGCTTTCCCGATCCGGCTGCCGCGTTTGGCGCGCTGGTGGCGATGGAGAGCGATCTCACCGGCATGCGCCAGATGATGGCGGAGCAGGGCAGCGAGATGTCGCCGCATCTGGTCGCCATGCTGCAGCGCGACTGGCGGGCGGAAAACTTCACCGATGCTATCGCCACCCGCAAAGCGGTCAGCAACAGCCTGTGGCGCTTTATGCAGCGCTTTGATCTGTTGATCACCCCCACGCTGGCGGTGCCGCCGTTTCCGCTGGGGATGCAGGGACCGGAGATCATTGATGGCCGTATGGTCCGTAACGATCACTGGCTCTCATTCTGTTACCCGTTCAACTTCACCGGTCAGCCCGCCGCGTCTGTGCCCGCCGGTTTCACCGCCAGCGGCCTGCCTGTCGGTCTGCAGATTGTCGGACGTCATCTTGATGATGCTTTAGTGCTGGCTGCCAGTGCCGCTTTCGAGCGCATTCAGCCGTGGAATCACCTTCAACCCGGAATCGCCCAATGAAAACCTCTGATACACCTGCGCTGGAGCAGGAGTTTGAACATGAGCCGGTGCCGTTGTCGCATCGCCATTCAACCCGCTCCGTCTCGGCGGTCTGGTTTGGATTCCCGATGATCCTCACCAATGCGCTGTTTGGCGGCATCATTACCTGGCATCTGGGCTTCTGGCCCGCGCTGATCGCCATTCTGCTGGGCAACCTGGTGCTGTTCGCCTATGTCGGCGCGCTGAGCTGGTACGCCGGTAACAGCGGGATGAACTTTGCTTTACAGGCCAGACGCACCTTTGGCAGCAAAGGCTACATTCTTGTCTCGGGTTTTCTCTCGACGGTGGTGATCGGCTGGTATGCCTTCCAGACCGGCCTTACCGGCACGGTGATTAATCAGACCTTCGGCTGGAATGCGCTGGCGGTGACGGCCTTTGCCATGATCCTCTACACCGGCATCACGTTCCTGGGCGTGCGGGCGCTGTCCGTGCTGGGGATGATCGCCGCGCCGCTGTTTGTGGTGCTCGGGATGGTGGCACTGTGGCTGATCAGCAAACAGCACGACTTCTCCATCGTGACGCAATGGAAGGGCAGCGCCAGCGCCGCCGGGGCAATGAGTATGGGCACCGCCGTCACCATGGTGGTGGCCGGGTTTGCCGACTCCGGCACCATGACTGCTGACTTTACCCGCTGGTCGAAGAATGGCCGCTCGGCCGTGATCGCGGCGTTCTCTGCCTTCCCGGTCGCAAACGTCATCTCCTATCTGTTTGGCGTGGTGATTGTCGCAGTAGGCGCGGCGGTTGATCCCCTGTCCAGTGGCGGTAACTTCCTGCCGATGCTGATGGGGCACAACGCCTTCCTGTCGGTGGTGGCCTGCCTGTTTGTCTTTATCAATCTGGGGTCGGTTTGCACCCACTGCCTCTACAACGGCGCGGTGGGTTTCAGCCATCTGTTCAGCAGCAAAATGCGGCTCTGGACGCTGATTCTGGGCGCCATTGGCGGCGCGCTGGCGCTAGCGGGCGTCTGGTCTTACTTCCTGGCGTGGCTCAGCCTGCTGGGGATTGTGGTGCCGCCGTTTGGTGCGGTGATGATTGTGGATTTAATCTTTATGGCGCGCATCAGTGAGCAGCGTCCGGCGCAGCGTTTCCGTGGAACCGCGTTTGCGGCCTGGGCGATTGGCAGCCTGTGTGCGGTGATCGCCCATGTGGCTTTCCCGCAGTTCGGTGAAGCAGTGATTGGTCTGGTGACCGCCGCTATCAGCTACAGCGTGATCAGCAAAATGCGCATGCCGCGCCCGGTAATGGAGAACAGCAATGCCCGACTACAGCGTTAATTCAACACCCTACGCCTGGCCGTTTGATGGCCGCTTTACCCCGACTGACACGGCACTGATCGTGATTGATATGCAGACCGACTTCTGTGGCGTCGGCGGCTATGTTGATAGCATGGGTTATGACGTCAGCCTGACCCGCGCACCCATCGCCCCGTTGCAGCAGGTGCTGGCGGCAATGCGCGCCCGGCAGTTTCCAGTTATTCATACCCGCGAAGGGCACCGGCCCGATCTCAGCGATCTGCCCGCCAACAAACGCTGGCGCTCTCGCCGGATGAATGCGGGAATTGGCGATGTCGGACCGTGCGGCCGTATTCTGGTGCGCGGCGAGCCAGGCTGGGAGATTATTCCGGAACTGGCCCCGTTGCCGGGTGAAGTGGTCATTGATAAGCCGGGTAAGGGGTCGTTTTATGCCACCGATCTGGAGTTAATCCTGCGCAGTGGCGGCATCCGTAATCTTATCCTCACCGGTATTACCACCGATGTCTGTGTCCATACCACGCTGCGCGAAGCCAACGATCGCGGCTTTGAGTGCCTGGTGCTGTCCGATTGCTGCGCTGCAACCGAGCGGCGGCATCATGAGGCGGCGCTGAGCATGATTCATATGCAGGGCGGCATCTTTGGCGCGGTTGCCACCTCTGCCGCGTTACTGGATAGCCTGGGCATTTAACCTTTCTGGCGGATAACCTGAGCGTATCACTCCGCTCAGGCTATCCCTTAAGGCGGTGACACCTGTCTCTGTGTTTCCACGCCTTCTGCTGTGACCATCAGGCCCATGACGTGACCCGGCTTCACCACCGATTTAATAATCGCTACGGCGTTTTCCGCTACGCCGGGCGGTATAGTCCGACGGCTCTCTTCGGCAACCGAGGTAAATCCACCGCGTCACCACGCATTTCCAGCCAACTTCGTCGCTATGGTTCATACTCATGGGCGCTAAATGATTTACGAACGGATAACCGTGAAGACAACGGTTACTGAGTTTGTTACTTCGCTGACAGCCTGAGGTTGTCAGCTGACCAGAAGGGAAAATAATGCCATTGTTATTCGGTGAGTTATCTGGCTTCCCGTCATGGGTGCCTGTTGTATTACTCGTCTCGCTTTCGTTTATCCTGGGCTTCCTGGCCCGGCTTATCCTGCTTGCCTTTATCCGCTACTGGCAGATTCGTGACAGAAAGCTGTTCAAATCTCTTGAGAAGCACCTTAGCGGTTCCATGTTCTTTTTCGTTCCGCTATTAATGATCAATGTCGGGATTAACTACATTAACTTTCATCCTGAGTCGCTTGAGTTAATCACGAATATCATCAACGTCTTTATTATTATGTCATTCTGCTCGGTCCTGATACGGCTAACCAATGTGGCGCAGGATATGCTGTATATCCGCTACGACATTAATATCTCTAATAATCTGCGTGCACGTAAAATCCGTACGCAGATTATCTATGTCAAAAAAGTCGTTATTGTCATCCTTGTGCTGTTCTGTGTTTCTCTGATTCTGCTCAGTTTTCCCGGCGTCCGGAAATTCGGCACCACTATTCTGGCCGGTGCGGGTGTTGCCGGTATCATTATCGGGTTTGCCCTCCAGAAATCGCTGGTTAACCTGTTTGCCGGTATTCAGATCGCTTTTACCCAGCCCATCAAAATTGATGATGCGGTTGTGGTGGAAAAAGAGTGGGGCTGGATTGAGGAGATCAACCTGACTTATGTGGTGGTGCGCATCTGGGATCTGCGTCGGCTGGTACTGCCGATCACCTACTTTACGGAGAATCCGTTTCAGAACTGGACACGCAACAACGCCCAGATTTTAGGCTCAGTGTTTCTCTACGTGGATTACTCCATGCCGCTGGAGCCACTGCGCAGGCAGTTTGAAAAAGTCCTCAGTGAAACCAAACTCTGGGATGGGGAAACGTCCGTGCTTCAGGTGACTGACACCACTGAGAAAACAATGACCATCAGGATGCTGATGACCGCGCAGAACTCCCCAATTGCCTTTGATTTACGCTGCTACGTGCGGGAAAAGATGATTGAGTTTATTCAGCAGACTTACCCTGAAAGCCTGCCACAGGTCAGAGCCTCACTGACGGATAGCGGGGGTGAAAAATCAGCAAGGGCAATGGCTGAATAGCGGGGTTTAAGGTGCGGAACGGCAGTGGACTGTTGCAAAAAAGCGTAAAGGTCCGATGCCCGAAAAAAAAGAGGAGCCAGGCTCCTCTTTAGTCATGCATAGGGATATTAACGAACGATATGCAGGAAGTGCAGATGCTTCTCATACTGGTCGAGAATATCGTTGATGATCTGCTCCTGGTTCCAGCCCATCACATCATAATCCTGCCCCCCTTCCTTGAGGTAGACAACCGCACGGTAATATTTCTGCTCTTCAGCTTTATCACTGTCAGACATGCCTGCCAGAGCAAAGGCGGGTTGCAGATAGGCGCGCGCACGAACTTCATAAACAAAGTTGAGTTCTTCACCCAAATCCACCTCAAAGCGCACGCGATCTTCGACCTCATCCTGGGTATGCGACACGGTATTCTGTTTCGCCAGTTCCTGCTCTACCATCTCCATAGCGGGGTAGATGACCTCAGTCATGAAGCGCTTTACCTGCGAGCGTTTCGGGAAGTAGGCAATATTACGCAATCGTCGCTGCCAGGGAATAGGGTTACGCGCTGCTGTGGGTGCGATGGTCGCAATCTGCTTACTGTCGCGCTTCCAGGCGTCAACGCGTAAGGCCTTGAACAAGCCATATATCGACATGAGCAGGATAACCGCGAAGGGCAGTGCACTGGCAATAGTTACCGTTTGCAACGCCTTCATGCCGCCTGCCAGCAGCAGCGTGACCGCCACGACCCCCATCATGGCAGCCCAGAATATGCGCTGCCAGACGGGAGTCTTGTCGGTGCCGCCCGATGCCAGCGTATCGACCACCATAGCGCCTGAGTCCGCAGAGGTGACAAAGAACACGACCACCATCGCCATGGCAATAAAGGAGAGCACCGAGCTGAAGGGGAAGTGCTCAAGGAAGTTGAACAGTGCCAGCGTCTGATCGCTCATGACCGTCTGCGCCAGGTCAGTGGCACCCTGCTGCATAATGAGCCAGATTGCGCTGTTGCCGAAAAAAGTCATCCAGAGCAGTGTAAAGCCTGCAGGCACAAACAGTACGCCCGTCACGAACTCACGGATGGTGCGGCCACGCGAGACGCGGGCGATGAACATACCCACAAATGGCGACCAGGCCAGCCACCAGCCCCAGTAGAACAGTGTCCAGCCGCCGAGCCACTTACTCGATTTTGGCTCATATGCGTAGAGGTTGAAGGTTTTGGTGACCAGCTCGGAGAGGTAGCCGCCGGTATTTTCCACAAAGGATTTCAGCAGCAGAACGGTTGGACCGAGTGCACCCACCATAATCAGCAGCAGTACTGCCAGACCCAGGTTAATTTCCGAAAGAATACGGATACCTTTATCGAGCCCGGAGACCACGGAAAGTGTCGCCAGCGCGGTGATACCGACAATCAGAATCACCTGCATGGTCTGATTAACCGGCAGGCCAAACAGGTGATTCAGTCCGGCATTAACCTGCAGCACGCCGTAACCCAGCGAGGTCGCCACACCCAGTACTGTACCGATCACGGCAAAAATATCGACGGCATGGCCCATCCAGCCGTAGATGCGGTTACCGATAATAGGGTAGAGCGCCGATCTCAGCGTCAGCGGCAATCCGTGACGGTAGCTGAAGAACGCCAGAATCAGCGCCACAATGGCATAAATTGCCCAGGCATGCAGGCCCCAGTGGAAGAAGGTGATTCGTAGTGCTTCCCGTGCGGCCTCCACGGTCTCCGGCTGGCCGGTAGGAGGGGCCATGTAGTGCATCACGGGTTCCGCAACGCCGAAGAACATCAGTCCAATACCCATGCCAGCCGAAAAGAGCATGGCAAACCAGGAGTGGTAGCTGAAGTCGGGTTCTGCGTGGTCGGGGCCCAGTTTGATATCGCCATAACGGGAGAAACCTAAATAGGCTACCGTCAACAGGATCAATGCCACTGCGAGAATATAAAACCAGCTGGCGTTCGCAAACAGCGCGTTTTGCAGGGCACCGAACTGCTTATCAGCCAGTTCAGGAAAAAGGGCTGCAAAGGCAACAAGAATAAAAATAAGGGCGGCAGAGGTGAAAAATACCGGTGGATTAATCTGGCTTCTTTTGTGTGGCGTTTCGGTTTCTGATGAAGACATAACTATCCTGCTCAACGTGAATGAAGACCAAATGTAACAATCAGTATGGAGGAGTAAAAGCGAAACGACATTGTTTGAGCAAATATCCAGCAATTCATCGCGGTGTGAGGGTATCCGCCTGCCAGCGGGTAACATGCTCCAGAGCAGCCTTGTCCGCTTCACAGGTCATGGCGTGAGTAGCTCGCATCAGCGCAAGCTGTGCGTGGCGTTTTGCATCATTGGCGTAGCGATGAGGGGCAATCATCGCCAGCGCATACAGTGCTTTCTGCAGGCGCAACTGTACTTCAACCAGGGCGGCGCCATCACGTGCAATGCCGGTAAACATATCGTCGAACATATCGCTAATCTGAGCAGGCCGCATAAAGAGCTGAGAATACTGCGTCGTGACAGAATCTGCAGAAAAAGGCGGGCTGAACAACCTGACTGCCCGCCCGATAATATCGATGGCAGTGCCAGGATCGTTAACGGCCGGAGATAAGGCACGAGAAGCAATTTCAGACAGGACACAGAGTCCAAAGCGCGGATCCTGCTCAAAGGAACGCTGTTCACCCAGCGTAAACGCGTTACGTAGTCTCTGCTGCTCATCATCGGAAAGCGGCTGGTTACACCACAGGAGCGGGGCACCACAGTGAACAAAACTGCCTGGCTGTGAAGCAAGATAAAGATTACAACGCTGTTCCTGTGCAAAGTCAGAGAGATGCTGCAGGTCCAGATGCTGCAAATAGCCGGTCTTTAGCGGGTACACGCTTTGCCGTAAAGCCGCTTCCGGCAGGAAGCCGTCCCAGAAAGAACAGCCCATACAGGGTTCCTGCAGGCGATGATGAAGCGCCGCGGTCGTGGCTTCCTCAACGCGACGCGAAGTGTCAGACATACGACCAAACTGTGCCAGATGCTGTATCCAGCGCAGCAAGGTAATAACAATCATCGCAATGACCGCCAGGGTAACAAAAAACAGAACAACCCGCCCCTGTGAGCCATAAGCGCCCATGCCGAGTGCGATAATGCCCACCAGACTGTAAAGAAAGGAGCCGATAAAGGTTGCCAGTACATTCTGCGTCGTCCCATCTTCAAGTAACAATACCGTGGCGCGCGGTGTGACACTGCTGCTGGCAGAATTGTAAGCAGACACCATGATATTGAGCGAAAAGGTGGTCACAGCCAGCATGCTTGAGGCGAGAATGGCCAGTATTTTATCTACTGCGTCACTGCCCACGATGCCTGATACTGAAAGGGGTATGAAGGATTTAATCGCGATAGCCACCAACGCTGTAATAATCGCCAGCCCCGCAAATAACGAACTGCGAAACCAGAGTTGTCGGGTCAGCCGGTGAATCAGCCATTGCGTTTTAGACATCATGTCACCTGTTGTTATGAGCGGGTCAGTTGTAACTCACTAGTGTGCTTCACCCTGCGGCGCAAAACAGCGCGCCTGCACGGCGTTTATACAGAGCTTAACGCCCTGAAAAAAGCGTATTATCAGTGAGTTGAGGAGCAACTGCATAGCATTGCAGAACGTCGTCACATAGACAGTTTCAGTTATCGGCCGCGGCGCGGGGCTGCCTTCGCGCCCGTTTTCAGGCTTATTCTCCTGTATCTGGCTCAGGAATAAGAGTAGCCCTGCGATACAGTATTAACATCTGCACGCCCTGATAAAATCCTGCCGGACTGAACAAAATGAACGCGCCTGTGACGTATCCAGCGACGTCTAACAGGGCTTTCTTTTGCCCTTCAGTGCGCAGGTCTGGCCGGACAACGATTGAACTCATCGTACTTTCGTTTATAGTTATTTGCCTGTTCTGATCTGTTTTCCGCTGAGATCAGACTTCGCTGCCAGCGTCTATCACCGCGATGCGCGGGTTAACCTCCGTCCTGAAGGCAGCCTGTTGCCGTAAAGGAGAAATCAAAAAATCATGCGTCTTACGCCACCCTGAGTCGTCACCCTCCTCTGTCGCACTGAGCAATCTCAGTCGCGAATCCGTAAACATCCCCTCTGCGGATGTGCTTTTTCGTCCCTGAAATTTTGTGCCCTGACGGGCTGACTTTATTCACAATCTGAGAAATGACTATGCTGCTGTCCTCGACGCGTAAGGACTGGCTGGGTAACGTCCGTGGTGACGTCCTTGCTGGTATTGTTGTCGCGCTCGCACTTATTCCTGAAGCGATCGCCTTTTCCATCATCGCTGGCGTAGATCCGCAGGTCGGACTCTATTCCGCATTCTGTATCCCCATCATCATGGCCTTCTTTGGCGGCCGTCCGGCGATGATCTCCTCCTCAACCGGCGCGATGGCGCTACTGATGGTCACGCTGGTTAAGGACCATGGGCTGCAGTACCTCCTCGCGGCTTCGGTGCTGACCGGCGTATTACAGTTGCTCGCCGGATATCTGAAGCTCGGCAGCCTGATGCGCTACGTGTCCCGTTCGGTCGTGACCGGCTTCGTGAACGCGCTGGCGATACTGATATTTATGGCCCAGCTGCCAGAGCTGACCAACGTCACCTGGCACGTCTATGCGCTCACCGCTGGCGGTCTCGGGATCATTTATCTCTTCCCGTACCTGAATAAAACCATTCCCTCTCCCCTGGTCTGCATCATCGTGCTGACTGCTATTTCGATGTGGCTGCACCTGGACGTGCGCACTGTGGGTGACATGGGCAGGTTGCCGGACAGCCTGCCCGTGTTCCTGATTCCGGATATTCCCCTTAATGTTGATACCCTGCTGATCATTCTGCCGTACTCGGCGGGGCTTGCCATCGTGGGACTGCTGGAGTCCATGATGACCGCCACCATCGTAGACGACATGACCGATTCGCCGAGCGACAAGAACCGCGAATGTAAGGCGCAGGGTATTGCTAATATCTGTACCGCATTCATAGGCGGGATGGCGGGCTGCGCCATGATTGGTCAGTCGGTCATTAACGTGAAGTCTGGAGGACGGGGGCGGCTTTCCACACTCACGGCGGGCGTGGTGCTGCTGTTAATGGTGATATTTCTGCGCGAGTGGGTGTCGCAGATACCCATGGCGGCGCTGGTTGCAGTGATGATTATGGTTTCTATTGGCACCTTCTCATGGCGGTCCATTGCGAACCTGCGCACCCATCCGGTTTCAACCAGCGTCGTGATGCTGGCGACTGTTGCCGTGGTGGTGGCCACCCACAATCTGGCGTTTGGGGTACTGACCGGCGTGCTGATTGCGTCTCTGAACTTTGCCACCAAAGTGGCCCGCTTTATGACGGTCTCCTCGGTGCTAGAGGGCGAGACACGTACCTATACCGTAACCGGGCAGGTCTTCTTTGCCTCAGCTGACCGGTTTACCCATCATTTCGACTTCCACGAGACGCTGGAGCGCGTAGTCATCGACGTGTCGCTCGCCCATTTCTGGGACATTACGTCGGTCAGCGTGCTGGACCGCATCGTGATTAAGTTCCGCCGCGAGGGCACCGACGTGGACATCAGGGGCATGAACGAGGCGACCCGCACTCTCGTTGACCGCTTTGGTGTGCATGACAAACCCGAAGACGTTGAAAAGCTGATGGGCGGCCATTAATTCAGCGGAGATTCATCATAAATAACAGCGTTATTGCCTGAATTAACGGCTCGCCGTCAACCCGTTCTGTCTGTGAATATGCGGCCTGGGCAGCCGCAAAACCGGATGTGCCGCCAGCCCTGATGCACGAGCTGGAAAAAAGATCCTCCCGCAGGTTCCGGACTGAATGTTAAAGCAGGCCTGGTAATCGTTTTTCATTTACGTAATTGACTGCTTACATAATCAAGTAACGCGCTGAACTCGCATTCTTATTCTGAAAGACAATAAGGCTGATATGCCCTTTATTCCTATCGTTCCGGGAATGCCTTTTCAGGTGAGCAGACAAAGCTTAATAAAACCTTAAGGTCTGACGGCGATTTCTAACTATTTATTCAGCTAACATCCCATTCTATCTCATGGATTTTTTTCAAAACAAAATCAGTAACCTGCGGAATAAGTTGCCGCTTTTCTTCACCAGAGTTATTCAGAGTAGAGTCTGAATGATAACCTGGTAAATTATCAGGGGCCTTAATTTAAACAGCTAAATATAAATATTAAGAGAAGTGATCTGCATCAATAAATACCATTATTTAAGGGCGGGCAATGAGCGCAGGTGTAATAAATATCGTTTCTATGCCGATAGGTAATGTAACCCTGAGGAAATGTCAGTCTCAGGTTCTTTTCAACACCAGGGTTATTAAAATGAATATTATAAAAAAAGTGTCGAAATTCAATATAGGCAGAAAACTTACGCTGGGGTTTTTGCTGGTTATACTGGCGTCACTGGCTATATCAGCTCTTGCTGCCCTCTGTTTTTTAAAAATTCAGGATAACTCGGAAAAGCGCGATGTCACGGTACAAATGGTTGATGCACTGGCGAAAGCGAGGCTGAACCGCACGCTATTTCAGTACACCCGCGACACTAAATTCATCGAGCTCAACGGCGAGGCGATGAATCAGTTATCTGCTTTGTACAAAAATCTTGAGAAATATTCCTGGTCAACAGGCGGTCGTGAAAAGCTTTCTGCGCTCAGTACTGTTCTGGCTCAGTATCAGGAAAAGCGTCAGCACTTTCTCGCAAGCAACCATAGTGCAGCTCTTTCTCTGAATGACATTCAGGCTCTTGGCCTGACGTCAGTGGCGGAAAAACTGGCTGCCCGTCAGGCTTATGTCCCGGCAGACCTTACTGCACCCCTGCTGGCTCTCAGCCTCAAAACTGAACAGGCTGCATTTTATGTTCAGGCGTTCATGCAAAGGCCAGATGCTTCCACACTGAATAAGTTTAACGAAATCAAAGACGGTTTTTCACCACTCGTCAGTCAGCTTAGTGGTCTCGCTGACACCTCACTCGGTGCGCTTCTGGCCGATGTGGCGCAAAAAACCACCTCAGGCACCGCGCTGTTAAATAATTATCTTCAGTCAGTGCAGGTCGAAAAACGCGCCTCAGATGAAATGACCGAAGCTGCGGGAAAACTGAATCAGTCAATCACAGACCTCGCGTTCTTTCAGTCTGAACAGGCTCAGAAGTATATGCATACCGCACTGTGGCAGATTGGTTTTGCCACCCTTGTCTGTATCACCCTCAGTCTCCTGATTGCCTGGAGAATGACCCGCAGCATCACCGTTCCGCTGAGAGAGACGCTTTCTTCGGCACAGCGTATCGCTGAAGGTGACCTGACCGCTGAAATAACCAGTTCCCGCACTGATGAGCTTGGCGAACTGATGACTGCCATGGGTGCCATGAACCAGAGCCTGCGTAACATCATCTCCCGGGTCCGGGATGGGGTGAATAACGTCGCCCGCGCCTCCTCTGAGATTGCAGCAGGAAACACTGACCTCTCATCACGCACAGAACAGCAGTCGGCTGCCGTGGTTGAGACGGCTGCCAGCATGGAGGAATTAACCTCCACCGTTAAGCTGAATGCGGAGAATGCCCATCACGCCAGTCAGCTGGCCACGGATGCGTCGCACAATGCCAGCTGTGGCGGGGAAATCATCAGTGAGGTGATAACCACAATGGGCGGAATAAGTCAGAGCTCAGGCAAAATCGGCGAAATCATCACTGTTATTAACGGTATCGCTTTCCAGACGAATATTCTGGCGCTGAATGCGGCAGTAGAGGCCGCACGCGCAGGTGAGCAGGGCCGGGGCTTTGCCGTTGTGGCAGGCGAAGTGCGCAATCTTGCACAGCGCAGTTCACTGGCTGCAAAAGAGATAGAGGTGCTGATTCGGGAATCACTGGACAGAGTAAGCAACGGTACTGAGCTGGTAAACCGTGCCGGTGTGACAATGGAGGGTATCGTCAGGTCCGTGACGCAGGTAAGGGACATCATGGGCGAAATTGCCGCTGCATCAGACGAACAGAATCGCGGCATTACCCAGATTGCGCAGGCCATGACGGAAATGGATAGCACAACCCAGCAGAACGCTGCGCTGGTTGAAGAGTCTTCCGCTGCGGCCAGCAGTCTCGAAGAACAGGCACTTGAGCTTGAAAAAACCGTTGCCGTTTTCCGTGTGCCGTCTTCCGGGGCGTTTACACCCAGGGCGCAGACCACCAGGCGCAACGTACAACCGTCAGTATCACTGATGGCGTCGAAAGCAAACTGGGAAACCTTCTGATCATCGTTGTCCTGCATTCTGAGGGGCCGCCCGACGTCGTTTCTGGCATCCGGTGGTCTCCTTTCCGGGTTTATGTCATCGGAGGTGGTAAATGTGTGACGATAACGCCGTTAATGCAATGCATGTTCACATTGGTAAAGCGGTGGAGGCTCTTTTTTATGATGGCGAGCCAGTCACCCGTGCAAAAGTCATTGCCCAGCTATGTCTGCTGTTAGATGAAGAACCGGATTGCATCCTGCAAAACGAAATAGCAGGCGCAGTCAGCCTGCTCACTTACCCGTTCGCCACAAAGTGAGAGTGAACGGGTTGCTACAATCCCTGGTGACAGAATTTTGTGTGTGATGAGAGGTTGATCTGAAGAGGACGTGGTTAACCTCCGCACTGCATGAATGATCGGGCATACCCGCGTTGCGGTAGTGACAGAGATTCAGATTTATTCCTGTGATCCTCAGTCTTCCTGGCAACGTGGCGCGTTCAGACGAGCATAGGGAAAGGGTACTGCTGAACCGGTGGCTGAACGTATTACCCGCTGGACGCTGTATCAGTCCGGATAAGCAAACCTGTGAAATCGCTGACAGATATCAGTAAGTATTCTGATGTATTCAGCAGGTCCGGGGCTGATGCATTCCGTTTTTTACAGTAATTTTATTAATTCAAACAGCCGCTTAAGGAGCAGGTAATTGACCTGCAGGTGAATTTTAGCTTTTTCCGCTCTGGGGTGTCTGGCAGTGATCTGCCAGCGTTTCTCGCTTATTCCCTTCATGGTACCGCGTTATGGACGGGCGTCGCTGGTCGTGCCGCGCCACCGGTTCATTCGAAAAAGGTCATGTTCTGTAATGAGTGAAAATTTCGGCACCTCTCAAAAACATAAAAATAACTGATTAGTTAAACCGCCTGACCATAAAGTGTGTTTTAGGATAGCCGATAAACGAAAGGTATCTTGACTTCTCCCTCGGGTAACCTTTCATGACAATTTTAAAGAAACTTACGCTGGTCTTTACCTTTACGCTTCTGGCGCTGCTGTTCCTGGGCATCATCAGTATCCGCTCTCTGGGCGGCGCCCAGGATCGGTTCGAGTATGTGGCGACCAACTCTCTGCCCAGCATCAACAAAATCAGTGAAATCTCTCAGCTTCGTGAAGAAGCAAGACGGCAGATTCTGATGGGTCTTCTGGTTACCGATAAAGCGATATTTGAAAAGCATATGGTCACCGCAAAGGAATATCTGACCAAAACGCGCGAGGCAATGGATTATTATAAATCCCACCTGATTACAGACGATAACGACGGCCAGATGATAAGCCAGACTATTCAGAATTTCGGGATCTATCTTGAGAAAGTGAATAAGATGGCGGGCGTTTATCAGACTGGCGGCATTGATGCGGCCAGGGCTATGGTTTCCGATCAGGGAGAGACAGCGGCGGCTTCGGTTGTGGTGAGCCAGAATCTGAAGGACATCCTGGCTTATAACTATCAGGTTGCCAACAAATTTGCAGCGGAAAACCATGCCGAGTATCTGCATACGTTATGGCTTCTGAGCAGCATTATTGCAGCCGCGGTGTTACTGACAGCCCTTTCTTCGTACTCTGTCCTGAGCTATATCAGAAAAGGCCTGCAGAATTTACAGAGCACCATGAAAACCATCGAGGAAAACCTGGATCTGACTCTTCGGGTAAATCTCAATAAAAAAGATGAACTGGGCGCAACGGCGGGCAGTTTTAATGCCCTTGTGACTAAGTTCCGGGAGGTTCTGTCAGGCGTCCGGGATGCCAGCAAAGAGGTGGATACGGCGTCAGAGGAAATCGCTCACAGCAATGATGATCTGTCATCACGCTCAGAGTCTCAGGCTTCTTCACTTGAGCAAACCGCAGCCAGTATGAACGAGCTGTCGGCCACCGTGAAACACAATATGGATAACGCGACAGAGGCGAATAACTTCATCGGAAAAGTGCAATCCATCGTCAATCACAGCAACCGTGAGCTTAATGATTTAACAAGTGCCATCAACGATATCTCTGTCTCTTCAAATAAGGTTTCAGAAATTATCTCCATTATTGATGGCATTGCGTTTCAGACCAACATTCTGGCGCTTAACGCCGCTGTAGAAGCGGCCCGTGCCGGTGAGCAGGGCAAGGGGTTTGCCGTGGTCGCCGGCGAGGTCCGCTCTTTGTCACAGCGTTCTTCTGTTGCAGCCCAGGATATCCGGGGCCTGATTGAGGAAGCCATCAAGAATGTGGACAAAGGCGTGGTATACGCAGCGAATGTGTCGTCGCGAATGAATGAAGCGCTGAGTGTTGTTGATGAAACGACGCAATTGATTAATCAGGTCAATACGTCATCTAAAGAGCAGAGTTATGGGATCGACCAGGTGAACATTGCGGTCACGCAGATGGAAAGCAATCTGCAGCAGAATGCCGCAATGGTAGAGCAGATGTCTGCCGCTGCGGGCTCACTGAGTCAGCAGGCGGGCAGACTGCTGACAGAGGTCAGCTCATTTAAGCTTTGATCCAGGCCGGATTCAGCCAGCGTTTTTACCGCACAGGCTAAGAGCATCGCGTGGCTGCCCCTGTTTTACCGGTTTCAATCCCGTGTAGGGCAGGGTGCAGCCTGAATGCCTCAGAACGGAAGGTTCGCTTTGAGAATGTTATCGACGCACGCAGCAGGCGATAATTTTGCGGTATCCAGCTGCAGATGATCCCTTCCCCAGGGTTCATAATCACGATCCATGACGGCCTGCCAGTCAGGCACTTTTAAGCCAGGAATTTCTGAGATTCTGTTCTCTACACGCGCCCGATGCTGTTCCGGATCCGAACAGAGGATTTCGATTTCCAGAAATGGAACACCTGATGATAGTGCGATATCACGAAAACTATCCCGCACCAGATTAAGATCATTCACCGAGTCAGTGACAACAGGTAGTCCCAGTCTGAGATTCTCCCGCGCAAGCGCATAGAGGATAAAATAGCCTTCAGGGCCAATCTCTGTGAATGCTGCTGATTCATTACGCAGTGCCTGTTCGATCGTATCGACGCGTAAATACACCGCTTTTAATTTTTCAGATAACATTTTAGCGACCGTGCTTTTTCCACAACCGGGAAGGCCACTGAATATGTACAGCATAACGACTCCTGTTTAACTCCGCGCGCCAGCGTTAAATTCTGACCTGTTTGCACAGCATGCTGCGCGCGATTATCCATACACATTACGGGTGCGCATCACCCTTTGCCCGCAGCGAACGTGGGTGATTCTGCACAGCTATTTATCTGGCAAGGCTTCAACATTAGCAGAGAGGATTGCCGGGAGGTTTTGAGTAATCTTCTCCACAGGCCAGTCCCACCAGGCCAGCTTCTCGAGTGTTGATATGGCCTCATCGTTGAAACGCTGCCTGATAACCCTTCGCCAATACACGGGAAGTGATAAAGGACATTGCGCTCGACGTTTTCTGCGCCTTCAGGGTCATCATAATACGTAAAATCACCGATGATGATGTTGGGTTTTTTCACCCTGTTTTTTGTAAAACAAACCTGTGAAAAACTTCAGTTTCCTGAATGGCTGCTTATTAGATCCTGGATAAATAATACGCAAAATTTTCATTCCCTGTTCATCCCTTTATTATCACACATAGAGAATCAGAAACGATTTTATTAATGTCGTTTCGCCCGTGTGAAGCGCCACATGACGCCATTTTCATAGCGGCTGGTTTCAGATTTACCACTCAAAAATAAAAATATTGCACTTTTGTCAGTTTATGCAAAGGCAAAGGGTTCTGATTCTCATAATTTATATTCCATTTAAATCAAAGATTTATTTAAATAATAATTTTAGCTATAGGGAGGATTTGGTAGGAAAGCGAAACGCTGAGAAACATAACTTTACATTGGTTTTTTTATATCACGCTCAGAAGGTCAGTAAAAGACGTTAATTTAATCAGATTGCTTAAAATTAACAGGGAAAATTTCGCTCGCCGGGCAAATTATCTATATCGCCATATACTGACAGCATATTCGTTGCATGAATATAACCGTCTTTTATTAACGCTAATTCATCGCGGCAGGGCTGGCACGATACCGGCGTCTTAGCACAGGAGAGAGTAAAATGGATCAAACCGCATTTATGATTGGGTTTTCGGTCATGGCCATTGCGTCACTGATTATTTACGCCACCGGTGACAAGAAATATCCCTTTGGTCACCATACACTCGTGCACGCGTCAGTGCCGTTTATTGCCGCCACGGCCTATCTGGCGATGGCGTTTGGGTTTGGCAATCTCACGCTGGACAGTGGCACGATAGTGTACCTGGCGCGTTATGCTGACTGGTCCATCACCACGCCTCTCTTACTGGCCGGTCTGGTCATGCTGGCTTTTCATGAACAGGGTAAACCCGGCGAAATGGGCGGCTTTCTAACGGCCATCATTGTGCTGGATGTGATGATGATTATTACCGGTCTGGTCTCTTCGCTGGCGGAAAATTCTGTCGCGAAATGGGTGTGGTATTCATGGTCGTGTGCGGCATTTCTGGGCGTTGTTTATCTGCTCTGGGGGCCACTGCGCGCACTGGCCGCGACGCGAGGCAACGCGCTGGCAGGTGCCTACAACAAGAATGTGGCCTTGCTGACCCTCGTGTGGTTTATCTATCCGATCGTTTTTCTGGTCGGTCCGGAAGGTCTCAGCATCATTACTGATGCGACATCTGTTCAGGCATTCCTGATTCTGGATATTATCGCTAAAGTTTTCTACGCCTTCTACGCTGCGGCTAACATGAAAAAAGCGCTCTCTCATACCACGCCTGTTGGTGCTGTGAGGAGATGACAGGTCCGGTGCGGTTCGGCTGGGCAGGACTCTGGGGGGCAGCGCTGGCTGCCTCTTTCAGCCCCCCTGCAGGGCAAGTGCTGTTTGCGACCCTGGCCATTGGCGTTATCGGCATGGCACACGGTGCCAGCGATCTTGACGTCGTTAAACGCGAGCGTCAGTTCCCGTTTCTTGCCGCCTATGGACTGGTCATCCTGATCTGTCTGTTCTGGTGGCACGGTGCTCCGGCACTGGCGTTGCCCGTTTTTCTTCTGGCATCTGCCCTGCATTTTGCGCTTGAAGACGCCCCTGATGGGCGCAGCCCCGAACGTCTGGCGCGAGGGATAAGTATGATAGCGGCCCCAGCGACACTGCACCTGCAGGCATTTAGCGCGATTCTGCATGAGGCGGCACCAGGATTTTCAATGCCGGACTCTCTTGCGGTGGGCATTGCCATTATGGGCGGGGCCTGTGCTTCAGGGCTGATTGCCGTGGGTTTAATCCGCCAGGACAGGCGGCTTCTGACGGGCACACTGGCGTTGTTGCTGCTTCCACCTTTCGTCGGTTTTTCAATGGGATTCTTAATTTTGCATGCGCTGCCGCAAACCCGACAGCGGCGCGATCAGCTGAACTGCACCAGCTACCTCCGCTACCTTCAGGCCACCTGGCCGGTACTGACGGCAGCCCTTTTGCTGGCTGCGGGAACCATTGTGGTGATGCATCCTGTGGACAACGCGGGCATTCAGCCATTGTTTGCTGTACTGGCCGCACTGGCAATCCCGCATATGCTCATTACGCCCCTGTTTGAATCACGGCATCAGGCGTGAATCCGTCCCGCTAACAGGGTAAATGCCCCCACATTCACCGCTCCTTCACCCCCGCGTCACGGTTCTGTCATCTGATCCCTTCAGGCTAACACCATCCCGCAGCGTCTTATCACTGCGTTCCCACTCTGTAACCCGTGAGGATTTCATCGTGATGGAGTTATCCAGACATCCGACCACTGTCTATCAGGCTGTTGCCGCACAACTGGAGCAGGCGCTGAAAGAGCGCTACCGCTGCGGCGACTATCTTCCTTCTGAGCAACAGCTGGCCGATCACTATGAGGTGAATCGCCACACGCTGCGCCGGGCCGTAGACGAACTGGTGCACAAAGGGCTGCTGCAGCGCCGTCACGGCGTCGGCATCCTGGTGCTGATGCGCCCTTATGACTATCCGCTGCATGCGCAGGCGCGCTTCAGTCAGAACCTGATGGAACAGGGCAGTCACCCGACCAGCGAACGGCTGCTGGCGGTATTACGTCCGGCCAGCAACGACGTTGCCAATGCGCTGGGCGTCAAAGAGGGCGACAGCGTCATTCATCTGCGCACCCTGCGCCGCGCCAACGGCGTGCCGCTCTGCCTGATCAACCATTTTCTCGCCGACCTCAGCTGGTGGCCCCAGCTTCAGCAATTTAACAGCGGATCGCTGCACGACTTCTTAGTGGAGCACACCGGCAAACAGCTGGTGCGCACCCAAACCCGCATCAGCACCCGCCGGGCGCAGGCCAAAGAGTGCCGACAGCTCGACATCGCCCTGCACGCGCCGCTGCTCTGCGTGCGGACGCTCAACAAAACCCGTGATGGCGCGGTGGCGGAATATTCCGTCAGCCTGACGCGCGGCGACATGATCGAACTGACTCTGGAGCACTAATGGAACAGCAAACGGATCGCCAGCGCTGGCTGTCGGTGCTGGCACACAGCAGCGCCGCGTTACTTGAAGCGCACTGGCAGGCGCTTAACCTCCAGCCAGCATTCACGCTGGTCCGTCCGGCAGAGATCGGGCTGACGCGGTTACAGGCGCGGATGGGGGCCACGGGCAAACGCTTTGTGATGGGCGACGCCACGGTAACACGTGCGGTGGTGCAGCTGGGCGACGGCACGCTGGGTTACAGCTATCTGCTGGGGCGCGACAAAGCCCACGCTGAACGCTGCGCCCTGCTGGACGCGCTGTTACAGCAGCCGGAAACCCGGCAGTTGCTGGAAGAGAAGATTATTACCCCGCTGGCGGCGTGGCGCGATGAGCAGCGACAGCTGCGCGCCCGCGAAATCGCCAGTAGCAAAGTGGATTTCTTTACGCTGGTTCGCGGAGATAACTGATGACTTTACTGGCAAGTTTTAACCATCCGGTCGCGGATGCACAGCGCGCGTTTCGCCGCATTCTGAAAGCGATGAGTGAGCCGGGCGTGATGGTCTCGCTGCCGCTGCAGCAGGGCTGGGGCGCACTGTCACCGGCGGCCACAGCGTTGCTGCTGACGCTGGTCGATCAGGAAAGCCCGGTCTGGCTGGATGCGCAAATCGACAATGAACAGCTGCGTAATAATCTGCGCTTTCATACCGGCGCGCCCATCACCACGCAGCAGGACGCACCATTTGCCCTGAGCCATGCGGCGGCGCAGCCCGATCCGACGCAGTTCGCGGCGGGTGACAATATGTCGCCGGAAAAAAGCACCACGCTGATCATCGAAGTGCCGTCACTGAATGGCGGCCTGACTCTGCGCCTCTCCGGCCCTGGCCTGCGTGAGACACGCGCCATTGCGCCACAGCTGCCGGAGAGCGTACTGGAATATCTGCGTACCCGTCCGCATCCCTTCCCGCAGGGCGTGGATCTGATCTTCACCTGTGGCGAAGCGATCATGGCCGTGCCGCGCACCACCGTTGTGGAGGTGTGCTGATGTATGTCGCGGTGAAAGGGGGCGAAAAGGCCATCTCGAATGCCCACCAGTTGCAGGCCGATCTGCGACGCGGCGATCGGGCGATAGCCGAACTCGGCTGCGACCAGGTGGCGCAACAGCTGGGGCTGGCGGTGGATCGGGTGATGACCGAAGGCGGGATATACGATCCGGAACTGGCGGCGCTGGCGATTAAGCAGGCCAGTGGCGATCTGGTCGAGGCGATCTTTCTGCTGCGTGCCTATCGCACCACGCTGCCACGCCTGGCGGAGAGCACACCGCTGGCGACCGGTTCGATGCGCATCGAACGCCGTATCTCGGCGGTCTATAAAGATCTGCCGGGCGGCCAGGTGCTGGGGCCAACCTATGACTACAGCCACCGTCTGCTCGACTTCACCCTGCTGGCCAATGGCGAAACACCTGCCGCGCCGCGTGACGAGCGCTCGGTGCCTGACCAGTGCCCGCACATGTTCAGCATGATGAGTGAGGAAGGTCTGGCTACCGCCGAGAGGGATGACGGCAGCGAGCCAGTTGACATCACCCGCGAGCCAATGAGTTTTCCCGCTTCGCGCGCTGCACGGCTGCAACAGCTGGTGCGTGGCGACGAAGGCTTTCTGCTGGCACTCGGCTACTCGACCCAGCGCGGCTATGGCCGTACCCATCCGTTTGCTGGCGAGATCCGCACCGGCTATCTCAGCGTCAGCATCTGTCCCGAAGAGCTGGGTTTTGAGCTGGAGATCGGGGAACTGCTTGCCACTGAATGTGAAATGGTCAACGGCGTCGCTCACAGTGATGACGCCGCGCCGCAGTTTACCCGTGGCTACGGGCTGGTGTTTGGCCGCGCCGAACGCAAGGCGATGGCGATGGCGCTGGTGGATCGGGCGCTGCAAAGCCGCGAGCAGAATGAGCGCGTGACCAGCCCGGCACAGGATGAAGAGTTTGTGCTGTCGCACGCCGACAATGTCGAAGCGGCGGGCTTTGTCTCGCATCTCAAGCTGCCGCATTACGTCGATTTCCAGGCGGAGCTGGAACTGCTGAAACAGTTGCAGCACGATTATCAGGAGCGCAACCATGGCTGAACTCACCGGCTATAACAACGGCTATCTCGACGAGCAGACCAAACGCACCATCCGTCGCGCCATCCTGAAAGCGGTGGCGATCCCCGGCTATCAGGTGCCGTTCGCCGGACGCGAGATGCCGATGCCCTACGGCTGGGGAACCGGCGGCATCCAGATCACCGCCAGCGTGATTGGCGATCAGGATGTGCTGAAAGTGATCGATCAGGGCGCAGATGACACCACCAATGCGGTGTCGATCCGCCAGTTCTTCAAGCGGGTCAGCGGTGCAGCGACCACCGAACGCACCGCCGATGCCACGCTGATCCAGACCCGTCACCGTATCCCGGAAACGCCGCTGGAAGAAGATCAGATCCTGATTTTCCAGGTGCCGATCCCGGAGCCGCTGCGTTTTATCGAGCCGCGCGAAACCGAGACCCGCACCCTGCATGCGCTGGAGGAGTACGGCATCATGCAGGTGAAGCTGTATGAAGATATCGCCCGCTATGGCCATATCGCCACCACTTACGCCTATCCGGTCCGGGTTAACGATCGCTACGTGATGGATCCGTCGCCCATACCCAAATTCGACAATCCAAAGATGCACATGATGCCTGCGCTGCAGCTGTTTGGGGCCGGGCGTGAAAAGCGCATCTACGCCTTGCCGCCTTATACCCGCGTGGAGAGCCTCGACTTCGACGATCACCCCTTCACCGTGCAGCAGTGGGATGAACCCTGCGCGCTGTGCGGATCGCGCCACAGCTACCTCGATGAGGTGGTGATGGACGACCAGGGAACGCGGATGTTTGTCTGCTCCGACACCGACTTTTGCCATCAGCAGCAGGAACAGCAACATGCACAGTGAACAGCCGCTGCTTGCGGTGAACCAGCTCACCCATCTTTATGCGCCGGGCAAAGGGTTTGAGCAGGTCAGTTTTGATCTCTGGCCTGGCGAAGTACTGGGGATTGTCGGCGAGTCCGGATCCGGTAAAACCACGCTGCTGCAGAGCCTGTCGGCCCGTCTGACGCCGCAGCAGGGCAGCATTCACTATCAGAACCGCGACCTCTATGAGATGAGTGAAAGCGACCGCCGTCAGCTGCTGCGCACCGAGTGGGGCGTGGTGCATCAGCATCCGATGGACGGGCTGCGTGCGCAGGTCAGCGCGGGCGGTAACATTGGCGAACGGCTGATGGCGACCGGCCAGCGCCACTATGGCGACATCCGCGCCGAGGCGAGCCGCTGGCTGCAGGCGGTGGAGATTGATGCCGGGCGCATTGACGATCTGCCGACCACCTTTTCCGGCGGGATGCAGCAGCGTCTGCAGATTGCCCGCAACCTGGTGACGCAGCCGCAGCTGATGTTTATGGATGAGCCGACCGGCGGGCTGGACGTCTCGGTGCAGGCGCGATTGCTGGATCTGCTGCGCACGCTGGTGCGCGAGCTGAATCTGGCGGTCGTGATTGTCACCCACGATCTCGGCGTGGCGCGACTGCTGGCGCATCGCCTGCTGGTGATGAAACAGGGGCGGGTGGTGGAGAGCGGTCTGACTGACCGCGTGCTGGACGATCCTCATCATCCTTACACTCAACTGCTGGTCTCTTCGGTGCTCAATTAAATGACGACTCTCACTCCGCGCCTGCGTGTCGAAAATCTGTGTAAAACCTTTGTGCTGCACAACCAGAATGGGGCGGCGCTGCCGGTGCTGCACAATGCCAGCCTGACGGTGGGCGAGGGCGAATGCGTGGTGCTGCACGGTCACTCCGGCAGTGGCAAATCCACGCTGCTGCGCGCGCTTTACGGCAACTATCAGCCTGACAGCGGTCATATCCGGGTCGCACATCAGGGCGAATGGATCGACATGGCGCAGGCGTCAGCGCGGCAGATTATCGCCCTGCGTCGCGACACGCTGGGCTGGGTCAGCCAGTTTCTGCGGGTGATCCCGCGCGTGCCGACGCTGGAGATTGTCATGCAGCCGCTACTGGAGCGCGGCGTCGGGCGCGAATTCTGCGAAGCGCGGGCCGCCGACCTGCTGACCCGGCTGAATGTGCCGCAGCGTCTCTGGTCGCTGGCCCCGTCTACGTTTTCTGGCGGTGAGCAGCAGCGCGTGAATATCGCCCGCGGCTTTATCGCCGACTATCCGGTGCTGCTGCTGGATGAACCCACCGCCTCGCTCGACAGCGTCAACAGCGAGGCGGTCGTGAGCTTAATTAAACAGGCGCGCGCCCGGGGTGCCGCCATCGTCGGTATTTTTCACGATCGGGCGGTACGCGAGCGGGTCGCCGACCGGCTGCATCTGATGCACCCGATCGACACAGGAGTGCAGGCATGATCATCAATAACGTCAGACTGGTGCTGGAAAACGAAGTGGTCAGCGGATCGCTGGAGTTTCGCGATGAGCGCATCAGCAGCTTCAGTGAAACCACCAGCCAGCAGCCCGGTGCGCTGGACGGCGAAGGGGCCTGGCTGCTGCCAGGGCTGGTGGAGCTGCACACCGATAACCTCGATAAATTTTTTACTCCACGGCCAAAAGTGGACTGGCCTGCACATTCGGCGATGAGCAGCCACGATGCGCTGATGGTCTCCAGCGGCATTACCACCGTGCTGGACGCGATAGGCGTTGGGGATGTGCGCGACGGCGGGCACCGGCTGGATAACCTCAGCAAGATGATCGACGCCATCCGCGACAGCAACCGCAAGGGGCTGAACCGGGCCGAGCATCTGTTGCATCTGCGTTGTGAACTGCCGCATCCCACCACCGCGCCGCTGTTTGAAGCACTGATGGGCACGCCGGAGCTGGCGCTGGTGTCGCTGATGGATCATTCACCCGGCCAGCGTCAGTATGCGTCGCTGACCAAATATCGCGAATATTATCAGGGCAAATATCAGCTCAACAACGCGGAGATGGATCAGTTCGAGCATGACCAGCTCACCCTGGCGGCAGCGTGGTCGCAGCCTAATCGTCAGGCGATTGCCGGACTGTGCCGGGAACATGGCATTGCCATTGCCAGCCACGATGACGCCACGGCGGCGCACGTGGAAGAGTCCCATGCGGCAGGCAGCCGCATCGCGGAGTTTCCGACCACGCTGGAAGCCGCGCGTGCCTCACGCTATCGCAACATGCAGGTGCTGATGGGCGCGCCTAACATTGTGCGCGGCGGCTCGCACTCCGGCAACGTTGCCGCCTGGGAGCTGGCATCACACGGCCTGCTGAATATTCTGTCGTCCGATTACTACCCGGCCAGCCTGCTGGATGCGGCGTTCCGGCTGGCAGATGACGAGCGCAACAGCCTCGGCATGGCGCAGGCTATCGCACTGGTGACCTGTAACCCGGCCCGCGCATTAGGATTGGAGGATCGCGGCGTCATCGCCGAAGGCTGCCGCGCCGACCTGGTGCTGGCACACACCGCACATGGCTATCCACACGTGCGGCACGTCTGGAGCAAAGGCCGGCAGGTGTACTGATGGCGCGGCTGATCTGGCTCACCGGCCCCTCCGGCTCAGGCAAGGATAGCCTGCTGGATGCGCTGCGGGCGTCACCGCCACCACGACTGCTGATCGCCCATCGCTACATCACCCGTGCCGCCGATGCGGGCGGTGAAAACCATGTGGCGCTGACCGAGGCAGAGTTTGCCCGTCGCGCCGCACTCGGTCTGTTTGCGGTGAGCTGGGAGGCGCACGGCTTCCGCTATGGCATTGGCTGTGAGACGCAGCAATGGCTGCTGCGCGGACAGAATGTCGTGGTGAACGGTTCGCGGCTGCATCTGGCGCAGGCGCAGGGCCGCTTTGGCTCAAAGCTGCTGCCGGTCTGTCTGCAGGTGTCGCCCGACGTGCTGGCGGCGCGGCTGCGCCAGCGCGGACGGGAGGATGAGGCGGAAATCGCCCGTCGGCTGGCACGCGCCGCCCAGCCGCAGCCCGATGGTTGTCTGATCCTCAATAACGACGGCGCGCTGGCGGAGACCGTCTGCCAGCTACGCCAGATACTGGAGGCGCATCAATGAAACTCACTTTTCTGGGCACCGGCGGGGTCACTGCGGCACCGCTGCCGGGCTGCGACTGTCGCGCCTGTCAGCGGGCGCAGCGCAACAGCGCCCATGTGCGGGCGCCCTGCAGCGCGCTGATTGAGTTTGGCCACGAACGCATCCTGCTGGATGCCGGTCTGCCGCTGCTGGCATCACGCTTTCCGCCCGGCTCGCTGACCCGCATTCTGCTGACCCACTATCACATGGATCATGTGCAGGGCCTGTTTGCGCTGCGCTGGGGAGTGGGCGCACCGATTCCGGTCTGGGGACCGCCCGATCCACGTGGCTGTGACGATCTTTATAAACATCCCGGCCTGCTCGATTTTCGCCCCGCCTTAACCCCCTTTGTGGCGCACGCCTTTGGTGAGCTGGACGTTACGCCGCTGCCGCTGCAGCACTCGAAGCTGACGCACGGCTACCTGTTTGACTGGCACGGCACCCGGCTCGCCTGGCTGTGTGATACCTGCGGGCTGCCGCCCGACACCGCTGACTTCCTGCGCGGCCAGCCGCTGGATCAACTGGTGATTGACTGCAACGATCCGCCGCGTGCCGAGCCGCGTAATCACAATGATCTGACCCAGGCGCTGGCGATAGCAGAGAGGCTCCAGCCGCGTCAGACATGGCTGACCCACCTCAGTCATGAGATGGATAACTGGTTAGCCGAAAACCCCTTGCCGGAGGGCGTGCTGCCTGCCCGTGACGGCCAGACACTGCTGTGCGGCGCGCACTGGCCTGTCACGGTTTGATCATCTCGCTGTCATCTCGTGTTCATCGCGTCACGCCTTAATAACCGGCAGAACGCAATCAGCGATGACGGAGAACACCATGGCACAGGCACTTCTGAAAACGGTGGTCGATAACGATCTGCCTCCGGCCAGCCTCAGCGGACAAAAAGTGTTGTCGGTGCAGAAACTGAGCAAAGCTTACGGCGACACGCAGGTGCTGGATCAGGTCAGTTTCGACCTGCACGCCGGGGAGCTGGTGGCGGTGATTGGCCGCTCTGGCGCAGGTAAATCGACCCTGCTGCACATGCTCAACGGCACGATTAACGCCACGTCCGGCGCGATTATCAGTCTGCATCAGGGCGAAGCGGATCGTAACGTGGTCACGCTCAACAGCCGCCAGCTGCGCGAATGGCGCAGCCAGTGCGGCATGATCTTTCAGGACTTCTGTCTGGTGCCGCGCCTTGATGTGCTGACCAACGTGCTGCTGGGCCGTCTGAGCCAGACCAGCACGCTGAAGTCCTTCTTCAAAATCTTCTCTGACCAGGACCGGGCGCACGCCATCGAACTGCTGCAGTGGATGAACATGCTGCCGCAGGCGCTGCAGCGGGCGGAAAACCTCTCTGGCGGACAGATGCAGCGCGTGGCGATCTGCCGCGCCCTGATGCAGAACCCCAAAATCCTGCTGGCCGATGAGCCGGTGGCATCGCTGGACCCTAAAAATACCAAACGCATCATGGATGTGCTGCGTCAGGTCAGCGAGCAGGGCATCAGCGTCATGGTCAATCTGCATTCGATTGAGCTGGTGAAAAGCTACTGCACCCGGGTGATTGGTATTCAGCGCGGCGTGGTGCTGTTTGACGGCCATCCTTCCCGACTCACCGACAGCCTGCTGCACCAGCTGTACGGTGATGAACTTAACCAAATCCATTAACGTCCACAGCAAGAGAATAATTCTGAATGAAACTGACTTCTTTAGCACTTCTGACCAGTGTCATGGCGTTTGGTGTCAGCGCAGCGGATGCGCCGAAACAGCTTAATCTGGGGATTCTGGGCGGGCAGAACGCCACCCAGCAGATTGGCGATAATCAGTGTGTGAAAACCTTCTTTGATAAAGAGCTGGGTGTGGATACCCAGATGCGCAACGCCTCAGACTACTCCGGCGTGATTCAGGGCCTGCTGGGCGGGAAGATCGATATGGTGCTGAGCATGTCACCGGCCTCGTTTGCGTCGGTCTACATTCAGGACCCGAAAGCGGTGGATGTGGTCGGCATTGTGGTGGATGACAAAGATCAGTCACGTGGCTATCACTCTGTCGTGATCGTCAAAGCGGACAGCCCGTACAAAAAGCTGGAAGATCTGAAAGGCAAATCATTCGGTATGGCCGATCCCGACTCGACGTCCGGCTTCCTGATGCCGAACCAGGCGTTTAAGAAGATGTTCGGCGGCTCGGTGGATGACAAATATAACAATACCTTCTCCAGCGTCACCTTCTCTGGCGGCCATGAGCAGGACATTCTGGGCGTGCTGAACAACCAGTTTGATGGTGCCGTCACCTGGACCTCACTGGTCGGTGACTACAACAGCGGCTATACCTCTGGCGCATTTGGCCGTCTGATCCGCATGGACCATCCGGACCTGATGAAGCAGATCCGCATCATCTGGCAGTCCCCGCTGATCCCGAACGGCCCGGTGCTGGTCAGCAATAAGCTGCCCGCTGACTTCAAAGCGAAAGTGGTGTCGGCGATTAAAAAGCTGGATAAGGAAGATCACGCCTGCTTCGTGAAAGCGGTGGGCGGTGAGCAGCACATCGGTCATGCGACGGTCGCCGATTATCAGAACATCATTGATATGAAGCGCGACCTGATGAAAGGCAGCCGCGGCTAAGGCTGGCGACGCCCTGACTTTCCCCGCCCAGGCGGGGAGAGCGGGACGCGGCAACCCCGCCTGCGTCCCGCTGCTTTAGCGCCGGAGATCCCCTTTGACCGAATTCGAACACTACTACCAACGTATCCGCCGCCAGCAGAAACGTGACACGCTGCTCTGGTCACTGCTGCTGGTGGCACTCTATCTGGCGGCCGGCAGGGTAGCAGAGTTTAATCTGCTTACCGTCTGGCAGTCGCTGCCGCACTTCTTCGACTATCTGCATGAAATCCTGCCGGTGCTGCATCTGCCGCTGCTGTTTGCCGACGGCAAGACCGAAGGCTCGCTGGCCTACTGGGGCTACCGCCTGCCGATCCAGCTGCCGCTGATCTGGGAAACCCTGCAGCTGGCGCTGGCCTCAACGCTGGTCGCGGTGGCCATGGCCGCGGTGCTGGCCTTTTTCGCCGCCGACAATACTCTGACGCCGGTCAGCGTGCGGATGACGATTCGTGCCTTTGTTGCCTTTCTGCGCACCATGCCAGAGCTGGCGTGGGCGGTGATGTTTGTGATGGCGTTTGGCATCGGGGCGATTCCCGGTTTTCTGGCGCTGGCGCTGCACACTGTGGGCAGCCTGACCAAGCTGTTTTACGAGGCGATTGAGTCGGCATCAGATAAGCCAGTGCGCGGCCTGGCCGCCTGCGGCGCCAGCAAGCTGCAGCGGATGCGCTTCGCCTTCTGGCCTCAGGTTAAGCCGGTCTTTCTCTCCTACAGCTTTATGCGCCTGGAGATTAACTTCCGCTCCTCAACCATCCTCGGGCTGGTCGGCGCAGGTGGCATCGGCCAGGAGCTGATGACCAATATCAAACTGGACCGCTACGATCAGGTCAGTATCACGCTGCTGCTGATCCTGATTGTGGTGTCGCTGCTGGATACGCTATCCGGCCAGCTTCGTCGCCGTGTGACAGGAGACCGGACATGATCAGCGCCGCACCCGATATCGCGCTAATGAAGCAGCAGCATCGTGAACTCTTTGCCGCGCAGCCGCGCTATCTGCGCCGCATTGGGCTGATGGCGCTGGCGGTGTTGCTCTATTACCTCTATTTCTTCTCGGTATTTGGCCTGGAAGGGTCGCGCCTGCTGATGGGATGCCAGCAACTGGAGCGCTATTTTCTGCGGATGTTTGTCTGGCATGACTTCCTGAACTGGCCGTTTGGCTACTATTTCTCGCAGGTCGGGATCACCCTGGGGATTGTGTTTGCCGGAACGCTGACCGCCTCACTGCTGGCGCTGCCGCTGTCGTTTCTGGCGGCGCGCAATGTGATGCACGATCGCGCTACGAAACCACTGGCGTTTATGATGCGCCGCGTGTTCGATGTGTTACGCGGCATCGACATGGCGATCTGGGGGCTGATATTCGTCCGTGCGGTAGGCATGGGGCCGCTGGCGGGGGTGCTGGCGATTATCCTGCAGGATGTTGGCCTGCTCGGCAAACTCTACGCCGAAGGACACGAAGCGGTGGAGCGATCCCCGGGGCGCGGGCTGGGCGCCGTGGGTGCCAACAGTCTGCAGAAACACCGCTTCGGCATCTTTACGCAGTCATTCCCGCAGTTCCTGGCGCTGAGCCTTTACCAGATCGAGTCCAACACCCGCTCGGCAGCGGTGCTGGGCTTTGTCGGCGCGGGTGGCGTCGGTCTGGTCTACGCCGAAAACATGCGCCTGTGGAACTGGGATGTCGTGATGTTCCTGACGCTGATTCTGGTGGTGGTGGTGATGGTCATGGATGTCCTCTCCAGCCGCCTGCGTAAGCGCTACATCAGTGGGAAGCCGGTGCCGTTGTGGCAGCCTGCTGCGCGCGATTAAGCCGTTCGCTGCGCTGCCAGGCGCGCTGTAGCGCCTGCACCAGCTGTGCCTGCTGCCAGGGTTTCGCCAGCCGTTCGCACAGCGGCAGCGTCACCGGCTGGTGGCGCAGATCCTGACCGCTGATGAGCAGCGTCGCCAGCTGCGGCCAGTTCTGCTGCGCCTGGCGGATCACCTCCGCGCCGTTGATGTCGCCGGGCAACATCAGGTCGCTGATCAGCAGGTCGATATCCGGTGTCTGGCGCAGCAGCGCCAGTGCAGCTTCACCGTCGCCGCACTCCAGCGTCAGATAACCCAGCTGATGCAGATGTTCACAAAGCGTCTGGCGCACCGCCGGTTCATCATCCAGCACCAGTATCAGCCGGTTACTGGCTGCATCAATGTTCGCTTCAACAGGCGCTTCAACGGGTGGTGGCGGGGCGATGACTGTGGCAGCTTCCGCTGCACGCGGCAACAGCAACCGCACCGTAGTGCCCTGACCTGGCGCGGTCTCCAGTTCGATCTGCCCGCCTGACTGACGCACAAAGCCGTAAACCATCGACAGCCCCAGTCCGCTGCCACTGCCAGTCGCTTTGGTGGTGAAGAAAGGCTCGAAGACCTGCTCGCGCACCCCGGCAGCCATGCCGCAGCCATGGTCAATCACCTCAATTGTGACCCGGTCACGTTTTTCACCGCCCTCCAGACGACGCTGATTCCAGATGCGCAGCCGGATTTCGCCGCTTTGCTGATGCATCGCATCGCGCGCATTCACCACCAGATTCATCAGCGCGTTTTCCAGCTGGCTGGCATCGATCCAGGCGGGCCAGCCGGGACGCTGCGCATCAATAATCAGCTGCTGTCCCGGCAGCAGCGAATGCTGCAACAGTCCCTGCAGGTTATCTACCAGCGTCACCACCGACACCGCGCGCGGAAAGAGCGCCTGTTTGCGTGAGAAGGCCAGCAGCCGCTGGGTCAGCTGGGCAGCGCGATCGGCCGCCTGCCGCGCCCGCTCAATCCGGGTGGCGAGCGGGCCGGGCATCAGCTGGCCTTCGGTCAGCGCCAGACTGCCGATAATCACCGCCAGCAGATTGTTGAAGTCGTGCGCCAGTCCGCCGGTCAGCTGACCGACCGCCTTCATTTTCTGGCTGTGCTGCAGCGCCTCCTCCAGCGTTTTACGTGAGGTGCGGTCCAGCACGGTATTGACCATGCCGCGCCGCGGAATCGGGCTGAAACGCAGTTCCAGCGTGCGGCCATCGGCCAGCCGGATCTCCTGCGGTTCACCGGGATCGTGCAGATCGACCGCCAGCGGGGCCAGCAGCTGCTGATAATGGACGCCGCGATGGACCTCACGCGGCGCAAGGCCGAGCAGTTCGGCATACTGCGCATTCCACACCACCAGCTGACCGTTGTGGTCAAACAGGGCAAAGCCGTCGCGCATCGCCAGGAAGGTGGACTCCAGTTGATTGCTCTTCTCTTTCAGCAGCCGTGAAGTGTGGGCCAGCGAGGCGGTATTGCGGGCAAAGACGTTAAAGGCTCGCGCCAGTTCGCCCAGCTCGTCGCGCCGTTGCAGCCCCGGCACGCTGACATTCTGCTCACCCTGCGCCAGCCGCGTCATCGCGCCGGCAATCGCCGTCAGGCTCGATCCGAGATTGCGGTAGATATAGATCCCGGCATAGCCGGTAATTGCCAGCGCCAGCAGCGCAAACAGCGCGATAAAGCCGATGATGGAGTCGAGTTCGTGGTGGGTGGCCTGGGTGCGCGCCTCGCTCTGCAGCGCCACCTGCTGCACCGACGCATTGATATCGTCGTTCAGCATCGCCACCAGCGCTTTAACCCGGTAGGTGGCGTAGGCGATTGCCAGGTCGCTCTGCTCCAGCGCCTCTGCCAGCGGCAACAGACGCTGCTGGGTGGCCAGCAGTCGCTGCACGTTCTCGCCGGTGACGCCGGTCAGCGGCACAGTGCGCCACTGCGTCATCACCTGCTGAAGCTGCTCAATGACGGCGATGGGCGAGGGCGTGCGGATGGCGATGGTGATTAGCCGTTCGGTCTGCTCGCGCAAGGCAGCATCCGGCTGCGTCCGCTGTTCCCGCTGCACCAGCTGGTCGATATGGCTGAGAAGGATCTGCGCCTGCCACAGGTCACTCAGCATGTTGTTTCGCTGCAGATGTCGCTGATGACTGTTCAGCAGCAGGCTGTTAATCGTCTGTTCCAGCATCAGGCTGCGGGCGCGGATCCGGGCGATGCGTTCCGGCTGACGGGCTGCCAGCGGCGCGCTGGCCAGCAGGCTCAGCGACTGCTGCAACGCCTGCTGATTCTGTTGCAGCCGCTGGGATTCGCTTTGATATTCCAGCGCCCCGACCACCTGCGACAGCCGTACAGCCGCCGTCGCCACATTGGCGGTATCACGCGCCAGCGCCAGGCTGCCGTTCATATCCGCCAGCGTCTGCGCCTGTGCCTGCTCCTGAATCGCCCCGGCATGACGAAAGCCAACGATCGCCACCACGCTCACCATCAGCGTGACCGACACCACCAGCAGATTGAACATCAACAGGCGTCCACGCGCCCCGGCCTGCCACGGATAACTGCGCTGCATCCCACGACCTCTTAATCACTGCAACGATGCGCCGAGTATAGGAGCGCGATGTCAGGCGTTTATGACAAATATGAATGGCCGCTGACATTTTCCATTTATCTGGCGTTGCTTTACTGGCGGCTATCCATAGTCCGCAGGAGCGAGGCGATGACAGCCACACCGATACTGGAAATGCGGGGAATTACCCGACGCTTCGGCAATTTTTATGCCCTGAAGGGCGTTGATCTCACGGTGTATCCCGGTGAGGTTCACGCGCTGATGGGAGAGAACGGCGCGGGTAAAAGCACTCTGATGAAGATTCTGGCCGGTGCCTATACCGCCAGCAGCGGGGAAATTCTCATTGAAGGCAAGCCGTACGCCCTCAAAGGGCCGAAAGAGGCGCTGGCCGCCGGGATCACCCTGATTTATCAGGAGATCAACCTGGCACCTAACCTGACGGTGGCGGAGAACATATTTCTGGGCAGCGAAATCGCGCCCGGCGGGCTGGTGAAGCGGCGACAGATGGCTGAAGAGGCGCAGCGGGTGATTGACCGGCTCGGCGCGCAGTTCAGCGCCTGGGATCTGGTCAGCCGCCTGAGCATTGCCGAGCAGCAGCAGGTGGAGATCGCCCGCGCATTGCAACGTAACAGCCGCATTCTGGTGATGGATGAGCCGACTGCTGCGCTCTCTAACCGTGAAACCGAACAGCTGTTCGCGCTGATAAAACGGCTGCGCAGCGAGGGTATGGCGATTATCTACATCAGCCACCGCATGGCGGAGGTCTATGAGCTGTCCGATCGCGTCAGCGTGCTGCGTGACGGGGAGTATGTGGGCAGCCTGACGCGCGACCAGCTCAACGCCAGTGAACTGGTGCGAATGATGGTTGGACGGCCGCTCAGCGATCTGTTTAACAAAGACCGCGCGATTCCTTTAGGTGATATCCGGCTGGCGGTGAATCACCTGACCGATGGCGGCAAAGTGCATCCCAGCAGTCTGGAGGTGCGTGCCGGAGAGATTGTTGGCCTGGCCGGTCTGGTGGGCGCCGGTCGCAGCGAACTGGCGCAGCTGATCTTCGGGGTACACAAGCCGAAAGAGGGCGAAATCTGGATCGATGGCGAAAAGGTCACCATTCATTCGCCGCGCGATGCGATTGCGCGTGGTATCGGCTTCCTCACCGAGAACCGCAAGGAGCAGGGGCTGTTTCTGGAGATGGCCGCGCAGGAGAACATTGTCATGGCGACGCTGGAGCGCGATGCCAGCATGGGGCTGCTTAACCGCCGCAAAGGGCAAACCATCGCCAGTGAGGCGATCGCCTCACTCAATATTCGTGTCCCGCATGCTCAGGTGCGTGCGGGCGGCCTGTCAGGCGGCAACCAGCAGAAGTTGCTGATCTCGCGCTGGGTGGCAATTGGCCCGCGCATCCTGATCCTCGATGAGCCGACGCGCGGTGTCGACGTCGGGGCGAAAAGCGAGATCTACCGCATCATGCAGGAGATGGCGCGACAGGGCGTGGCGATCTTAATGATCTCCAGCGAACTGCCGGAAGTGGTCGGCATGAGCGACCGCGTTTACGTGATGCACGAAGGCACCATCGTCGGTGAGCTGGAGGGCAGCCACATCAGTCAGGAAAATATTATGACGCTGGCAACCGGTGCGCACAGCGCGTCAACAGGCGAAATCTAAGGAGACCACCATGACACAACTGGCCCGCACCAAAGCGCCGACGCTGAAACGCGCCCTGATGGGCGATCTGCTGCAAACGGTGGGTATCCTGCCGATTCT
>Ga0308171_1000634_pt1 | contig 66747 bp, 61 predicted proteins | sample PhyGR1_FD_202135 | JGI IMG/M metagenome (GOLD analysis project Ga0308171, IMG submission 202135) | Phyllosphere microbial communities from UC Gill Tract Community Farm, Albany, California, United States - DLSLSG.R1 | ecosystem: Host-associated > Plants > Phyllosphere > Unclassified | place: USA...
CCGGCCACGGTGCCGGTGATGGCGCCGAGGATGAAGCCCACGATGATGACCGAGTAGCCCAGGCCGCCGCGCACGGGCCCGAAGAGCTGGCCCATCGAATCGAGCATGTCCTCGGCGAGCCCGCATTTCTCGAGCACCGCGCCCATCAGCGTGAAGAACGGAATGGCCAGCAGCAGGTCGTTCGACAGGATGCCGAACATGTTGATCGGCAGGTTGGCCATGAAGTTGGCCGGGAACCAGCCCATCTCGATGGCGAAGAAGCCGCAGAACAGCCCGAGCGCCGAGAGCGAGAAGGCGACCGGGAAGCCGATCAGCATGATCGCGATGAGCCCCGCGAACATGATCGGGGCGAAGTTTTCCATGTGCATGCTGAAATCTCTTGCGCTGAGGAATCGGGTGGGCGAGGAAAGGGACGGGGCCTACTGCACCGGCTTTTCGTAATGGGTGGTCATCTCCAGGTCGCCGGTCAGCACCGCCACGCGCTTGATGATCTCCGCCACGCCCTGCAGGAACATCGCGCCGAAGCCCAGGGGCAGCAGCAGCCCGGCGGGCCAGCGGATCAGCCCGCCGATGTTGCCGGACATCTCCTGCGTGACGAACATGTTCCAGAAGAACGGCACCGTGAGCCAGGTCAGCAGGCCCATCACCGGCAGCAGGAAGAAGATGAGGCCGAACAGGTCGATCAGCACTTGCCCGCGCGCGCGCAGCTTGCCGTAGATGATGTCCACGCGCACGTGTTCGTTGAGCTTGAGCACCACAGGCGCGCCCAGCATGACCGTGGTGCCGAACAGGTACCACTGGATCTCGAGCCAGGCGTTGGAACTCAGGTCGAGCCCGTAGCGCACGACGGCATTGGTGGCCGAGATGAGCGCGGCGGCCAGCACGGCCCAGCCGGCCAGCTTGCTGAGCTTGGTGGAGAACCAGTCGATGCCCAACGCCAGTTTGAGAAGCCCTGACATGGTGTGCGTCCTGTAGAGAAATGGGGTGGCGGGCCGGCGTGCGGCAGGCCCGTGGTGCGGGGTCGGGCGATTACAGCGCATCCTAAGGCTCGCCTCCTTAAAAAAGGCTGACGCAATAGGCTGGGGTTTTCCATAGGTAACGGCCGCGGCGTCGGGGTTTTCGCGGGGGTGCCGCCGCCGCGTGCACGCTGCTGGTGCGACGGTGGCGGCGGGGCGCTGCGGCGCGCGCCCCGCGCTACCGGGTCCCAGCGGACGACACGCGCCGGCGCCGCGCCGCCGGGAAGTTCCACCAGGGCAGCACGCGGCTCATGGACAGCACCTCGCCGCAGCGCATGGGCGCGTAGCCGGGCATGGCGGCCATGCGCTCCTGCCAGGCGGGCGTCTGCAGCAGCTCGCGCAGCGCCCGCGTGGCGGGCTGCTCCAGCGAGGACTTCAGGCAGGCGAGGTGGTAGCACTCGTGCACCAGGGGCACGAAGTCCAGCCCGCGCGCCCGCGCAGCCAGCTCGATGCCCATGCCCGCGTCGGCCGCGCCCGAGGCGATGGCCTGCGCCAGCGCGCCGTGCGAGGGCTCGATGCGGCCGCTGCCGGCCGCGTCGATGTCGCCGGGCTGCAGGCCCGCCTGGGTCAGCAGGTCGCCCAGCAGCACGCGGGTGCCGGTGCCGATGGGCCGGTGGATGAAGCGCGCGCCGGTGCGTGCCACGTCGGCCAGCGACTGCAGCGCGAGCGGATTGCCGCGCGCCACGATCAACCCCTGCGTGCGGCGGGCGAAGCCGATCACCTTGTGCAGGCCCGGCTGCAGCAGCGGCTGGTAGGTGCGCGCCGCCAGCGAATCGGCGGCTGGCTGCTCCAGCGTATGGAAGCCGGCGATGGTGCAGCGGCCCTCGTTGAGCGCGCGAATCGCATCCACGCTGCCGGTGAAGCGGATGTCCAGGTGCAATCCGCCGCCCGCGCCCTGCCCGGGCGCTGCCGCGTGTGCGGCGGAGTGCGTGGCGGCGTGGGCGCGTAACACCGAGAGCGCGTCGTCGTGGCTGGCGTAGAGCGTGAGCACGTGGCTGCGGTCGTCGAAGGCTACGGCGAAGGCGCGCTCCAGGTCGGCGCGCAGGGCCTCGATCTGCGGGGCGAGCCGGGCCTGAGCCTGGCGCTCGGCCCAGAGCAGCTTGGTGCCGAACTCGCTGAGCTGCGCCGACTGGCCCTTCCCCCAGATGATGAGCTCGCCGCCCAGCTCGTTCTCCCAGCGCTTGAGTGCGCCCCACACATGGCGGTACGACAGCGCCAGCGACCGGGCGGCGGCGGAGATGGAACCGTGCTGCGCCACGGCCTGCAGCGTGTCGAGCAGCGGGTTGCGGATGAGCGCGTCGCCCGCGTCGCGGCTGAGCGTGTAGTGGAACTGGACCCTATGCACGAGGTTTCATATCGCTGGACATTGATGTGCTGCATACGATAGCCCACAACCCATGTCCACGATGACCCAGAGCGCGGCCACAGCGCTTGATCTCCTGACCTCCGCAGATGCCGCCCTGTGGACCATCGTCGCCCGCTCCCTCGCCGTGAGCGCGACCGCCTGTGCGCTGGCGTGCGGCGCCGGCCTGGTGCTGGGCGCCTGGTTGGGCGTGGCACGCTTCGCCGGGCGCGGCGCCGTGCTGGCGGTGCTGAATACGCTGCTGGCCGTGCCCTCCGTGGTGGTGGGGCTGGGTGTCTACCTGCTGCTCTCGCGCAGCGGGCCGCTGGGCGCCTGGGGCTGGCTCTTTTCCTTCAAGGCCATGGTGCTGGCGCAGGCCATCCTGGTGCTGCCGGTGGTCACCGCGCTGACCCGGCAACTGGTGGAAGACGCCGAGCGCGCGCACGGCGAGCAGCTGCGGTCGCTGGGTGCCGGCCCGCTGCTGCGCAGCCTGCTGCTGGCCTGGGACGAACGCTACGCGCTGCTCACGGTGCTGATCGCGGCATTCGGCCGCGCCATTTCCGAAGTCGGCGCGGTGATGATCGTGGGCGGCAACATCGACGGCTTCACCCGCGTGATGACCACCGCCATCGCGCTGGAGACCAGCAAGGGCGACCTGCCGCTGGCGCTGGCGCTGGGCTTCGTGCTGCTGGGCGTGGTGCTGGCGCTGAACGTGTGCATCGCGCTGCTGCGGCGCTGGCGTGAGCGGGTCGATGGTGCGGTGACGGGCCCGACCATCGGGGTGGCCGCGTGAGCGCACGCCCCTGGGCCGAGACCCCTGCGGCGACCCCGGCCTGCGACGCTAGCGGCGCCAGTCCGCTCTTCGAGCTGCAGCGGGTGGACGTGCGCTATGGCCGCTTGCACGCGCTGGCGGCGGTCGATCTGCGGGTGGTGCCGGGCGAGCGCCTGGCGCTGGTGGGCGCCAACGGCAGCGGCAAGAGCACCCTGCTGCGCGTGCTCCACGGCCTGGCCGCGCCCACCGCCGGCCAGTTGTTGCGTGAGCCCGCCAGCCGCCAGGCGATGCTGTTTCAGCGGCCTTTCATGCTGCGCGCCAGCGCCCTGAACAACGTGGCGCTGGGCCTGTGGCTGGGCGGCGTGCCGTGGAAGCCGGCGCGCCTGCAGGCGCTGGCCGCGCTGCGCCGCGTGGGCCTGCTGGAGGCCGCTGCGCAGAACGCGCGCACGCTCTCGGGCGGGCAACAGCAGCGCCTGGCGCTGGCGCGTGCCTGGGCGCGCCGGCCCGACGTGCTGCTGCTGGACGAGCCCACCGCCAGCCTCGATCCGCATGCCAAGCGCGAGGTCGAGGCACTGATGGCCGACTTCGGCGCCGGCCACGGCGCGGCCGGCCCGGCGCACCCCGTCACCATGGTGTTCAGCAGCCACAACCTGGGCCAGGTCAAGCGCCTGGCCAGCCGCGTGGTGTACCTGGAGCATGGCCGCGTGATGGCCGACCTGCCGGTGCACGACTTCTTTCATGGGCCGCTGCCCGAAGCGGCCCGCCTGTTCGTCAAAGGAGAAATGGTATGAATGAGAGCCTGTATTTCAAGTGGTTTCGGCCTCCCGCGCTCATGAATACAGTGCTTGTAGCTATTGTTTTTGTAGCATCCGGCAGCGTGGCATCGGCGCAGTCCATCACCATGGCGTCCACCACGTCCACCGAGCAGTCGGGCCTCTTCGGCCACCTGATGCCGGCCTTCAAGCAGGCCAGCGGGCTGGACGTGAAGGTAGTGGCGGTGGGCACCGGCCAGGCCCTGGACATGGCGCGGCGCGGCGACGCGGACGTGCTCTTCGTGCACGACCAGGCGGCGGAGGAGAAGTTCGTCGCCGACGGCTGGGCCACGAAGCGCTACCCGGTCATGTACAACGACTTCGTGCTGATCGGCCCGCCCGCCGACCCGGCCGGCACGCGCGGCAAGGACATCGTCGCCGCCTTGGGCAAGATCGCAGCGGCGAATGCCGAGTTCGTTTCGCGGGGCGACAAGAGCGGCACGCATGCGGCCGAACTGCGCTACTGGAAGATGGCGGTGGGCGAGGGTGGCAAGGGCGGCGCCTACAAGGAATGCGGCTGCGGCATGGGGCCTGCGCTCAACATCGCCGCCTCCAGCGGTGCCTACGTGCTGGCCGACCGGGGCACCTGGCTCAACTTCAAGAACCGCGCCGCGCTGGCGGTGCTGGTCGAAGGCGACACCCGCCTCTTCAACCAGTACGGCGTGATGGTGGTCAACCCCGCCCGCCATCCGCACGTGAAGGCGGCCGACGCGCAGAAGTTCGTGGACTGGGTCACCTCGCCGGCGGGCCAGACCACCATTGCGCAGTACAAGGTGGGCGGCGAGCAGTTGTTCTTCCCGAACGCGCAGCGCTGACGGCGCTGGCGCCCGCCGCCCGGCATGCGCCCCCGGGTCACGGGCCCAGCACCCGCCAACCCAGCACGCCGACCAGCGCCAGGGCCAGCAGCAGGCATAGGCCTTGCCAGAACCGCACCGGGTTGCGCTCGATCAGCGGCGTGCTGCGGCGCCGGGCGAACGAGCGGGCGGGGGCGCGCAGGTCGTGGGCGAACTCCGAGGCCGCCTCCTGCCGCCGCAGCGGGTCGGGGTCCAGCGCCTTGGCGAGCACGCCGTCCAGCCAGTCGGGCAGTTCCGGCCGCAGATGGCGCAGTGGCGTGTAGTGCAGGCGGCGCACGTCCTGGGGCGTGCGCACACGCGATGCATCGAGGCCGTAGGGCAGTTGCCCCGTCAGCATCTGGTAGGTGATGGCCGCCAGCGAGAACACGTCGGCCCTTGGGCTGGCTCGATGGCCCAGCAAGACCTCGGGGGCCATGTACTGCAGCGTGCCGGGGGGCTGCCCGGGCGTCTCGCCCGTGCCGTATTCCGCCAGGCCCGCCACATGCGCCGCCGCCAGGTCGATCAGCCGCACCGTGCCGTGTGCGTCGATCATCACGTTCTCGGGCCGCAGGTCCTGGTGCAGCATCTCCCGGCTGTGCAGGGCGTGCAGGCCCATCGCGATCTGCTCGACCAGCGCGCGCACGGCGGCCAGGGTGGGCCGGGGGTGGTCCACCATCCATTGCGCCAGGGTCTGGCCGTCGATGTATTCCAGTGCCGTGAAGAGATGGCTGCGCGGCCGCTGCCCCGCCCAGGCTTTCACGACGTGGGGGCTGTCGATACGGCGCGCCACCCATTCCTCGAGCGCGAAGGCGTCCAGGTACGCCGGCTGCTCGCGCAGGTCCACCGACGGCGTCTTCAGCGCCACGGCTTGGCCGGTGGCGTCGTCGGTGGCCAGGTGCACGTGGCTGCGGGCGCTCACCTGCAGCGCCCGCACGATGGTGAAGCCTTCGAAGCGGTCACGCGGCGCCAGCGCGGGCGGCAGTGCCAGCCCTTCGCGTGCCGCGTGCGGCAGGGGCGCATCGGCCGGGGGCAGGGCATCCACCCGCAGCAGCTGCACGGTGGCGTCGTCCGCGCCGCCGCGTTGGCGGGCCAGGGCCGTCAGCGTGGCGGCGGCCGCGTCGAAGTCGTCGCGGTGCAGGCGCAGCGCGGCGTGCACGTCCGGGGCCTCCAGCCCTTCGTAGGCGCCATCGGTGGCCAGCAGGTAGATGTCGCCCGCCTCCACGGGCCAACTGCGGTAATCGATCTCGACGTGCGCGCCGATCCCCAGGGCGCGGCCCAGGTACGACTCGGCCGACGACAGGCGCACCCGGTGGTCGTCCGTCAGCTGCTCGAGCGCCTGGGTGTGCAGCCGGTAGGCGCGTGCGTCGCCCACGTGCAGCAGGTGGGCCTGCCGGCCCTTGAGGATGAGCGCGGTGAAGGTGCAGACGTAGCCCCGGTCCTTCTCGAACCGGCCTTCGCCGCGTTGCGTCTGCGCGTGCAGCCACGAGTTGGTCGCGCCCAGCACCCGCTGCGCCGCCCGGCGCACCGACCAGGCCTCGGACGTGGCGTAGTAGTCATCCAGGAAGGACCGTACCGCCGCCTGCGCCGCCACCTGGCTCACGTCGCTGGAGCTGATGCCATCGGCCAGCGCCAGGGCGATGCCCTTGCTGGCGAGCAGGTGCCCGGTGGGCAGCAGCGCGCCGTGGAAGTCCTGGTTGGCGCCGTGCGCGCCGGCCAGCGAGTGCTGCCCGAGCGTCACGCGCAGCCCGTGGGCCATGGCGTCGCAGCCCTGGGGTCAGATGACGCGGCGCTTGGGGGCGGTCTTGTAGTGGGTGGAGTAGAGCGTGGCGCCCACGAAGGTCAGTCCCCCCACCAGGTTGCCCAGCACGGTCGGGATCTCGTTCCAGATCAGGTAGTCCATCAGGGTGAACTGGCCGCCCAGCATCAGGCCGATGGGAAAGAGAAACATGTTCACGATGGAGTGCTCGAAGCCCATGTAGAAGAACACCATCACGGGCATCCACATGCCGATGGCCTTGCCCGACACGGTGGTGGACATCATGGCCGCCACCACGCCGGTGGAGACCATCCAGTTGCACAGCACGCCGCGGATGAAGAGGGTCAGCATGCCCGCCGCCCCATGGGCCGCATAGCCCACGGTGCGGCCTTCGCCGATGTGGCCGATCTTCTGGCCGATGGCGTTGGGCGCCTCGGAAAAGCCGAAGGTGAAGATGATCGCCATGAACACGGCCACGGTGAAGGCGCCCGCGAAGTTGCCGCAGAACACCAGCCCCCAGTTGCGCAGCACGCCGGCCCAGGTGGCGCCTGGCCGCTTGTCGAACACTGCCAGCGGCGCCAGCGTGAACACGCCGGTCAGCAGATCGAACCCCAGCAGGTACAGCATGATGAAGCCGACCGGGAACAGCATGGCGCCCACCAGCGCGTTGCCGGTGTTCACGGTGACCGACACGGCGAAGGCGGCGGCCAGGGCCAGGATGGCGCCGGCCATGTAGGAGCGGATGAGCGTGTCGCGGGTGGACATCAGGAGCTTGGATTCACCGGAGTCCACCATCTTGGTGACGAATTCGGAAGGGGCGAGGTAGGCCATGGCGTGTGTGTGGAGAGAGATGGATGAGGGGTGAGCCGTGGCTCAGCGGGACAGCGCGACGAGCACGCGGCCGGCGTCGACGCGCACCGTGTGCGCGCGCACCGAGTGCTGCGGCGCTTCCACGCACTCGCCCGTGCGCAGGTCGAAATGGTTCTTGTAGAGCGGCGATGCGACCACCACCCGATCGCCCAGGCTGCCCACGAGCCCGCGGGACAGCACGCTGGCGCCGGACTGGGGGTCGACGTTGTCGATGGCGTGGAACTGGTCCTGGCCGATACGGAAGACCGCGACGTGGCGGCCCTCGACCAGGGCGCAGACACCGGTGGCGGGAACGATGTCGCTCACCGCGCAGATGTCGTGAAGGGGTGCGGGTTCGGTGCTCATGGCGGCTTGCGTGTCGATGGCTTCTTGCGGTGCGGCGATGGAGGGCGTCATGCGGCAGCTCCTTCCTCGGCCGCGGCGGGCTCGCGCTCGTCGGCGCGGGCCGGGCGGATCTGGCCGCGCTCGTTCACGAACACGATGTGCTCGTCCGGCTGGCTGCTGTTGACGAAGGTGCGGAAGCGCTGGCGCACGGCCGGGTCGGTCACGGCGGTCTTCCATTCGCACTGGTAGGTGTCCACCACGTGCTGCATCTGCGCCTCCAGCTCGGCGGCCAGGCCGAGGGTGTCGTTCACCACCACGCCCTTCAGGTAGTCCAGGCCGCCCTCCAGGTTGTCGCGCCAGGTGCTGGTGCGCTGCAGCCGGTCGGCGGTGCGCACGTAGAACATCAGGAAGCGGTCCACCAGGCGCACCAGCTCTTCCTTGGACAGGTCGGACGCCAGCAGCTCCGCATGGCGCGGCTTCATGCCGCCGTTGCCGCAGACATAGAGGTTCCAGCCTTTCTCGGTGGCGATAATGCCCACGTCCTTGCCCTGCGCCTCGGCGCATTCGCGGGTGCAGCCCGAGACGCCGAACTTGATCTTGTGCGGCGCGCGCAGGCCCTTGTAGCGGTTCTCCAGCTCTACCGCCAGGCCCACGCTGTCGCCCACGCCGTAGCGGCACCAGGTCGATCCCACGCAGCTCTTCACGGTGCGCAGCGACTTGCCGTAGGCATGGCCCGACTCGAAGCCGGCGGCGATGAGTTCTTCCCAGATCAGCGGCAGCTGCTCGACGCGCGCGCCGAACAGATCCACCCGCTGCCCGCCCGTGACCTTGGTGTAGAGGCCGTACTTCTTGGCCACCTGGCCCACGGCGATCAGGCCGTCGGGCGTGACTTCGCCGCCCGCCATGCGGGGCACGACCGAATAGGTCCCGTCCTTCTGGATATTGCCCAGGAAGTAGTCGTTGCTGTCCTGCAGGCTGGCCAGCTGGGGTTTCAACACGAACTCGTTCCACACCGACGCGAAGATGTTGGCCGCCACCGGCTTGCACACGTCGCAGCCCAGGCCACGGCCATGCCTGGCCAGCAGGTCGTCGAAGGTCTTGATCTCGCCCACCCGGATGAGGTGGAAGAGTTCCTGGCGCGAGTAGGGGAAGTGTTCGCACAGATGGTTGTTCACCGCCATGCCGCGCTTGGCCATCTCGGCCTTCATCACCTGGGTGACCAACGGCACGCAGCCGCCGCAGGTGGCGCCGGCCTTGGTGCAGGCCTTCATCTCGGCGATGGTGCAGGCGCCTTCGCCCACGGCCGCGCAGATCTGGCCCTTGCTCACGTTGTTGCACGAGCAGATCTGGGCGGTGTCCGGCAGCGCCTCCACGCCCAGGCCCGGCTTGGCCTTGCCGTCGCTCGAGGGCAGGATCAGGAATTCGGGCTCCTCGGGCAGTGCGATGCCGTTCAGGGCCATCTGCAGCAGCGTGCCGTACTCGTCGGCATTGCCCACCAGCACGGCGCCCAGCAGCGTCTTGCCGTCCTCGCTCACCACGATCTTCTTGTAGATCTGCTTGCGCTCGTCGATGTACTGGTAGCTGCGGCAGTGGGGCGTCTTGCCCTGCGCGTCGCCGATGCTGGCGACATCCACGCCCATCAGCTTGAGCTTGGTGCTCATGTCGGCGCCGGCAAACGCCGCATCGGCCTGGCCGGCGATGTGGCGCGCCACCACGCGGGCCATGTCGTAGCCGGGTGCCACCAAGCCGAAGAGCTGCTCGTTCCACGAGGCGCACTCGCCGATCGCGTAGATGTCGCGGTCGCTGCTGCGGCAGTGGTCGTCCACCGCCACGCCGCCGCGCGGGCCCAGGGCGAGTGCGCACTGGCGGGCCAGCTCGTCGCGGGGGCGGATGCCGGCGGAGAACACGATCATGTCGGTCTCCAGGTGCGTGCCGTCGGCGAACACCATGCGGTGGCGCGCCATGGCGCCGTCGGTGATCTCGACCGTATTGCGGCTGGTGTGCACCTGCACGCCCAGCGCCTCGATCTTGCTGCGCAGCACGCGGCCGCCGCCGTCGTCCACCTGCACGGTCATCAGGCGCGGGGCGAACTCGACCACGTGTGTCTCCAGGCCCAGGTCGCGCAGCGCCTTGGCGCATTCCAGGCCCAGCAGGCCGCCGCCCACCACCACGCCGGTCTTCGAATGCGCGCCGCTGGCCTTCATGCCTTCCAGATCCTCGATGGTGCGGTAGACGAAGCAGTGCGGGCGGTCGCGGCCCGGCACCTGGGGCACGAAGGGCACGGAGCCGGTCGCCAGGATCAGCTTGTCGTAGTGCAGCACCTCGCCGTCCAGCGTGGTGACGGTGTTGTTGCGGCGCTCGATGGACGCCGCTCGCTCGGCCAGCCGCAGCGTGAAGCCGCTGCGCTCGAAGAAGCCGGGCTCGACGACCGACAGCTCCTCGGCCGTCTTGCCCGAGAAGAACTCGGACAGGTGGACCCGGTCATAGGCCGGACGCGGCTCCTCGCAAAGTACGGTCACCTCGGCGGCAACCTTCAACTGCTCCAGTTCTTCCAGGAGCTTGTGGCCGACCATGCCATGGCCTACTACGATGATTTTCATGTGGGTGATCCTGCAATTCCACGGCGGGCGGGGGTGTGCAGGTCGGCGTGCCGGGCATCGGAGAGGAGGATGCGGCGCGTGACATGGGCCCCCGCGAGACGCGGGCTTCAATCGGGTGGGAACGGCCGACGACCGGAGCGGCTGAGCCGCCAGGCCATCGGGTTCCGCCGTCGTTGGCGGAGGCTGGTGAGCCTGCGGCGGCACTGCCGCGGGCTCTGTCAAACGCTGAGCAGGATTCGTGCCCGCATTGGAGGGCGTTGGGAAGCCGTCCTGCCGGGATTGCCGGGGTCGGATGCCCCTGTCGTGCACCACCGTGGTGTGGGCAACGCCCGGTGCAGGGGCGCACGCACCATGGGGCAGCGGCGATTGGTCAGCCCAGCACCGCCACACCCTTGACCTGCGCCCACAGCGGCAGCCCCGGGGCCAGCCCCAGCGTGCGGGCCGAGCGCAGCGTGATCCGCGCCAGCAGCGGCGTGCCGGCCGCGTCCAGCGCCACCATCACCTGGCCGGGGCCGTCGTCCTGCACCGCCACGACGCGCACGGCCACGGCATTGAGGATGCTGCTGCCCTCGGGCGGGGCCAGCGCCAGGCTGACGTCGCGGGCCTGCACCCGCAAGCGAAGGGGTTGGCCGGGCTGGCGGTGCCCGGCCGATGCGAACTGCAGCCGCCCTCCGGAAAAGCCCACCGTGGTCAGCTGGTCCTCGGCGTCGTGCGACAGCACCGTGCCGGTCACCACCGTGGCGGCCGTGTCGCCGTGGGCGAGCGGCAGATCCAGTCGGGCCAGCAGATCGGGCGTGGGGCCGACGGCCTCCACCCGCCCGGCGCGCAGCAGCACCATGTGGGCGGCCAGCCGGGCGACTTCGTCCTGCGAGTGGGTGACGTAGAGGACGGGAATGTCGAGCCCGCGCTGCAGTCCTTCCAGATAGGGCATGACTTCGGCCTTGCGCGGGGCGTCCAGCGCGGCCAGCGGCTCGTCCATCAGCAGCACGCGGGGGCTCGCGGCCAGCGCCCGCGCGATGGCGACGCGCTGCCGCTCGCCGCCGGACAGCGTGTGCGGGCGGCGATCCATCAGCGGGCCGATGCCCAGCAGCGCGACGGCCTGCTCAAGCGCCACGGCGCGGCGGGCGGCCGGCAGCCGGCGCAGCCCGTAGTCGATGTTGCCGCGCACAGTGAGGTGCGAAAACAGGCTCGCCTCCTGGAAGACGTAGCCCAGGCCGCGCCGGTGGGTGGGCAGCCACAGGCCATGCGCGTCGTCCTGCCACGCGTCGCCATTCACCACGACGAAGCCTTGCGCCCGGTCCAGCCCGGCCAGCGCGCGCAGCAGGCTCGTCTTGCCGCAGCCCGACCGCCCGAACAGCGCGGTGATGCCGCGCCCAGGCAGCGCAAGCGCCACGTCCAGCGTGAAGTCCGGCCGCTCGAGCCGCAGCCGCGCCTCGAGCGAATGGGTGCCTGCGGGCTGCGTCATGGGCGCGGGCGCTCCGGCTGCCACCACTGCAGCGCCAGCAGCACGATGAACGAGAACGCCACCATCCCGCCGGCCAGCCAGTGGGCCTGGGCGTATTCCATCGCCTCGACGTGGTCGTAGATCTGTACCGACACCACCCGCGTCACGCCGGGGATGTTGCCGCCCAGCATCAGCACCACGCCGAATTCGCCCACCGTGTGGGCGAAGCTCAGGATGCCGGCGGTGATGAAGCCGGGCCGCGCGAGGGGCAGCACCACGGTGATGAAGCGGTCCACCGGGCCCGCCCCCAAGGTGGCGGCCACCTCCAGCGGGCGCGCACCCAGCGATTCAAACGCCCGCTGCAGCGGCTGCACGGCGAAAGGCAGCGAATAGGCGACCGAACCCACCACCAAACCGCCGAACGTGAAGGGCAGTGTGCCCAGGCCCAGCGACTGGGTGAGCGTGCCCAGCGGCCCGGCCGGCCCCATCAGCACCAGCAGGTAGAAACCCAGTACCGTGGGCGGCAGCACCAGCGGCAGCGCCACCACCGCCGCGATGGGGCCGCGCCAGCGCGAGCGGGTGTGGGCCAGCCACCAGGCGAGCGGGGTGCACAGCACCAGCAGCAGCGCGGTGGTCAGGGCCGCCAGCCGCAGCGTAAGGCCAATGGCCGACCAGTCTTCAGCCGACAGTTGCATGGAGTTCAGTGAGCGGAGGCCGCAGTGAGGGGGTGCCCGGTCAGAACGCGTAGCCGTAAGAGCGGATCACGGCCCGGGCGTTCTCGGAGCGCAGGTAGGCCAGCAGCGCCGTGGCGGCGGCATGGCCCTGGCCCTTGTTCAGCAACACCGCATCCTGGCGGATGGGGTCGTGCATGTCGGCCGGCACCTGCCAGGCCGAGCCGCGCGCGATGCGGCCTTTTTCCATCACCTGCGACAGTGCCACGAAGCCGAGCGGCGCATTGCCGGTGGCGACGAACTGGTAGGTCTGCGCGATGTTCTCGCCCATCACCCAGCGGGGCTTGAGCCGGTCGGCCACGCCCAGCTTCTCCAGCGTCTGCTGCGCCGCCAGGCCGTAGGGCGCCAGCTTGGGATTGGCCACCGCCAGGTGGGCGAAGTCACCCGTGCGCAGCACCTGGCCCCCGGCATCGACATAGCCGGGCTGCGCGCTCCAGAGCACCAGCCGGCCCACCGCGTAGGTGAAGCGCGAGCCCGCGACGGCACGGCCCTCCTGCTCCAGCCGCTGGGGCGTGGTGTCATCGGCGGCCAGCAGCACATGGAAGGGCGCGCCATGGGTGATCTGTGCATAGAACTTTCCCGTCGCCCCGGACGACAGGGTGACCTGGTGGCCGCTCTCGCGCTCGAAGGCCGCCACGATCTGCTGCATGGGCGCGATGAAGTTCGCTGCGACCGCGACCGACACCTCGTCCGCACGGGCCGGTGCCCAGAGGCAGGCGACGAATGCCAGGCCCATGAGGCCGGTGAGGCTGGCGCGGGCCGCGTTGGGCGGTGGTGCAGGGTGCATGGGGGACCGATCGCTATTCCATTGATGAATAGCGAAGTATAGCCAGAGAGGGATGCCGCCCGGCCGCTGCAGGCCGGGCAGCGATGCCCCCGCACGACCCCGGCGCCGACGGCGGCATGATGGGGCCATGCAAGAACGACGACTGGCTTTTTCCGAAGCGCTGGGCCACGGCATGGCCGACCGGCGGATCGACATCCTGCGCCATATCGGCGAGGGCGGCTCCATCTCGCAGGCGGCGCGGCAGGTGGGCGTGAGCTACAAGGCCGCCTGGCAGGCGGTGGACACGCTCACCAACCTGGCGGGCGTGCCGCTGGTCGAGAAGCTGGTGGGCGGCGCGGGCGGCGGCGGTGCGCGGCTGACGGATGCGGGCCGCCAGCTGCTGGCCGCGGCTGGCGCGGTGGAGCAGGCCCGGCGAGCGGCGATCGCCCAGGTCGATGCCAGCGTGGCGGGCGGCCACCAGGCCGTGGCCCGGCTGGCGGTACGCACCAGCATGCGCAACCAGTGGCCCTGCGTGGTCACGGCGATAGAGCGGCACGGCCCGCTGGTGCAGGTGCAACTGGCGGGCGACGGGCCGGCGAGCCATGCGCTGGTCGTGCGGGCCCGCATCACCCGCGAAAGCGCCGAGCTGCTGGGCCTTGCGCCCGGCCTGCCGGTGCAGGCGCTGTGCAAGGCCACCGCGGTGCGCGTGGCGGGGGCGGGCGCTTCGGCGTCGCCGGGGCCCAACGCATGGCCGGGCCGGGTCACGCGCGTATCGCGGGGCACGGCGGGCGACGAGATTTCGGCGCAGCTCGACGCCGGCGTCCAGATGGTCGGCTTCGCGCCGCCGGGCAGCGGTTTGCGCAGCCGGGCGAAGGTGGTGCTGCAGGCCGACGAAGCCGCCGTGGTGCTGGCCGTGGGGCCTGCGGCGCAGACGGACAGGGTTGGCCCGCATAGCGTTTCTACATAGGCATTTGCCCCATGTCGCGGGCTTGCGGGCCCGACTTACGATGCGCTGCAACATTCCTTCGGGGACAGCGTCCGGGCCCTGTGCCAGGCCGCCGTCACCCCCACCACGGAGCCGCCCCAAGCGCATGAGCGACGTCATTCTCGAAACCCACAGCCTGACCAAAGAGTTCAAGGGCTTTACGGCAGTCAGCGATGTCAATCTCGCCGTGCGGCGGGGTTCGATCCATGCATTGATCGGGCCCAACGGCGCGGGCAAGACCACCTGCTTCAACCTGCTGACCAAGTTCCTGGAGCCCACGTCCGGCACCATCCTGTTCAACGGCCACGACATCACCCGCGAACACCCGGCGCAGATCGCCCGGCGCGGCGTGATCCGCTCGTTCCAGATCTCGGCCGTCTTCCCGCATCTCACGCTGATGGAGAACGTGCGCCTGGGCCTGCAGCGCCAGCTCGGCACCTCGTTTCACTTCTGGCGCAGCGCCGGCACGCTCCGGCAGCTGGATGACCGGGCGATGCAGCTGCTGGCCGAAGTCGGCCTGGAAGACCTGGCCGGCGAGATGACCGTGAACCTGCCCTACGGCCGCAAGCGCGCGCTCGAGATCGCCACCACGCTGGCCATGGAGCCCGAGCTGATGCTGCTCGACGAGCCCACGCAGGGCATGGGCCACGAAGACGTGGACCGCGTCACGCAGCTCATCAAGAAGGTGTCGGCGGGCCGCACCATCCTGATGGTCGAACACAACATGAAAGTCATCTCCACCATCGCCGACCGCATCACCGTGCTGCAGCGCGGCGCCGTGCTGGCCGAAGGGCCCTATGAAGAAGTCTCCCGCAATCCGCAGGTGATGGAAGCCTACATGGGCACCACCGACGGCCAGCTGCAAGGAGCGCACTGATGGCCGCCCCGCACACCTCCACGGGCCAGCCCGCGCTGGAGATCCGCAACCTCGAAGCCTGGTATGGCGAGTCGCATGTGCTGCACGGCGTCGACATCGTGGTGCAGCCGGGCGAAGTCGTCACCCTGCTGGGCCGCAACGGCGCAGGCCGCACCTCCACCATGCGTGCGGTGATGGGCCTGACCGGCGCACGCAAGGGCTCGGTGAAGATCGGCGGCGTCGAGACCATCGGCATGCCCACGCACCGCATCGCCCACCTGGGCGTGGGCTACTGCCCGGAAGAGCGCGGCATCTTCTCCAGCCTGTCGTGCGAAGAGAACCTGCTGCTGCCGCCCGTGCTCAAGACCGGCACGCCCGGCATGCCGATCGACGAGATCTACGCCATGTTCCCCAACTTGGCCGAGCGCCGCCACAGCCAGGGCACGCGCCTGTCGGGCGGCGAGCAGCAGATGCTGGCCGTGGCGCGCATCCTGCGCACCGGCGCCAAGCTGCTGCTGCTCGACGAGATTTCGGAAGGCCTGGCGCCGGTGATCGTGCAGGCGCTGGCCCGCATGATCGTCACGCTGCGCCAGAAGGGCTACACCGTGGTGATGGTGGAGCAGAACTTCCGCTTCGCCGCGCCGCTGGCCGACCGCTTCTACGTGATGGAGCATGGCCGCATCGCGCTGCACTTCGGCGCGGCCGAACTGGAAGCGCGCATGCCGGTGCTGAACGAGCTGCTCGGCGTCTGACCCGCTCGCTCCAGCCTCGCCCCGTTTGTCAGAGATTTCCCCCCGTTCCACAGGAGACAACCCCATGAAGGCACAACTCACTCAACTGGCCCTGGCCCTCGGCGTCATGGGCCTGGCGGCGTCCGGCGCGCACGCGCAGGACAAGGTCAAGATCGGCTTCATCACCGACATGTCGAGCCTCTATGCCGACGTGGAAGGCAAGAACGGCGCGGTCGCCATCCAGATGGCCATCGACGACTTCGGCGGCAAGGTGCTGGGCATGCCAATCGAACTGCTGACGGCCGACCACCAGAACAAGGCCGACATCGCGGCCAGCAAGGCGCGTGAGTGGATCGACACGCAGAACCTGACCATGCTCTTCGGCGGCACCAATTCGGGCACCGGACTGGCCATGGCCAAGGTGGCGCAGGAGAAAAAGCGCGTCTTCGTCGTCAATGGCGCCGGCACCTCGGCCCTGACCAACGAGCAGTGCAGCCCATACACCGTGCACTACGCCTACGACACCGTGGCGCTGGCCAAGGGCACGGGCGGCGCGGTGGTGCAGCAGGGCGGCAAGGACTGGTTCTTCCTCACGGCCGACTATGCCTTCGGCGCCGCGCTGGAAGCCGACACCGCCAAGGTGGTGAAGGAGAAGGGCGGCCGCGTGGTGGGCAACGTCAAGCACCCGATCAACGCGTCGGACTTCTCTTCCTTCCTGCTGCAGGCACAGAACTCCAAGGCGCAGATCCTGGGCCTGGCCAACGCGGGCGGCGACACCATCAACGCCATCAAGGCCGCCAAGGAATTCGGCATCAACAAGACGATGAAGATGGCCGGCCTGCTGGTGTTCCTCACCGACATCCACAGCCTGGGCCTGAAGAACACCGAGGGCCTGCTGCTGACCACCAGCTGGGACTGGAACCTGGACGACAAGACGCGCGAGTTCGGCCGCAAGTTCTTCGCCAAGACCAAGCGCATGCCCACCGACATCCAGGCGGCCGACTACTCCGCCACCATGAACTATCTGAAGGCCGTCGACGCCGCCAAGACCATCGACGCCGACAAGGTCATGGAAAAGCTGAAGTCCACGCCCATCAACGACTTCTACGCCAAGGGCACCATCCGCCCCGACGGCCGCTTCGCGCACGACATGTATCTGATGCAGGTCAAGTCGCAGGCCGAATCCAAGGAGCCGTGGGACTACTACAAGGTCGTCGCCAAGCTGCCGGCCGACCAGGTCTGGACCACCAAGGCCGACAGCAAGTGCGCTCTCTGGAAGTGAGCAGCCCCATCGAGCAGGCCATGAGCTGAGCTGAGCCGGCCCCGCTCATCGCCGGCCGCGCCCGGCGTCGTTCCACCACACCCCACAACATCAGCAGGAGACAAGACACCATGCAGCATCCACGCACCCGGCAGTTCACTCGATTGGCGCTCGTGGCCGCCCTGGGCCTCGCCGCTGCAGGCGCGGCCCAGGCGCAGGACAAGGTGAAGATCGGCTTCATCACCGACATGTCGAGCCTCTATGCCGACGTGGAAGGCAAGAACGGCGCGGTCGCGATCCAGATGGCCATCGACGACTTCGGCGGCAAGGTGCTGGGCATGCCCATCGAGCTGCTCTCGGCCGACCACCAGAACAAGGCCGACATCGCGGCGAGCAAGGCCCGCGAGTGGATCGACACTCAAGGGCTGACCATGGTCTTCGGCGGCACCAATTCCGGCACGGCGCTGGCCATGGCGAAGGTCGCGCAGGAAAAGAAGCGCGTCTTCATCAACAACGGCGCCGCCACCTCGGCCCTGACCAACGAGCAGTGCAGCCCCTACACCGTGCACTATGCGTACGACACCGTGGCGCTGGCCAAGGGCACGGGCGCGGCCATCGTCGATGGCGGGGGCAAGAGCTGGTTCTTCCTCACGGCCGACTACGCCTTCGGCCACGCGCTCGAGGCCGACACCAGCGCGGTCGTGAAGGACAAGGGCGGCACGGTGGTGGGCTCGGTGCGCCATCCGCTGAATGCGTCGGACTTCTCCTCGTTCCTGCTGCAGGCGCAGAACTCCAAGGCCCAGGTGCTGGGCCTGGCCAACGCCGGCGGCGACACGGTCAACTCCATCAAGGCCGCCAAGGAGTTCGGCATCGGCAAGAGCATGAAGCTCGCCGGCCTGCTGATCTTCTTCAGCGACATCCACAGCCTGGGCCTGCGCAACACCGAAGGCCTGCAGTTCACCACCAGCTGGTACTGGGACATGAACGACGAGACGCGCAAGTTCGCCGACCGCTTCATGGAAAAGACCAAGCGCCGCCCGACCGAGATCCAGGCGGCCGACTACTCGGCCACCATGAACTACCTGAAGGCCGTCGAGGCCGCCAAGTCCATCGAGGCCGACAAGGTCATGGAGACCTGGCGCGGCATGAAGATGAACGACTTCTTCAGCTCCGGCACGCTACGCGGCGACGGCCGGTACGTGCACGACATGTACCTGATGCAGGTCAAGGCGCCCAGCGAATCCACCGGCCCCTGGGACTACTACAAGCTCGTCAAGAAGCTGCCGGGCGAGCAGGTGTTCACCACCAAGGCCGAAAGCAAATGCGCGCTCTGGAAGTGAGCGCGGCGTGGCCGGCCGGCGGCCCGGCGGCAGGCGCCGGCTGGCTGCCGCGCCGGGCCGCGCAACGCCGCCGTCGCGCACCGACCCGCATCGCCCACCTGACCTGATCCCTTTCCTTACCACGCGCGTCACCCCATGGAAATCTTCGGTGTCTCCCTGCCGGCCCTGCTGAGCCAGCTCCTGCTGGGGCTGGTCAACGGCTCGTTCTACGCCATCCTCAGCCTGGGGTTGGCGGTGATCTTCGGCCTGCTCAACGTCATCAACTTCGCGCACGGAGCGCTGTTCATGCTGGGCGCCTTGCTCACCTGGATGGGCCTGAGCTACCTGGGGCTGAACTACTGGGTGATGCTGGTGGCGGCGCCGCTGGTGGTGGGGCTGCTGGGCGTGGTCATCGAGCGCCTGCTGCTGCGCTGGATCTACAAGCTCGACCACCTCTACGGCCTGCTGCTCACGCTGGGCCTGACGCTGCTCATCGAAGGCGTGTTCCGCTCGATCTACGGCGTCTCGGGCCTGGGGTACGACACGCCCGAGCTGCTGGAAGGCGCCACCAACCTCGGCTTCATGATCATGCCGAACTACCGCGCATGGGTGGTGGTGGCGTCCATCGTGGTGTGCCTGGGCACTTGGTACGTCATCGAGAAGACCAAGCTGGGCGCCTACCTGCGCGCCGGCACCGAGAACCCGCGCCTGGTCGAAGCCTTCGGCATCAACGTGCCGGTGATGATCACGCTCACCTATGCGTTCGGCGCGGCGCTGGCCGCCTTCGCCGGCGTGCTGGCGGCGCCGGTCTACCAGGTCACGCCGCTCATGGGCCAGAACCTCATCATCGTGGTGTTCGCGGTGGTGGTGATCGGCGGCATGGGCTCCATCATGGGCTCGATCCTGACCGGCCTCGGCCTGGGTGTGATCGAAGGATTCACCAAGGTCTTCTACCCGGAGGCATCTTCCACCGTCGTGTTCGTCATCATGGTCATCGTCCTGCTCATCCGCCCCGCCGGCCTCTTCGGCAAAGAGAAGTGAAAAGAAGAGAGGCCATCGCATGAACCAAAAGAACCTCACCACCATCGGCTACGGCCTGCTGCTCGTCGGCCTCGTGGCCGCGCCCTTCTTCGGCGCGTATCCCGTCTTCGTGATGAAGCTGATGTGCTTCGCGCTGTTCGCATCCGCCTTCAATCTGCTGCTGGGCTACACGGGCATGCTGTCCTTCGGCCACGCGGCCTTCCTGGGCGGCTCCGCCTACGTCACCGGCCACGTGGTCAAGGCCTGGGGCGCCACCCCGGAACTCGGCCTGCTGGCGGGTCTGCTGTCCGGCGCGCTGCTGGGCCTGGTGATGGGCTTTTTCGCCATCCGCCGCCAGGGCATCTACTCCACCATGATCACCCTGGCGCTGGCGCAGATGCTGTTCTTCGCCTGCCTGCAGGCACCCTTCACGGGCGGCGAGGACGGCCTGCAGGGCGTGCCCCGCGGCAAGCTCTTCGGCGTGATCGACTTGGCCAGCGACCTCACCATGTACTACGTGGCGCTGGTGGTGGTGGTGGTGGCTTTCCTCGTGATCGTGCGCACCATCCACTCGCCCTTCGGCCAGGTGCTCAAAGGCATCAAGGAAAACGAGCCGCGCGCCATCTCGTTGGGCTACGACACCAACCGCTTCAAGCTGCTGGCCTTCGTCATCTCCGCCGCCATCGCCGGCCTCGCCGGCGCGCTCAAGACGCTGGTGCTGGGTTTCGCCACGCTGTCGGACGTGCACTGGTCGTCATCGGGCCACGTCGTGCTGATGACGCTGGTGGGCGGCCTGGGCACGCTCAGCGGCCCGCTGGTGGGGTCGGCCGTGGTCGTGCTGCTGGAAAACAAGATCGGCGAACTGGGCAGCCTGCTGGCTTCGGTCACCGGCATCGGGTGGTTCAACACCCTGGGCGAGTCGGTCACCATCGTCACCGGGCTGATCTTCGTGGTCTGCGTGCTGGCCTTCCGGCGCGGCATCATGGGCGAGATCATCGCCTGGCTGGACCGCCGCCGCGGGGCCCGCAGCCAGCAGGCCGGCCCGGGAACGCACTGAGCCCCGGCTGGGCGCAATCAGAAGCCAAAATGGCACCGGGCGCTCTATTTACAAGCGCCGATTGCTATCAAAAATATAGTATTTCGACGTGAGGCGGCAACTCTGCCGGGCGCTGTCTACGCATCCTGGCTGCCGCGCCCTGACGGCGCGGCACTTTGCAGCGGTCTGGGCTCAGCTCAGCTCCAGCCGCCGCGCATAGCCAGTCATCTCCAGATAGCCACCGCCCACCGCTTGGCCCGTCGCGTCCAGCAAGCGGCTCAGGCCCTCCCAATAAACGGCGCCGGTGGAGCCGCGGCTGTCCAACTCCTGATCGTCCAGCACCGCCTGCACGATGAATCGCCCACGCGGCGTGGCCACTTGCCACTCGACGGGATAGCGGGCGCCGGTTACGCCGCTTTGCCAGTGGCGCAGCGGCGTGAAGCTCACGTCGCCCGCGCCGAACACCACAGGCGCTGTCTCGCCCGCCGCACGCCATGACCCGCCGGCCCACAGCGCGCTCCCGTCGGCGCGCCGCAGCCGAAAGGCCGTGAGCGCGGCACCACCCTCCAGGTTCATGCCGATCCAGTCCCAGCCCACGGCGTCGGGGTGCATCAATGCCTCGCTCCATTCGTGGTCCAGCCAGGCTCGCCGGTCGTGCGGCGCGCTGCGCTCGTCCACCGCCATGCGCTGGCCGTCCAGCGTGATGTGGCCGGCCACCGCCAGTTGCGGCTGGCTGTAGTAGTGGCTCGCCTGCGCGGATTCGGGCCCCTTGCGCGACAGGCCGGCGCTGCCCTGCAGCAGCAGCGGCTGGGTGGTGCCGAACGTCAGCTCCAGCCCGAACTGCGCGCCCTGCACGCGGGCGGCGTAGCGGCTCGTGCCGGGCGTGCTGCCATCGGCGCGCACCAGCGACCAGTCGCGCAGCCGCACGTCGGTGTCGTGCTCCGCCGCCTCGGCAATGCCGAAGCCGGCGCGGGCGATGCGCTGGTCATGGTGCAACCTCCGGCCCCGCACGTCGGTCAGCGCCGCATGCGCGAAAACCAGCTGCCGCGCCGCGAAGGCCGAGCGCATGCCCCGCGACGCGTCCACCCGCGAGCGGAAGAACGTCACCTGGAAACCCCAGCGCCGCCCGCCGGCCATCGCCTGGCCGGTGATGTACCACCACTCCGTGCGCAGGTCCGGGTGGCTGCCGTGGTCGCGCGGAAAGACCAGGGTACGCGGCGCGAGCGCCCGGGCCGTGCCCGCTGGCAGCAGCCACCCCGCCGCGCCGCCGCCCGCACCCAGCGCGGCCAGCAGCCAGCGCCGCCGGTCCATGGCATGGGTCGGCGCCCCGCGCAGGGCGGCACGCAGGGCAGTGGGCAGCGGCGGCCGGGCGGGCATGGCCAGGTGCCTCAAGCCAGCAAGGCATTCATGCGCGCACCCGCTGCCGCGCAGCAGCCCATGCGTGCCTGCACCCAGGCTTCGTCGTAGTAAGTCGGCAGGTAGCGCTCACCCGAGTCGCACAGCAGCGAAAGAATGGAGCCTTCCTGGCCCTGCTCGCGCATCTCTCGCGCCAGCCGCAGCATGGCGACGAAGTTGGTGCCGGTGGACGGTCCCACCCGCCGGCCAAGCAGTTGCGACAGCGCGCGCATGGCGGCGATGGAATCGTCGTCCGCGATTTCTTCCATGCGGTCCACCAGTGTGCGGATGAAGCTCGGCTCCACCCGGGGGCGGCCGATGCCCTCGATGCGCGAGCCCGGCGCCGTCAACGTCTCCACGCCCGTGCGGTGGTAGGCGCTGAACACCGAGCCCGCCGGGTCGGCGACGCACACCTGTGTGGCATGCCGTTGGTAGCGCACGTAGCGGCCGATGGTCGCGCTGGTGCCGCCCGTGCCCGCGCCCACCACGATCCAGCGCGGCACGGCATGCCGCTCGTGCGCCATCTGCGTGAACATGCTCTCGGCGATGTTGTTGTTGCCGCGCCAGTCGGTGGCGCGTTCGGCATACGTGAACTGGTCCATGTAGTGCCCGCCCGTCTCGGCCGCCACGGCGCGCGCGGCCTCGTACACCTCGCCCGCGCTGTCCACGAAATGGCAGCGCCCGCCGTAGAACTCGATCAGCGCGATCTTCTCCGCCGACGTGCTGCGCGGCATCACCGCGACGAACGGCAGGCCCAGCAGGCGGGCGAAGTACGCCTCGCTCACCGCCGTGGAGCCGCTGGACGACTCCACGATGGTCGAGCCCTCTTTGATCCAGCCATTGCACAGCGCGTAGAGGAACAGCGAGCGCGCCAGCCGGTGCTTCAGGCTGCCCGTCGGGTGGGTCGACTCATCCTTCAGGTAGAGGTCGATGCCCGCCGCCGCGTAACCCGGCAGGGGCAGGGGAATCAGATGGGTGTCGGCGCTGCGGTGGTAGTCGGCTTCGATGCGCGCGATGGCGGCGGGCAGCCATCCGCTGGAGGAATGTGCGGTCATGCGGACGAGTATCGCAGGCAGTTTGGCACGGCGCGGCCGGCCCGGCGCCGGCACTGCAGCGTTCTGCCCACCGGGCTCCTTGTGAGCGGGAGATTCCCGGCCCGGCCCGAGCGGGCCTTGCCGCGCCGCCCGGCACGGCCCCTACAGTCCGAAGAACGGGCGATTGGCCTTGATGCGGGCGGCCTCCGCTTGAGGGAACAGCCGCTCGTCCAGCAGCCTTTGCAGTGCCCAGTGGCCCTGTTCGAAGTCCTGCACGTAGAAGGCGCTCACCGTCAGCTCGTCCAGCGCGCGCCAGGCATAGACGGCCGCGTCGACGAACAGGATGTCGTCGGGCCGGCGGATGCGCACAGCCTGCTGGGCGTAGAGATGGGCGAGCGCGAACTCCGAGCGCAGGCGGTGGTAGCGCGCCAGCTCGCACAGCGGCTCGGCACGCCGGGGGCGCTGCGCATAGGCGGCGAGGTAGCCTTCGCGCACTTCATGCGCAGGAGCCTGCAGCTGCTCGGTGAGCACCGCCACCTGCATCGCCGCGTACCAGCACTCTTCGTCCCACCCGCCCATGGCGGCACGCCGCCGATAAGCCTCGCGGGCCTCCTGCAGTCGCCCCGCGTCGCGCAGGCTCTGGGCCAGGTAGAAGGCATAGCGGGTGTTGCCGGGCGCATCGCGCAACGCCTGCTCGAGCACGGCGATGTCGCGCAGATAGGTCTGCGGATCACGCGCCCGCGCACCGTCGTGCGAGACATCGATCAGCGGCCCGGTCACGGTCTGCCAGGCACCGTGCGCGGGCGCGGTAAGGAACTCGTGCAGAACGCCCTCCCATCGCCATGGCACCCGGGTGGCCACCATCGCGTTGCGCAGGTATTCGCAGTCGTTCATGCGGCAGGTGAACATGTACCCGTCGGCGTCCAGCCGGGGCCACGAAAAGCCCTCCGGCACACGCAACTGCTCGTCAGCGTCGATGAAGAGCAGATAGTCCGCCTGCGGGCGCGCCAGCTCCAGCGCCTCGTTGCGGTTGTGGGCGAAGTTCTTCCAGGGCCGCTCGTGCAGGCTGCCGGGCACATCCTGCAGGAAGCGGCGCACGATGTCCTGCGTGCCGTCCGTCGAGCCCGTGTCGACGATCACCCAGTGGTCGATGAGCGGCCGCACGGAAGCGAGGCACCGGGTGATCACCGGTGCCTCGTTCTTCACGATCATGTTCAGGCAGATGCGGGGGCGGGGCACTGCGGAGGGACGATATCTGTGCTCGCGCTTGTCGCGATGCTAGGGACACGCATCGCGCGGAATCACTGGCAGTAGGCTTCAGCTCTTACGTCGGCTGCCGAAGTGCAGTTGAATTTGCAGGACCATTGGTTGGCCTGCGGGCGGTACGACGATGCAATGGTGTTCAGGAAGCTCGCCGAGTTGCACCCGCCGGACACCACGTTGCCGGAAGAGCATGTGGCCGTCAGATTCTCCTGGCCCGTGCCGCCGTTGCAGCTGGTGGTGTTGGATATGGACGTCGTCAAGCTACCCACGGTTCCTGCGGCCCCCGTCGCGCCGGTGGCCCCGGTCGGACCGGTCGCTCCATTGGCCCCCGTGGCACCGGTAGCTCCTGCCGGCCCGACGGCACCGTTTGCGCCAGTGGGGCCCGCCGCGCCGGTCGCGCCGTTGGCACCCGTCGGGCCCATGGGGCCGGTGGCGCCCGTGGCACCCGTGGCGCCGTTTGCACCGGTGGCACCCGCAACCCCGGTCGCGCCCGTGGCGCCGTTGGCACCCGTCACACCCGTCGCACCCATGGGGCCGGTGGCACCGGTCGCGCCCGTGGAGCCCGTCGCCCCCGTGGGGCCTGCCGCACCCGTTCCGGACGCACCCGTGGCGCCGGTCGCGCCGGTGGAACCGGTGGCGCCGACCGGACCGGTCGCACCGGTGGCACCCGTCGGTCCGGTGGCTCCCGTAGCGCCCGTCGCACCTGTCGCGCCGGTGCCCAGGCCGGGCTGGCACTTGGTGAGCTGGCCCGTCGCGCCGTCGTAGCAGGTCAGGTTGCTGCTCGTGCCCGTCGATGGCAGCCCTGGCACATAGACCTCGCCCGTGCCCTGCACGCGCAGCCGCTCCTGGCCCCCCGAGCCCTTGACGACAAAGCCGCCGCCGGCGGGCGGGGTGGCGGAGATGTCAGCCGCCATCACGCCAGCGGCATGCAGGGCGAAAACGGAGCACACGGCGGTGGCGGCCCAGTGGGCGCCTGGGCGGGATGGGGACTTGGACATGACTGGCCTTCTCTATGTCTCGGAGTGGGTGGTTGATCGTGGTGGTCCCGCGCAGCGCACGGGAGCTGTGTACGTGTCAGCCGATTCGGCCGCCGGACGCCGCGTGTTGCCGCCGGCTGCGGAAGGCGAATCCCGCAACAAGCAGCGACAGCAAGAACAGGCCGTATTCGCTGAGCGTGGGAATGGCCGCCAAAGAGGTGACCGCGCCGATCTGCACATTGGCCGGCACGTTGGCGAAATTGCGCGTGACGGTGGCGTTCGGCCCCAGGTTGATGACGGCGGTGCCGCTCGACGAGGTCAACTGCACCGGCTGCCCTGCGGTGCCCTGGAGGGTCAGAGCGCCCAGCACCGTGATGTTGGCGCCCTGCGGCAGCACGAAGGTGCGGCCCGTGGTGCTCTGCAGCACCAGGTTCTGCACGGTGAGGGTGCCGCTGATCTGCGAGGTGTTACCCGGATCGCATCCGTCGCGCAGCACGAGCGTGTTGTTGCCCGTGTTCACCGGGCCCGAGGCGATGACATCTCCGCCCACCGAGATGGTGCCGCCGGATCCGGTCACGTTGGAGCCGGAGGCGAACGTGGCGGAGGAATCGACCGACAGCGTGCCGCCGCTGCTGAGGTTCAGCGTACCCTGCATGTCGAGCGATGTGCAGGCGAGGTCCACGGTACCGCCCTGAGGAACGTCGAGCGAGGAGCCTGGCGGGACCACCCATTGGGCCGCTACCGGTGTGCAAAGGGTGAACGCGAGCGCGGCACCGGCAACCCAGCGCAGGGCAGGTGTAATCATGTGAACTCCTTGGGCGGCAACCGTGCAATGCCAGGCGAAGCGGCCTCGGACCCGGGCGATAACGCGTCTTCCTGTAAACCGGTACTGAAATTGACGATTCTTAACAATTTGCGTGAATGTATCCCAGCTTGAACAAATTGCTACCCGGGTAAAGCCACTGTTACCAATCTTCCTTCACCGCGGTCGCCATCTGCCGCGACATCGAAGCCCGCGCAGCCAACCAGGCCGCCAGCGTCCCGGCCACGATCGTGGCGGCCGCCATCCAACCGAGGCGGTCCACCGGCACGAGCAGCTCCATGGTCCAGTGAAAGCTTTGAGGATTGATCACCCGCACGAGCACCAGGGAAACCGCGAGCCCGAGGACCGTGCCGGCCACGGCGCCGATGGCCGTCCAGACCGCGCCTTCGCCAGCGACCACGGCCAGCACTTGGACGCGCGTCAACCCGAGATGCGCCAGCAGCCCGAACTCCTTGCGCCGCGCCAGGACCTGCGCGCTGAAGCTGGCGGCCACGCCGAAGAGGCCGATGCCGATGGCCACGGCCTGCAGCCAGTAGGTGACGGCGAAGCTGCGGTCGAAAATGCCGAGCGAGCGTTCCCGAATGGTGGCGGCCGAGCTGAACTCCAGCCGCACGGCGGCCTCACCGGACGCGCGATCGCCCTGGTGCTCGAGTGCTGCTTCGCCCGGGCCCATCGCACCGCCGACTTCGGACCGCTGCGCCAACGCCGTGATGTCCTCTCGCAGCGCCGCCTCGCTCGCGCCCGGCGCCGGCCACAGCGCCAGGTCGGTGGTGCGCGCGTCGCCCGTCAGGCGGATGAAGTCGGCCCGGTCCAGCGTGATGGCGCCGAACTGGCGCACATAGTCGCGCCACACGCCTGCTATGAAAAACGTAGCTGAATGCGCTTGATCTACCTGCGCCAGCGGCCTGAAAGCCTTGGAAAGCGCGGGCCAGTCCATGCCGGGCTGCACGCCGTACAGCTGCACGACGGCCTCACTCACGTACACGCCCACGCGCCCGGCGGGCACGGGCAGGGCAGCGCCGACCAGTGGCAGGGCCTGCGCGCCATCGGCGCCCGTGCCCAGTCCCTGGCGGGCCAGCAGCGCGACGGCCGGTCGGGTCGGGGCCAGCAGCAGGCTGGCCACGCGCAGCGGCTGCACGCGCTCCACGCCGGGCAGGCGGGCGACGGCTTCGGCGAAGCCGGCGGGAAAGGTCGCCGTGGCGTCGTCTCCCGCAGTGCCCGGGCCGGCGATGCGCACATAGAGCGGCGCGGGCAGCACGGCGTCCAGCCACTCGATCACCGAGCCGCGGAAGCTGGACACCATCACCGTGAGGGCCACGGCCAGGCTGAGCGACGCGACCACGCCGCCCACCGCCACGGCCGCGGTGCCGCGCATGCGGCGGGCGCGCTCCAGCGCCAGCAGCGGCAGCGGGTAGGTGAACGCGCGGCGCTGCACCAGCGGCTGCAGGCCGTTGAGCAGCGCTTGCACCGTCCACGGCAGCAGGGCGATACCGCCCACCAGCAGCAGGCCCACCGCGGCATACGCGGCCAGCGGCATGCCGAAGATGGGAGGGGCATGGGCCAGCGCGGCCGCGCCGGCGATCAGCGCCAGGCCGATGGCGCCGCCCCGGCTGGCCGGGCCGCCCTGCGCGCCCAGGCCCTTGAGCGTCTGCGCGGGCGGCAGCCGCTGCGCCTGCCGCGCCGGCCACCAGCCGCCCGCCAGCGCTGCGGCCACGCCCAGCGCACCGTAAACGGCGGCGGCTATGGCGCTCCATTGCAGCGCGGGCTGCACACCCGCGAAATAGCCACCGCCCAGGTCGCCGCCCAGCACGCGCAACGCCAGCGCCGCCAGCGCCGTACCCAGCGCCAGCCCGCACACGCTGCCCACCACGCCCAACGCGGCCGACTCGGCCAGGACCAGGGCCAACCGCTCGCGCGGCGTGGCGCCCAGCACGGCCAGCAGCGCGAACTGCGGCGCCCGTTGCGCCACGCTGAGCGTCAGCACCGAAAAGACGAGGAACGCGCCGGTGAACAGCGCCACCAGCGCCAGAACGGTCAGGTTGACGCGGTAGGCGCGCGAGAGGTTGCTCACCCGCTGCGCCGCATCGCCCGGCTCGGCCACGACCACGCCGGCGGGCCAGCCGGGCAGGGCTCGCAGCTCCCGTTCCACCGCGCTGCGCTGCGCGCCGGGACGCAGCTGCAGGTCGATGCGGGTGAGCTGACCACCGCGGCCGAACAGGTCTTGCGCGGCGCCGATGTCCATCACCGCCAGCGGCCCGCCGGCGGCAGCCACGGTGCCCGCGACCTGCGCGGTGTGGGTCTGCAGGCCCGCTTGGAGCACGAGCCCGTGCCCGGCCGTGGGGGTGGATGCAGGGTCGGCGGTAGCAGGGCGGGAGCTGGTGATCGATTCGCCGTCGTTGAGGCCCAGCGCCTGCATGGCCGCAGCATTCAGGAAGACGGTGCCCGGCGACAACATGGCCAGCCGCGGCGCGTCGGCCGCTGGGCGCGGCATCAGGGCGGGTGCCATGGCGGGCAGGACCAATGCGTCCACGCCGACGACCCGCAAGGCGACCTGGGCGCCGTCGCTGGTGCGGGTGTTGGTGCCGGTGCGGATGCGGGCATGCACCGTCAACTCCAGCCACGGGCTGGCCAGGGCCACCTGGTGGTGGGCGGCGACGGTGGCGTAGAGCGACTCCGGCAGCGCACCCTGCGCGGCGCGCAACTCCAGGTCGGGCTGGCCATTGACGGAGCGCACCGCCTGCGAAAACTCATCCAGCGCCGAAGCGTTGATGACATGAACCGCAAACCCGAGCGCCACGCCCAGCATCACCGCCACCACGGCCGCGGCGCTGCGCCAGGGGTGGTGGCGCAGTTCCTGCCAGGAAAAGCTGCGCAGCAGGCGCATCAGCGGTGAAGACGAGGTGATCGGCAACGGCATGTAAAGGCGGCGGGCCTGGGCTGGAGGGTGGATCTGACGCTTCGGGCACACGACCGAACCGCGGGGGCGAGCGGCGGCGGTCGATCGATCGATCGAGCCCTCGCTCGATCATTCATTCCATGGGCCGCAGCGCCTCGATCATCTCAGCTACGTTGGAAACCCCCAGCTTGTCATACACCGCCCGCAACTGGTTGCGCACGGTGGCGGGCGAGCGCTGCAGCCGCGCCGCCACCTGTTTGTAGCTATTGCCCTGTGCCGTCAGTTGCGCCACGCGCAGCTCGCTCGGCGTCAGCTCGTCCGCCGCGCAACGCGGCCGGCTCTTGAGGAAGAGCAGGCCATGCCGTGCATGGTGGCGCATCACCAGCGTCCCGCCCGCATGACAGGCATGCCCGCGCAGGAAGCCGTCCAGCGCCTGCATGGGCAGCGCATGCCCCCGCCAGCCTGGCCATTCGGTGCGAGCCATGGCCTTGAAGGGTTCGTCGGCGTGGTAGATCACGCCGCGCAGGTCGGCGATGGCCGTGCCGCACGGCGGAGGGCAAGCGGGGTGAACCTGCCGCAGATGCATGCGGCGGTTGATCGCCAGCGCCTGCATCCAATGCGGGGCGAACTGGTCGATGAGCCGCACTTCGTGGGCCTGCCCCTGTGCTTCCGGGTCGGCGCGGAACAGGGAGATCCAGTGCACGAACTGCCGGTCCATGTCGTTGTCGGCGGTGACGATGTTGTTGTGATGCTCCCATCGCCGCAGATAGTCTCGTATCTCGCGTTCTTCCGGGCGGTGATGCCATGTTTCGGCATGCACACTGACCGTTCCGCGCCGCCGCGACATCAAACTTGCGGCCGCCGAGTCCATGTGTTTCACATGCTCGTACTCCGCCATCATCTCCGGTGACTTCTGGAACAGGTGGAGTGTGTGCACGTCGATGCCCGCCACAGTGGTCCGCGCTGTGCCCCACATCGCCGAGTCGAATGGCAGCACGGACTGCATCAACCTCAGCGCATCGTCCTGAAACTCGTCGATGGCATGTTCGTGCGCCATGGCGTAGAGGCGCAGCAGCAGGTCGCTGGGGTCTTGAGGGGCGCTGTGGTGGGGCATGGTTCGCAGGCAGGCGTTCTGGGGACCGATGAATGCATGCAGGATGAAAGCCAACGGCGCAATTGCTGGAGGCAATGAAGCGTCCGGCGGGATAGTGCATCTGCATCATGGATCAAGCGGCCTCAAAAGGGAACACTCCAACGCAAGCGAGCCTGGGCGCGGGATTGGAGCCACGGGCTTGCGGTGGATTCGCTTCAAAATCAAAGGACGCACGATGCCGGCAAACCCTTCTTTTCACTCTGTTCCATGGCGCGTCAGCCTGTTGTGTACTGCGGCCAGTGCACTGGTCGCTTGCGGCGGTGGCGGCTCGTCCGATAACTCGGCGCCCGCTCCGGCCGCTACCTACCTCAGCTTCGCGGGCAGCAGCAACGGCGAATCCGTGGTAGATGCGCGTAACAACATCGCCAAATTCAGGGCCGGAACGCGTGGGATGGAAGTCGCGGGTGCAACCTCCGACATCACCATTGACAACGACAACAATCTTTTGAAGACCGGCTATCAGGCGATCGGCAAGGTGCAGTTGGTTGCCGGCACGGGCGGCACATCGATCGCCGGCATGGTGGCGAAGGACGGGACGATGCTGGCTATCGAGCCTGCCGGCTCCGGGGCGGTGACCCTGGGTAAGAGTGATGTACGGTTTTCACCGCCTGGTTCCGGCTCCGGCTCCGGCTCCGGTTCCGGCTCTGGCTCTGGCTCTGGCTCTGGCTCTGGCTCCGGCTCCGGCTCCGGCTCCGGCTCTGGTTCTGGTTCTGGTTCTGGTTCTGGTTCTGGTTCTTCGGGCAGCCTGGCGGCCTGCGGAAACCTGAAATACCCGGGAGATTCCTCAGATCCGCAGGTGTACACCTACGACTACATCGCGCAGTTTGATATCTGTGCCTACCGGGCCACTGGCGACGTTCGTTATGTCACCGACGGGAACAGACAGTGCAAGGTACTGGATGGACTGCTGCGCTCAACCTCAAGCACCTTCAAGCCGCTGTTCTGTAGCGGCGCATCACTGAAAGTTTGACGTTGGTGACGCGGGGCCGGCGTCTTGGTGATATGGAGGCTCTCCGACCCGTCCGGCACTGGCTGCTCGGTCCGGCGTCTCCATCCCTCCGCTGCGCAGCCGCAGCACCCGGTCGGCCCGGGCGGCAGCCGCCTGTGAGTGCGTCACCAGCACCAGCGCCGCGCCCTGTTCGCGCGTCTGCGCCAGCAGCAGTTCCATCACCCGCGCGGCGGTGCCCGGGTCCAGGTTGCCGGTGGGCTCGTCGGCCAGCAGCAGGGCGGGGTGGTGCACCAGCGCGCGGGCGATGGCCACGCGCTGCAACTGGCCGCCGCTCAGCTGCTGCGGCAGGCGCGACCCGAGCCCTCGCAGGCCGACGGCGTCCAGCATCTGGTCTACGCGGGCAGGGTCGTTGCGGCCCAGCAGCATCAGCGGCAGGGCCACGTTCTGGGCGACGTCCAGGTGGGGCAGCACGTGGAAGGCCTGGAACACGAAGCCCACGTGCCGGCGCCGCCACAGCGCGCGCTGGGTGTCGTCCAGCAGGCTCAGGTCGGTGTCCCCGTGGAGGATGCGGCCTTCGTCCCAGGTGTCGAGGCCTGCCAGGCAATTGAGCAGGGTGGACTTGCCAACCCCCGAATCACCCACGATGGCGACGAACTCGCCGCGCTCCACCCGCAGATCGACGTGGCGGAAGACGGGCGCGTCGCCGTAGCGCTTGCCCAGGCCGGTCACGGTCAGCACGGCGGCGCCGGCAACATCGTTCGACGGGGCGGCGGCGGCGTTCATGTCGCCGGTCTTTCCGCGAGCAGCGCCTGCACCCGGCGCACCAGCGTGGCCGTGGCGTCCGCCGCATCGCAGGCGATGGTCTGGCGCTGCGGCATGCCGCGCAGCCAGGTGATCTGGCGCTTGGCCAACTGGCGGGTGGCGGCCACCCCGTGTTCGCGCAGGTCGGCGACGGGCAGTTGGCCGGTGGCGGCTTCGACGTCCAGCGCCTCCCAGGCCTGGCGGTAGCCCACGCAGCGCATCGACGGCAGATCGGGTTGCAGGTCGCCGCGCCCGCGCAGTTGGCGTACCTCGTCGATGAAGCCGGCCTGCAGCATGGCGTCGAAGCGCTGCGCGATGCGGCCGTGCAACCAGGCGCGGTCTTCCGGTTCCAGGGAAAAGAGGGTCATGGCGCCCGATCTATCTGGGGTTGCTGCTATCTTTTTGGTAGTGTGGAAGTGCGAAAGCGGCAGGCCGGCAACATGCCACACCTCCAGCGCGCGCTGAATGCGCTGGCTGTCGGCCGGCGCCAGGCGGGCGGCGGTGATGGGGTCCACTCGGGCCAGTTCGGCATGCATGCCGGGCCAGCCGATGGCGGCGGCCTGCGCTTCGAGCCGGGCGCGCACGGCGGGGTTGGCGGGGGGCATGTCGTCGATGCCGTCGATGAGCGCCTTGAAGTACAGCATGGTGCCGCCCACCAGCAGGGGCAGCGCCCCGCGGGCGCGGATCTCGCCGATGAGGCGCTGCGCGTCGGCCACGAATTCGGCGGCGCTGTAGGCCTGCAGCGGGTCGCGAATGTCGATCAGGTGGTGCGGCACGCGGGCCAGTTCATCGGCGCTGGGCTTGGCGGTGCCGATGTCCATGCCGCGGTAGACCAGCGCCGAATCGACGCTGATGATTTCCACCGGCAGGGCGGGCGCCAGCGCCTGGGCGATGGCGAGCGCGCCGGCGGTCTTGCCCGAAGCGGTGGGGCCCGCCAGGGCGATGGCGGCGGGCCGGTCGTCAGCGCGTGGCATGCAGGCCTCCGGCGAAGCGCGGCACCAGCGTCCACGCGATGGTGGCCAGCAGCGCCGCCCAGAAAGCGACGCCCTGCACCAGTGGCAGGGCGGTGCCGGCCGGCTGCGCACCCAGCCAGGCGCCGCTGCCGAAGGCCGCCAGCATCATCATGAAACCGTTGAGCGCCGAGGCCACGCCCGCGGCCTGTGGAAACGGGCCGACCGCGCCGCTCTGGCCGCAGGGCTGGTGGATGCCGTGGCCCAGCATGAACAGGTAGAAGGGCAGCAGCAGCGCCCAGGGCGAGGGCCAGCCCGCCAGCGCGCAAGCCACCAGCCCGCAGCCGCCGGCCGCGCTGAGCGCCCCGGCCAGCGCCACGGTGCGCACCAGTCCCAGACGCACCAGCAGCCGCCGGCACAGCAGCGTGCCCAGCAGGTAGGCCAGGGCGGTGGAGAGCAGCGCCATGCCGTAGGCCGTGCGGGACAGGCCCAGCACGTCGATGAAGGCGAAGGACGATGCGGCCAGGAACGTGAACAGGCCGCCGTAGCTGGCCGTGGTCAGCAGCGAGAACGCCCAGAACGCGGGCGTGCCCAGCACGTGCGCCCAGGTGCGCACCAGCGTGGCGGGGTGCAGGGCGCGCGGGTTGCGCTGTTGCAGCGTCTCGGGCAGGCGCAACGCGATCAGGGCGAGCGTGGCGATGGCATAGGCGGTGAGCACCAGCAGCGCGGCGCGCCAGCCCAGCCCATCGGCCAGCAGCCCGCCCAGCGGGGCGCACAGGCAGGCGATCAGGCCCAGCCCGGTCAGCGCCTTCGACATGGCGCGGGCGCCGGCGAGCGGCGTGTAGAGGTCGCGCACGATGGCGCGGGCGCACATCACCACCGCGCCCATCGCCGCGCCCTGGGCCGTGCGCCACACCACCAGCAAGTCCATGGACGGCGCGAGCGCGCTGCCCACCGAGGCGGCGGTGTACGCCGCCAGACCTGCCAGCAGGATGGGGCGGCGGCCGAAGCGGTCCGAGAGCGGCCCCCAAGCGAGCTGCGAGACGCCGAAGGCCAGCAGCAGCGCGCTCAAGGTGAGATGCGCGGAGGCGACGCTGGCGCCCAGGCTGCGCGTGAGCGCGGGCAGGGCGGGCAGATACAGATCGGTGGTGACGGGCTGAATGCTCAGCAGCAGGGCCAGCACGACCACGGCAAGGCCGGGTGACAGGGCCGTGCTCGGCAAGGGCTCCGACCCGGGGGCGGCGGAGGATGCGGACATGGTGCGGGCGAGGGTAACAGAGACAGCCGTCCCGGCGCGCCGCGCGCCGGCCGGCGCCGGTGTCCGTCGTGCCGCTGCCTGCCGGCCTGGGTTCAGGTCACGGGCGGGCCGGCAGCCGGCCGGTCAGATGCGCTGAGCCGGCAACGCGGACGCCTGCTGCGCGCCGCTGCCCGGCGGGCGCAGCTTGAACAGGTCTGCCAGCGCCTCGCGGTACTGGTCCTGCCCCAGGTCGTTGGTGTTGTGGTGCGTGCCGCCTTCCACGACGACGAAGCGCTTGGGCTCCTGCGCCGCCTCGTAGAGCTTGCGGCCGAGCGACGGCAGGATGAGCCGGTCGTCGCTGCCGTGCACCACCAGCAGCGGTGAGCCGATGTGGGCCACCTTCTGCGCCGACTCGAAGCGCTGCGTGATGAGGCCGGAGATCGGCAGCCAGCCCCACTTGAAGGTGCTGACCACTTCGGCGATGTTGGTGAAGGTGCCTTCGACGATGGTGCCTTTCTCGTCCGGCACCTGCGAGGCCAGGTCGATGGCGATGGCGCCGCCCAGGGAGTGGCCGAAGATGTAGCGGTCGCTGCGCGGCGCCTTGCCCGCCAGCCAGCGCCAGGCGGTGTGGGCGTCTTCCAGCGCGGTGGCTTCGGAGGGCAGGCCCGCGCTGCTGCGCCCGAAGCCCCGGTAGTCCACCGCCAGCACCGAGAAGCCCATCTCGTTCATGCGTCGGATGCGCGGCGCCGAGCCCGTCACGTTCCAGCGGGCGCCGTGCAGGTACAGCAGCACCGGCGCGTCGGCTTGAGCGGCCGGCATCCAGAGGCCATGCAGCTTTTCGGCACGCGAGGTGACGGTGGACTGGAAGTCGATCCACACGTCCTGCATGCCATCGGTCATCTGCATGCCGCCCCAGGCCCGGTCGCTCGGCTGGAAGATCCATTCGCGCTGCTTGGTGTCGAGCGTGGCGCAGCCCGCCGTGACAGCCATGGCCAGGGTGAGGCAGGAAAAAACGGACCAGCGTTTCATCATGGATGGGACTGAGTGGCGAAGCGGTGGAAAGTTCAGCTAACGGCCGGGAACGTTGCGCGGATGACAGCCTGGGCTGCGAACGGACGCCGCTCGCGTGGAAAGCACCAAAGGCGTGCCCTGAGAGGCCGAGCAAGTTTCGTGCATGGTTAACATCGGCACCATCGGGGTTCCACTGCGTACCCCACGGTCGAGTTCTGGCCTTTTCGGGTGGTAGCGCTCGTCAGGCAAGGGTTCTATGCTATCGAAAGAGTAGCAATTTATGGAGTTGATGTCGTGACCGATCCCAAGATTCCCCTGCTCGTCATCCACACCCTGGCGCCGGGCCACCAGGCGCAGCTCGCCGAGCACTACGACCTGCATTACGCCCCGACCGCGTCGGACCGTACGGCGGCCATCGCCACGCAGGGCGAACGGTTCCGGGCGGTGCTGACCATCGGCTCGACGGGCCTTACTGCGCAGGAGATGGCGGCCATGCCGTCGCTGGAGCTGGTCTGCGCGTTGGGCGCGGGCTTTGAAAACATCGACGTGGCGGCGGCCCGCGCACGCGGCATCACCGTGGCGACGGGCGCCGGCACCAACGACGACTGCGTCGCCGATCATGCCTTCGGGCTGCTGCTGGGCGTCGTGCGCGGCCTGCGCCCGCTGGACCGGCTGGTGCGCGAAGGCGTCTGGCGCACGGCCATTGCGCTGCCGCCCAACGTGTCGGGCAAGCGCCTGGGCATCTTCGGGCTGGGGGCCATCGGGCAGAAGATCGCACGGCGCGCCGCCGCGTTCGACATGCCAGTCGGCTATCACAACCGCCAGCCGCGCCAGGGCGTGGACCACCGCTATTTCGACAGCCTGGAAGCCCTGGCCGAATGGTGCGACGTGCTCGTCTGCGCCACGCCCGGCGGCCCCGCCACCCGCCACCGCGTCGGCGCCGACGTGCTCAATGCGCTGGGCCCGCAGGGGTATCTCGTCAACATCTCGCGCGGCAGCGTGGTCGACACCGACGCCCTGGCGGCCGCGCTGCGCGAGCACCGCATCGCCGGCGCGGGCCTCGATGTCTATGAAAGCGAGCCGGCACCGCCCGAGTCGCTGATCGCGCTGGACAACGTGCTGCTGACTCCGCACGTGGCCGGCTGGTCGCCCGAGGCGGTGCAAAGCAGCATCGATCAGTTCCTGGCGAATGCAGCAGGGCACTTTTCCGGCCGGGGCGTGGTCGCGCCCGCCTGAGGGCGACCGCGCATCCAGGGCCGACCGCCGACGCGGGGGTGGCCGGATCGGCTCAGGGCCTGGCGTAGCCGCGGCATGCGCCCGCGTTCGGCAGGCCCCTGCATTCGCGCAGCAGGCGCCGGTCACGCTGGGCCGGGGTTTCGCCCGAATGGTTCTGTGAGTCCCTCACGCGCAGACCACCCGGCTTGTGCGGCTTTGGCGCCTTGGCGGATGCTGCCTTCGCCGTCTTGCCGGCAGCGGCGGCCTGGCACGGCGCGGCTGCCAGCATCCCGGCAAGCGCCCAGGGCAGGGCCAGGGAGGCGATGGCATGGCGCAGGAACTGGCGGCTGCGCCGCTGGCGCACCCTTGATGTCCGTGAAATGTCGGCTCGAATCATGAAGCAACCTCCCTGGCTGCAATATAGGTCGGGTGCGCGGGTTTCGGCAGCAAGGGCATGACGGGTTGACGTTCCGCTACAGTGCCTGCCTTCCGTTTTTCCTTCCACTCGTTCATTCGTCCAGCCCATGCGCGCCACCCTCGCCACCCTGCAGGAATCCCGTATCCGTGAAGTCGCCAACGCCGGCATGGGCCGCGGCGACGTGCTGCCTTTCTGGTTCGGCGAAAGCGACGAGCCCACGCCCCAGGTCATCCGCGATGCGGCGGTGGCGTCCCTGCAGCGCGGCGAGACCTTCTATTCCCACAACCTGGGCCTGCCGGAGCTGCGCGAGCAGGTCGCGGCCTATGCCAGCCGGCTGCACGGCACGGCGGGCATGGACCGCATCGCCATCACCTCGGGCGGCGTCAATGCGCTCATGCTGGCGATGCAGGCATTGCTGGATGCGGGCGACGAGGTCGTCGCCGTCACGCCGGTCTGGCCCAACCTGACGGCCCAGCCCGTGGTGCTGGGCGCGCGCCTGCGCTGCGTGCCGCTCAGCCCGCAGCCCGATGGCGCCTGGGCGCTGGACATGGCCGCGCTGCTGGCCGCCATCACCCCCGCCACGCGCCTGCTGGTTCTGAATGCGCCCAACAATCCCACCGGATGGACGCTGTCGGCCCAAGAGCAGCGCACCATCCTGGCGCACTGCCGCCGCACCGGCACCTGGATCCTGGCCGACGAGGTGTACGAACGCCTCTATTACGAGCCGACCCCCAACGCCTGCGCTCCCAGCTTTCTCGACATCGCGCAGACGGACGACCGGCTGGTGGTGGTGCAGAGCTTTTCCAAGAGCTTCCTCATGACGGGCTGGCGCCTGGGCTGGCTGGTGATGCCGCCGGCGCTGACGCCCCACATGGGCAAGCTGGTGGAGTTCAACACATCTTGCGTGAGCGTCTTCACCCAGCGGGCCGGCCTGGCGGCGCTGGCGCATGAAGCCGACATCACCCCCCGGGTGGTGGCGCACCTGCGCGCCTGCCGCGACACGCTGGTGCCGCTCCTGCAGGCGTTGCCCGGGGTCTCCGTCGCGCCGGCCAAGGGCGGCATGTACGCGTTCTTCCGGCTGGAGGGCCAACCCGACTCGCTGGCGCTGGCCAAGCGCCTGGTGGCCGAGGCGGGCCTGGGCCTGGCGCCGGGCGTGGCGTTCGCCGACGAAGCCGAAGGCTGGCTGCGCTGGTGCTTCGCCTCGCAGGACACGGGCCGGCTGGCGGAGGGGGTGGGGCGGCTGAAAAAGTGGCTCGGGTTATAATCGCCCGGTTTTGCATGGTGCAAGACGCACGCCGGTGGCCGTTCCAGCCGCCAGCGCAAGTAAACCGGGGGCGCCAGCCGCCGCTTTGATCCGCCCTTGCAGGGCGCGACTCGGGCGGCCCGCCTCCATACAAAGGAAATCCAATGATCGCATCCTCCATCAAGGCCGAAGTCGTCAAGGCCAACGCCCGCGCCGCCAACGACACCGGCAGCCCAGAAGTGCAAGTCGCACTGCTGACGGCCCGTATCAACGAGCTGACCCCCCACTTCAAGCAACACGCCAAGGACCACCACGGTCGCCGCGGCCTGCTGCGCATGGTGAGCCGCCGCCGCAAGCTGCTGGACTACCTGAAGGCCAAGGACGCAGACCGTTACACGGCACTGATCGCCAAGCTGGGTCTGCGCAAGTAAGCGCAAACGCATGCCGAAACGCCTGGGTTAGCACGCTAGCTCAGGCGTTTTTTACTTCGGAGTCGCCATAAGCAGAGCGAAGCTGTGTCATTCCAATGGTCCTGGGCTCTCCGTCCGGGCACCAGGCCCACTGGAATGGCATCGTGTTCTGATTTGGTCTCCGGCCCTTGCTGGCTCTGTGCAGCCAGCTATCAAAACCGAAGCATAGGAAATACGCATGACCATCTTCAACAAAGTCACCAAGTCCTTCCAGTGGGGCGACAAGACCGTCGTCATGGAAACCGGCGAAATCGCCCGCCAGGCCAACGGCGCCGTGCTGGTCGAGATCGACGGCACCGTCATCCTCGCCACCGTGGCAGCCTCCAAGTCGGCCAAGCCCGGCCAGGACTTCTTCCCGCTGACGGTGGACTACATCGAGAAGACCTACGCCGCCGGCAAGATCCCCGGCAGCTTCTTCAAGCGCGAAGCCAAGCCCAGCGAACACGAAACGCTGACCAGCCGCCTGATCGACCGCCCGATCCGCCCGCTGTTCCCCGAAGGCTTCCTGAACGAAGTGCATGTGGTCGTCCACACCGTGTCGCTCAACCCTGAAGTCGATGCCGACATCGCCGCCATGATCGGCGTGAGCGCCGCGCTGGCCATCTCCGGCATCCCGTTCGCCGGCCCCATCGGCGCCGCGCGCGTGGGCTACATCAACGGCGAGTACGTGCTGAACCCGGGCCAGACCGCCCGCAAGAATTCGCAGATGGACCTGGTCGTCGCCGGCACCGAAGCCGCCGTGCTGATGGTCGAGTCCGAAGCCCAGCAGCTCAGCGAGGAAATCATGCTCGGCGGCGTGGTGTTCGGCCACGAGCAGGCCAATATCGCCATCAACGCCATCCATGAACTGGTGCGCGACGCCGGCAAGCCCGTGTGGGACTGGCAGGCGCCCGCCGAGGACGAAGCCTTCGTCGCCAAGGTCAAGGGCCTGGCCGAAGAGAAGCTGCGCGCCGTCTACCAGATCCGCAGCAAGCAGGCCCGCACGCAGGCCCTGCGCGAAGCCAACGCCAGCGTGATGGCATCGCTGAAGGAAAGCGGCGAGCCCTTCGACGCCGGCAAGGTGAATGACCTGCTGTTCGCCATCGAGTCGAAGATCGTGCGCAGCCAGATCCTGGCCGGCGAGCCCCGCATCGACGGCCGCGACACGCGCACCGTGCGCCCGATCGAGATCCGCAACTCCGTGCTGCCCCGCACGCACGGCTCCGCGCTGTTCACGCGCGGCGAGACGCAGGCGCTGGTGGTCTCCACGCTGGGCACCGAGCGCGACGCGCAGCGCATCGACGCGCTGGCCGGCGAGTTCGAGGACCGCTTCATGTTCCACTACAACATGCCTCCCTTCGCCACTGGCGAAGTGGGCCGCATGGGCTCCACCAAGCGCCGCGAGATCGGCCACGGCCGCCTGGCCAAGCGCGCCCTGGTCGCGGTGCTGCCGACCAAGGAAGAATTCCCCTACACCATTCGCGTGGTGTCGGAGATCACCGAATCGAACGGCTCCTCGTCGATGGCTTCGGTCTGCGGCGGCTGCCTGTCGATGATGGACGCCGGCGTGCCGATGAAGGCCCACGTGGCCGGCATCGCCATGGGCCTGATCAAGGAAGACAACCGCTTCGCCGTGCTGACCGACATCCTGGGCGATGAGGATCACCTGGGCGACATGGACTTCAAGGTGGCCGGCACCACGGCCGGCATCACCGCCCTGCAGATGGACATTAAGATCCAGGGCATCACCAAGGAGATCATGCAGGTCGCCCTGGCCCAGGCCAAGGAAGCACGCATGCACATCCTGGGCAAGATGCAGGAAGCCATGGGCGAGGCCAAGACCGAGGTGTCCGATTTCGCGCCCAAGCTCTACACGATGAAGATCAACCCCGAGAAGATCCGCGACGTGATCGGCAAGGGCGGCTCCGTGATCCGTGCGCTGACCGAAGAGACCGGCTGCCAGATCAACATCGACGAAGACGGCACGATCACCATCGCCGCCACCGACAACGCCAAGGCCGACGAAGCCAAGCGCCGCATCGAGCAGATCACGGCGGAAGTCGAGATCGGCAAGATCTATGAAGGCCCGATCGTCAAGATCCTGGACTTCGGCGCGCTGATCAACCTGCTGCCCGGCAAGGACGGCCTGCTGCACATCAGCCAGATCGCCCATGAGCGCGTGGAAAAGGTCACCGACTACCTGACCGAAGGGCAGATCGTCAAGGTGAAGGTGCTGGAGACGGACGAGAAGGGCCGCGTCAAGCTGTCCATGAAGGCCCTGCTGGACCGCCCCGCGGGCGACCTGGGTGGCCGTCCGGAGCGCGCCGAGCGCCAGGACCGGGGCGAGCGCCGTGACGGCGGCCGCGCCGAGGCGCATCAGCAGCAGCAACACGCCGCGCCCAGCGCCGACGGCGGCCAGTTCAACGCCTGATCGCTACTGAAACGATAGCTGCCGGCGCTTGTGCAACAAGCGCCGGAGCTGTTTTTTGATCCCATACAAGATCACAAGGTCATCCCGATGAACCGAGTCATGCGCGCCGTGGAGATCACGGCGTTCGGTCCGCCTGAAGGGCTGAAACTGGGCGAGCGGCCCGTGCCCACTCCGGGTCCGGGCGAGCTGCTGATCCGCGTGGCGGCCAGCGGCATCAACCGCCCCGACGTGCTGCAGCGCAAGGGCCACTACGCACCGCCGCCGGGCAGTTCGGACCTTCCCGGTCTGGAAGTGGCTGGCGTGGTCGAGGGCGGCGAAGCCGAGACGCTGGCGCAAGCCGGCCTGCGCATCGGCGACCGCGTCTGCGCCTTGCTGGCGGGCGGCGGCTATGCCGAGTGGTGCGTGGCGCCGGTCGAGCAATGCCTGCCGGTGCCCGCCAACCTGAGCGACGTGGAGGCGGCCTCGCTGCCGGAAACGTTCTTCACGGTGTGGAGCAACGTCTTCGACCGCGCCCGCCTGCAGGCGGGCGAGGTGCTGCTCGTGCAGGGCGGCAGCAGCGGCATCGGCGTGACGGCCATCCAGCTGGCGCGGGCGCGCGGCGCCACGGTGGTGGTGACGGCGGGCAGCGACGACAAGTGCGCCGCCTGCCTGACGCTGGGCGCCCACCATGCCATCAACTACAAGACGCACGACTTCGTCGCCGAAGTCCAGCGCATCACGCAAGGCCGCGGCGTCGACGTGATCCTGGACATGGTGGCGGGCGACTACGTCAGCCGCGAGGTGGAATGCCTGGCCGAGGACGGCCGCCTGGTCATCATCGCGGTGCAGGGCGGGGTGAAGGCCGAGTTCAACGCCAGCCTGGTGCTGCGCAAGCGGCTCACGGTGACCGGGTCGACGCTGCGGCCCCGCTCCGTGGAGTTCAAGGGCGCGATCGCCCGCGCGCTGCGCAAGGAGGTCTGGCCGCTGCTCGAATCCGGTGCCGTGCGCCCCGTGATCCACAGCACGCTGGACGCCGGCGACGTCGCGCAGGCCCATGCCCTGATGGAATCGAATCAACACATCGGCAAGATCGTCTTGACGTGGACCGCATGAAAAAGAAACTCATCGCCGGCAACTGGAAGATGAACGGCGGCCTGGCCGCCAACGAAGCGCTGCTCAAGGCGCTGCAAGATGGGCTGGCCTCGCCGCCCGCTTGCGACGTGGCCGTGGCGGTTCCGGCCGCCTATCTGGCGCAGGTGCAGGCATTGGTGGCGGGCTCCGGCATCGCCGTGGCGGCGCAGGACGTGTCGCAGCACGAATCGGGCGCCTTCACGGGTGAAGTCTCGGCAGGCATGCTGCGCGATTTCGGCGTGCGCTACGCGCTCGTCGGCCACTCCGAGCGCCGCCAGTACCACGGCGAGACCGACGCCGTCGTGGCAGCCAAGGCGCAGCGCGCCCTGGCGGCGGGCATCACGCCCATCGTGTGCGTGGGCGAGACGCTGGCCGAGCGCGAAGCAGGGCAGACCGAGGCGGTCGTCAAGCGCCAGTTGGCCGCCGTGATCCACGTCAACGGCCACTGCATCAGCGAGATCGTGGTCGCGTATGAACCCGTCTGGGCCATCGGCACCGGCCGCACGGCCACGCCGGCGCAGGCCCAGGAGGTGCACGCCGTGCTGCGCGCGCAACTGGCTGCCGCGACCGACAAGGCGGACCGCATTCCGCTGCTCTACGGCGGCAGCATGAACGCGGCCAATGCCGCGCAGCTGTTGGCTGAAAACGACATCGACGGCGGGCTGGTGGGCGGAGCCTCGCTCAAGGCCCCCGATTTTCTGCAAATCATTGCCGCAGCGCGCTGAAGATCAGCGCCGGCTGCTATCAAAACAGGAGTATTGAAGAATGAATGTATTGGTCAACGTCATCCTCGCCATCCAGATGCTCACCGCGCTGGGCATGATCGGGCTCATCCTGATCCAGCACGGCAAGGGCGCCGACATGGGCGCGGCCTTCGGCAGCGGTGGCTCGGGCAGCCTGTTCGGCGCCAGCGGCAGCGCCAACTTCCTGTCGCGCACCACCTCGGTATTGGCGGCTGTGTTCTTCGTCGCCACGCTGGCACTGGCCTACTTCAGCAACGCCCGCCCGGCGACCACCGGCAGCGTGCTGGAGGGCGGCCCGGCCGCAGCAGTGCCGGCGGGTGCGCGCCCGGCGGCATCGGCTCCTGCCGCAGTGCCGGCCGTGCCAGCGACGCCGGCATCCGGCGCGGGTCAGATCCCGACCAAATAATCTGCTTTCCGTGACCTCGTGTGAGCGAGGTAAGGGAATTTCCGGAGTAGAATCACGGATTGCCTGGACAAGCCAAAACCGAAAGGTTCCTCATGCCATCCAGGTACATAAATCAGCCGTCGTGGTGAAATTGGTAGACACGCTATCTTGAGGGGGTAGTGGCGAAAGCTGTGCGAGTTCGAGTCTCGCCGACGGCACCAATCAAAAGGCCCCCTCACATGCTCTGCAACGGAGCGTGTGTGGGGAGTCCTCAGCGGTGAGCAAATCCTCCAGATGAACCTCGATCAGTACCTCCCCGTTCTTCTGTTCATTTTGGTCGGCATCGGCGTAGGCGCCGTCCCGCTGATCCTGGGCTATGTCCTCGGCCCCAATCGCCCCGATGCGGCGAAAAACTCCCCCTACGAGTGCGGCTTCGAAGCCTTCGAAGACGCCCGCATGAAGTTCGACGTCCGGTACTACCTCGTCGCCATCCTCTTCATTCTTTTCGATCTGGAAATCGCATTCCTCTTCCCATGGGCGGTCGCCCTGCATGATGTGGGTTTGACGGGATTCATCGCCGTGGTGATCTTTCTGGCCATCCTGGTCGTGGGCTTCGCCTACGAGTGGAAAAAGGGTGCGCTGGATTGGGAATGAACGGCCAGAACAAAGGACGACACGATGATTGAAGGCGTGATGAAGGAAGGCTTCATCACCACGAGCTACGACTCGGTGGTGAACTGGGCCAAGACCGGCTCGCTGTGGCCCATGACCTTTGGTCTGGCCTGCTGCGCGGTCGAGATGATGCACGCGGCCGCTGCGCGTTACGACATCGGCCGCTTCGGCGCCGAGGTGTTCCGCGCCAGCCCCCGCCAGTCCGACCTGATGATCGTGGCCGGCACGCTGTGCAACAAGATGGCGCCGGCGTTGCGCAAGGTGTACGACCAGATGTCCGAGCCGCGCTGGGTGCTCTCCATGGGCTCCTGCGCCAACGGCGGCGGCTACTACCACTACAGCTATTCGGTGGTGCGCGGCTGCGACCGCATCGTGCCGGTCGACGTCTACGTGCCGGGCTGCCCGCCCACGGCCGAAGCGCTGATCTACGGGATCATCCAGCTGCAGCAGAAGATCCGCCGCACCAACACCATCGCGCGCGTCTGAAGGCTCGAACATGACTGCTATTGCCATTCGCCCCGAAGTGCTGCGGGATGTGATCGCTGGCGCCCTTGGCGACAAGCTGCGTTCGATCACGGTGCAACTGGAAGAGGTCTCCGTGGTGGTCTCTGCTGCCGACTACCTGGCTGCCATGCAGATCCTGCGCGATGCGCCGGGCTGCCAGTTCGAGCAGCTGGTCGATCTGTGCGGCGTGGACTACTCCGCCTACCGCGACGTCGGTGTGGAGGGTGCCCGCTACGGCGTCGTCTCCCACCTGCTGTCGGTGAGCCTGAACCAGCGCGTTCGCGTCAAGGTGTCCTGCCCGGATGACGACCTGCCCGTGGTCGCTTCGGTGTCCGAGCTGTGGAACTCCGCCAACTGGTACGAGCGCGAAGCGTTCGACCTCTACGGCATCGTGTTCGACGGCCACAACGACCTGCGCCGCATCCTGACCGACTATGGTTTCATCGGCCACCCGTTCCGCAAGGACTTCCCGCTGACCGGCCATGTCGAGATGCGCTACGACGCCGACCAGCGCCGGGTGATTTACGAGCCCGTGACCATCGAGCCGCGCGAGGTAACGCCCCGCATCATCCGCGAAGACAATTACGGAGGCCTGCATTGAGGCGCGCCTGCGCCCAGTGATCCACCATGGCTGAAATCAAGAACTACTCCCTGAACTTCGGGCCCCAGCATCCGGCCGCCCACGGCGTGCTGCGCCTGGTGCTCGAACTGGACGGCGAAGTCGTCCAGCGCGCCGACCCGCACATCGGCCTGCTGCACCGCGCCACCGAAAAGCTGGCCGAGCACAAGACCTTCATCCAGTCGCTGCCCTATATGGACCGGCTGGACTATGTCTCGATGATGTGCAACGAGCATGCCTATTGCCTCGCCATCGAGAAGCTGCTGGGCCTCGACGTGCCGCTGCGCGCGCAGTACATCCGCGTGATGTTCTCCGAGATCACCCGTCTGCTGAACCACCTGATGTGGCTCGGCTCGCACGGCAACGATTGCGGCAGCTCCACCATCCTGATCTACACCTTCCGCGAGCGCGAGGACCTGTTCGACATCTACGAAGCGGTGTCGGGCGCGCGCATGCATGCGGCGTACTTCCGTCCGGGCGGCGTCTACCGCGACCTGCCCGACTCGATGCCGCAGTACAAGGCCAACAAGATCCGCAATGCGAAGGCCATCGACGCGCTGAACCAGAACCGCCAGGGTTCGATGCTCGACTTCATCGACGACTTCACCAAGCGCTTCCCCAAGTGCGTGGACGAGTACGAAACCCTGCTGACCGACAACCGCATCTGGAAGCAGCGCACCGTCGGCATCGGCGTGGTGACGCCCGAGCGCGCGCTCAACCTGGGCATGACCGGCCCGATGCTGCGCGGCTCCGGCATCGCGTGGGACCTGCGCAAGAAGCAACCCTACGATGCCTACGACCGCGTCGATTTCGGCGTGCCGGTCGGCAAGACGGGCGACTGTTATGACCGCTACCTGGTGCGCGTGCAGGAAATGCGCGAATCCAATCGCATCATCAAGCAGTGCGTGGACTGGCTGCGCGCCAATCCCGGCCCGGTCATCACGGACAACCACAAGGTGGCGCCGCCATCGCGTGAGTCCATGAAGTCGAACATGGAAGAGCTGATCCACCACTTCAAGCTCTTCACCGAAGGCTTCCGCGTGCCCGAGGGCGAGGCCTATGCCGCCGTCGAGCATCCCAAGGGCGAGTTCGGCATCTACCTCGTGAGCGATGGCGCCAACAAGCCCTACCGTTTGAAGATCCGTGCCCCGGGGTTCGCCCACCTGGCGACCCTCGACGAAATGGCGCGGGGCCACATGATTGCCGACGCGGTGGCCATCATCGGCACCATGGATATCGTGTTCGGGGAGATTGATCGATGATTACCGAAGCGACCAAGGCGCGTTTCGCGCGCGAAGTGGCGAAGTACCCGCCCGAGCAGAAGCAGTCGGCCGTGATGGCCTGCCTCTCCATCGTCCAGCAGGAGCAGGGCTGGGTTAGCACCGAGAGCGAAGCCGTCATCGCCGAATACCTGGGCATGCCGCAGATCGCCGTGCACGAAGTCACGACGTTCTACAACATGTACAACCAGCAGCCGACGGGCAAGTTCAAGCTGAACGTCTGCACCAACCTGCCGTGCCAGCTGCGCGACGGCCAGAAGGCGCTGCACCACCTGGAAAAGAAGCTCGGCATCGCCATGGGCGAAACCACGCCGGACGGCCTCTTCACCCTGCAGCAGTCCGAGTGCCTGGGCGCCTGCGCCGATTCCCCCGTCATGCTGGTCAACGACCGCACGATGTGCAGCTTCATGGACAACGACAAGCTCGACCAGCTGGTGGACGGCCTGCGCCAGGCCGAAGGCGCCGCGCCGGGCCGCGTGGAGGAGCGCGCATGACCACCGCCGCACAAATCCTCTCGCAGTTCCAGGCCACGGGCGTCCAGACCTGCTTCCACGACCGCCACATCGAGCCTCAGATCTATGCGGGCCTGGACGGCACGAACTGGAGCATCAAGGACTACGAGGCGCGCGGCGGCTACCAGGCCCTGCGCAAGATCCTGGGCACCGACGGCGGCGAGCCGATGACGCAGGACCAGGTCATTGCCACCGTCAAGGAATCGGGCCTGCGCGGCCGCGGCGGCGCGGGCTTCCCGACGGGCCTGAAGTGGAGCTTCATGCCCCGCTCGTTCCCGGGCCAGAAGTACCTCGTCTGCAATTCGGACGAAGGCGAGCCGGGCACGTGCAAGGACCGCGACATCCTGCAGTTCAACCCGCACATCGTCATCGAAGGCATGATCATCGCGGCCTACGCGATGGGCATCTCCGTGGGTTACAACTACATCCACGGCGAGATCTTCCAGACCTACGACCGTTTCGAAGAGGCGCTGGAAGAAGCCCGTGCGGCGGGCTATCTGGGTGACAAGATCCTGGGCAGCAACTACAGCTTCCAGCTGCACGCGGCCCACGGTTTCGGCGCCTACATCTGCGGCGAGGAAACGGCCCTGCTGGAGTCGCTGGAAGGCAAGAAGGGCCAGCCGCGCTTCAAGCCGCCGTTCCCGGCGAGCTTCGGCCTCTACGGCAAGCCCACCACGATCAACAACACCGAGACCTTCGCGGCGGTGCCCTGGATCATCCGCAACGGCGGCGCGGCTTACCTCGCCTGCGGCAAGCCGAACAACGGCGGCACCAAGATCTTCTCGGTGTCCGGCGACGTGGAAAAGCCCGGCAACTACGAAGTGCCCATGGGCACGCCCTTCGCCAAGCTGCTGGAATTGGCCGGCGGCGTGCGCAAGGGCCGCCAGCTGAAGGCGGTGATTCCCGGCGGGTCGTCCGCCCCGGTGCTGCCGGCATCCATCATCATGGAATGCACGATGGACTACGACTCCATCGCCAAGGCCGGCTCCATGCTGGGCTCGGGCGCCGTCATCGTGATGGACGACTCCCGCAGCATGGTCGAAAGCCTGCTGCGCCTGTCGTACTTCTACTCGCACGAATCCTGTGGCCAGTGCACGCCATGCCGTGAAGGCACCGGCTGGATGTGGCGCGTGATCGACCGCATCCAGCACAACGAAGGGCGCGTGGGCGACCTCGACCTGCTCAATTCGGTGGCGGACAACATCCAGGGGCGCACGATCTGCGCCCTGGGCGACGCAGCGGCCATGCCCGTGCGCGCCATGATCAAGCACTTCCGCCCCGAGTTCGAAGCGCTGATCCGACAACAGACTCCCCAGGCGCCTGCCTCTGCCTGACCTCGAGAACGCATATGGTTGAAATCGAACTGGACGGGCAGAAGGTGGAAGTCGCCGAAGGCAGCATGGTGATGCATGCGGCCGAGAAGGCGGGCACCTACATTCCCCATTTCTGCTATCACAAGAAGCTCTCCATCGCCGCCAACTGCCGCATGTGCCTGGTGGACGTGGAGAAGGCACCCAAGCCCATGCCCGCCTGCGCCACGCCGGTGACGCAGGGCATGATCGTGCGCACCAAGAGCGACAAGGCCATCAAGGCCCAGCAGTCGGTCATGGAGTTTCTGCTCATCAATCACCCGCTGGACTGCCCGATCTGCGACCAGGGCGGTGAGTGCCAGCTGCAGGATCTGGCTGTGGGCTACGGCGGTTCTTCCTCGCGCTACGACGAAGAAAAGCGCGTGGTGTTCCACAAGGACGTCGGCCCGCTGATCTCCATGGAAGAGATGAGCCGCTGCATCCATTGCACCCGCTGCGTGCGCTTCGGCCAGGAAGTGGCCGGCGTGATGGAGCTGGGCATGATCCACCGCGGCGAGCATTCCGAAATCACCACCGTGGTCGGCGACACGGTCGACTCCGAGCTGTCGGGCAACATGATCGACATCTGCCCCGTCGGCGCACTGACCAGCAAGCCCTTCCGCTACAGCGCCCGCACCTGGGAGCTGTCGCGCCGCAAGTCGGTGAGCCCGCACGATTCGACCGGTGCCAACCTGATCGTCCAGGTCAAGAACCACCGCGTGATGCGCGTCGTGCCGCTCGAGAACGAAGACGTCAACGAGTGCTGGATCGCCGACCGTGACCGCTTCTCCTACGAAGCGCTCAACGGCGAAGACCGCCTGACCCGCCCCATGCTGAAGCAGGGCGGCCAGTGGCAGGAAGTCGATTGGCAGACCGCGCTGGAATACGTGGCCAACGGCCTGCAGAGCGTGCGCAACGACCACGGTGCCAGCCGCATCGGCGCCCTGGTCAGCCCGCACAGCACACTGGAAGAGCTGTACCTGGCCGGCGCGCTGGTGCGCGGCCTGGGCAGCGACAACATCGATCACCGCCTGCGCAACGCCGAATTCACCGCCTTCGAAGGCGTGCGCTGGCTCGGCACCTCGATCGCATCGCTGTCCACCCTGCAGTCCGTGCTGGTGGTGGGCTCCAACCTGCGCAAGGACCATCCGCTGTTCGCGCAGCGCATCCGCCAGGCCGCCCGCCGCGGTTGCCGCGTGACGTCCATCCACAGCCAGGCACACGACTGGGCCATGCCCGTCGAGCAGTCCGTGGTGGCGCCCGCCGCCGAATGGCTGGGCGCGCTCGGTGCCATCGCCGCCGCCATCGCGCAGGAAAAGAACGTTGCCGCACCCTACGCCGGGGGCGAAGTCGGCGAGGAAGCGCGTGGCATCGCCCAGGCGCTGTTGTCGGGCGAGCGCCGTGCCATCCTGCTGGGCAATGGCGCCGCGCACCATGCTCAGGCGTCGCAGCTGCTCGCCATGGCCCAGTGGATCGGCGCGCACACCGATGCGACCGTCGGCTACCTGACCGAAGCGGCCAATACCGTGGGCGCGCAGTTCGTGGGCGCGCAGCCGCAGTCGAACGGCCTGAACGCCGGGCAGATGCTCGCCGGCGGCCTGAAGGCGGCGCTGCTGCTCAACACCGAGCCGGTGTACGACACCGCCTTCGGCGTCGAAGCCGGCCGCGCCCTGGCGCAGGCCGACATGGTCGTCACGCTGAGCCCGTTCAAGGCGAACATGGAATTCAGCGACGTGCTGCTGCCCATCGCTCCATTCTCGGAAACCTCGGGCACGTTCGCGAATGCGGAAGGCCGGCTGCAGGGCTTCCACGCGGTGGTGAAGCCGCAAGGAGACGCCCGTCCGGCCTGGAAGGTGCTGCGCGTGCTCGGCAACCTGCTGGGTGTGCCGGGCCTCGATTTCGAGACATCGCAACAGGTACTGGCGCAGGCCACCGGCGTGGCGCCGGGCGCCGCGCCGCTGGACTTCCTGCCCGCGGAGAGCCTGAACAACACGACTTCGGCCGCTCCCGCCGCTGCGGAAGGCGCTGCCGTGGGCGAGCCGGTCGTGGCCAGCATCTACCAGCTCGATGGCCTGGTGCGCCGTGCCACGTCGCTGCAACTGACGGCCGATGCCCGGCACGCCGCTGAAGGAGTCGCAGCATGATCGACGCGCTGTACAACGGCGGGCTGCATCTGCTGCCCTATACCTGGTGGACGGCCGCTGCGTGGCCCGTGCTCTGGATCCTGCTGAAGATCGTCGCCATCGTGGCGCCGCTCATGGGCGCGGTCGCCTACCTGACGCTCTGGGAGCGCAAGCTGCTGGGCTTCATGCAGGTGCGCCACGGTCCCAACCGCGTCGGCCCGTTCGGGCTGCTGCAGCCTCTGGCCGACGGCCTGAAGCTGCTGACCAAGGAAATCATCCAGCCTGCGGCCGCGAGCAAGGGCCTCTTCGTGCTCGGCCCGCTGATGGCGATCATGCCGGCGCTCGCCGCGTGGGTGGCCATTCCCTTCGGCCCCGAAACCGTGCTGGCCAACGTGAATGCGGGCCTGTTGCTGATCATGGCCATCACCTCGATCGAGGTCTACGGCGTGATCATCGCCGGCTGGGCATCGAACTCGAAGTACGCCTTCCTGGGTGCGCTGCGCGCATCGGCCCAGATGGTGAGCTACGAAATCGCCATGGGCTTCTGCTTCCTGGTGGTGATCATGGTGTCGGGCAGCATGAACCTGATCGATGTGGTCGCGAGCCAGGGCCGCGGCACCATGGCCGGCATGGGCCTGACCTTCCTCTCCTGGAACTGGCTGCCGCTGCTGCCCATCTTCATCGTCTACCTGATCTCGGGTGTCGCCGAAACCAACCGCCACCCCTTCGACGTGGTGGAAGGCGAGGCGGAAATCGTGGCCGGCCACATGGTCGAGTACTCGGGCATGGGCTTCGCCGTGTTCTTCCTGGCCGAATACGCCAGCATGTGGCTGGTGTCCATCCTGGGCGTGCTGATGTTCATGGGCGGATGGCTGCCCCCGGTCGAGGCACTGGGCTTCATCCCGGGCTGGATCTGGCTGGGCCTGAAGACGTTCGTGGTGGTGTCCATGTTCATCTGGATCCGCGCGACCTTCCCGCGGTTCCGCTACGACCAGATCATGCGTCTGGGTTGGAAGATCTTCATTCCGGTCACCCTGGTGTGGCTGCTTATCGTGGGCGCTTGGCTGCATTCGCCCTGGAACATCTGGAACTAGGCGGGGACAACCATGACTGCTGTTGCTTCTGCATCACCTTTCTCGATCAAGGATTTCTTCAAGAGCTTCATGCTGGTGGAACTGGTCAAGGGCATGGCCCTGACCGGCCGCTACGCCTTCCGCCGCAAGGTGACGGTGCAGTTTCCTGAAGAAAAGACGCCTCTGTCGCCGCGTTTCCGGGGCCTGCACGCGCTGCGCCGCTACGAAAACGGCGAAGAGCGCTGCATCGCCTGCAAGCTGTGCGAAGCGGTGTGCCCAGCGCTGGCCATCACCATCGAGTCCGACGTGCGCGCCGACGGGTCCCGGCGTACCACGCGCTACGACATCGACCTGACCAAGTGCATCTTCTGCGGCTTCTGCGAGGAAAGCTGCCCGGTCGACTCCATCGTGGAAACCCAGATCCTGGAATACCACGGCGAGAAGCGCGGCGATCTGTACTTCACGAAGGAAATGCTGCTGGCCGTGGGCGACCGCTACGAGCCCGAGATTGCCGCAGCGAAGGCCGCGGACGCCAAGTACCGCTGAGCGGCGCTGCTCCCGCCTGATCTTTACAAAGACCCGATCCATGGACGCCAAGACTGGTTTCTTCTATCTGTTCTCGGTCGTGCTGCTGTACGCAGCCTTCCGGGTCATCACCGCGCGCAACCCCGTGCACGCCGTGCTGCATCTGATTCTCGCCTTCTCCCAAGCTGCGGCCATCTGGCTGTTGCTCAAGGCCGAATTTCTCGCCATCGCGCTGGTGCTCGTCTACCTGGGCGCGGTGATGGTGCTGTTCCTGTTCGTGGTGATGATGCTGGACATCCACATCGACCATGTCCGCCGGGGCTTCTGGCGGCATTTCCCGCTGGCCGCCTTCATCGGCGCGCTGATCGCTCTCGAGATGGGCGCCGTGCTGATGACCGGCTTCCGCGGCATGGACGAGCCCAAGGCCGTCGCCGTGATGGTGGATGCGGCAGGGCAGGCCATTCCGTATTCGAACACCCGCGCCCTGGGCAAGCTGCTCTACACCGAGTACCTCTACCCGGTCGAGATCGCCGCCGTGATCCTGCTGGTGGCCATGATCGCCGCCATTGCGCTCACCCTGCGCCAGCGCAAGGACAACAAGACCATCAGCCCGTCCGAGCAGATCCGCGTGCGCGCCAGCGACCGCGTGGCGATGGTGCAGGTGCCCGCCACGCGCAAGGCTGAAGAACCGGCTCCCGTGGCCGCCGCCGTCGAGGAGAAGAAGGCATGACGTTGACCCTGGGGCACTTTCTGACGCTGGGAGCCATGCTGTTCGCCATGGCCGTGATCGGCATCTTCCTGAACCGCCGCAACCTGATCGTGCTGCTGATGGCGATCGAATTGATGCTGCTCGCGGTGAACATGAACTTCGTGGCGTTCTCCCACTACCTGGGCGACATGCACGGCCAGGTGTTCGTGTTCTTCATCCTGACCGTGGCCGCCGCCGAGTCCGCCATCGGCCTGGCCATCCTGGTTCTGCTCTTCCGCAACAAATCCAGCATCAACGCGGAAGACCTCAACACCCTCAAGGGTTGATGGTCGCCGGACACAAGCAAGGTTCTCAAGAATGAGTCAAACCCTCTCTGCATCCATGCTCCTGGCGGTGCCCCTGGCGCCGCTGGTGGGTTCCGCGCTCGCGGGTATCTGGGGCACAGCCTTCGGCGGCAACAAGATCGGCCGCGGCGGCAGCCATACGCTGACGATCCTCGGCGTGCTGATCGCCTTCATCCTGTCGGCCCTCACGTTCAACAGCGTGGTCTCCGATGGCGCGCGCTTCGACCAATCCATCTACACCTGGATGGTGGTCGGCGGCCTGAAGATGGAAGTCGGCTTCCTGATCGACAGCATTACCGCCATGATGATGTGCGTGGTGACCTTCGTGTCGCTGATGGTCCACATCTACACCATCGGCTACATGCAGGAGGACGACGGCTACAACCGCTTCTTCTCGTACATCTCGCTCTTCACGTTCTCCATGTTGATGCTCGTGATGAGCAACAACCTGCTGCAGTTGTTCTTCGGCTGGGAAGCCGTGGGCCTGGTGTCCTATCTGCTGATCGGCTTCTACTACAACCGTCCTTCCGCCATCTTCGCCAACATGAAGGCGTTCCTGGTCAACCGGGTGGGCGACTTCGGCTTCATCCTGGGCATCGGCCTGATCGCGGCATACACGGGCACGCTGAACTACGGCGAGATCTTCGCCAAGCTGCCGGGGCTGCAAAGCACGCTGCTGCCCGGTACGGGCTGGCTGCTGGTCACGGTAATCGCCATCTGCCTGTTCATCGGCGCCATGGGCAAGTCGGCCCAGTTCCCGTTGCACGCCTGGCTGCCGGACTCGATGGAAGGCCCGACCCCCATCTCCGCGCTGATCCACGCCGCCACCATGGTGACGGCCGGCATCTTCATGGTGTCGCGCATGTCGCCGCTCTATGAGATGTCGGATGCCGCGCTCAACTTCATCCTGGTGATCGGCTCCATCACGGCCCTCTTCATGGGCGTGCTGGGCATCATCCAGAACGACATCAAGCGTGTGATCGCGTATTCCACGCTGTCCCAGTTGGGTTACATGACCGTGGCGCTGGGCGCCTCCGCCTACTCGGTGGCCGTGTTCCACCTGATGACCCATGCGTTCTTCAAGGCGCTGCTGTTCCTCGGTGCCGGCTCGGTCATCATGGGCATGCACCACAACCAGGACATCCGCTGGATGGGCGGCGTGCGCAAGTACATGCCGATCACCTGGATCACCTTCCTGCTGGGCAACCTGGCGCTGATCGGCACGCCGTTCTTCTCCGGTTTCTATTCGAAGGACGCGATCATCGAGGCAGTGCACGCCACCAACCTGCCGGGTGCCGGCTTCGCCAACTTCGCCGTGCTGGCGGGTGTGTTCATCACCGCGTTCTATTCGTTCCGGCTGTACTTCCTGGTGTTCCACGGCAAGGAGCGCTACGACCAGAACCCCGACGCCCATCACGATGATGCGCACCACCACGATGACCACCATGGCCACGGCCACGACGCCAAGCCGCACGAGTCGCCGCTCGTGGTGACGGGCCCCTTGATGCTGCTGGCCATTCCATCGGTGGTGATCGGTGCCATTGCCCTGATGCCCATGCTGTTTGGCGACTTCTTCAAGGGTGTGATCTACGTGGACGGTGCCAAGCACGGTGCTATGGCCGAGCTGGCCGAAACCATCCACGGCTGGGTGCCGATGGCGCTGCACGGCTTCACCGCTGCGCCGTTCTGGCTGGCGCTGGCCGGCGTGGTCGTGTCCTATGTCTTCTACATGGTGATGCCTGCCTGGCCCGCCGCGATCAAGTCCGCCATGCAGAAGATCGGTGTCTACCAGGCCCTCGAGGGCAAGTACGGCGTGGACTGGGTCTACGAAAACGTGTTCGCCCGCGGCAGCCGCGTGCTGGGCACGGGTCTCTGGAAGGGCGGCGACCAGGCGCTGATCGACGGCCTGGTGGTGAACGGCTCGTGGAAGCTGGTCGGCCGCATTGCCTCGGTGGTGCGCTGGTTCCAGTCCGGCTACATCTATCACTATGCGCTGGTGATGATCCTGGGCGTGTTCGCGCTCATGACGTACTTCGTCTGGCTCAACAAGTAGGAGAACAACAAAAATGGGTTGGTTGAGTCTTGCGATCTGGGTGCCGATTGCGTTCGGCATCCTCCTGCTCGCCTTCGGGCGTGACGAACACGCGCCGATGGTGCGGTGGCTGGCGCTGGTCGGCGCCCTGGTGGGGCTGGCCGTGACGGTGCCGCTCTACGGCGGTTTCGACAACGCCAGCGCCGCCGCGCAGTTCGTCGAAAAAGCCATGTGGATCGAGCGCTTCAACGTGCAGTACCACCTGGGCGTGGACGGCATCTCGTTCTGGTTCGTGCCGCTGACGGCCTTCATCACCGTGATCGTCGTGATCGCGTCGTGGGAAGCCATCACCGAGCGCGTGAACCAGTACATGGGCGCATTCCTGATCCTTTCCGGACTGATGATCGGCGTGTTCAGCGCGCTGGACGGCATGCTGTTCTACGTGTTCTTCGAAGCCACGCTGATCCCGATGTATCTGATCATCGGCGTCTGGGGCGGCCCGAACAAGATCTACGCGGCGTTCAAGTTCTTCCTCTACACGCTGCTCGGCTCGCTGCTGATGCTGATCGCGCTGATCTACCTGTACAACCAGTCGGGCGGCAGTTTCGACATCGCCACCTGGCACCAGCTGCCGCTGTCCCGCACGGCGCAGACCCTGCTGTTCTTCGCGTTCTTCGCGGCGTTCGCCGTGAAGGTGCCCATGTGGCCGGTGCATACCTGGCTGCCCGACGTGCACGTGGAAGCGCCCACCGGGGGCTCCGCCGTGCTGGCGGCCATCATGCTGAAGCTGGGCGCCTACGGTTTCCTGCGCTTCTCCATGCCCATCGCTCCCGATGCCGCCCGCGAATGGGCCTGGCTGATGATCGCGCTGTCGCTGGTCGCCGTGATCTACGTGGGCCTGGTGGCGCTGGTGCAGAAGGACATGAAGAAGCTGGTGGCCTATTCGTCGGTCGCTCACATGGGTTTCGTCACGCTGGGCTTCTTCATCTTCAACGACCTCGGTGTCTCCGGCGGCATCGTGCAGATGATCGCCCACGGCTTCGTATCGGGCGCCATGTTCCTGTCCATCGGCGTGCTGTATGACCGAGTGCATTCCCGCGAGATCGCGGCCTACGGCGGCGTGGTCAACACCATGCCCAAGTTCGCGGCGTTCGCCTTGCTGTTCGCCATGGCCAACTGCGGCCTGCCGGGCACTGCCGGTTTCGTCGGCGAGTGGATGGTCATCCTCGGCGCCGTGAAGTTCAACTTCTGGGTGGGTCTCGCATCCGCCACGGCCCTGATCCTGGGCGCCGCCTACACCCTCTGGATGTACAAGCGCGTCTATCTGGGCCCTGTCGCCAACGACCATGTCCGCGAACTCAAGGACATCAACGCCCGTGAATTCCTGGTGATGGCGGTGCTGGCGATCGCGGTGCTGTACATGGGCCTGTACCCACGACCGTTCACCGACGTCATGGACGTGTCCGTCGCGCAGCTGCTCAAGCACGTAGCGCTGTCCAAGCTCAACTGACCCACCAGACTGAACCGAGAGAGACGAGATGATTGACAACATCAGCTGGCTGGCGATCTACCCCGAGATCGTGCTTCTGGTCATGGCGTGCGTGATTGCGCTGGTGGACCTGGGGGTCTCCAGCGCCCGGCGCACCGGCACCTATGTGCTCACCATGCTCACGCTGGCCGTGGTCGCCGCGCTGCAGGCCATGTACGCCTCCGGCGGCAGCACCTTCTACGGCTTTGGCAACATGGTGGTCAGCGACGCCATGGGCAACTGGCTCAAGTGCTTCGCCACCATCGCGATGATGGTGACGCTGGTCTATGGCCGCCCCTACGCGGCCGACCGCGACATGCTGCGCGGCGGCGAGATGTTCACCCTGTCGATGTTCCTGCTGCTGGGCATCTTCGTGATGATCTCGGGCAACAACTTCCTCGTGATCTACCTGGGCCTGGAACTGCTCACCCTGTCCAGCTATGCGCTGGTGGCCCTGCGCCGTGACCATACCGTCTCGACCGAAGCGGCCATGAAGTACTTCGTGCTCGGCGCGATGGCCAGCGGTTTCCTGCTCTACGGCCTGTCGATGATCTACGGCGCCACGGGTTCGCTCGACATCGGCCAGGTGTTCAAGGCGGTGAACTCCGGCCAGATCCGCCACCAAGTACTGGTGTTCGGGCTGGTGTTCGTGGTGGCCGGCCTGGGCTTCAAGCTGGGCGCCGTACCGTTCCACATGTGGGTGCCCGACGTCTACCAGGGCGCACCGACGGCGGTGACGCTGGTCATCGGCGGCGCGCCCAAGCTGGCCGCATTCGCCATCACCATCCGCCTGCTGGTGGACGGCCTGCTGCCGCTGGCCATCGACTGGCAGCAGATGCTGGCGGTGCTGGCCATCGGCTCGCTGCTGGTGGGCAACCTGGCCGCCATCATGCAGACCAATCTGAAGCGCATGCTGGCCTACTCGACCATCTCGCAGATGGGCTTCGTGCTGCTGGGCCTGCTCTCGGGCGTGATCAACGGCAACGTCGATGCCACGGCCGTCGAGAACGCCTACAGCTCCGCCATGTTCTACGTGGTGACCTATGTGCTCACCACGCTGGCCGCCTTCGGCGTGATCCTGCTGCTGGCGCGCGAAGGCTTCGAGAGCGAAGAAGTCGCCGACCTGTCCGGGCTCAACCAGCGCAGCCCGTTCTATGCCGGCGTGATGGCGATCTGCCTGTTCTCGTTCGCGGGTCTGCCGCCGCTGGTGGGCTTCTATGCCAAGCTCGCCGTGCTGCAGGCACTGGTGGCCTCGGGCCAGACGCTCTACATCGCCTTGGCCGTGTTCGCCGTGGTCATGTCGCTGATCGGCGCTTTCTACTACCTGCGTGTCATCAAGGTGATGTACTTCGACGCCCCGCTGACGGCGACCCGCGTGTCCGCTCCGATGGACGTGCGCGTGGTGCTGACGCTCAACGGCGCCCTGATCGTGGCCCTGGGCCTGCTGCCCGGCGGCTTGATGGCCCTGTGCGCCGACGCCGTCGTGCGCGCCCTGGCGACCTGAGGAGGGGCGCGGGCGCCCAGCGCCCGCCCAGTCTTCCGGCTCTTTTCATCCTTCGCCACACGATCTTCTCGCCATGTCGCAAACCGGTGCCGTCTGGCTGGTGATCGTGGCTGCATTGCTGGCGGCCAACCTGCCTTTCGTCAACGAGCGGTGGCTGATCGTCGGGCCCCGCGCCAGCGCACGCAAGCCACTCGGCGGGCGACTGGCTGAAATGGCGCTGCTGTACGCCGCGGTGGGGGGCCTGGCCCTGTTGCTGGAGCGGCGCGCCGGGCAGATCGCGCCCCAGGGCTGGGAGTTCTACGCCATCACGGCCACGCTGTTCGTGACGCTGGCGTTCCCGGGCTTCGTCTATCGATACCTGCTGCGTCGCCGCGATTGATCGGACGACGACGCGGGCGGGCTCGCCGCGCGACCTGCTCCGGGCATCCGTCCACCCACTCACCCCACTTCATCTCCGTACCGTGAAAGTCCTCGATCTCTTCTGCGAGCACGGGCATGGTTTCGAGGGGTGGTTCGGCTCGGAGGACGACTACCAGTCGCAGCAGCAGCGCGGCCTGGTGCAATGCCCGCTGTGTGGCAGCAGCCAGGTGCGCAAGGGACTGAGCGCGCCCCGGCTGAACCTCGGGGCACGGCCTGCCTCCGGCGGTGCACGGCATAGAGATGACGCCCCAGCCCTCGGCGCGCCAGCGGGCGCGGCTTGGTCCCCACAGCAGCCGCCTGCCGCTGGGGAAACTGCGCCCCCAGCCGAACATCGAGAGGCGCTGCGGCAACTGCAGGCCGCCTGGCTCCAGCTGTCGCGCGAGATCGCCGCGCGCACCGAAGATGTCGGGAGCCGCTTTGCCGACGAAGCCCGGCGCATGCACCACGGCGATATCGCCGAACGTCCCATCCGGGGCGAAGCCACCCGCGAGCAGGCGAGGGAGTTGCTGGAAGAGGGCGTGCCGGTCATGCCGCTGGCGTTGCCCGTCGGCGCGAAGGAAACCCTGCAGTAGGCTGCCGGTGCCGGGCGCTCAGCGCTGCGCAGCCGTTTTCCAGGGCGCGCCCGAAGACTCGCCAGTTGGGTGGAGCGCGCAGGCCGTTCGAGCACTGGGCCCTCGGCCCCCACCCAAGCACACCCCGTTTGGCCCGCTCAGGGCTGAGCCGGTCCATCCCCCGCGAACTGCAGCGCCGCCAGCCGGGCATAGACACCCCCCTGGCGCAGCAGTGCCTCGTGCCGGCCCTGCTCGACGATGCGGCCGTGCTCCAGCACGACGATGCGGTCCACGTTCTGCACTGTGGCAAGCCGGTGCGCGATGACCAGGGTCGTGCGCCGCCCGGCGTGCCGGTGCATCGCGGCTTCGAGCGCGGCCTGCACGACCCGTTCGCTTTCAGCGTCCAGCGCGCTGGTGGCTTCGTCCAGCAGCAGCACCGGCGCGTCCTTCAGCAGGGCGCGGGCGATCGCCATGCGCTGTCGTTGTCCGCCCGACAGGCGCACACCGCGTTCGCCCAGGAAGGTGTCGTAGCCCTCAGGCAGGGCTTCGATGAAGCCGTGGGCATAGGCGGCGCGGGCGGCGGCCTCCACCTCCGCGTCGCTGGCGTCGGGCCTGCCTTAACGGATGTTTTCGCGGGCCGAGCGGGAGAAGATGACCGCGTCCTGCGGCACGATGCCGATCTGGCCGCGCAGCGTGTGCAGCGGCAGCGTGCGGATGTCGGTGCCCGCCAGCGTGATGCGGCCGCCATCCAGCGGGCCGCGGCCGACGTCGTAGAAGCGCTGCAGCACCTGGAACACCGTGCTCTTGCCCGCGCCGCTCGCACCGACCAGTGCGACCGTCTCGCCCGTGCGCAGTGCCAGGTCGAAGGACTGCAGCGCGGCCACCCCCGGCCGGGACGGGTAGGCGAAGCTGACGTTTTCGAACGCCAGTGCGATGGGCGGAGAGCCGCTTGGCTCCGCCTCCGCTCCTTTCCCTGTCGACGGGCTCGGACCCGGCGCCCCGGCCGACGAAAGAACCTGGCCATCCGGGGCCATCGGCGACGTGATCGAGGCATTTGTCGCCAGCAGCTCCATCAGCCGCTCGGTCGCTCCCGCCGCGCGCAGCAGGTCGCCATACACCTCGCCCAGCACCGCCACCGCCCCTGCAAGAAACATCACGTAGACGACGGTTTGCCCCAGGTTACCGGCACTCAGGGTGCCGGCGATGACGGCCTGCGTGCCCTGGTGCAGGCCCCACAGCAGCAGGGCGGCGTTGGCGATGATGATGAACGCCACCAGCGCGGCACGCGACCCGCTGCGCCGCACGGCGGCCTCGAAGGCGGTGTCGGTGGCGGCCTCGAAGCGGCGCGCCTCGCGTGGCTCGGCGGTGAAGCTCTGCACCACGGGAATGGCGTTCAGCACCTCGGCGGCCATGGCGCTGGCGTCGGCCACGCGGTCCTGGCTGGCGCGCGAGAGCCGCCGCACGCGCCGCCCGATCCACAGCGTGGGCAGCACCACCACCACGATCGCCACCAGCACCAGCACCATGACGTAAGGATGGGTCCAGACCAGCATCACGAGTGCGCCCAGGCCCAGCACCGCGTTGCGCAGTCCCATCGACAGGGACGAGCCGACAACGGTCTGCACCAGGGTGGTGTCCACCGTCAGCCGCGACAGCACCTCGCCGGTCTGCGTGGTTTCGAAGAACTCCGGGCTCTGCCGCAGCACGTGGGCATACACCGCGTTGCGCAGGTCGGCCGTCACGCGCTCGCCCAGCCAGCTGACCATGTAGAACCGCGCCGCCGAGAAGACGCCCAGCGCGGCGGCCACGCCGAACAGCAGGGCGAAATGCCCGCGCAGCGCCATGGCCTGCGTCGCCTTGTCCGCGCCGACCAGGCCGCCATCGATCAGTTGCCGCAGCGCCCACGGAAAGGCCAGCGTGGCCAGCGCCGCCAGCACCAGGAAGACACCGGCCAGAGCGATGCGGCCGGCGTAGGGACGCAGGAAGGGCAGCAGTCCCATCAGCGAGCGGGGAGCGCCGCGCGCGGGCGACGGGGCTTCGGAGCGCGCCACCGTCACTCCATCCCGAAGGCGGATTGCAGCGCCTGCGCGAACTCGCGGTTGCCGCTGAGCGACAGGGTGAACGTGTGGCGCACGCCGGCTTGGCGCGCCACCGCCGGCTGCAGCCGCCGGGAGGCGGGGTCGTAGTGCAAGGTCTGCAATGGCGCGTCGTCGGGTTCGCTCTGCAGGTCGTAATCCCAGGCGCCGCCTTCCTCGACGGGGCCGCGCCGGCCGGGGAACTGCTCGGTGGCCCAGGCCAGCAGCCGCACGATCTCATCCTGCAAGGGCGCGAGGTGGGCGTCGGTCACGCTGGCGATGGCGTCCCAGGTGCCGGTGCCTTCATCGTCTTCGCTGTAGTCAAATTCAAGGTAGTCGAGGCGAGCCATGGTGCGGTGGGATGATCGGTGGCGTGCATTCTGCGGCATCGTGGAATGCGCCGCAGGCCCGGCGGCCCGCCCTCGACCGCCGCGCTCTTTCTTTCCGCCACTCGATCACCGCGCTCCATGCCTTCGACGGATTTCTCACGGACCCTGCCGGCCACGCCGCCCTCCGACACCCCGATCCTGCACGCGCAGGCCTGGCGCTTCGCCTACCCGGGCCGGCTCCTGCTGCGTGACTGGAGCGCGTGCATCCGCCCCGGCGTGTCGCTGGTGCTGGGCGGCGATGGCGCGGGCAAGACCACGCTGCTGCGGCTGCTCGCCGGTGCCCTGGCCCCGCAGGCGGGGTCCGCGCGGTTGCTCGGCCTGCCGCTTCCACCCTGGCGGTCCCCGGGAGCGCCGCACGTCTTCTGGGTGGAGCCGCGCTCCAGCGGACTCGATGCCGTCACCCCGGCGCAGTGGTTCGCGCAACTGCCCGCGCTCTATCCGCGCTGGGACGGCGAGGCCCTTGCGCTGCACGTACGGGGCTTCGATCTTTTGCCGCACCTGCACAAGCCGATGGAACAACTGTCCACCGGCACGCACCGCAAGGTGCTGTTCGCCGCGGGATTCGCGTGCGGTGCGGAACTCACGCTCTTCGACGAGCCGGTGGCCGGGCTCGACAGGCCGTCCATCCACCACCTGAAGGCAGCGCTGGCCGGTTGCGCGGGGCAGGGCGCGCGCGCCCTGGTGGTGGCGCACTACGAGCCACTGCCCGGCGTGCCCTGGCGGGACACCTGGGTGCTGCCCGACTGAACCTCGGGTGGGTGCAGATCAATTGCTATGGAAAAAATAGCATAAGGCGCAGAAGGGACGGGCGCAGGCGGTTGATTTTCCCTCAAACCACCCCTTGCGCCAGCATCGCGTCCGCCACCTTCACGAAGCCGGCGATGTTCGCGCCGTCCACATAGCTCACGCTCCCGTCCGCCCGCTGGCCGTGCCGCACGCAGGCCGCGTGGATGCCCTGCATGATCTTCAGCAGGCGCGCATCGACTTCTTCACGCGGCCAGGCCATGCGCGACGCGTTCTGGCTCATCTCCAGGCCCGACGTGGCCACGCCGCCCGCGTTGCTGGCCTTGCCCGGTGCATACAGCACGCCGGCCGCCTCGAAGGCCTTGGCCGCCTCGATGGTCGAGGGCATGTTGGCGCCCTCGGCCACGCAGAGCACGCCGTTGCCGATGAGGCGGTCCGCATCCTGCGCCTGCAGCTCGTTCTGCGTGGCGCAGGGCAGGGCCACCTCCACCGGCACATGCCAGGGGTTCGCGCCGGCCTCGAACCGCGCGCCGACCTGCTCGGCATAGTCGCCGACGCGGCCGTAGCGGTGGTTCTTGATCTCCATCAGCAGGGCGAGCTTCTCGGGCGTGAAGCCGGCCTCGTCGACCACCGTGCCGCCGGAGTCGGACACCGTGACCACCCGTGCGCCCAGCTGCAGCGCCTTCTCGACCGCGTACTGCGCCACGTTGCCCGAGCCCGACACCGCCACGCGCAGCCCGTCCATCGACCGGCCCCGGGTCTTGAGCATCTCCTCGGCGAAATACACCGTGCCATAGCCCGTCGCCTCCGGGCGCACCAGCGAGCCGCCGAACGACAAACCCTTGCCGGTGAAGACACAGTCGGCCCGGTTGGTCAGCTTCTTGACCATGCCGGCCATGAAGCCTACCTCGCGCCCGCCCACGCCGATGTCGCCGGCCGGCACGTCGGTGTCGGCGCCCACATGGCGATACAGCTCCGAGGCGAAAGCCTGGCAGAAGCGCATCACCTCGCCCCGGCTCTTGCCCTTGGGATCGAAGTCCGAACCGCCCTTGCCGCCGCCCATGGGCAGCGTGGTCAGCGCGTTCTTGAACGTCTGCTCGAAGGCCAGGAATTTCAGCACCGACAGATTGACCGACGGATGAAACCGCAAACCCCCCTTGTACGGCCCGATCGCCATGCTGTGCTGGATGCGGTAGCCCCGGTTCACCTGCACCCGGCCCTGGTCGTCCGTCCAGCACACGCGGAAAGTGATCGTGCGCTCCGGCTCCACCAGGCGCTCCAGCAGGGCCTGCTCGGCATAGCGCGGGTTTTGCGCGATGAAGGGCCAAAGGCTCTCCATCACCTCGGTCACGGCTTGCAGGAATTCGGGCTGGCCGGGGTTGCGCTGGGCCACCTGTTCGAGAAACTGGCCGACGGATGGATGGGACATGGAAAGCACTTTCTGTGGCGAGGGGGAGGGCGGGGCCGCTGGCGGCACGCGGGCGTGCCCGGCTGCGGGCGGCCGCCACATTATGGAGAGCCCGCCCGGTTGGATGCACCGTTCAAGGGATTTCACAGCGCCATGCGAAGAAATCCGAACCGGACTGGTGCAATTCTGTTGCCGATTTGGTGCTTCTTCGACTTGTGCCTGTCATCGAAGCACTGCACAGTGCCACTGGGCTGGACCGGCCCGCCCATTTTTGACCCGAGAAAGAGACACACCATGACCCGAAAGATCCTGGGAAAGACGGCCCTGGCAGCCGCCGTGGCCACGGCGCTGCTCGCCGGCTGCGGCGGCGACGACAACGACCCCACGCTCGACGGCAGGAAGGCGCTGGTGATCGGCCACCGCGGCGCCGCCGGCTATCTGCCCGATCACACGCTGGAGGGCTACCGCCGAGGCATCGAAATGGGCGCCGACTTCATCGAGCCCGATCTGGTGGCCACCAAGGACGGCGTGCTCATCGCCCGCCACGAGCCGAACATCACCGCCACCACCGACGTCTCCACCCGCCCCGAGTTCGCCAGCCGCAAGACGAAGAAGGTGGTGGACGGCGTCACGGAAGAGGGCTGGTTCGCGTCCGACTTCACGCTGGCCGAGATCAAGACGCTGCGCGCCGTGCAGCCCCTGCCCGAGCGCGACCAGTCGTTCAACGGCCGCTTCCAGATCCCTACCCTGGCCGAGGTGCTCGACCTCGCCCGCAGCGAGGGCCGGCGCCTGAACCGCAGCGTGGGCGTGTACATCGAAACCAAGCACCCGACCTACCACGCGCTCCTGGGCCTGCCGCTTGAAGACCGCCTGCTGGGCACGCTCTCGCAGTACGGCTACACCGCCAAGGATTCGCCCGTCATCCTGCAGTCGTTCGAGGTCTCCAACCTGAAGTACCTGCGCGGCAAGACCCAGGTACGGCTGGTGCAGCTGGTGGACGCGAACGACGTCAACGCCGACGGCAGCATCGATCTGACCGCGCCCTACGACAAACCCTACGACTTCGCCGTGTCGGGCGACCGCCGCACCTTCGCCAGCCTGCTCACGCCCGAGGGCCTGAAGGAAGTGAAGACCTACGCCGACGGCATCGGCCCCTGGAAGCCCTACCTCATTCCCTCGCGCCAGGTGGATGCCAACCGCGACGGCAAGCCGGACGACCTGAACGGCGACGGCGTCATCGACGAGCGCGACCGCGTGCTGATGCAGCCCACCCGGGTGGTGGAGTACGCCCACGACGCCGGCCTCTTCGTGCACCCCTACACCTTCCGCAGCGAGGCCAAGCGGCTCACGTCCGACTACAAGGGCGACGCGAAGGAGGAGTACCGCCGCTTCTTCCGGCTGGGGGTGGACGGCGTGTTCTCGGACTTCCCGGACCAGGCCCGGGCCGCGCGGGACGAACGCTGAGCCACCCTGCGTGGGGCCGTCAACGCCCCCGCAGGAACAGCGCGTCCAGCTCCTTCATCGACAGCTGGCGCCACGTCGGGCGGCCGTGGTTGCATTGGTCGGACCGGTCGGTGGTCTCCATCTGCCGCAGCAGGGCGTTCATCTCGTCCAGCGTCAGCCGGCGGTTGGCCCGCACCGCGCCGTGGCAGGCCATGGTGCCCAGGATCTCGTTGCGGGCGCGCTGCACCACGGTGCTGGCGTCGTGCGCCGCCAGTTCGGCCAGCACGCTGCGCGCCACCTCCACCGGGTTGCCGTGCGCCAGCGTGGTGGGCACGGCCCGCACCGCCAGCGTGCGCGGCGAGAAGGGCGAGATCTCCAGACCCAGCATCTCCAGCGTGTCTGCCTGCGACTCGGCCGTCGCCACCTCCTCGGGCGTGGCCGCGAAGGTGGCGGGGATCAGCAGCGGCTGGCTGGCGATGCGCGCGCCGCCATCCACCTGGGCCTTGAGCCGTTCATACACGATGCGTTCGTGGGCGGCATGCATGTCCACCACGATCAGGCCCTGCGCGTTCTCGGCCAGGATGTAGACGCCGTGGATCTGCGCCACGGCGCGGCCCAGCGGCCAGGTGGGGGCATCGGGAGCGGCAGAGGCCGTGGGGCGGGCTGGGACGGGCGTCGCCCAGACCGTCGCCTGCGGCGCGGGCGCCGGCTCGGTCCGAGGCTCGGACGGCGGCGTACCCGCCAGGAACGCGCCGGCTTCGTTAGCCGTCGATGGCGAGCCCCAAAGCGCCTGCAGGTCGGACACCTTGTGGCCGGGCCGCTCATCAAATTTGATAGCGCTCTGCGCTGATGGATAGGGCGCTGGAGGCCGGTTCGTTATGGAAACCTGGCTGGGTGCCGCAGCCGGGGCGCCGGCGGCGCCCGCTGCCGCCCCCGCACCGCCCGCGCCTGGCGCGGCCGCAGCGGCAGCCGCCTGGGCCAAGGCCTGCGCGCGCGGCGCGGCCAGGGCGTTCTCCACCGCGTGGCGCACGGCCTGGTGCACTTCACGGCTGTCCCGAAAGCGCACCTCGATCTTGGTGGGGTGCACGTTCACGTCCACCCGCAGCGGGTCGATCTCGACATAGAGCGCATACACCGGCTGCTTGTGGCCGTGCAGCACGTCTTCATACGCGCTGCGCGCCGCGTGGGTGAGGACCTTGTCGCGCACGAAGCGGCCGTTCACATAGCAGAACTGCTGGTCGGCGCGCGAGCGGGCGGCATCGGGCAGGCCGGCGCGGCCGGTGACGGTGACCGCGCCCGACCGGTGCCGCACGGCCACCGATTCGGCGAGGAAGTCTTCGCCCAACACGTCCGCCAGCCGGCGGGCCAGCGCCTGCTGCAGTGCCTCCGCATCATGCGGGCCGTCGCCCGCTGCCAGCGTGGCGCGCCACTGCTCGACCAGCTTGCCTTCGTGCCAGATGGCAAAACCCACGTCCGGCCGGGCCAGCGCATGGCGGCGCACGGCCTCCACGCAGTGGGCCAGCTCGGTGGCGTCGGTCTTCAAGAATTTGCGCCGGGCGGGCGTGGAGAAGAAGAGTTCCTTCACTTCCACCGTGGTGCCGGTGCTGCGCGCCGCGGGCCGCAGCTCACCGCTGCGCGCGTCCAGCAAAAAGGCGCTGGCCTGTTGCGCCGTGCGCGACAGCAGCGCCATTTCCGACACCGAGGCGATGGCGGCCAGCGCCTCGCCCCGGAACCCCATGGTGGCGACCGATTCGAGGTCGTGCAGGTTGGTGATCTTGCTGGTGGCGTGGCGGCGCAGCGCGATGGGCAGCTCGTCCTGCGGAATACCGGCGCCGTCGTCTTCCACTGCGATCAGCCGCACGCCGCCGGCCAGCAGGCGCACGGTGATCTGGGTGGCGCCGGCATCGAGCGCGTTGTCCACCAGCTCGCGCACGGCGGAGGCGGGGCGTTCGACCACTTCTCCCGCAGCGATCTGGCTGATCAGCT
>Ga0308171_1000635_pt1 | contig 66713 bp, 58 predicted proteins | sample PhyGR1_FD_202135 | JGI IMG/M metagenome (GOLD analysis project Ga0308171, IMG submission 202135) | Phyllosphere microbial communities from UC Gill Tract Community Farm, Albany, California, United States - DLSLSG.R1 | ecosystem: Host-associated > Plants > Phyllosphere > Unclassified | place: USA...
CATGCTGGCCGTTTCCATGGCCGTGGCCCGCGCCGCGGCCGAAGAGTCCGGCCTGCCTCTCTACCGCTACCTGGGCGGCATGGGCGGCATGCAGCTGCCGGTGCCGATGATGAACGTCATCAACGGCGGCGCGCACGCGAACAACAGCCTCGATCTGCAAGAGTTCATGATCATCCCGGTGGGCGCGCCGAGCTTCCGTGAGGCCATGCGCTGGGGCGCCGAGGTGTTCCACGCGCTGAAGAAGATCATCAACGACAAGGGCATGAGCACTGCCGTGGGCGACGAGGGCGGCTTCGCTCCCAGCGTCGAGAACCACGAAGCGGCCATCCAGCTGATCCTGCAGGCCATCGACGCCGCCGGCTACACGGCGGGCGAGCAGATCGCCCTGGGCCTGGACTGCGCCGCCAGCGAGTTCTACAAGGACGGCCACTACGTGCTGGAAGGCGAAGGCGGCATTCGCCTGACGGCCCAGCAGTGGACCGACATGCTGGCCACCTGGGTGGACAAGTACCCCATCATCTCCATCGAGGACGGCATGGCCGAAGGCGACTGGGACGGCTGGAAGCACCTGACCGAGCGCCTGGGCAAGAACGTGCAGCTGGTGGGCGACGACCTGTTCGTCACTAACACCAAGATCCTGAAGGAAGGCATCGACAAGGGCATCGGCAACTCGATCCTGATCAAGATCAACCAGATCGGCACGCTGACCGAGACCTTCGCCGCCATCGAGATGGCCAAGCGCGCCGGCTACACGGCCGTAATCTCGCACCGTTCGGGCGAGACGGAAGACTCCACCATCGCCGACATCTCGGTGGGCACCAACGCCGGCCAGATCAAGACCGGCTCGCTGTCGCGCTCGGACCGCATCGCCAAGTACAACCAGCTGCTGCGCATCGAGGAAGACCTGGGCGACATCGCCCACTACCCTGGCCGCGCTGCGTTCTACAACCTGCGCTGAAGCCTGGCGACGCGATGCTGCGGGCCGACCCTGAAGCCCTTCATGCTGCCGCCCCGCGCGCTGGCGTCCCGCGCGCGGCAGCGGCTCGGCCGACGGGTGCGCCGGCGCGTCTGCCAGCCGGCTGCCGGGGCGGCGCCCGGCCAGGGGTGCAGGCATGACGCAACGCATCGTTCCGCTCGTTCTGCTGCTGTTGCTGGCCGGCGTGCACGCGCAGCTCTGGACGGGACGCGGCAGCATCGCCCATGTGCAGGAGATGCGGGACAAGATCGCCGCACAGAACGCCGCCAACAAACAGGCGCGTGAAGCGAACGAGCGGCTGGCCTCCGAGGTGCACGACCTGCGCGAGGGGCTGGACATGGTCGAGGAAAAGGCGCGCAGCGAACTCGGCATGGTCAAGCCCAACGAGATCTACGTGCAGATCACCAGCCCGCGCCGCTGATGCCCCTGGCACCGGCTGCGCCACCCCACCCATGGGCCGAGAATCCGGCGCTGGCTGACCCCGCCACCGCCACCCCGGCCCAGCCGGCAGCGACCCCGCTGCGGGTCGCCCTGCTCTCCACCTTCGCGCAAGAGGCCGTGGCGCTGGCTCGCGGTCTTTGCCAGCCCGCCACGCCCGCTTCGGCCGCCAGCGCGGGCCAGAACCTTTCGGGCGCTTGCGGCGCAGGCCGGCAGGGAGAGTGGAACGTCGATGCGCGGTCGCCCCTGCTGACCGCGTGCGCGCAGCAGGATGCGTCCACCGGCGCCCTGCGCGATGCCGCGAGCGCCCATGCGCGGACCTACCAGCTGACGCTGCTCTGCGGCCTCGAGGACGTGCCCGCACGCCAGGACCATCGGCCGGGAACGATGGGCGGAGCCTGCATGGGCCCGGCCGCCGCCGAGGCGGGGCAGAGCCGGTTGCGCGGCGCGTTGAGCGACGCCGGCATTGCATACCAGGTGCTCTATGGCGATGCACAGGCCCGGCGGCTCCAGGCCCTGGCCGCCATCCACGCGGCGTGCGGCGCTGGCGGGCCCGGCCCGGCCCCGGTACCGCCCGCATCGCCCACCGAGCCCGTCCCGGCGGCCGGCGCGGCGATGATGCGCGAGCGGCGTGCCCGCCTGCGCGCCTACGGCTGCGAGAAATGCAGCGATCCGGAATGCGAGCACCAGCTCTTTCGGCAGCTGCTGGCCGCCCGGTAGCACCGGCCCGGCCTCACTTCTCTCACGACGCTATCATTTCAATAGCTATACGCGCTTATTCGATGAGCGCAACGGCCCTATCCGGCCTTCGTGAATCACCCCGCCAGAGGCGGCGTTTGCCACACGGCCGCCGCCCTCCCGGGCCTTCACTGCACCGCGCTCGTGCCTGGCGGCAACTGCCCTGCCCCGGTGAATATCTGGGCCGCGTCCACCGCGTCGTAGCGGTACTGCTGGCCGCAGAACTCGCAGGCCACCTCGATGTCGCCGCGCTCGGCGATGATGCTGTCCACCTCTTCGGTGCCCAGGCTGCGCAGCATGTTGCTCACGCGCTCGCGGCTGCAGGTGCAGGCGAAGCGCGGGCCGTCCACGCCTTGCTGGGGAACGAAGCGCAGCAGCTTCTCTTCCCAGAACAGGCGGCGCAGGATGGTGTCGGTGTCCAGCGTCAGCAACTCGTCGCGTGTCAGGCTGGCGGCCAGCGTGGCGATGCGGTTGTAGTCCTCGTTGTGGCCGATCTGGTCCTCGTTCTCGCGATGGCTCATCTCGGCGGCCAGGTTGCCCTCGCCCTTGATGGGCATGCGCTGGATCAGCAGGCCGGCCGCCACGTTGCCGTCGGCCGCCAGCACCAGCGTCGTGTCCAGCTGCTCCGACTGCAGCATGTAGTGCTGCAGCACGTCACTCAGCTTGTCGAGCTTTTCATGGTGGTCGCCGTGCAGGGGCACCACGCCCTGGTAGGGCTGCTGGCCGGGCAGGCGGTTCTTGGGGTCGAGCGTGATGGCGCAGCGGCCGCCGCCGCCCACGTTCACCAAGTCGGACAGGCGGGCCGCGTCGTCGACCTCGCCCGGCACGGACGCGGTGGCGCGCAGGCTCAGGTCGGACTGCACCTCGGCCACGGCCAGCTTGACCGGGCCGTCGCCGAACACCTGCAGCACCAGCGCGCCGTTGAACTTGATGTTGGACTGCATCAGCACGGCGGCGGCCGCCATCTCGCCCAGCAGATCGCGCACCGGGGCCGGGTAGGGGCCGGTGGTGGTGTTGCCGGCACGGCGCGCGAGGATGTCCGTCCACGCATCGGTCAGCCGCACCAGCATGCCGCGCACGGGCAGGCCATCGAAGAGAAACTTGTGGAGTTCAGACACCCTGGGAATTCCTGGAGAGAAAGAAAGAAAAAAATAGATGAAACCCGATGGCGGGGCCGCTCCCGACCACCGGCCCTGCGCCGCCTGGCGCGCTCGGCCGTCAGCCGATGCGGTGCAGGCCGGCCCGGAACCGGCGGGCGTTGTCGATATAGCCCTCGGCACTGCCGCGCAGGCCCTGGATCTGCTCGGGCGTCAGTTGCCGCACGGCCTTGGCAGGGCTGCCGAGGATCATCGAGCCGTCGGGAAACTCCTTGCCCTCGGTGACCAGCGCGCCGGCCCCGACAAGGCAGTTGCGGCCGATGCGCGCTCCATTCAAGACCACCGCGCCGATGCCGATCAGCGATTCGTCGCCCACGGTGCAGCCGTGCAGCATCACCTTGTGGCCGACGGTCACCCGCTCCCCCAGGGTCAGCGGCTGGCCGAAGTCGGAATGCAGCACGCTGCCGTCCTGCACGTTGGTGCCGGCGCCGATGGTGATCGGGTCGTTGTCGCCCCGCAGCACCGCGCCGAACCAGATGCTGGTGTCCGCCGCCAGATGCACGTTGCCCATGACTTCCGCGCTGTCGGCCACCCAGGCGGATTCCGCCACCTGCGGGGTCGAGCCATCGAGTTCGTAGAGTGCCATCGGGAGTCTCCTGGAGGTGTGGGGGTGAATGAAAGCCGGGCGGCGGCTTGCGGGGCAGGCGCCCAAGGCGTTCACGCCCGCAAGGCGCGGGGCGCGGCCTCCTAGAATTGTAGGGATGGAGATTCGCCAACGTGCCCTGCAGGTCTTGTGCATTGCAGAACCCGAACAAAAAGCGGCTGCAGCGCTCGAGCTGCATGCGCGGGCAGCTACGCTTTCGATAGCGACCGACGCCGTGCTCCACGCGCCGCCGGAGATCGACCTGCCCGGCCGCCCGGCCCGGCCCGAGTTGCGGCGCCATACCGAGATGGCGCGCCGCTCCCCAGCCACGCCGCACGGCCGTGCGGTGCTGATGCACGCCATCGCCCACATCGAGTTCAACGCGATCAACCTGGCGCTCGACGCCGTGTGGCGCTTCGCCGGCATGCCCGACGCCTATTACCGCGACTGGCTGCGCGTGGCCGCCGAGGAAGCCAGCCACTTCGGCATGCTGCAGGCGCACCTGCAGACGCTGGGCCATGCCTACGGCGACTTTCCCGCCCATCAGGGCCTGTGGACGATGTGCGAGAAGACCGCGCATGACATCGTCGCGCGCATGGCGCTGGTACCGCGCACGCTGGAGGCTCGCGGCCTGGATGCGACGCCGCAGATCCAGAACAAGCTGCGCCAGATCGGCACGCCGGACGCGCTCGCGGCGGTCGGCATCCTCGACGTCATCCTGCGCGAGGAGATCGGCCACGTCGCGATTGGTAACCACTGGTATCGATTCGTCTGTGAACGTGACAAACTCGACGCCGAGCAGCACTACGCCGTGCTCGTGCGTCGCTACGAGGCGCCGCGCCTCAAACCGCCCTTCAACGCCGCCGCACGCAGGGCCGCGGGCTTCAGCGACGCGGAAATGGACTGGCTGCAGCACGGCTGACACGCTCGGGACGGTGCCCGGAATGCCAGTTCGCCCCGCCTTCACGCCCAGCCCCCGCACGGGCCCGGCAGTTGGGTTGGGGCCCCGTTCTTTCCTACAATGCGTTGACACTTGCGCAGCCCTGGCGTGTGGCGCGGCCCCTGCTGCATGCCGCGGCTCCATCCCCCACTTTTCTCATGTCCACCATCCAGCCCCCTGCCGAAGCCGCGAACCCCTCTTCTGCCGCCAGCGGCTCCACCACCGGGTCGATGATCGCGCGGCAGGCCATCGTGAACGACCAGCAGGCCGTCATCGGCTACGAGCTGTTCAACCGGTCGCGCGCGGTGGTGGACCACACCGCGGCCAGCGACGTCATCCTGGTGTTCACCGCGCTCTCGCACGCCGGCACGGAAGACCTGGTCGGCAAGAAGCTGATCTTCGTGAACTGCACGCACGAAAGCTTGGCGGGCGGCCACCTGGAACTGGTGGACCCGGAGAAGGTCGTGCTAGAGATCCCGCCGCTGGGCCATGCCGCCGCAGAAGAGGTCTCCACCCGCCTGCCCATCCTGACCGAGCTGCGTGACCGGGGCTTTCACCTCGCCTTCAACCACACGGTGCTGCAGTCGGCGTACGCGCCGTGGCTGCCGCTCGCCGACTACATCAAGCTCGACCTTTCCGTGCTGGCGCACGACCAGCTGGCGGTGCTGATCAATTACGCCGGCCGGCAGTCCCGCGCCGAGCTGATCGCCGAGAAGGTGGAAACCGCCCAGCAGTACGAGATGGCCGCCAGCAAGGGCGTGCAGCTGTTCCAGGGCTTCTGGTTCTCGCGCCCCTCGCTGGTCGAGGCCAAGCTGCTCAACCCCGGGCAGCACAGCATCATTCAGCTCATCAACCTGGTGCGCAATCAGGCCAGCACGGACGAGATCGAGGAAGTGCTGAAGAAGGACGCCGGCCTCGCCTTCAACCTGATGCGGCTGATCAACTCCACCGGCTTCGGCCTGGCGCGCGAGATCACCTCCTTCCGCCAGGCCGTCATGCTGATGGGCCTGAAGAAACTGTTCCGCTGGGCCGCGCTGCTGCTCACCGCCTCGCGCAGCGGGGGCATTCCCTCGGCCGTGGGGCACACCGCCGTGGTGCGGGGGCGGCTGATGGAACTGCTGGCGCTGGAGATCCTGCCGGCCGAGGAAGCCGACCAGGCTTTCGTCGTCGGCATCTTCTCGCTGCTGGACGTGATGCTCAGCATGCCGCTCGCGTCGGCCGTCGGGCTGCTGCACGTGCCCCAGCCCGTGGCCGAGGCGCTGCTCCAGCGCACCGGCACCCTGGGCCAGCTGCTCATCCTGGCCGAGGCCTGCGAGTCGCACGACGATGCGGCCTTCGACCAGGCGGCGCAGCAGCTGGGCCTGACCAGCCAGCAGATCAACTGGGCGCATCTGCAGGCGCTGGCCTGGGCGGACCACCTGGGCGACGAAGGCTGACGACGTCGCCCCGGGCGCCCGGCGCTGCAAGGCGGCGCCCCGGATGACATCCCTTCGAGGTGGCTGCTTCTAGAATGCAAATAATTCTTTGCTAACGTCAGCCCCTCCATGTCGAGCCCCACTCCCTCCTCTCCGCCCGACTTCCAGCCCACCGAACCCGCCGGGCTGGAACTGCTGGACCCGCTGGCCGCCGACGATTCTGGGCAGCACGTCGTCATCGCGCGCCAGGCCATCCTGGACGAAACCCGTGCCGTGTTCGGCTATGAGCTGTTTGACCGCTCCACCGCCCTGAATTCGCATACCGCCGCCAGCGACGCCGCGTTGCTGTTCAACGCCTTGTCGTATGCGGGCACCGAAGCGCTGGTGGGCCGCAAGACGGTGTTCATCAACTGCACCCACGAAAGCCTGGCGGGCGGCCACCTGGAACTCATCCACCCGGAAAAGGTGGTGCTGGAGGTGCCCACGCTGCCCGAGACGGCCACGCCCGAAGAGATCGAAGGCCGCATTCCCGCGCTGGAAGCCCTGCGCGCCCGGGGCTTTCGGCTCGCGTTCAACCAGAAGGTGCTCCGCCGGGCCTATGCGCAATGGCTGCCGCTGGCGGCCTTCATCAAGCTCGACACCCAGGCCTTCCGGCCCGAGCTGGCCGAGCCCCTGGTGAAGTTCGCCCGCGCCCACACCCAGGCCACGCTGGTGGCCGAGAAGATCGAGACCGCCGAGCAGCATGAGCGCATGGCCGCGCTGGGCGTGAAGCTCTTCCAGGGGTACTGGTTCGCCCACCCGTCGCTGGTCAAGGCGCAGACCATCCGCCCCTCGCAGGCCACCATCCTGCAGCTCATCAACCTGGTGCGCCGCCAGGCGTCCACGTCCGAGATCGAAGACCTGCTCAAGAAGGACCCGACCCTGTCCTTCAACCTGCTGCGCTTCATCAATTCGTCGGGCTTCGGCCTCTCTTGCGAGATCACCTCGTTCCGCCATGCGGTGATGATCCTGGGGTTGAAAAAGCTGTTCCGCTGGGCGGCGCTGCTCATGACCACCTCGCGCGCGGGCGGCTCGCCCCCGGCCGTGGGACAGACCGCCGTGGTGCGTGGCCGGTTGATGGAGTTGCTGGCCGCCGAGTTGCTGCCCCCCGAGGAATGCGACAACGCCTTCGTGGTCGGCGTTTTCTCGCTGCTCGACACCATGCTGGGCGTGCCGCTGGAAAAGGCGCTGGAAACCGTCGCCCTGCCCCAGCCGGTGACCGATGCGCTGCTGCACAACAGCGGCGTGTTCGCGCCCTTCCTGGAGCTGACGAAGGCCTGCGAGACCGGCGACGACGTGGCCTTCGCCCGCGCTGCCGAAACCCTGCACCTGTCCAACCGCCAGATCAACTGGGCCCACCTGCAGGCGCTGACCTGGGCCGAGAGCCTGACGGCCGAGTGACGCGCCGGCGGGCCCTGCCCGGCCCATGTACCCGGGCGGGCGGCCCGGCATTTTGCTATCGATAAGTGAGCACAAGGCCCAGGAGAATCAAGCGCTGGGGGCCGATTCAAGTCGATATTTCGACCAGCCCCGCCAGCGCAGGGCCACCTTACTGCGCGCGGATGTTCGCGGCGCGGATGACCTTCAGGTTGCTCTCCGATTCCGCCGCGATCTGCCGTGCGAAGTCGGCCGCCTTGCCGCCGGTGGGCACGTTGTCGGATGCCTCCAGCCGGGCGCGCAGGTCGGGCTGGGCCAGCGCCTTGTTGATCTCGGCGTTGAGCCGCTCCAGCACCGGCGCCGGAGTCTGTGCCGGCGCGAAGATGCCGAAGAGCGAGGTGAGGTTGGCCGCGGGAAAGCCCAGCTCGGCCAGGGTGGGCACCTCGGGCAGCGTCTCCAGGCGGCGGGGCGCGCCCACCGCCAGGGCGTGCAGCTTGCCCGCCTTCATCTGCTGCATCACGGCCGGCCCGGCGTTGGTGGAGAGCACCTCGAACTGCCCGCTCAGCGCGTCATTGAGCTGCTGGCCGCCGCCCTTGTAGGGCACGTGCGTGATCTGCGCCTGGCTGGCCAGCATGATCTGCTCAAGCATGATGTGGCCGAGCGAGGCCAGCCCCGACGTGGCCCAGCGCACCTCGCCCGGGTGGGCCTTGGCGGCCGCCATCAGCTGGCGGAAGTCCTTCGCCTGCGTGGCCGAGGTGCCCATCAGCAGCACCGGCGAATACATCACGCTCGCAACCGGAGCAATATCGCGCACCGGATCGAACGGCGACTTGCCCAGGTGCGGATTCAGCACCAGCGGGCTGATGGCCGAAAAGCCGAGCGTGTAGCCGTCCGGCGCGGCCTTGGCCACCGCGTCCATGCCGATGCTGCCGCCCGCGCCGGCCTTGTTGTCCACCACCACGGGGGTGTTCAGCTGGGCGGCGAGCTTGTCGCCGAGCGCGCGGGCGACCACGTCGCTCACCCCGCCCGCCGGGTAGGCGACCACGATGCGGATCGGCTTGGAAGGCCAGGGCGCCTGCGCGAAAACGGGCCAGGAGGCGGTGGCCAGCAGGCCGGAAATGCAGAGCGCGAGGCGCCGGGACATGGGAGACATGGAGAACTTCGGAGATAAAGAAAAAAGGAAGGGAAAGCCAAACGGACCCGCACCCTGCACCGGCCGGGCTGCCGGGCCCGCCGGTCTATCAATCGGCCAGCTGCAGTTGCCGGTCGCGGATCAGGCGCGACCATTTCTCATTGTCGGCCTTCACGAAGGCCGCGAAATCGGCCGAGCCCAGAGAATGCACCTCGGCGCCGGCGGCCACGAACTTGGCCTGCACGTCCGGCTGGGCCAGCACGCGCGCCAGCTCCTGCGCCAGCCGCTCGGTCACTTCGCGTGGCATGCCGGCCGGGCCCACCAGGCCCTGGAAGCCCACCGACTCCATCGCGCCCAGGCCCAGCTCGCGTACCGTGGGCACGTCGGGCAGCTGCGGGTCGCGCTTCGGACCGGTCACGGCCAGGGCACGCAGCTTGCCGCCGCGAATCTGCGGCAAGAGCACGGTGCCGGCGTCGATGAGCAACTGCGTCTGCCCGCCGATCAGGTCCTGGATGGCGGGCGCGCTGCCCTTGTAGGGCACGTGCGTCACGTTCATGCCGGTGGCCTGGTTCATCAGCTCGCCGTTCAGGTGGGTGGAGGTGCCCGCGCCGCCAGAGGCGTAGTTGGCTTCGGCCTTGTGGCTGCGCGCCCACTCCACCCAGGCGCGCAGGTCCTTCGCGGGGTGGTCGGGCCGCGTTACCGCGATGTAGCTGCCCTGGCTGATCTGCCCGATGTACGTGAACTGGCGCACCGGGTCGTACGGCATCTTCTTTTGCAGATAGGGCGCGATGGCGAAGGGGCCGGTGTTGGCCAGCAGCAGCGTGTAGCCATCGGGCGCGGCGCGGGTCAGCTCGGTGGCGGCGATCATGCCGCTGGCGCCGGGTTTGTAGTCCATCACGATCTGCTGGCCCAGCGCCTGCTGCAGCGGCATCTGCACGGTGCGCGCGGCGAAGTCGATGCCGCCGCCGGGCGGGTAGCCCACGATCAGCCGGATCGGCTTGGCCGTGGGCCAGGCCTGCGCCGAGGCGACGGTGGACAGCAGCGCCAGCGCGCACGCGCCGGCCCAATGCTTGAAGGTGATGGCCATGTGTCGAGTCTCCGTATAGGGATGAAAAGCCGCGCCGGCCCCAAAGCGGCCACGGGCGCGCCGAGCGCCATTATGGGAACGCGGCGCACCGCGATGGAAAGGCGGCGCACCGCGCAGAGGAATCCGCCACTTGCCCACCCTCCCATTGGCGATGGCGGACGACCCTGAGGGCCGCCGGGCCGCCACGCGCATCCGACGCGGATCACCTGCGGTTCAGCCGCGAATCACCTGCGGTTCAGCCGCGGATCACCCGCGCGGATGGTGCCGGGCGTGCAGGTGCTTGAGGCGCTCGCGCGCGACGTGGGTGTAGATGGTGGTGGTGGAAATGTCGGCATGGCCCAGCAGCAGCTGCACCACGCGCAGGTCGGCGCCGTGGTTGAGCAGGTGGGTGGCGAAGGCGTGGCGCAGCGTGTGGGGCGACGGCGGTGCGCCGATGCCGGCCAGCTGCGCATTTTTCTTTACGATGACCCAGAACATGGCCCGCGTCATGGCGGCGCCGCGCTGGGTGACGAACAGGTCGTCGGTCTGCTGTCCCGCCAGGATGGCGGGCCGGGCATCGGCCAGGTAGCGCTCCAGCCACCGGCCGGCCTCTTCGCCGAAGGGCACGAGCCGCTCCTTGCCGCCCTTGCCCAGTACCCGCAGCACGCCCTCCTGCAGCCCCACCTGGAAGGTCTTGAGCGTGACGAGCTCGGTCACGCGCAGGCCGCTGGCGTACATCAGCTCCAGCATGGCGCGGTCGCGCAGGCCCAGCGGGGTGGCCGTGTCGGGCGCGTGCAGCAGGGCCTCGACCTGGGCCTGCGTCAGCGTCTTGGGCACGCGCAGCGGCTGGCGCGCCGCCTGCAGCCGGGCCGTGGGGTCGGCGGCGATGCGCCCCTCGCGCAGCGCCCAGTGGAAGTAGCGGCGCAGCACGGTCAGCCGCCGGTTGGCGGACGTGGCCTTGGTGCCGGCGTGCCGGGCGGCGAAGTAGCCTGACAGATCGTCCTCGGCGGTGGCGTCCAGCGCCAGCGCGGGCGTCCGCTCCGCGAGCCACGCGGCATAGAGCGTCAGGTCCTGCCGGTAGGCGGCCAGCGTGTTGCGCGAGAGGCCGTCCTCCAGCCACAGGGCGTCGATGAAGGTGTCGATGGCGGTCTGGCTGGTGGCGAGCATGCAAAAACCTTAGCAAAAAAAAGCCGCCCCGGGGACGGGGCGGCCTGTCTTGCCTGCGGATGGAGGCGATCGATCAGTCCAGCGCCAGCTTCTGCTTTTGCACGACCTGCTTGTAGATGGCGTACTCGGCCTTGATCTGCTCGGCGAACTGCTCGGGCGTGTTGGCGATGACGATGGAGCCGGTGTCCTCGATGCGCTTCTTCACGGCCGGGTCCTCCAGCGCCTTGCGCACGCCGGCGTTGATCTTGTCGACCACTTCCTTGGGCAGGCCCTTGGGGCCGAGGATGCCGTAGTAGGCCATGCGGTTCACCGGCTCCAGCCCCACTTCCTTGAAGGTGGGCACGTTGGGCAGGGCCGCCACGCGCTGGGGCGCGGCCACCACGATGGGCACGAGGCGGCCTTCCTTGATGAAGGGCAGCGCCGAGGGCAGGTTGTCGAAGATCATGGGCACCTGGCCGGCCACCGTGTCGTTCAGCGCCGGGCCCGCACCACGGTAGGGGATGTGCGTGACGAAGGTGTCGCTCAGGCTCTTGTAGAGCTCCATCTGCAGGTGGCCGATGCCGCCCGTGCCGGAGGACGAATACGAGTACTTGCCGGGCGACTTCTTCAGCTCGGCGACGAACGCCTTGTAGTCCTTGGCGGGGAAGCTCGGGTTGACCGCGATGATGTTGGGCGTGGCCGCGATGTTGATGATCGGCGTGAAGTCGGTCAGCGGGTTGTACGGCGTCTTGGGGTTGATGGCCGGGTTGGCGGCGGTGGACGACACCGTGGCGATGCCCAGCGCGTAGCCGTCGGGAGTGGCGCGGGCGGTCTCGGCCGCGCCCACGATGCCGCCGCCGCCGGGCTTGTTCTCCACGATCACCGACTGGCCCAGGGCCTTGCCCAGGGGCTCAGAGATCACGCGGGCGATGATGTCCGTCGTGCCGCCGGGCGCGAAGGGAACCACCAGGCGGACTGGCTTGTTGGGGTAGCTCTGCGCCATCGCCGTGCCGGCGGACAGCGCCACAGCCGCTGCGATCCAAGTTCTGCGTTGCATGAGTCGATCTCCTGTATTCGAGTAACAGCGGTGACAACCGTGAGGCCGCATCCTAAACGGTGGTTGCCGGAACGTCGTGCCGGCGTACCGGGTTTCGATGAGGGGTTTCCCTCGAAGCCGGGCTAACCGTCAGCGTGCCGCAAGGCTTCGATGGCCGGGGGCGGCGGGTATGCTCGGCGGGTGAACTACGCCCAGTTGCTGCTGCCCGATTTCTCGCTCATCCTGGTGGGCTACCTGCTCTGCCGCTTCACGCCGCTGGGGCGCTCGGTGTGGCAGCCGGTGGAAACATTGGTCTACTTCCTGCTCTTTCCGGTGCTGCTCTTTCAGTCCATCGTGAAGAGCCCGATCCGCGTGGGCGAGGCCTCCGGGCTGATCGCGGCCGGTGTGCTGGTGGGCCTGGCGGGCATCGGCCTGGCCTACCTGCTGCCGCGCATGCCGGGCCTGCGCGGGCGCATCGATTTGCGCGACCACGCCGCCAGCGCGCAGATCGCCTTTCGCTTCAACTCCTTCATCGCCCTGGCGCTGGCAGAGCGGCTGGCCGGCCCGCAGGGGCTGCTGCTGATCGCCGTGCTGATCGGCGTGTGCGTGCCGCTCTTCAACGTGGCGGCCGTGTGGCCGATGGCGCGCGCCGGGCAGCAGGGCTTCTTGCGCGAGCTGGTGCGCAACCCGCTGATCGTGGCGACGGCCACGGGGCTGGTCGCCAACCTGCTGGGCTTTCGCATCCCGGGCTGGGTCGAGCCCACGGTCAGCCGCATCAGCGCGTCATCGCTGGCGCTGGGCCTGATGGCCGCCGGCGCGGGCATGCAGTTCGGCACGCTGGCACGCGGCAAGCTGCTGGCGGTGTCGGTGCTCTTGATCCGGCACCTGGTTCAGCCGGTGCTGGCCTGGTGCATGGCCCGGCTGCTGGGGCTCGATGCCGTGCAGACCACCGTGCTGCTGGCGTTCACGGCCCTGCCCACGGCGTCGACCTGCTACGTGCTGGCGGCGCGCATGGGCTACAACGGGCCTTACGTAGCGGGGCTGGTCACGCTGTCCACCGTGCTGGGCATGGTCAGCCTGCCGTTCGCGCTGGGGGTGCTCAGGCCCCTGTGAGCTGCTGCCGGCAGCGGTGGAGCACACGGCCCATCGCTATCAAAACAATAGCTATCAGCGCTTGTTGGATGGGCGCAAAAGCCCTATTTGGCATCGAATTCTTGCGCCAGCGCCCAGGCCACGTGCTCGCGCACCAGCGGGCTGGCGTGCTCCGCACGGGCGGCGAGCGCGACGCGCACTCCGGCGTCGCCGGTCTGGCGCAGCGCATTGCCCAGCGCCACGGCCACGTTGCGAAGCCAGCGCTCGTGGCCGATGCGCCGGATCGGGCCGCCTTCGGTCAGGCGCAGAAAGGTGGCTTCGTCCCAGCCGAAGAGATGCACCAGCTGCTGGCCCACCAGCCCGGCCCGCGCATCGAAGTCGGGCAGCCGGCTGGCCTGGGCGAACTTGTTCCACGGGCAGATCAGCTGGCAGTCGTCGCAGCCGTAGATGCGGTTGCCCATCAGCGGGCGCAGCGGCTCGGGAATGGCGCCGGCATGCTCGATGGTGAGGTACGAGATGCAGAGCCGCGCATCGACCCGGTGCGGCGCCACGATGGCCCGCGTGGGGCACACATCGATGCAGGCCTGGCAGCTGCCGCAGTGCGGCGTGACCGGCGCGCTGGGGGCCAGCGCCATGTCGACGTAGATCTCCCCCAGGAAGAACATCGAGCCCGCCTCGCGGTGCAGCACCAGCGTGTGCTTGCCGCGCCAGCCCTGGCCGCTGCGGCTCGCGAGCTCCGCCTCCAGCACCGGCGCCGAGTCGGTGAACACGCGGTGGCCGAAGGGCCCCACCGCCTGGGCGATGCGGTCGGCCAGCTTCTGCAGGCGAGCGCGCAGCACCTTGTGGTAGTCGCGGCCCCGGGCATAGACCGAGACGATGCCCTCGTCCGGGCGCCCGAGGCGGGCGAATTCGATGGCCTGCCAGCCTTGCCGCGCCGTGGAATCGGCGAAAGTCGCGGCGGGCAGATAGTCCATGCGCGCGGTGATGACGCTCACCGTGCCGGGCACCAGCTCCGCGGGCCTGGCGCGTTTGAGCCCGTGCGCCTGCATGTATTGCATCTCGCCATGGAACCCTTGCCCCAGCCACTGCATCAACCCGGGTTCGGCCGAGGACAAATCCACGCCCGCGACGCCGATTTGGGAGAATCCCAGTTCGCGGGCCCAGCCTTGCATTTGAGGAACGAGTTGACTGCTGAACGACATCACGGCCAGATTGTAGAAAGCCCCCTGTCCGCGCACGCCGGCGTGGAGCCCGCTGGCGACCCTGCCCGCATCGACTGGCATGGCGAGGACGACACCGTGCGGTTCGCCGAGCGCCTGGCCTCCCTGGGCGCGTTGCGCGACGCCTTCATCACGCTTTACGGCGACCTGGGCGCGGGCAAGACCACGCTGGTGCGCCACCTGCTGCGCGCCCTGGGCGTGCAGGGCCGCATCAAGAGCCCCACCTACGCGGTGGTGGAGCCGCACGACGCGCAGGGCCTGGCCATCTCGCACTTCGACTTCTATCGTTTCAGCGACCCGCGCGAATGGGAAGACGCGGGCTTTCGTGACATCTTCGCCAGCCCTGGCCTGAAGCTGGCCGAGTGGCCGGACAAGGCCGCCGCGCTGCTGCCGCCGGCCGATCTGGCCATCCATATCGACGCGGTGGACGACGTGCACCGACGCGTCACGCTGCACGCAGGCACGCCGCGCGGCCGCGAACTGTTGCAGGGACTGAACGCATGAGCGGCGCGACGGGACACATCCCCCCCGTGGGCCTTGCAGCGGCCTCGCGCCGCAGGCTGCTGATGCAGGCCGGCTCCCTGGTGCTGCTGCTGGGCGCCCAGCAGATCGCACGGGGCGCGGGCATCGTGGCCGTGCGCGTGTGGCCCGCGCAGGACTATTCCCGCGTCACCATCGAATCTGACCGCCCGCTGGTGGCCAAGCAGTTCTTCGTCGCCACCCCGCCCCGGCTGGCGGTGGACATCGAAGGCATCGACCTGAACCCGGAATTGCGCGAGCTGGTCGCCAAGGTCAAGGCCGACGACCCGAACATCGCCGGCATCCGCGTGGGGCAGAACGCGCCCGGCGTGGTGCGCCTGGTGGTCGATCTCAAGCGCGCGGCCCGCCCGCAGGTGTTCTCGCTGCAGCCCGTGGCGGCCTACCAGCACCGGCTGGTGTTCGACCTGTACCCGGCCGTGGCCGAGGACCCGCTGGAGGCGCTGATCGCCGAGCGCCTGCGCGAGGCGCCCACCCCGGCACCGCTGCCCCACATCGCCGCCAAGCCTGGCTCCCCCACCGATCCGCTCGGCGACCTGATCGCCCAGACCGGCCAGCGCCCGGGCGCGCCCGCGCCCGCGCCGGTGCCGGGCGTGGCCCCGGCCGCGCCGCCGCTCGTCGCCACCGCCCCGCCCGCACCGCCGCCGCCCCCGCCGCTGCGGCCCGAACCCGCCGCGCCGTCGGCTCCCGCCATCGCCCGGGCGACCGACCGGCTCATCATCGTGGCGCTGGACCCCGGCCACGGCGGGGAGGACCCGGGCGCCATCGGCCCGGGCGGCACGCGAGAAAAAGACGTGGTGCTGAAGGTGGCGCACCTGCTGCGCGACCGCATCAACGCCACCACCGTGGGCGGCAACCCGATGCGTGCCTTTCTCACGCGCGATGCCGACTTCTTCGTGCCGCTGGGCGTGCGCGTCGAAAAAGCCCGTCGCGTGCAGGCCGACCTATTCGTGTCGATCCATGCGGACGCCTTCACCACGCCGGCCGCGCGCGGCGCCAGCGTCTTCGCGCTCAGCCAGGGCGGCGCCTCCAGCACCGCCGCCCGCTGGCTGGCCAACAAGGAGAACCAGGCCGACCTGGTGGGTGGCCTGAACGTGAAGGCGCAGGACCAGCACGTGCAGCGCATGCTGCTGGACATGAGCACCACTGCGCAGATCAACGACAGCCTGAAGCTCGGCAGCGTGCTGCTGGGCGAGATCGGGGGCATGGCGCGGCTGCACAAGCCGCGGGTGGAACAGGCCGGCTTCGCGGTACTGAAGGCGCCCGACATCCCGAGCGTGCTGGTGGAGACCGCCTTCATCAGCAACCCCGAGGAAGAGGCGAAGCTGCGCACGGCCAGCTACCAGCAGCAGTTGGCTGACGCGCTGATGCGCGGCATCACGCGATACTTCGCCAAGAACCCGCCCCTCGCGCGCAGCCGGTCGGTGTAACCGCGGCCGCGCCGCGCAGGGGTGTCCCGCCACCCACGAGGAGAAGCACCATGGCATTGCCACATGCCCGTTCGGGAGACGTCGTCAGCCTCCTGCCCCTGCGCGAGAAGATCGCCACCACGGCCACCGCCGCGATCATCAAGGCCACGCAGCTCGAAGTGATCCGGGTGGTGCTGCGCGCCGGCCAGGAAATGCGCCAGCACGACACGCCCGGCGAGATCACCGTGCAGTGCCTGGAGGGCGAGGTGGAATTCCACACCGGCAGCTCCGCGCATCTGCTGGCCGCGGGCGACTTCCTGCACCTGGCGCCCCGGGCCCCGCATTCGCTGCGGGCGCTGACCGACGCCTCGCTGCTGGTCACCATCGCCCTCGCGGGCACGTGATCCGCCCTGCCGGCGCGGGCACGGCGGCGTCCCTTCGACTCGGCGGGATGATTCCTACAGGGGCCGGCTTCTTCTGCTGACACCCCGCGGACCGGCGCGGCGGGATAGTTGGATCACGTGCTGGATGAGTCCCCTGCCCTCCACGCAGCGCTCCCGCACTCCACCCGCCTTTCGCATACGCATATAGGAGCACACCATGAACTTCCGCCATCTTCTGTCCGCCACTGTCTGCGTTGCCGCCCTGGGTCTCGCCGGCTGCTCCACCAACCCCACCAGCGCCCAGGTCGGCACCGGTGTCGGCGCAGTGGCCGGCGGCGTGGTCGGTAGCGCACTGGGCGGCACGGCCGCCACCGTCGGCGGCGCCGCAGCCGGCGCCCTGATCGGCCACGAACTCGGCGAAGACCGCGACCAGCGCCGCCGTTGAGTATCCGCCCCGACGGGGCGTGACTCCATCAAGCCGCCCACAGGCCACCGCCCGTGGGCGGCTTTGTCATTGGTGCGCGGGACACCGTGCGCCGTCAGGCCGCCGCCTCGCACATGGCGAGTGCATGAGCATCTTCATCTGTTGCCTTTCGGGTGCGGCCCGGAATTGGCCGGCAGAGCCGCCCGGGCGCCTGGTCGCCCAGGCCCGGGCGATGCCGTCAGCCCCACTTCATCTCGCCCTTGACGACCTTCGCACCCAGCTGCAACGCGACGGGCAGGCCCGCTTGGGGATAGCGCTTGGTCATCGCCGCGATCACAGCTTCGCTGTGGGCGGCCTTGGCGACTTCTTCCTCGAAGGCCACCAGGTAGTCGCGGGTGTAATGCACGGCGGAGACGTCGAGCGCGCCGCTGCCTGACAGATGGCCGGGCACCACCACCGCCGGCTGGCGTGCGGCGATGGCCTCCAGGTGCCGGACCCAGGCCGCGCGCGAGGCGGGCGTCGGCGTGTCGGCCGTCCAGACCTGCAGGCCCGAGAAGACCAGCACGCCACCGAACACCGCGTTGAGCGAAGGCACCCGCAGGTAGCGGCGGGCGCCCAGCGCCTGCGCGTGCACGATCTCGATCACGTTGCCTTCCAGGCTCAGCGCAGGCCCGTCGAAAGGTTCGGGGAAGACGATGTCCGACAGCTTCTGCGGGCCGTTGTCCTTGAGCTGCGGAGACCAAGTGTCGATCTTCTTTTGCACGTTGGCGCGGATCGCGGCAATGGTGTCGGACGCGGCCAGCACCCGCGCGGCGGGGAAGGCGGCCTTGATCGCGCCCAGGCTGAAGTAGTAGTCGGGATCGCTTTGGGTGATGTAGATGGTGGTCAGCGTCTTGCCCGAGGCGCGGATCGCCTCGGCCACGGCCCGGCCGTCGGACAGCGAGAAACCGGCGTCGATGAGGACTGCCTCGCCGGCGCCCGATAGCAACACGGGGGCGCGGAAGAAACCCTGCTCGCCGGTCGGGAAGTGCTGCCACTGCAGCGGCGTGGCGGTGGCCGGCGTGGCGGCGCAGACCGCGAGGGCGGTGGCGGCGCCCGCAGCGGCGGCGGTTTGAACGAATTGTCGGCGGGTGATCATGTTCGGTCCTTGGGGAGCAAGAAGAAAAAGACGAAGGGAGAGCGGGCAGGTACCGGGCGGAGGCGTCAGGCGCTCGCCACCTGCGCCAGGAAGGCCTGCGGGTTGGAAAACACGGAGGCGGAGTGCAGCAGCTGCTGCCGCCCGGCCTGCTCCAGCACGAAGGCCGGCACGCCGCGTGCGCCGAACCGTTCCGACAGCGCCTGCGCCTGGGCGATGCGCGCCCGGTGGGCATCGAGCAGGGCGGCATCCGGCCGGGCCAGCCGGTCGGCGGCGGCGCCGAGGCCCAGCTGCGTCAAGGTGTCCGCCAGCACGCGCGGCTGCGTGATGTCCAGGCCGTGCACGTAGCGGGCCTGCTGGACGGCCTCGAGCGCCTGCAGCTCGCGTTCCGGCGCGGTCAGCGCCACGGCCGTCAGCGCGAGGGTGGCTGGGCCGCTGTCGAACATCTGCGCGATATCGCCCAGCACCTCGCGCTGGTACTTCTCCGTGAAGCGCTGGCCGGTGAGGCGTTCGATGCGCTGGTCGTTGTTCCAGGCGTAGTCCGCGAAGTCGGCGGTCATGGGGCGCGCCCCGGCGTCCGAAAAGAGCCCGCTGGGCAAGAGCCGCAGCGAGACATCCGGCAGGGCGGCGATTTCCGCCATTGTGGCGCCGGCGCCGTAGCACCAGCCGCAGAGAGGGTCGAACAGATAGTGCAGGGTCTTGGTCATGGCAATGGGCGGGTCCGGGGCGGTGGTTCAGGCGGGGGCGTACAGGGGATGCAGCGATGGTAGGCAGCGCTCATTGACAAATAAATCCTGCCGAGACTGATAATCCGTATGCCAACAGCAAACAATGAACGGGAAGCCAGCGCCAGCCATCTCGCCAATCTCAAGCGCATGGCGTACTTCGCGGCGGTGGTCGAGACCGGCAGCTTCACGGCGGCGGCAGAGCGGCTGGGCATCACCAAGGCCGTGGTCAGCCAGCAGGTAGCGCGGCTGGAGCGGGAATTCCGCACGACGCTGCTGACGCGCACCACGCGCAGGGTCACGCCCACCGATGCGGGCCGTGCCTTCCATGCGCGCTGCGCGCTGGTGCTGAAGGAAGCGCACGAGGCGTTCGACGAACTCGGCGATGCGGTGGCGGAGCCGCGCGGCAGGCTGCGGCTCACGGCCGCGCTGGACTACGGCATCACCACCGTCGTGCCGGCCATCACCGAGTTCACGCGCAGGTACCCGCTGTGCCAGGTGGACGCGATCCTGAGCGACCAGTCGCTCGACGTGATGTCCGGCCAGGTGGAGCTGGCGATCCGGGTGGGCTGGTTGACCGAGCCGGGGCTGCAGGCGCGGCAGATCGGCGCATTCCGCCAACTGCTGGTCGCCGCGCCCGAGTGGCGACAGCCGGTGGCCGCCCTGGAGGACCCGCAGGACCTGGCCCGGCTGCCGTTCGTCGCCCACACCGCCCTGCGCGAGCCCACGCGGTGGACGTTCTCGCGTGGCGAGCTGGAACACCGGAGCGTCGCCCTGCAGGCCGTGGTGTCGGTCGATGCGACGCTGGCCGTGCGCGAGGCCGTGCGCCTGGGCGCCGGCCTCTCCGTGCTGCCGGACTATGCGGTGGCCGAAGACATCGCCCTGGGCCGGCTGGTCCACGTGCTGCCGCAATGGGCGCTGCCGTCGGGGGGCATCCACGCGGTGTTTCCGCCCGCCCGCTTTCGGCCCGCGAAAGTGCGGGCCTTCGTGGATCTGCTGCAGGAGACCGCCGTGCCAGCCACCGACCCAGGCCAGCGGGCGCGCGCCCCCGCTGGCTGAGCCTGCCCGCGCACGCCGTCCGTTGCCCGCTGCCCGCTGCCCCGCTAGCCGCAGCGCTGCGGCGCAGCGGGCGTCGATCAGCGGCTCAGGCCGGCGCCTGCTCGGGATACAGGCTGTGCACGCGCCCGAAAAGGCGGCCCAGGCCCAGCAGCGCGGCGATGTTCGGCGTGGCCAGGCCCAGCCGCTGGCCGATCTCGTAGGCCGCGCCGACGATGGCGTCCAGCTCCAGGGGCCGGCCGGCTTCCACGTCCTGCAGCATCGATGTCTTGAAGGCACCCAGCCGGGCCGTGAGCGCCTGGCGTTCCTCCGCGCTCTGCGCGATGGGGCAGCCGATGCGCTCGCCGATGGCCGCTGCCTCGCCCATCGCCGCCGCGCAGAAGTCCCGCACCAGGGGGTCGGCGAGGATGCGGTCCAGGGTGGCACCGGTGAAGGCGCTGATCGGGTTCATCGTCATGTTGCCCCAGAGCTTGTACCAGATGTCCTGGCGCACGTCGCTGCTGGCCGTCGCCTCGAATCCGGCCTGCGCCAGCAGCGCGGCGACGCGGCGGGCACGGGTGCTGGCGCCGCCGCGTGGCTCGCCGACGATCAGGCCCTGGCCGGAGCGGTGCTGCACCAGCCCGGGCTCGGACAGGGCCGCGCCCGCATGCACCACGCAGCCGATCACCTGGTCGAACGGAATCGCCGCGGCGATGGCGCCACCCGGGTCCACGCTCTGCAGCGCGCCGCCGGCCGGGCCGTCGACGCCGATGCAGAACCACCAGGGCACGAGGGACCATTCGGAATGCATGGGCTGGACCGGGTGGAATTGCGGGGTCGCCGTCAGACACTCAGACGGCAGCGGCCTTCTGGCGGCCGGCCCGCCAGGCGCCGAAGAGCGCGATCACGCCGGGGATGAAGATCATCGCCCAGATGATCTTGTCCAGATGCTGCTGCACCCAGGGGAAGTTGCCGAAGAAGTAGCCGGCCGTGCAGATGCCCAGCACCCAGAGAAAAGCCCCGCCCACGTTGTATGCCGTGAACTTTGCTCGGCCCATGGCCGCGACGCCGGCCACGAAGGGCGCGAAGGTGCGGATGAACGGCATGAATCGGGCGATGACGATGGTGATGCCGCCGTATTTCTCGTAGAAATCGTGCGCCTGGTCGAACGCCCGGCGGTTGAACCAGCGGGAGTCTTCCCACTGGAACACCTTGGGGCCGAGCTTGCGGCCGATGGTGTAGTTGCACTGGTCGCCCAGGATGGCGGCGGCGAGCAGCACCACGCAGGCGATGGAGAAATTCATGAGCCCGGCGCCGCTGAGCGCGCCCACGATGAACAGCAGCGAATCGCCCGGCAGGAAGGGCATCACCACCACGCCGGTTTCCACGAACACGATGATGAACAGCAGCGCGTAGACCCATGGGCCGTAGCTGGCCACGAAGGCCGCCAGGTGCTTGTCGACATGCACGATGAAGTCGATCAGAAAGCTCACGAGTTCCAAGCCGGTTCCTTTCAAAAAAGCAGCGCGGTAATGTACCGCAGCGCTTTTCGCGGGAACCGGCGCCAGGCTTGCGCCACTGGACCGGCGCGCGGCGGCGGTTGCCTACTGCGTCTTGGCGCCGCCCTCGAACCAGCGCTTGACCAGCGCCCGTTCTTCGTCGGTCATGCCGCTGGCGTTGTTCATGGGCATGAGCTTTTGCACCGCCACCTGCTGGTAGATGGCCTGCGCGTGCTGCTGCACCGCCGCTGGCGAATCCAGCCGCAGGTTCTTCATCTGCACCTGCTCGCCATGGCAGAGGTAGCAGCGCTGGGCCAGCACCGGCTGCAGTTGGTCATAGCCCACGGGCTGGGTTGCAGCGGCGGCGGGCGGCGTCGCCGAAGTGGCCGGAACCACGGACGGCCGCAGGCCAATGATCGTGCCGATGATCACCGCCAGCCCCACCAGCGCATAGGGCAGCGGATGCGCGTTGCGGCCGAGCTTCCAGCCGTGGCGCATCACGAAGAACTGGCGGATGGCGGCGCCGGCGAACATCATCAGAATGAGGATCAGCCAGTTCTGCGGATGGCTCCAGGTGAAGCTGTAGTGGTTGGACAGCATGCAGAACAGCACCGGCAACGTGAAGTAGGTGTTGTGCACGCTGCGCTGCTTGCCGCGCTTGCCGTGGATCGGGTCCACCGGCTCGCCGGCCTTCATCTGCGCGATGACCTTGCGCTGGCCGGGAATGATCCAGAAGAACACGTTGGCGCTCATGGCGGTGGCGATCATCGCGCCCACCAGCAGAAAGGCGGCGCGCCCCGCGAACCAGTGGCAGGCCAGCCAGGAGGCGACGCACACCAGCACGAAGACCAGCGCGCCGACGATGGCGTCACCGTTTTTGCGCTGCCCGAAGATGCGGCAGATGGCGTCGTAAAGCAGCCAGAAGACCACCAGGAAGGCCAGCGCGACCACGATGGCCGTCGCGGGCGCCCAGTCCATGCGCGACTTGTCGATGAGATAGGTGCTGGCGCTCCAGAGGTACGAGACGGTGAACAGCGCGAAGCCGCTGATCCAGGTGCTGTAGCTTTCCCAGAAGAACCAGTGCAGGTGCTTGGGCAGCTGGGGCGGCGCGCCGGCGAACTTGACCGGGTGGTAGAAGCCTCCGCCGTGCACCGCCCAGAGCTCGCCGCTCACGCCCTGCTTCTTCAGGTCGTCATCGACCGGCGGTGTGAGGCTGGAGTCGAGAAAGACGAAATAGAACGACGAGCCAACCCAGGCGATGGCGGTGATGACGTGGACCCAGCGCAGCAGCAGGTTGGCCCAGTCGAGAAGATAGGTTTCCATAGGTTCTCAACTTTCCAGCGGCGCGTGGGGCGCCGCTCGATGCGATCTGCTCACCACTGCGGGCGCTCTGAGCAGTCGGATGGGGCCGCGCACCTTGGCGTCGTCGTGAAGGGACGATCCGCCGGGGCACCGCTGCGACCTGATGGGTGACGCGAAGTGTATGCAGGAATTGTTCCCACGACCAGCCTGCGCCGCGGCAAGTCGGGGGCGTGCCGGGAACTTGTTGACGATCCCGGGCCCGCGCCTGCGGCCGCTTTCAACCCGGGCAGGGCAGGCACTGCAGCAGTTGCGCCGCCACGGCGACGGCGATCACCTCGGGCGCCTTGCCGGTGATGCCGGGCACGCCGATGGGACAGGTCACCTGGGCCAGCTCGGCCTCGGTGAAGCCGCGCTCGGACAGCCGCCGGCGGAAGGTCGCCCACTTGGTGCGGCTGCCGATCAGTCCGATGAAGGGCAGGTCGCCCCGGGCGCGGCGGCGCTGCAGGCATGCGGCGACGATGTCCAGGTCCTCGGCGTGGCTGAAGCTCATCACCAGCACCATCGAGCCCGGCGCCAGCGTGGGCACCGCGCCCTGCACCGGCTCGGAGTGCTCGCACACCGCGCCCGCCGGCGCGTCGGCCGGGAAGATGCCGTCGCGGCTGTCGATCCAGTGCAGGGCGAAGGGCAGCGGCGCCAGCACCCGGGCCAGGGCATGCCCGACGTGGCCGCCGCCGAAGAGCGCCACGGGTTGGCCCCGGGACACCAGGCGCTCGCGCAGGGCCGGCAGCTGCTCCGCCGTGATGCATTCGAGCCGCACCTGCACCACGCCGCCGCAGCACTGCCCCAGGCTGGGGCCGAGCGCATGGCGCACCAGCAGGCTGGCGCCCGCGCCGGCCGGCCGCGCGGCGGCCAGCCAGTCGCGTGCGTCGGCGATCGACTGCCATTCGAGATGCCCGCCGCCGATGGTGCCGATGACCGGCCCGCCCCCGGCGAACACGGCCATCCAGGCGCCCGCCTCCCGCGGCACCGAGCCTTGGGTAGACTCCACCGTCACCAGGCAGGCCGGTGCGCCGGCCAGCTCGTCCTGCAGGCGTTGCCACGCCGTCATATCGCCACCCATTCGAGTCCTTCCATTTGCGGGGATGCCCGCCAGCCGCTCAGCCTGCCGGCGCGGCCGGGGCCGCACAGCATAGCGAGCGATTCCATCCACCATGACCCAGCCGCCCTCGCCTTCCCAGCCTCCACGCCGCAAGCGCCCATTCTGGTTGCCGGCCAGCCTGATGGCCGCCGCCGCCGCGCTGATGAGCGCCTGCCGCCCTCCCGCCACTCCGCCGCGCCCTGAGGAGTCCCGCCCCGCCAGCAGCGAGCCGCCCGCCATGGTCGGGCCGGTGCCGGCCGAGCGCGGGTCGGCCCGCGCGTCCGCCGCCGCCACGCCGCGCGCCTATCGCCAGGACGCGGCCACCCACCTCTACGGGCTCAACGCCGACCGCATCCACAAGGGCAAGCTGCCGCCGCTGCTCTATGCCATCGGCGTGCTGGAAGTGGACATCGACAAGGCCGGCAGGGTGACCGCCGTGCGCTGGCTGCGCGCCCCGCGCCATGCGCCCGAGGTGATGAAGGAGATCGAGCGTCTGGTGCGCGACGCGGCGCCCTTCCCGGCACCGGCGCGCATGGGAAAGGTCACCTACACCGACACCTGGCTGTGGGACAAGTCGGGGCGGTTCCAGCTCGATACCAAGACCGAGGGACAGCTGTAGGCCCGGTGGCCGGGTTTCCATATCAAAACGGCCGCATGCGCTTGCGCATTAAGCGCATGCAGCTATTTTTTTTATAGCAATCAGGAGCCGCGGTAGGTGGAATAGCTCCAGGGGCTCACCAACAGCGGCACGTGGTAGTGCTGGTCGGCATGCGCCACGCCGAAGTCCAGGTGCACCACGTCGAGGAAGTTGGGCTCGGGCAGTTCCACGCCGCGCGCCTGGAAGTAACCGGCCACCTCGAAGCTGAGCCGGTAGGTGCCGGCGCGCAGGCTGGCGTTGTCGAAGAGCGGCGCGTCGGTGCGGCCGTCATGGTTGAGCACCAGCCGCTTGATCAGCGTGGCCTGCGCGCCGGCGGTGGAATACAGCGACACCACCATGCCGGCGGCGGGGCAGCCATGCATGGTGTCGAGAACGTGGGTACTCAGGCCCATGGGGAATCTCCTGTGAGTGTGGCCACCGTGCGGAACGCGGTGTGGACCAAAAGTGTATACACTTTTGGTCCATCCGCACCTGCGTATCCCCTATGGAAACTTCCTCCACCAGCGCCATCGTCGAATCGCTCACCCGTGCGATCGCCACGCATCGTCTGCAGCCCGGCACCAAGCTGGCCGAGCAGAAGCTGGCCGATCACTTCGGCGTGTCGCGCACGCTGGTGCGGCAGGCGCTCTTCCAGCTGGCGCAGAACCGGCTGGTGACGCTGGAGCCCGCGCGCGGCGCCTTCGTTTCCACCCCCTCGGAAGAAGAAGCCCGGCAGGTGTTTGCCGTGCGCCGCATGCTGGAGGCCGAGATGACGCGCGCCTTCGTGCAGGGCAGCACGCCCGCCAAGATCCGTGCGCTGCGCGAGCACGTGCGGCGCGAACAGGCGGCCGTGGAGGGCACCGACGCCACCAGCCGCACCGAGCTGCTGGGCGACTTCCACGTGCGCATGGCCGAGCTGATGGGCAACGAAGTGCTGGCCCAGCTGCTGGGCGATCTGATTTCCCGCTGCGCGCTCATCACGCTGATGTACCAGTCCGCCAGCGCCGCCGCGCATTCGCACGAGGAACATGCCGCCATCGTGGACGCGCTGGCCCAGCGCGACGAGGCCCTGGCGGTGCGCCTGATGCAGGCCCATTTGCTGCATGTGGAAGAAGGACTGGCCTTCGACCACAAGCGCCCAGTGAACGATCTGTCCGTGGCGTTGTCGCCGCTGCTGCAACCTTGATACCTCCATGACGCTTTACGACTCCACCCTGCCCTATCCGCGCGACCTGATCGGATACGGCCGCAACCTGCCCCACGCCCGCTGGCCCGGCGGCGCGCGCATCGCCGTGCAGTTCGTGCTGAACTACGAGGAAGGCGGCGAGAACAGCGTGCTGCACGGCGATGCAGGCAGCGAGCAGTTCCTCTCGGAAATGTTCAACCCCGCGGCCTACCCCGAGCGCCACATCAGCATGGAAGGCATCTACGAATACGGCTCGCGCGCCGGCGTGTGGCGCCTGCTGCGCGAATTCGAAAAGCGCAGCCTGCCGCTCACCGTGTTTGGCGTGGCCACTGCGCTGCAGCGCCACCCCGATGTCGCCGCCGCCTTCGGCGAACTGGGCCACGACATCGCCTGCCATGGCCTGAAGTGGATCCACTACCAGAACATTCCCGAAGACGTGGAGCGCGAGCACATGGCCGCGGCGATGGACATCATCCAGCGCCTGACCGGCAACCGCCCCCTGGGCTGGTACACCGGCCGCGACAGCCCGCGCACCCGGCGCCTGGTGGCCGACTACGGCGGTTTCGCCTACGACAGCGACTACTACGGCGACGACCTCCCCTTCTGGATGAAGGTGCAAAAGACCGACGGCAGCGCCGTGCCGCAGCTCATCGTGCCCTACACGCTCGATTGCAACGACATGCGCTTCGCGCTGCCGCAGGGCTACTCGCATGCCGACCCGTTCTTCCAGTACATGCGTGACACCTTCGATGCGCTGTATGCCGAGGGCGACCCGGCCGGCGAAGACCGCCCGAAGATGATGAGCATCGGCATGCACTGCCGCCTGCTGGGCCGGCCCGGCCGCATCACCGCGCTGCAGCGCTTCCTCGACCACATCCAGCAGCACGACCAGGTGTGGGTGTGCCGCCGGCTCGACCTGGCGCGGCACTGGGCGCAGCAGTACCCCGCACCCGCCCTCTGATACGCAACGAAACGGCCTCTGGCGCCCGTCCCATCTGCGCCAAAAGCTCACTTTTCAGGAGCAAAGCACCATGCCACTGACGCTGGAACAACTCAACGCCGCGCCCCCCGCCCAGGCCCTGGCCCTGCTGGACGGGCTCTACGAGCACTCGCCCTGGATCGCCGAGGCCGCGCTCGCCGAGCGGCCCTTCCGCTCGCTGGCGCAGCTCAAGCACGCCCTGGTGCGCGTGCTCGCGCAAGCGCCCCATGAAGCCCAGCTGGCGCTGATCCGCGCCCACCCGGAACTGGCGGGCAAGGCCATGGTGGCGCAATCGCTCACCGCCGAATCGACCAACGAGCAGAACAAGGCGGGCCTGACGCAATGCACGCCGCAGGAGTTCGCCCGCATCCAGCAGCTCAACGCCGAGTACAACGCCCGCTTCGGCTTCCCGTTCATCCTGGCGGTGCGCGGCCCGCGCGGCACCGGCCTGCCGAAGCAGGAAATCATCGACACCTTCGCCCGCCGCCTGGGCAACCCGGTGGACTTCGAGATGGCCGAGGCGCTGCGCAACATCCACCGCATCGCCGAGATCCGTTTGAACGACAAGTTCGGCGTTGAACCCACGCTGGGCAACGACGTGTGGGACTGGCAGGAAAAGCTGGCCGTGCACAGCGACCCGGGCTTCGCCGAGCAGGGCCAGCTCACGGTCACCTACCTCACCGACGCGCACCGCGCCTGCGCTGAAGCGCTCAGCCGCTGGATGCGCGACTGCGGCTTCGACGAGGTCGAGGTGGATGCGGTGGGCAACGTGGTGGGGCGCTACCACGGCGCCACGCCGGACGCCAGGATACTGATGACGGGATCGCACTACGACACGGTGCGCAACGGCGGCAAGTACGACGGGCGTTTGGGCATCTTCGTGCCTATGGCCTGCGTGCGCGAGCTGCACCGCGCCGGCCGCCGCCTGCCCTTCGGCATCGAGGTGATCGGCTTCGCCGAGGAAGAAGGCCAGCGCTACAAGGCCACCTTCCTGGGCTCGGGCGCGCTCATCGGCCACTTCAACGAGGCCTGGCTCGACCAGCAGGACGCGGACGGCATCACCATGCGCGAGGCCATGCAGCACGCGGGCTTGTGCTTGGGCGACATCCCCAAGCTGCGGCGCGACCCGGCCCGCTACCTCGGCTTCATCGAAGTGCACATCGAGCAAGGCCCGGTGCTGAACGAGCTGGGCATTCCGCTGGGCGTGGTGACCTCCATCAACGGCGGCGTGCGCTACGTGTGCGAGATGACCGGCATGGCCAGCCACGCCGGCACCACGCCCATGGGCCGCCGGCGCGACGCCGCAGTGGGCGTGGCCGAACTCGCGCTGTACGTGGAGGCCCGGGCCGCGCAGGATGGCGATTCGGTCGGCACCATCGGCCAGCTGCAGGTGCCCAGCGGCTCCATCAACGTGGTGCCGGGCCGCTGCCTCTTCAGCCTGGACCTGCGCGCGCCCACCGACCCGCAGCGCGACGCGCTGGAGCGCGACGTGCTGGCCGAACTAGCCGCCATCGCGCAGCGCCGGGGCCTCGGCTACAAGGCGGAACAAGCCATGAAGGCAGCGGCAGCGCCCAGCGCGCCGGCCTGGCAGCAGCGCTGGGAGCGCGCCGTGGACGCGCTGGGCGTGCCCGTCTTCCGCATGCCCAGCGGCGCCGGCCACGACGCCATGAAGCTGCACGAGATCATGCCCCAGGCCATGCTGTTCACGCGCGGCCTGAACGGCGGCATCAGCCACAACCCGCTGGAGAGCACGACAGCCGACGACATGCAGCTGGCCGTCGATGCCTTCACCCACGTATTGAACCAACTCGCCACGGAAACCCCATGAGCAACTACCAGCAACTCGACGCCTGGATCGACCAGCATTTCGACGAGGAAGTGCGCTTCCTGCAGGCCCTCGTGCAGGTGCCCACCGACACGCCGCCGGGCAACAACGCGCCCCACGCCGAACGCACGGCCGAGCTGCTGCAAGGCTTCGGCTTCGAGGCCGAGAAACACGCCGTGCCCGAGGCCGAGGTGCGCGACTACGGCATGGAGTCGATCACCAACCTGATCGTGCGCCGCCCGTACGGCAGCGGCGGCAGGACCATCGCGCTCAATGCCCATGGCGACGTGGTGCCCCCCGGCGAAGGCTGGACGCACGACCCCTACGGCGCCGAGATCGTGGATGGCAAGATGTACGGCCGCGCCACCGCCGTGAGCAAGAGCGACTTCGCCTCCTTCACCTTCGCCGTGCGCGCGCTCGAAGCCGTGGCCAGGCCCGCCCGAGGCGCGGTGGAGTTGCACTTCACCTACGACGAGGAATTCGGCGGCGAACTCGGCCCTGGCTGGCTCCTGAAGCACGGCCTGACCAAGCCCGACCTGATGATCGCCGCCGGCTTCAGCTACGAAGTGGTGACCGCGCACAACGGCTGCCTGCAGATGGAAGTGACCGTGCACGGCAAGATGGCCCATGCCGCCGTGCCGCACACGGGCGTGGACGCGCTGCAGGGCGCCGTGCACATCCTGAACGCGCTCTACAAGCAGAACGCGGCCTACCAGCAGATCACGTCGAAGGTCGAGGGCATCAAGCACCCCTACCTGAACGTGGGCCGCATCGAAGGCGGCACCAACACCAACGTCGTGCCCGGCAAGGTGGTGTTCAAGCTCGACCGCCGCATGATCCCCGAAGAGAACCCGGTCGACGTGGAAGCCGACATCCGCCGCGTGATCGCCGAGGCGGCCGCAACCAAGGCCGGCATCACGGTGGAGATCAAGCGCCTGCTGCTGGCCAATTCGATGAAGCCGCTGGCGGGCAACGCGCCGCTGGTGAGCGCCATCCAGCGCCACGGCGAAGCGCTGTTCGGCGCGCCCGTTCCCGCCATGGGCACGCCGCTCTATACCGACGTGCGCCTCTACGGCGAGGCGGGCATTCCCGGCGTGATCTACGGCGCCGGCCCGCGCACCGTGCTGGAATCTCACGCCAAGCGCGCCGACGAACGCCTGGACCTGGAGGACCTGCGCCGCGCGACCAAGGTGATCGCGCGGGCGCTGAGCGACCTGCTGGCTTGACGCACCGGGTCGACGTAACCAAGTGCAGTAATCGGCCGGAGCTTGCAAAGCCCGGCCTAAGGCGACGCTGAACAAGTCCCCGCGATGCGGCGCGCTCTGCTGGGGGATGGGCTGCAAGGCGCAAACCACAGCCATGGCCGCAGCGATGGCGAGGATTTGCAACGAAGCAGACCGCCCCCAGCAGGGATGCGCCGCGCGCGAGGGACGTGTTCAGTGTTGCCCTAAACTCCTCGCGGGCTTCGGGGCGGCCGTGTTCGATGACGGCAGCCCCGCATCCAACAACGACCCGATCACCGAGGAGACCCTTCCCATGCGACTTCGCCATACGCTACTGGCCAGCAGCCTTGCGCTGGCCCTTGCCAGCCTGACCGCCTGCGGCACGTCCGCACAGGCCCCTGCAGCGCCCCAGGCCGCCGTGGTGCAGTCGGCGGCAGACCCGCGCCCCGCCGCTGCGCCCGCACCGGCCGCGCCGACCGTGGCAGCAGCGCCGCCCGCCGTGCAGCAGACCGCGGCGGCCCAGGCGGCCAGCGCGGCCTACGACTTCGACATGGACGTCTTCCACCCGGTCGTCGCGCGCAACGGCATGGTGGCGACCGAGCAGGAACTGGCCTCGAAGATCGGACTGGACATCCTGAAGGCCGGCGGCAACGCGGTGGACGCGGCCGTGGGCATCGGATTCGCGCTGGCCGTGGCGCTGCCCAACGCGGGCAACCTGGGCGGCGGCGGTTTCATGGTGGTGCACGACGCCAAGACCGGCAAGAACGTCGCGCTCGACTTCCGCGAGATCGCGCCCAAGGGCGCCACCCGCGACATGTACCTGGACGCGAGCGGCAAGGTGGTGGACGGCAAGTCGCTCTACACACACTACGCCATCGGCGTGCCGGGCACCGTGGCGGGCATGGAACACGCCTTGAAGAGCTGGGGCACGATGCCGCTGGCCAAGGTGATCGCGCCTGCGGCCGCGCTGGCGGACAAGGGCTTCCCGGTGAGCGAGACGCTCGCCAAGATCCTGCAGCAGGAAAAGAAGAACATGGGCCAGTGGCCCGCCACCCGCGCCATCTTCTGGAAGAACGGCGAGCCGCTCAAAGCCGGCGACCCACTGGTGCAGAAAGACCTGGCGGCCTCCATGCGCCTGATCGGCCAGCAGGGCGCGCGCGCCTTCTACCAGGGCGCGATTGCCCAGAAGATCGCCGCCGAGACCGCGCCGCATGCCGGCGCCGTCACGCTGGCGGACCTGCGCGACTACCAGGTGGTGGAGCGCACGCCCACCACCGGCACCTACCGTGGCTACCAGATCGTCACCATGCCGCCGCCCTCCTCCGGCGGCCCGCACCTGGTGCAGATCCTGAACATGCTGGAACCCCTGCCGCTCGCGCAATGGGGCGCCAACAGCGCGCAGACCATCCACTACCTGGCCGAGAGCATGAAGCTGGCGTACGCCGACCGCTCCGAATACCTGGGTGACCCGGCCTTCGTGAAGATTCCGCTCAAAGGGCTCACCTCCAAGGCCTACGCGAACGAGTTGCTCAAGACCATCGACCCGAACGCCGCGCGCCCGGGCAAGAGCATCAAGCCCGGCAAGCCGCAGCCGTATGAAAGCGACCAGACCACGCACTACTCGGTGGTGGACAAGGCCGGCAACGCGGTGGCGGTGACGTACACACTCAACACCAACTTCGGCAGCGGCATCGTCGCCAAGGGCACGGGAATTCTGCTCAACAACGAGATGGACGACTTCTCGGCCAAGCCCGGCGTGGCCAATGCCTATGGCCTGGTGGGCGGCGACGCCAACGCGGTGGCCGCCGGCAAGCGTCCCCTGTCGTCGATGACGCCCACCATGGTGCTCAAGGACGGCAAGCCGGTGCTGGTGACGGGCAGCCCGGGCGGCGCGCGCATCATCACCACCGTGCTGCAGACCGTGGTGAACGTGATCGACTTCGGCATGAACCCGGCTGAAGCCGCCAGCACGCCGCGCGTGCACCACCAATGGACGCCGGACGAGCTGCGCATCGAAAAGGGCCTCTCGCCCGACACCATCGCGCTGCTGAAGGCACGTGGCCACAACGTGCAGCTCAAGGCCTCGATGGGGCGCACGCAGACCATCCAGCTGCGCGGCGGCGCGCTGTACGGCTACTCGGACCCGCGCAATCCCGACGGCAAGACCCTGGGTTACTGACCGGCTGCCAGGCGCGGCAGCCGCCGTGCCTGGGCCCACCCCCACCCGCTGGCCGCACGACCAGCGGGTTTTTTCATGGTCGAATCGACCGCTGGCGCTCGTGGAACGAGCGCCTCCAGCTACAAAATCAATAGCGCTCGAAAGTCGTTTACGTTGGTGTGCGTGGGCCCGGTGACCACCAGGTCGCCCAGGGCGCCGAAGAAGCCATAGGCATCGTTGCGGTCCAGGTGCGCCGCGATGCGCAGGCCGGCCTCCCCGGCGCGGACCAGGGTGTCCGGGGCCACGCGGGCGCCGGCGTTGTCCTCCACGCCGTCGATGCCGTCGGTGTCGGCCGCCAGCGCCCACACGCCGGGCTCGCCCTGCAGCGCCTGGGCCAGGCCCATGCAGAACTCCCCCGCCCGGCCACCCCGGCCACGCGGCGTGCCCGGCGCCTGCGGGCGCACCGTCACCGTGGTCTCGCCACCCGACAGGATCACGCAGGGCCGGGCGAACGGCTGGCCGTGCCGGGCGACCGCCCGGGCCAGGGCGGCGTGCACCTTGCCCACTTCGCGGGATTCGCCCTCCATCGCGTCCGAGAGGATGTGGGCCGCCACGCCGGCCGCGCGCGCCGCCTCGGCCGCCGCCTCCAGCGCCTGGCGGGGCGTGGCCGTCAGGTGCACGGCGTGGCCGGCGAAGAGCGGGTCGCCGGGCTTGGGCGTCTCCAGCGCGCCGGCTTGCAGCGCGGCGCGCACGGCCGCCGGCACGTCGATGCGGTAACGCTCCAGAATCGCCAGCGCGTCGGCGCAGGTGGTCGCGTCGGGCACGGTGGGGCCACTCGCGATGATCGACGGGTCGTCGCCCGGCACGTCGCTGATGGTGAGCGTGACCACGCGGGCCGGAGCGCAGGCCGCCGCCAGCCGCCCGCCCTTGATGCGCGAGAGGTGCTTGCGCACGCAGTTCATCTCGTCGATGGCGGCGCCGCTCTCCAGCAATGCGTGGTTGATGCGCTGTTTGTCCTCCAGCGTCAGGCCATCCGCCGGCAGGGTGAGCAGGGCCGAGCCGCCGCCGGAGATGAGGCACAGCACCAGGTCGTTGGCGGTGAGCCCTTCGGTGAGCGCCAGCATGCGCTGGGCGGCCTGCAGCCCGGCCGCGTCCGGCACCGGATGCGCGGCCTCCACCACTTCGATGCGCCGGGGCAGGCCGGCGGGCCGGGGCGGCGTGTGGCCATAGCGGGTGACGACCAGGCCGCCGAGCGGCGCCTCGGCCGGCCAGAGCGCCTCCACCGCCTGCGCCATGGCGCCCCCCGCCTTGCCCGCCCCCAGTACCAGGGTGCGGCCGCCGCTCGCGGCGCTGGGCGGCTCGGGCAGGAAAGCGGCGGTGTTGTGCAGCGGCAGCGCGCGGCGGATGGCGGCGCCCAGCAGGTATTCGAGAAAGCGCGCGGGCTCGGTGACGGGGTCGGGCGCGGGCGATGCGGTGGAAGCGGTGTCGGTCATGAGGGGTCTCCGCCGTGCATTCTGCCGCCACGCCGGCCCGTACACGGTGATCGGCGGCCGGGGCGCGGCCCAGCGGTGGCGCAGCGTGCGCGGCACCGCTCCCGCACCCAGGCACGCGGGTCCGCACACGGATCGCGGGCGCTCGGCGCAGCGGTGTTTGCTATTAAAATCATAGCTGCATGCGCAGGCCGCGCGGACCATTCGAGCCACTTCATGGTGACGATCCGTTGCCCGCCCGGCCTGCCGCCGTGGTTTCCGGGGCCGTCCGCGCCACAATCCCGCCATGCCCCGCGCCGCCCCTTCGTCCTCCCCGTCCCCCGCCCGCTCTCCAGCCCCTCCAGACCTTTCAGCACCCGCGGCTCCGCCCTCCCCTGACGCCAAAACCGCGCGTTCGTCGCCGCGTGTGGCGGCGAAGGAAACCACCGCGCCCCGGCAGGGCGAGGCGGCGCAAACGTCCGTCGAAAGCATCGCCCGCGACCTGGCGAGCGCCATCGTGGAGAAGCGCCTGCCCCCCGGCACCTGGCTGCGCGAGGAGGCGCTGGGCCGCGTCTACTCGGTCAGCCGCACGAAGATCCGAGCCGCGCTGGTGATGCTCGCCAAGGACCGGCTGATCGAGACCATTCCCGACAAGGGCTCGTTCGTGAGCCGCCCCAGCGTGCAGGAGGCCCGCGAGGTGTTCGCCGTGCGCCGCATCCTGGAAAGCGAAGTGGTGCGTCTCTTCGTGGCCAAGGCCGGCCGCGCGGACTACCAGCTGCTGGAGCAGCACATCCGCTTCGAGCGCAGCACGCTCAAGACCAGCACCACCGCCGGCCACGTGCAGGAAAAGCTGCTGGGCGATTTCCACGTCGCCCTGGCCGAGGCCGCCGGCAACCAGACGCTGGCGCAACTGGTCAGCGACATGGTGGCGCGCTGCTCGCTCATCGCCATGCTCTACCACTCGTCGAACGACCCGCATTGCTCGTCGGGCGAGCACGCGGAGTTCCTGCGCATCTGCAAGAGCGGCGACGCCGACGCGGCCGTCGCCTGCATGGTGGAGCATCTCGCCCGCATCGAGGCCAGCCTGGCGCTGGACGCGGGCCGGGCCGACCGGCAGCACGACCTGGTCAAGGCGCTGCTGGCCTGAAAACCTGTCGACGATCTCCCGGGGGTCACGCCGAGCGGCGGGCCGGGAGCGGCCGGAGCCGGCCCGGGTTTACACGGTGGTGGTGGCACTCATTTTGCATACACTTTTTCCATACACCTGTGTGCACGATGCCATCCGAAGGAACCCGCTCCATGTCCACCGCCTCCCCCGCCGTCCACCCCGTGGACCAGCACCTGCCCGCCGGCCAGCTCACCGCCCTGGGCCTGCAGCACGTGCTGGTCATGTACGCCGGGGCGGTCGCCGTGCCGCTCATCATCGGCCGCGCCCTCAACCTCACACCCGACCTGGTGGCCAAGCTCATCTCGGCCGACCTGTTCTGCTGCGGGCTCGTCACACTGATCCAGGCGCTGGGCGCCACGCGCTGGTTCGGCGCGCAGCTGCCGGTGATGATGGGCGTGACCTTCGCGGCCGTGGCGCCCATGGTGTCCATGGCGCAGTCCACCTCCGGGCCGGCCGGCGCGGGGCTGATCTTCGGCTCGGTGATCGGCGCGGGCGTGGTATCGATCCTGATCGCGCCGCTCATCAGCCGCATGCTGCGGTTCTTCCCGCCGGTAGTGACGGGCACCATCATCGCGGTGATCGGCATCAGCCTGATGCGCGTGGGCATCAACTGGATCTTCGGCAATCCCGTCGGCCCCACCGCGCCTTCCGTCGTCAACCCCGACCACGTGAAGTGGCTGGCCGAAGCCCAGGCCGCCGCCGGCGCGCCGGGCTCGTCGCTGCCGCCCGTGCCCAAAGGCTTCGCCGTGGTGCCCACCGTGCCCAACCCGCGCTACGGCGATCTGACGGGCGTCGGCATCTCGGCGCTGGTGCTGCTGTCGATCCTGCTGATCGCCAAGTTCGCGCGGGGCTTTCTGGCCAACATCTCGGTGCTGCTGGGCATCTGCATCGGCGGCATCGCGGCCACGGCCATGGGGTTGATGAGCTTCGACAAGGTGGCCAAGGCGCAGTGGTTCGACCTGGTGCTGCCCTTCGAGATCGCCCTGCCCATCTTCGACCCGGTGCTGATCCTCACCATGACGCTGGTGATGATCGTGGTGATGATCGAATCCACCGGCATGTTCCTCGCGTTGGGCGAGATGACCGACCGCAAGATCGACCAAGCGGCGCTCACGCGCGGGCTGCGCACCGACGGCCTGGGCACGCTCATCGGCGGCATCTTCAACACCTTTCCCTACACCAGCTTCTCGCAGAACGTGGGCCTGGTGGCCGTGACGGGCGTCAAGAGCCGCTTCGTCTGCGTGGCGGGCGGGCTCATCCTGATCCTGCTGGGCCTGCTGCCCAAGATGGCGGCGCTGGTCGAGTCGCTGCCCACCGTGGTGCTGGGCGGCGCGGGGCTGGTGATGTTCGGCATGGTGGCGGCCACGGGCATCCGCATCCTGGGCGCGGTCGATTTCAAGACCAACCGGTTCAACGCGATGATCGTGGCCGTGTCCATCGGCGTGGGCATGGTGCCGCTGGTGGCGCCCAACTTCCGCCAGTGGATGCCGCACTCTATTCATCCGCTCATCGAATCCGGTATTCTGCTGGCCTCGATCACCGCCGTGCTCCTGAATGTTTTCTTCAATGGCGCCAGCCGCGACACCTCCGCGGCCGTGGACGCCGCCCGGCAGGCCGACGCGCACTGACGCCGGCCCGCGCCGCAGGGCGAGCCCCGCACCGGGGTGAGCCGCCCGCCCAGCCCGCCGCCGCGCCGCTCCTGCCCGGGCGGCGTCACGTCATGCGCACAACGCATGGGCCCGGGGCGCCACCGCCCAGGCGCGGCGTTAAGCTCGAACGGCACCGCCTTTTTTGGTACTTCGCACCCTGCACCCTGCAATTTCTCGGGAATCCGTATGACCCAGCAACTCTCCGCCGCCGAAGCCGCCCTGCGCGAAGCCGCGCTCGAATACCACCGCAGCCCCGTGCGCGGCAAGATCTCCGTCACGCCCACCAAGCCGCTGTCCAACCAGCGCGACCTGTCGCTGGCCTACTCGCCCGGCGTGGCCTACCCGTGCCTGGACATCCAGGCCGACCCGTCGCTGGCGGCGGAATACACCTCGCGCGGCAACCTGGTCGGCGTCATCACCAACGGCACGGCCGTGCTGGGCCTGGGCGACATCGGCCCGCTGGCCGGCAAGCCGGTGATGGAGGGCAAGGGGTGCCTGTTCAAGAAGTTCGCCGGCGTCGACGTGTTCGACATCGAGCTGGCCGAGCGCGACCCGGACAAGATCATCGACATCGTGGCGGCGCTGGAGCCCACGCTGGGCGGCATCAACCTGGAAGACATCAAGGCGCCCGAGTGCTTCTACATCGAGCGCGAACTCTCCAAGCGCATGAACATCCCGGTGTTCCATGACGACCAGCACGGCACGGCCATCATCTCCAGCGCCGCGCTGCTCAACGGCCTGGAACTGGTGGGCAAGGACATCGGCGCCGTGAAGGTGGCCGTCTCCGGCGCCGGCGCCGCCGCCATCGCCTGCCTGGACGTGATGGTGGGCCTCGGCGTGAAGCGCGAGAACATCTACGTGGTCGACTCCAAGGGCGTGATCTACGAAGGACGCGGCCCGCTGGACGAATCCAAGGCTCGCTACGCGCAGAAGACCGAGGCCCGCACCCTGGCCGACGTGGTGAACGGCGCCGACGTGTTCCTGGGCTGCTCGGCCCCCGGCGTGCTGACGGCCGAGATGGTCAAGACCATGGCCGACAAACCGATCATCCTGGCGCTGGCCAATCCCGAGCCCGAGATCCGCCCCGAGCTCGCCAAGGCCATCCGCCCCGACTGCATCATCGCCACCGGCCGTTCGGACTATCCGAACCAGGTGAACAACGTGCTGTGCTTCCCCTACATCTTCCGCGGCGCGCTCGACTGCGGCGCGACGAAGATCACCGAGGCCATGAAGCTCGCCTGCGTGCGCGAGATCGCCGACCTGGCCAAGGCCGAGATGAGCGATGAGGTGGCCGCCGCCTATGCGGGCCAGGAGCTGTCGTTCGGCCCCGACTACCTGATCCCCACGCCCTTCGATGCGCGCCTGATCCTGCGCATCGCGCCGGCCGTGGCCCGCGCCGCCGAGGAATCGGGCGTGGCCACACGCCCCATCGAGGACTATGCCGCCTACCGCGAGAGCCTGACGCGCTTCGTCTACCAGACCAGCATGTTCATGCGCCCGGTGTTCGCCGCCGCCAAGGCCGCGCCCCAGCGCGTGGCCTATGCCGAGGGCGAGGACGACCGCGTGCTGCGTGCCGCCCAGGTCGCGGTGGATGACGGCCTGGCCCGGCCCATCCTGATCGGCCGCCCGGCCGTGATCGAGATGCGCATCAAGAAGGCGGGCCTGCGCCTGCAGCCGGGCCGCGACGTGGAGATCTGCGACCCCGAGGACGACCCGCGCTTTCGCCAGTACTGGGAGGCCTACCACGCCCTCATGGGCCGCGACGGCATCACGCCCGAGACGGCCAAGGCCGCCGTGCGCCGCTCCAACACGCTGATCGGCGCGCTGATGGTGCGGCTGGGCGACGCGGACGCGCTGCTGTGCGGCCTGGTGGGGCGCTTCGACCATCACCTGGACCACATCCGCCACGTGATCGGGCTGCAGGACGGCACGCCGGGCTTCGCCACCGTGAACGCGCTGATGCTCGACCAGCACACGCTGTTCATCGCCGACACCTACATCAACGAAGACCCCACGGCCGAGCAGCTGGCCGGCATCGCCCAGCTGGCGGCGGACGAAGTGCAGCGCTTCGGGCTGCCGCCCAAGGTCGCCTTCCTGTCGCACTCCAACTACGGCTCGTCCACGCGCCCGTCGGCGCGCAAGATGCGCGCGGCCCGCGACCTGTTCAAGCAGGCCGCGCCGCACATCGAATGCGATGGCGAGCTGCACGGCGACGCGGCGCTGTCGGAGAGCGTGCGCCGCAAGTCGCTGATCGAGACCACGCTGGAGGGCGCGGCCAACGTGCTGATCTGCCCCAACCTGGACGCCGCGAACATTCTTTTCAACGTGCTGAAGACCACCGGCAGCCACGGCACCACCATCGGCCCGATCCTGCTGGGCGCGGCGGCCTCCGCCCATGTGCTCACGCCCTCGTCCACCGTGCGCCGCGTGGTCAACATGACGGCCCTGGCCGCCGCCAACGCCGCCGCCGACAAGCTGCGCCGCGCCGGCTGATCGCCGGGTGCCGGGTTCGAACGCCCGGCCGGCCCCTCCAACGCAACCAGCAAAACGCCGCGTCCATCGCGGCGTTTTGCATGGCGTAAGCCCGGTTGCACCAGTTTGGTGAGCGCTCCATCATCCTCACCACAAGGAGATGGCCCAATCTGTATACAAAAACGGGCATCGATCTTGCGAACCCCAGGGCGATGGCGCGGCCTTGCCGGCCGCGTTCCTCCCACGCTCTTGACTGAACGGAGTTTCCGCATGAACAAACGATCCCTGCTGCAAGCCGTGCTGGCCTTCGCCTGCGCCGGTGCCTTCTCCATCGCTCAGGCCCAGACGCCCACCCCGATCAAGTTCCAGCTCGACTGGCGTTTCGAGGGCCCCTCCGCCTTCTTCCTGCTGCCCACGGCCAAGGGCTACTTCAAGGATGCCGGCCTGAACGTCACCGTGGATGCCGGCAACGGCTCGGGCGGCGCCGTGCAGCGCGTGGCCTCGGGCGCCTACGACATGGGCTTCGCCGATCTGGCGGCGGTGATGGAATTCCACGCCAACAACCCCGACGCGCAGAACAAGCCCATCGCCGTGATGATGGTCTACAACAACACGCCCGCCTCGGTGATGGCGCTCAAGAAGAGCGGCATCACCAAACCCGCCGACCTGGCGGGCAAGAAGATGGGCGCGCCCGTGTTCGACGCCGGCCGCCGGGCCTTCCCGATCTTCGCCAAGGCCAACGGCGTGGGCAACGTGCAGTGGATCGCCATGGACCCGCCGCTGCGCGAGACCATGCTGGTGCGCGGCGACGTGGACGCCATCACCGGCTTCACCTTCACCTCGCTGCTGAACCTGGAGGCGCGCGGCGCCAAGGCGAGCGACGTGGTCGTGCTGCCCTACCCCGACTACGGCGTGAAGCTCTACGGCAACGTGATCATCGCCAGCCCCAAGCTGGTCAAGGAGAACCCCGAGGCGATCAAGGCCTTCCTGAAGGCGTTCACCAAGGGGGCCAAGGAGGTCATCGGCAATCCGGGCGCCGCCATCGCCTACGTGAAGGAGCGCGACGGCATCGTCAACACGCAGCTGGAAACGCGCCGCCTGCAGCTCGCCATCGACACCGTCATCAACAGCCCGGACGCGCGCGCCGAAGGCTTCGGCCAGACCCAGCCCCAGCGGCTGGCACTGATGGCGTCGCAGGTGTCCGACACCTTCGCCACCAAGTCGCGCGTGAATGCCGCCGAGGTGTGGAACGGCAGCTTCCTGCCGCCGGCGGCCGAGCTGAACATCCTGCCGCGCAAGTGAGCATCGGCGGCACGGGCGGCCCCGGTGCCGCCGCCTGCCGCCCAACGCTATTCATTTCATAGCATGATGCGCCCATGGAACGGGCGCCTCAGGCCCATTCGATTCAAACCATGCTGGCTGAAGACTCCTATTTCGTGGACTTCCGTGACGTCTGGCTCGCCTACAACGACGAGCTGCTCGCGCAGAACCACTTCGCCGTGGAAGCCATCGACCTGCAGCTGCGCCGGGGCGAATTCATCGCCATCGTCGGGCCGTCCGGCTGCGGCAAGTCCACCTTCATGAAGCTGGCCACCGGCCTGAAGATGCCCTCGATGGGCAAGATCCGCATCGACGGCGAGCCGGTCACCGGCCCGCTCAAGATCTCGGGCATGGCCTTCCAGGCGCCGTCGCTGCTGCCCTGGCGCACCACGGTGGACAACGTGCTGCTGCCGCTGGAGATCGTGGAGCCCCACCGCAGCCAGTTCAAGGCGCGGCGCAAGGAATACGAAGCCCGCGCCCGCACCCTGCTGCAGAAGGTGGGCCTGGGCGGCTATGAAGACAAGTTCCCCTGGCAGCTGTCGGGCGGCATGCAGCAGCGCGCCAGCATCTGCCGCGCCCTCATCCACGAGCCCAAGATGCTGCTGCTGGACGAGCCCTTCGGCGCGCTCGACGCCTTCACCCGCGAGGAGCTCTGGTGCATCCTGCGCGACCTGCAGGCCGAGCAGCAGTTCAACGTCATCCTGGTCACGCACGACCTGCGCGAGAGCGTGTTCCTGGCCGATACGGTCTACGTGATGAGCAAGAGCCCCGGCCGCTTCGTCGTGCGCCGCGACATCGAGCTGCCGCGCCCGCGCGAGCTGGAACTGACCTACACCAAGGAATTCACCGACATCGTGCTGGAACTGCGCGGCCACATCGGCGCGCTGCGCAAGACCGGCGGGGAGATCACCCAATGAGCATGACCGTCCAACACCGCAAGCAGGTCGAGCGCTGGTCGCCGTGGGTGCTGCTGTTCGCCGTCATCGTGGCGTGGCAGGTCATCTGCTCGGCCTTCAATGTCTCCGAGTTCATCTTCCCGAGCCCGCTGGCCATCTGGAACCAGCTGGTCGAATTCAAGTGGATCATCGCCGGCCACGCCTGGCGCACCTTCTGGGTGACCATGGCGGGCTTCGGCATCGCCATCGTGGTGGGCGTGCTGCTGGGCTTCCTGATCGGCTCCTCGCGCCTGGCCTATGCCGCCGTCTATCCGCTCATGACGGCCTTCAACGCACTCCCGAAGGCGGCGTTCGTGCCCATCCTCGTGGTGTGGTTCGGCATCGGGGTGGGGCCGGCCATCCTCACGGCCTTCCTCATCAGCTTCTTCCCGATCATGGTCAACATCGCCACCGGCCTGGCGACGCTGGAGCCGGAGCTGGAGGACGTGCTGCGCGTGCTGGGCGCCAAGCGCTGGGACGTTCTGGTGAAGGTCGGCATGCCGCGCTCGCTGCCCTACTTCTACGGTTCGCTCAAGGTCGCCATCACCCTGGCCTTCGTCGGCACCACGGTGAGCGAGATGACCGCCGCCAACGAAGGCATCGGCTACCTGCTGATCTCGGCCGGCTCGTCCATGCAGATGGGCCTGGCCTTCGCCGGCCTGATGGTGGTGGGCGCGATGGCGATGGTGATGTACGAACTCTTCAGCGTGCTGGAAAAGCACACCACGGGCTGGGCCCACCGGGGCTCGCAGGGCGCCTGACCGGCGAGCGGCGTCCGGCGGGCGCCGTCCCCACCTGAGCCCGCCGGCGCCGCGCCGACGGCGGGCCGCGATCCATGACCTGGCGTCACGATCGCCATGAGCGCCAGACCGGCTTGTCGGCCACCGCCGCGTCTTCCCATCAGCCTGCGTGTCAGACAGCGCTGCGGCCCGCCGATGCCGGGTAACCTGAACGTTCACCAGTCCCCACGAGGACGTTCAGGAGAATCACATGCACCATCGCGGCGACGCACCGGAAGCGTCCCATGGCCGATAACCTGCCCACGGAAGGCCACGGCGCGGGCTACGTCCCCGCCGAGCGCGACCCGCCCAGCGCCGGCGGCTGGGGTTCCATCAAGGCCGTGGCGGGCAGCGTGCTGCGCGACCGGCCGGGCATCGCCGTCGTCAAGGCCCTGGCGCTGCAGAACAAGCACGAAGGCTTCACCTGCTCCAGCTGCGCCTGGGCCAAGCCCGCGCATCCGCACGCGGCCGAGTTCTGCGAAGCCGGCGCCAAAGCCACGACCTGGGAGCTGACCGGCCAGCGGGCGGGCGCCGAGTTCTTCGAGCGGCACACGCTGGCCGACCTGGCGGGCTGGTCCGACCATGCGCTGGAGGCCGCTGGCCGGCTGACCGTGCCGCTGCGCTACGACGCCTGCCTGGACCGGTACCGCGAGATATCGTGGGAGGAAGCCTTCGAGGGCATCGGCCGCGAACTGCGCGCGCTGGAGCCGGATTCGGTGGTGTTCTACGCCTCGGGCCGCGCTGCGCTGGAAACCTCCTACCTCTGGCAGCTGTTCGCCCGGCTCTACGGCACCAACAACCTGCCCGACAGCTCCAACATGTGCCACGAGAGCACGTCGGTGGGTCTCAAGAAGTCCATCGGCTCGCCCGTCGGCACGGTGGACCTGGAAGACTTCGAGCACTGCGACGCGATCTTCTTCTTCGGACAGAACGTCGGCGTCTCCAGCCCGCGCATGCTGCACCCGCTGCAGGAGGCACGCCAGCGCGGCGTGCCCATCGTCACCTTCAACCCGCTGCGGGAAAGCGGGCTGGTCGCCTTCAGCAACCCGCAGTCGCCGGTGGAAATGCTCACGCCCGGCAGCACGGGCATCAGCACGCAGTACCTGCAGGTGCGCCCGGGGGGCGACGTGGCGGCGCTGACGGGGCTGTGCAAATGCGTGATCGAGGCCGACGACGCCGCCATCGCAACGGGCGGCGCCCGCGTCATCGACGCGCCCTTCGTGGCCGAGCACACGCAGGGCTACGACGAGCTGGCGCAGGCCATGCGCCGCGCGTCGTGGGACGACATCGAGCGCGAATCCGGCCTCTCCCGCGCCAGCCTGGAGCAGGCCGCCCAAACGTACATGGGCGCCCAGCGCGTGATCGGGGTCTATGGCATGGGCCTCACGCAGCACCGCGAAGGCGTGCTCAACGTACAGATGCTGGCCAACTGGCTGCTGCTGCGCGGCAACGTGGGCAAGCCCGGCGCGGGGCTGTGCCCGGTGCGGGGCCACTCCAACGTGCAGGGCCAGCGCACGGTCGGCATCACCGAGAAGCCTGAACTGGCTCCGCTGGACCGGCTGGCCAGGCAGTTCCAGTTCGAGCCGCCGCGCCACAAGGGGCTGGACACCGTCGGCGCCTGCCAGGGCGTGCTGGACGGGTCGGTGCGCGCCTTCCTGGGCCTGGGCGGCAACTTCGTGCGCGCCGTGCCCGAGACCGCGTTGATCGAAGCGGCTTGGCAGCGCCTGCGCCTCACGGTGCAGATCGCCACCAAGCTCAACCGCAGCCATGTGATGCATGGCGAGGTGGCCTATCTGCTGCCCTGCCTGGGAAGGGTGGAGATCGACCGGCAGGCCAGCGGCGAGCAAACGGTGTCCACCGAGGATTCCACCGGCTTCATGCACCCGTCGCGGGGCGTGGCCGAGCCGGCAGCCGGCACGCTCAGGTCCGAGCTGGCCATCGTCGCAGGCATCGCGCAGGCCACTCTGCCCCCGGACGGCACGGTGCCCTGGCAGGCCTGGACGGATGACTATGCCCGCGTACGCCGCGCCATCGCCGACACCTTTCCGAAGATTTTTCACGACTTCAACGAACGGCTGGTGACGCCCGGCGGATTCGCCCGCCCCATTCCCGCCCGCGACCGCGTGTGGGAGACGGACAGCGGGAAGGCCGTTTTCACCACCCCACCGGGCATGGACGCCGACCCGGACGAGGTGCCCACGCCCGTGCAGGGCGAGGTGCTGCGCCTCTTCACCCTTCGCAGCGACGACCAGTTCAACACCACCATCTACAGCCTGGACGACCGCTTTCGCCGGATCGAGGGCAATCGGCGGGTGCTGCTCATGAACGCCCGGGACATCGACCGGCTGGGCCTGCGCACGGGCCAGGTCGTGACGGCACGGACCGAGTGGCGGCAGGACGACGTGCGCCGCGAGGTGGGCGGGCTCACGGTGGTCGCCTATGACCTGCCGCCCGGCTCGGTGGCGGGCTACTACCCCGAGCTCAACCCGCTGATGCCCCTGAAGCACCATGCCCGCGAAAGCCACGTGCCCGCGGCCAAATCGATCCCGGTCCGGGTGCACGCCGGCTGATTTGTCCCCACCGCTCTGCCGCCGTCCGCTCCTTTTCCTTCAACTCACTCACCTTCCAGCCCGAGATTCGCCATGCGCCCAGACATCGCCAACCCTTCGCCCGTGCCCTTCCACGCCGCCGTCGAACACAGGGAGCCCGACGAGCCGATGGTGATCGAGGAGCTGGATGAGACCCTCGCCAAGATCCGCGAGAAGACCTTCGACAACAGCGGCCACGCCCGGCGCAGCGTGCATGCCAAGGCCCACGGCGTGCTGCACGCCCGGCTGACCGTGCTGCCCGGCCTGCCGGAGCCGTTGGCGCAGGGCCTCTTCGCCCAGCCCGGCACGTACGACGCCATCATGCGGTTCTCGACCAACCCCGGCGACGTGCTGGACGACAACGTGTCGCTGCCGCGCGGCCTGGGCCTCAAGATACTGGGCGTGCCCGGCGCCCGCCTGCCCGGCTCGGAGGGCGACAGCACCCAGAACTTCGTGTTCGCCGATAGTCCGGTCTTCGCCGCGCCCACCGCCAAGAAGTTCCTCGGCAACCTCAGGCCCCTGGCGGCGACCACCGACGTGGCCGAAGGCGCCAAGAAGGCGCTGTCAGCCACCCTGCAGGTGGCGGAGCGTGTGGTCGAGGCCTTCGGCGGGCAGAGCGGCAAGCTGATCTCGCTCGGCGGCCATGCGCCCACGCACGTGCTGGGCGCCACGTTCTTCACCGGCGCCGCGCTGCGGCACGGCGGCTACATCGCCAAGCTGTCGCTCGCGCCGGCATCGGCGGCGCTGCAGGCCCTTGCCGGCCAGAAGGTGGATCTGGACGACCGGCCCAACGGCCTGCGTGAGGAAGTCGTCCGCTTCATGGCAGCGCACGGCGCCGAATGGGACCTGCGCGTGCAGCTGTGCACCGATCTGGAAAAAATGCCCGTGGAAGATGCCTCGGTGGAATGGCCGCAGGACGAGAGTCCCTACGTCACCGTCGCCCGGCTGGTGGCGCCGCCGCAGGCCGCATGGAGCGAAGCCATCGCCGCAGTGTCGGAAGACGGCCTGTTCTTCAGCCCGTGGCGCGGACTGGCGGAGCACCAACCCCTCGGCAACGTGATGCGCGCCCGCAAGCTGGCGTATGAACGCTCGGCACAGTTCCGCGCCGAGCGCAACGGCACGGCAGTGAGGGAGCCCTCGGAGCTGCCTGCAGGACTGAGATGATGGCCCGAAGGCCGAGAGTGGCCGGCGACGCGAGCCACTGTGGATCGCCTGCCGACGCAACCGGAAGACTGCAGCACCCGGCCACTGGCGGCGCCGCATGCGACCCTGGGATGACGAGCCTGGGATGCAGGAGCGGTGACCAGATTCGCTTAAATTGAGCGCTTCATTCACGCTGTCGCACCATGCCCCGCTTCGCCGCCAACCTGTCCATGCTCTACAACGACGTGGACTTCCTCGACCGCTTCGCCGCCGCGGCCCGTGATGGCTTCGAGGCCGTCGAATACCTCTTCCCTTATGCTTGGCCGGCGCAGGTGCTGGCCGAGCGGCTGCGCACCCTGGGCCTGCGGCAGGTGCTGTTCAACGCGCCGCCCGGCGACTGGGATGCGGGCGAGCGCGGCATCGCCTGCCTGCCCGGGCGCGAGGACGAATTCCGCGCCGGCATCGCCCAGGCCATCGAGTACGCACGGGCTCTGCAGTGTCCGCGCATCCATGTGATGGCGGGACTGGTGCCGCAGGCGGCCGACGCCGCCACCGTGCGCGCCACCTATGTCGCCAATGTGCGCCATGCGGCCGAACAGACCGCGCCGCACGGCATCTGCATCCTGCTGGAGCCGATCAACGGGCGCGACATGCCGGGCTTTTACTTGAGCCGTCAGGACGAGGCGCATGCGCTGGTGGCAGACATCGGCGCGGCCAACGTGCAGGTGCAGATGGACCTCTACCACTGCCAGATCGTCGAAGGCGACCTGGCGATGAAAATCCGCCAGTACCTGCCCACCGGCCGCGTCGGCCATCTGCAGATCGCGGGCGTGCCCGAACGGCACGAGCCGGACGTGGGCGAGGTCAACTACCCCTACCTGTTCCGCCTCATCGACAGCCTGGGCTACGACGGCTGGATCGGCTGCGAGTACCGGCCCGCGCGGGGTGCGGCGCCGCACGCCACGCGCGACGGCCTGGGCTGGCTGCGGCCCTGGCTGCCACCGCCGCACTGATTGCTACCAATAACATAGCACCAAGCGCTCATGTATCAAGCGCTGGAGGCCGATCGGACTAGTAGCGGTTGGAAAAATTGGCGCTGATGCGCTGGCGCAGGTACTCCGCCCCGGTGATGGCGGGATGCTTCTTCGCCGGGCCTTCGATCACGGCGTCTTCATTCGCCTGCGCGAAGAAGGCCAGGCTGTAGCGCGCACCCTGGTACTCGTGCGGCAGCGGGTTGCGCACGCGGTGGAAGTTGCTGGGCAGCACGTCGTCGCTCCAGCGGGTGAGCATGTCGCCGATGTTGCAGGTGATGACGCCTTCGATGGGGTCCACCGGCGTCCAGGCGCGGCCTTCCATCTCCTTGCCCGGCAGCACCTGCAGGCCGCCCTGGCCGGCGCGCTGAAAGAGCAGCGTGAGGCAGTCGAAGTCGGTGTGCGCGCCCGCGCGCCACAGGCCCAGCTCGTCCTTGAGCGCCGGATCCACCGCGAAGTAATGCAGCATGCGCAGCGTGCTCTGGTAGCCCGGCACGGCGGGGTCGTGGGCGCGGGTGAAGAAGTCGGGCGCGAAGCCGAGCTTCCAGGCGAAGCACGAGAGCAGCTGCATCGCCACCTGCCAGCACTGCGATTCGAAACGCAGCGTGGCCTCCTTGAAGCCCGGCAGTTCGTCTTCGGTGGGCCACAGGCCCGCCATGCGCGGGCGAGTGACCTGGTAGGACTCCTTCTGGTCCGGCGTGCGGGTGGAGGGGCGGATCTGCGCCTTGTGCTCCCAGCCCGCGTTGCGCGCCAGCGGCCACTGCGCCTTGGTCTCGGCGGGCAGCGCGAAGAAGCGTTCGGCGCGGTCGAAGGCGGCGCGGATGTCGTCCAGCGCAATGCCGTGGCCGGACACTTGGAAGAAGCCGATCTCCACCGACGCGCTCCAGAGCGCCTCGGCGATCTCTTCCTTGCGCGCCTCGAAGTCGGAGATGTCGATGCAGCGCACCTCGCGCGCTCGGGTTTCCTGGCCCAGGCCGCCCATGCGGGCTTCCTTTTCCAGCTCGGCGATCACGCCCTGGGCGTTGGCGGGTTCATAGACGGGGGTGGGGGCAAGCGTTTGGTCGGTCATGGGGTGGTCCTCTGGCGATGATGGAAACCCACAAGAACCCGTGGCGCGTGCGGCACGGCGACGTCACGGTGGGCGGCGCCACGGGCTCTTGAAGGGACATGGCAGCAGCCGTGCGCGGGCCGCATCCCCAAGAGGGAGCAGCGGCCCATGCAGTTGGCTGGCACCGGCTTCAAGAGCAATGACCCGCCGGCTCCCGGGCCGCGGCGGGTGCCGCCATGCCCAGAAGCCGAACTGAACGCTTCTACTCTTGCCACGGACGCATGCAATTCACAGGCCAGGGCTCTTGCACCAAGCCGGCGCAGGCCGGTGGCCATCGGGCCGGCACGCTTCGTGCAAGAGCCCCTGCCGAGTAGAAGCGTTCAGCGCGGCCGGCCATCCCACCACCGGCGGCGCCCGGAAAGTGCTCAGTTCGCACCGACAGCGCAGGTGGCATCGCCGCTGCGTGCCGGTTATTCGACTGACCTTTCTCCCCTTGCGAGGAGCCTCCGCCATGCAACGCCGCCATTTCCTCTCCACCGGCCTCTCCACCACCATCGCCGCCGCTGCCACGGGCCTGGGCCTGGCGCCCGCCGTGCACGCCCAGCGCAGCCTGGTGCCGATCAAGTTCACGCTCGACTTCCGCGTGACCAGCCAGACCTCGCCCTTCTTCCTGGCCCTGGCCAAGGGCTACTACAAGGACGAAGGGCTGGACGTGTCCATCGACGTGGGCTCGGGCTCGGTCGCCTCCATCACCCGCGTGGCCAGCGGCGCCTACGACCTGGGCCTGGGCGACCTCAGCTCGCTGGTCGAATTCCACGCGCAGAACCCCGACACGCCGGTGCAGGCCATCTACCAGTACTACAACCGCGCGCCCTTCGTCATCATCGGGCGGCGCGACCGGGGCATCACCGAAGATTTCCTCTCGCTCAAGGGCAAGCGCGTGGCGGCGGCGGCCGTTGAAGCCACGCGCCGCTGCTGGCCCATGGTGGCGCGGTCGCTCAAGACCGGGCCGGACCTGTTCGAATGGGTGACCACCGACTTCAGCGCGCGCGACAACGTCATGGTGCGCGGCGACGTCGATGCCGCCACCTACTTCCACGACTCCGCCGTGTCGCTCTTCTCGCGCATGCCGCCCAAGGACCTGGCGGTGCTCGAATACGGCCGCGCCGGCCTGCAGCTCTACGGCAACGCGCTGCTGGGCGGCAAACTGCTGCAAGAGAAACCCGACGCCGCCCGCGCCTTCCTGCGCGCCAGCAACCGCGCCCTGCGCGAAACCCTGGCCCAGCCCGACGCGGCGCTGGCCGCCGTCAAGGCGCGCGAGCCCATCCTGAACATGGACGTGGAACGCGAGCGCTGGGGCATCACGCGCCAGTACCTGAACACCGCCGAGACGCAGGCCCTGGGCCTGGGCGCCGTCGCGCCCGCCGTGCTGGCCCGCCAGGTGGATGAGGTCACCACCGTGTTCAACCTGGCGCGCAAGCCCGCGCCCGAGCGCGTCTTCAACCCCGCCTTCCTGCCCGCGGCGGCCGAGCGCAAGGTGGCCGCATGAGCACACCCGCCGCTACCCTGCCGCCGCTCCCGGCTGAAGTGCCGCTGGACGAGCGCGACGGCCGCTACCTGCGCCAGGCCATCGCCATGGCCGACAAGGCGCGTGCGCGCGGCAACCGGCCCTTCGGCGCCGTCATCGTCGCGGCCGACGGCACGCTGCTGGCCGAGGCCTGGAACGCCAACGGCGAGACCGGCGACTGCACCGCGCATGCCGAGACCTCCGCGATCCGCCTCGCCAGCCCCGTGCACGGGCGCGGCACGCTCGCCCAGGCCACGCTGTATTCGTCGGGCGAGCCCTGCGTGATGTGCGCGGGCGCCATCTTCTGGGCCAACATCGGCCGGGTGGTGTACGGCATCGACGCCGAGCGGCTGCGGGCGTTTCGCGGCGAGCGGCAGGACCAGCGCGACGCGGAGCTGTCGTGCCGCGACGTGTTCGATGCCTCGCCCCACCCCATCGATTGCATCGGCCCGGCGCTGATCGACGAGGCCTCGGCCTCGCACGTCGGTGCGTGGAAGGTCTGAGCGGCACCAGCTTTTGCAGCCCGGGCGGGCTGCAGCGCCCGTATATCATGCGCACTCCGCTCCTCATTCGATAGCATTCACCGCATGACCTGGCACGCCCGCCTGCAACTGGACTACCGCCGCGAACACGCCCGCACCGTCGCTCGCTTCGAGCACAGCGGGCCGCTGCGCGTGCTGCAGAGCCTCTACCCGGAGGGCGACGCGGTCTGCCACAACGTGCTGGTGCATCCGCCCGGCGGGCTGGTGGGCGGCGACACGCTGGACATCGCCCTGGCCGTGGGCGAAGGGGCGCATGGCCTGGTCACCACGCCCGGGGCCTCGCGCTTTTACCGCTCGCTGGGGCCGCTGGCGCTGCAGCGCACGCATGCGGTGCTGCAAGCCGGGGCCCGGCTGGAATGGCTGCCGCTGGAGGCGCTGTGCTTCGACGCCTGCCAGGCCGAGAACCGCCTGACCATGGAGCTGGCGCCGGGGGCCGAACTCATCGGCCTGGACGTGGCGGCCTTCGGCCTGCCCCATGCGGGCAAGCCCTTCACGCAAGGGCAGTTCCAGCAGCACATCGAGGTGCCCGGCCAGTGGCTGGAGCGCGGCCGCGTCGATGCGGCCGATGCGCTGCTGATGGACGGCCCGCTGGGCCTGGCCGGCCACCGCTGCATGGCGTCTCTCTTCTTCGTGACCGGTGCCCCGCTCACCCGCGAGCGCCGGGAAGCGGCGCTGGAGAGCGCCCGCGCCGTGCTGGATACCGACCCGCTGGCCGCCAGCGCCGGCGCCACCTGCCCCAACGACCGGGTGGTGGTGGTGCGCGTGCTGGCGCCGGTGGTGGAGCCGGCCATGGCGCTGCTGCAGCGCGTGTGGGCCGCCTGGCGCATCGCGCTGTGGCAGCTGCCGGCGCAGCGGCCCCGCATCTGGGCGATGTGAACGCCGGCTGCGCGGGTCAGGCGGTGGGCGGCCGGCCGCCCGGCGCGCCCGTGGGGCGCGCCACATCGGCCGCCAGCGGCGACGGGCTGGTCAGGTCGTGGCGGCGCACGGGCAGGAATTCGTTCGCCTCGCGCACGTAGTCCCAGCGCGTCAGCCAGCGCTGGTCGCCGGTCCCCGAGGGCGATGGCAGCCGCTCCAGCGTGACGAGGCTGTTGGGCGCGCTGGCCCGCAGCCGCACCGACACCGCCGTGCCGGCCTGCGCCGACCAGAGGCCGGTGATGGGCTCGACCAGCCCGGGCTCGTGGGCGTGGCCCGAGAGCAGCAGTTGCGCGCCGGCGGCGCTCCAGCGCGTCAGAGCGCGCTCCGAGCGGTGCGGACGGTGGCTACGGTCCTGCGGGTGGGCCGCCACCAGCGGATGGTGGCTGACGACGATGCGCCAGGCATCTGGGCGGGCGGCGGACAGCCGCTCGGCCACCGTGTCGATCTGCCGCGCCGACAGGCTGCCGCGCTGGTGCCGCCACCAGCGGGTCGTGTTCACACCCACCACCAGAAAGCCATCGGCGCTGCAGGTGGGCTCCAGCACGTCGCCCCACCACCGGGCGTAACGGTCGTAGGCCCGTCCGCCCAGCCGCTCCCACCAGGCGTAGAGCGGCAGGTCGTGGTTGCCGGGCAGCACCAGGCAGTGCTCGGTGGGCAGCGCGGACAGGAAACGCTGCGACAGCTCGAATTCCTCGGCCGTGGCGCGCTGGGTCAGGTCGCCCGACACCACCAGCACCCGCACGCCGAGCCGCGCAGCCAGGCGGGCCACGGCCTCGCACACGGCGGGGTCGTGCGCGCCGAAGTGCAGGTCGGACAGGTGCAGCAGAACGCTCATGCGGGTTGGTGGCTCCAGAAGTGGGCGGCTCGAGGGGGCATCGAATGCGGCGAGGTCAGGCCGGCGCCAGGCCCACCGCGGGCGCCTCGGGCGCCTCCTCGGCCGCCTGCGCGGCGGGCGCGGGGTCGTCGCTCTTGGCGGTGGCCGTGGGGGCCACCAGCCACAGCGGCCGCTCGCCCACCCGGAAGTTGATCGGCGGCGCCATCCACTCGCGCTCGCCGTCGAAAGCCACCTTCACGCGCTGCGGCTTCCAGCTGGCGGGCTCCACCACCATCTCGGTGCAGGCCACGCTGCTGACGGCTTCGTCCTCGCCGAGCTTGCCGCGCACGGCGTTCCACACGGTGCGCGCCATCGATGCATCGCCCGGCTGGGGCTTGAGCATCACCACGGCCAGGCGTTCGCCATCGGCCACGTCGCGCGCCTCGGGAATGCCCACGCGCTGCAGCTGCAGATGGTTGTTGCCCACGAAGAGCGTGGAGACCAGATGCTCCTGCTGCTGCACGGCCGCGCCCTCGTCGGGCCGCACGGACACGCGCCAGCGGCGCGACGCGGTGCCGCGCAGCACGCTCCAGACCGAAGAAACGATGGCCACCCAGCGAGTGCGGCCGAAGCGCTTGGAAGCACGCTCGCGGTCGTCCAGCAGGCGCGGATACAGGCCCACGCTGGCATTCACCAGGAACATGCGGTCGTTGACGAAGCCCACGCCCACGGGCCGCATGTCGCCGCCCTCCAGGGCTTTCAGCACGTCCTGCACGGCCTCCTGCGGATCGAGCGACAGCGACTGGTCTCGGGCGAAATAATTGAAGGTGCCCATGGGCAGCACGCCCATCGGCACGCCCTCCGCCCACGCGGCCGTGGCCACGGCGTTGATGGTGCCGTCGCCACCGGCGGCCACCACCAGCCCGGCGTCCGCCTTGGCGGCGCGGGCGGCCTCTTGCGACAGCTGCACGATGTCGGCCCTGGCCTTGGGAACGTGCCATTTCACTGCGCGCTCCTGCAGGTGCGGCACGGCCTCCAGCTTGCCGCGCAACTGGTCCAGATCGGCGCCGGGGCGCAGCGGCACGACGATGTGGATCGTGCCGTGGGCATCGGGCCGGGGAGGCAGGTAGGGCTGAGATGGCGTCATGGTGGAACACCCGCGCGGCGGGCTGCCGACAGGGCAGCCTGGACAATCCGGCGTGGAAGCGGTGCGATGGGCCGGATTGTCGGAACCGGCGCGGCCACAGCAGGCCGGAACCCCGCCCCGGGCCATGTCATCCAATGCCGATAAAAACCCCCACGGCCGCTGCGCGCGCCGGTGGCGTCACCACAATGGCGCCCTCGCAACGCTTCCCACCCCCTTCCCCACCGCTTCCGCCGCCATGCCATCGACGCCCCCATCCCTGCCCCGACTTCACGCCCTGCGCAGCCGCTTCGCGGAACCGTCAGGGGGCCGGCCATGAGCGGGCTGCACGGCTGGGTCGGTTGGGCCGGTACGCACCCTCTGGCGGTCTGGCTGTGTGGCCTGGTCCTGGCGACCGGCGCGGCAGGCGTGCTGCATGCGGCCGTGCTGCGCGGCGCCGGGCCGCGCCCTGCCTGGCCCGCCCACCTGCCCCGTCCCTCCGGCCCGGCGGGCCTCGCGGCCGCGATGGTGCTGGCCGCCGCGCTGGTCTGGGCCTGTGCCCACACCCTCGCGCTGATCGCCGACGCCTGGGGCCAGCCCACCACCGCGTGGGCGGTGCTGGACGACGGGCTGGCGGGCACCCTGCGCGCCACGGCCTCCGTCGGCACGCTGACGCTCTTTGCCTGGCTCACGCATTTCGGCGACACCGCCGTGCTGTTCGTGCTGGCCTCCGGCGTGGGCCTGGCCCTGCTGTGGCGCGGCCACCGCATGCTGGCGACGGGCTGGGCCGTGGCGCTGGCCGGCAACGGCCTGCTCACGCGCGCCTTCAAGCACAGCTTCGAGCGGATCCGGCCCGTGCACACACATGAGATCGCCGTGGCGGACGGCTTCAGCTTCCCGAGCGGCCACAGCAGCTCGTCCCTGGTGGCCTACACCATGCTGGCCTACCTGGCCATCCGGTTGCTGCCGCCGCGCTGGCACCTGCCTGCCATGCTGGCGGCGGCGGCCGTCATCGTCACGGTGGGTTGGAGCCGGGTGGTGCTGCAGGTGCACTTCGCCAGCGACGTGCTGGGCGGCTGGATCACCGGCGGCGTTTGGGTCACCTGCTGCCTGCTGCTGCTGCAGGGCGCCACGCGCTGGCACCGGCTCCGGTCGGCGGCCGCCACGCCCACCACCGACGGCGCGCTGCGCTGAAAGGAAGGCGAAGGCGCCTGCCGGTTCAGCGGGCCGGTGCCTGCTGGCCCGGGGCCGCAACGCGGCCGCGCGCCCGGTCGCTGGCGAGCGACCAGGCGTAGATGCCGATGCCGGCCAGGGCGAGCAGCGCGCCCACCCAGCCGGTGGACGTCCAGCCCAGCCCCTGCGCGATCGCCAGGCCGCCCAGCCAGGCGCCGAGCGCGTTGGCCGCGTTGAAGGCCGAGTGGTTGAGGGCCGCGGCCAGCGTCTGCGCGTCGCCCGCCACGTCCATCAGCCGGATCTGCAGCGCCGGGCCGATGGCGACCACGGTGCCCAGCAAGAAGGTGGCGAGCGCCGCCGTCGCCACATGGTGCGCCGCGAACACGAAGAACACCAGCACCGCCACCGACCAGGCCAGCAAGCGGCCGATGGTGCGCATGAGCGCCCGGTCCGCCATGCGCGAGCCCACCAGGTTGCCCGCCACCATGCCCAGCCCGAACAGCGCCAGCACGAAGGGCACGCCCGACAGCGGCAGACCGGCCACCTCGGTCAGCGTGGGCTTGATGTAGCTGAAGACCGCGAACATGCCCCCGAAGCCGATGGCACCGATGCCCAGCGTGAGCCAGACCTGCTTGCGCCGCAGCGCGCCCAGCTCGCGCAGCGGGCTGGCGCCCTGGTCCGGCGCGATGGCGGGCACGCCCAGGCGTACCAGCACCACCGCCGCGAGCGCCACTAGCCCCACGAAGACGAAGGCGGCGCGCCAGCCGAACACCTGGCCCAGCGTGGCGGCAATGGGCACGCCCACCAGCGTGGCGCTGGTCAGGCCCAGCATCACCAGGCCCACGGCCCGCGCCCGCTGCCCGGGCGGCGCGAGCGATGCGGCCACCAGCGCCGCGACGCCGAAGTACGTGCCGTGGGGCAGCCCCGTCAGCAACCGCATGCCGGCGAGCGACAGATAGCCCGGCGCCAGCGCCGAGGCGAAGTTGCCGAGCGCATACACCGCCATGAGCGCCATGAGCAAGGCGCGGCGGCCCCAGCCGGCCGACAGCACGGCCAGCACCGGCGCGCCCACCACCACGCCCAGCGCGTAGGCGCTGATGACGTGCCCGGCCTCGGGAATGGAGACGCCGATGTCGCGTGCCACCTCGGGCAGCAGGCCCATGATGACGAACTCGCCCGTGCCGATGGAAAACCCGCCCACGCCCAGCGCCAGCACGGCGCGCAGCAGGGTGCGGCTGTCCGGCGCGGCGGTGGACGAAGGCGGGGTTTCAACGGGCAGAGACGGCGTGGACATGGCGCAAGGGGCGGAAAAATGAGGCGGGAGGGTGGCTGCACGGCATGTGCGGCACAGGGTAAACCCTGAAAAAGGAAACCATAGCACGGCTCCATCCGGGGCCTGCGCGGGCGCTGCCGTGTCCTTGCCGGCAGGAAGGGCGTGGCGGTGCGATCATGGCAACCCATTCCACCGCACTCCATCGAGGATCGAGCAGCATGAGCGCACCTAACTGGCACGGCGTGAAGGTCCTGGCCTTCGACATCTTCGGCACCGTGGTGGACTGGCACGGCAGCATCGTGCGCGAGATGCGGTCGCTGCACCCCGGCGTGGACGCCGATGCCTTCGCGCTCGCCTGGCGCGCGGGCTACCAGCCGGCCATGCAGCGCGTGCGCAGCGGCGAGCTGGGCTGGACGCGCATCGACGAGCTGCACCGCCTCATCCTGGACGAACTGCTGCCCCGCTTCGGCCTGCAGCACCTGAGCGATGCCGAGCGGCAGCACCTGAACCGGGTGTGGCACCGCCTCGCGCCCTGGCCCGACAGCGTGGAGGGCCTGCGACGGCTCAAGGCCCGCTACACCATCACCACGCTCTCCAACGGCAACATCGGCCTGCTCACCGACATGGCCAAGCGCGCCGGCCTGCCCTGGGACTGCATCCTCAGCGCCGAGGTGTTCCGGGCCTACAAGCCCGACCCGGCCACCTACATGGGCGTGGCGCGCACGTTCGACCTGTCGCCTGGCGAGGTGATGCTGGTGGCCGCGCACCACGACGACCTGGAGGCCGCCCGTGCCTGCGGGCTGCGGACGGCCTATGTGGAACGGCCGCTGGAGTTCGGCGCGGCCCACCCCAAGGACGTGTCGCCGCGCCCGGGCAACGACCTGCACGTGGACAGCCTGCTCGCGTTGGCGCGGCAGCTGGGTGCCCCGGATGGGGAACCGGACGACGACCCCGACCTGACTCCCCGCTCCCGATCCTGACCGCGCGCCCGCGGACCGCGCACCCAGGCGGCCCACCGGGCCGGCCACGGCACGCAACGCAGGGCATGCCGCGAGGGCCGGGCAAAACCGCAGCTTGGCGCGGCCTGGGGCCGTTTTTCACCATCGGCTGCATGGGGGCCCATGGTGCAATGTCCGTTCCTGGAAGCCGCCTTGCACGACGCGGCGCCTGCCCATCCGCCGGACTCCTCTCCATGACCCTCTCCCTCATCGACCGCCTGGCCCGCGACGGCCGCCTGGACCGCATTTTCTTGAACGGCGAATGGCTGCCGCCCCAGGGGCGCTCCCGCGCCACCGTCACCGACCCTTCCACCGAGGAGGCCGTAGCGGACATCGCCCTGGGCAACGCGCAGGACGTGGCGGCCGCCGTCGCGGCGGCGCGGCGCGTATTCGCCGACTGGTCCGCTACCGCCCCCGGCACGCGCGCCGCGCTGCTGGGCACGCTGCACCGCCTGCTGCTGGAGCGGGCGGAAGACTTCGCCCAGGCCATCTCGCTGGAGATGGGCTCGGCCATCACCGTCGCCCGCAAGGCGCAGGTGCCGATCGCGGCCGAGCACATTCGCGTCGCCTGCGAGCTGGCCGGCAGCTATCCCTTCGTCAGCCAGCGGGAGGGCATGGCCATCGTGCGCGAGCCCATCGGCGTGTGCGGGCTGATCACGCCCTGGAACTGGCCGCTCTACCAGATCACCGCCAAGGTCGGCCCGGCGCTGGCGGCGGGTTGCACGGTGGTTCTCAAACCCAGCGAGCTGTCCCCCTTCAGCGCCCTGCTCTTCGCCGAGGCGATGCACGACGCGGGCTTTCCGCCGGGCGTCTTCAACCTGGTGAACGGCGAAGGCCCCGAGGTGGGCGCGGCGCTCGCCTCGCACCCGGACGTGGACATGGTGTCCATCACCGGCTCCACCCGCGCAGGCGTGCTGGTGGCGCAGGCGGCCGCCCCCACCGTCAAGCGGGTGGCGCAGGAGCTGGGCGGCAAGTCGCCCAACGTGATCCTGCCGGACGCCGACCTGACGGTGGCCGTACCGGCGGCGGTGGCGGCGGGCATGCGCAACGTGGGCCAGTCGTGCAGCGCGCCGACGCGCATGGTGGTGCCGCGTGCGCGGCTGGCCGAGGTGGAGCGCCTGGCCGCCCAGGCCGTGGCCACCATGGTGGTGGGCGATCCGCGCTCGGAGGCCACCACGCACGGCCCGGTGGCCAACCGGGCGCAGTTCCGCCGCGTGCAGGAGATGATCGGCATCGGCATTGCGGAAGGAGCGCGCCTGGTGTGCGGCGGCCCCGGCCGGCCCGAGGGGCTCCAGCGGGGCTTCTACGCCCGGCCCACCGTGTTTTCCGACGTGCGCTCGTCGATGCAGATCGCGCAGGAAGAGATCTTCGGCCCGGTGATCGCCATCATCCCCTACGACACGGTGGCCGAGGCGGTGGAGATCGCCAACGACACGATCTACGGCCTGGGCGCCCACGTGCAGGGCAGCGACCTCGCCCAGGCACGCGCGGTGGCCCTGCGCATCCGTTCCGGCCAGGTGCACATCAACAACCCCGCCTGGAGCCCGCACGCCCCGTTCGGCGGCTACAAGCGCTCGGGCAACGGGCGCGAATACGGCGTCGAGGGGCTGCAGGAATACCTCGAGACCAAGGCCGTGCTGGGGTATTGAGCACCCCGGCGGCGCAGGGGCGGCGCCCCTGTGGCAACGCCCTCAGGACCGGGCCCTGCGCCGCCACGGCGTGGGCGAAAGCGACTGGCGCAGCAGCGCGACGAACGCGGTGGTGCGGGCGCTGCGCGCCGCCCGGGTGCCCAGCAGCGCGATCACGTCCGCGCCCGGCGGCTCCCACGGAGCCAGCAGCCGCTTGAGCCGCCGCTGCGCCAGGTCGTCCGCCACGTCCCATTCCGACCGGATGGTCACGCCCTGCCCCGCGACCGCCCAATCGCGCACCACGGCGCCATCGTTGCTGCACAGAGTGGGATGGATGCGCACCGTGCTGGGCGGGCTGGACGGGTGCGTGAAGCGCCAGAGCGTGACGTCTTCATCGTTCTCCCGCACCACCAGGCAGCGGTGCCGCGCCAGATCGGCGGGCGAACGCAGGGGCGGGCCCTCAGCCAGGTAGGCCGGGCTGGCGCAGAGGATGCGCCGGTTGGGCGCCAGCGTGGTCACCACTTCGTCGAGATGCGGGGGCGGCCCGATGTGCACGACCACGTCGCTGCTCTCCAGCAGGCGGGCGCCGGGGTGGTCAGACAGGTCCAGCGTGACGGTGACGCCGGGGTGGGCACGGGCGAAGGCATCCACAACCGGCGCGACGTGCAGGCGCCCGAAGCCATGGGGCGCGGCGACCCGCAGGTGCCCGGTGACCGATTTCTTGCGGTCCGATAGCGCTTCCGACAACGCCTCCAGCGCATCGCTCACCACCGTGCCGTGCGCCAGCACCAGCGCGCCTTCGTCGGTCAGGCTCATGCCGCGCCCGGACCTGTCCACCAGCCGGATGCCAATGCGCTCCTCCAGCGCCCGCAGCCGCTGCGTCACCGCCGGGGGCGTCACGTCGAGCCTGCGGGCGCATTCGGCGAGCGACGCCGACTGCGCCAGCACGCCGAAGAACGCCAGGTCGTCCGAACCGATCATTAATTTGGTCATTAACAGGTCATGCAGTTTGCATTAATTCTAATCTGCATCGTTCCGGCGCATCATCGGTCATCGCGGAGGCCGCCATCCCCAGCCCGACAGGGCCGGCAGGCGCTTCGCCCCCCTTGACGGAGAGATACCTTGAATACCCCCATCGCCCTCGAGCACCCCACCGCCGCCGCGTCCGCGACCACGCTCGCCGACCTGGAAACCCCCTGCCTCGTGCTGGACGCCGACCGCATGGAGCGCAACATCGCCCGCCTGCGCGGCCGCCTGCAGGGCCTGGGCGTGTCGTTCCGGCCGCACTTGAAGACGGCCAAGTCCGTGGAGGTCGCCCGGCGCGCCATGACGTCTCCCGAAGGCCCCGCCACCGTCTCCACGCTCAAGGAGGCCGAGCAGTTCATCGCCGCCGGCGTGCGCGACTTGATCTACGCGGTGGGCATCGCGCCCTCCAAGCTCGGCCAGGTGATTGCGCTGCGCGCCTCGGGCGCCGACCTCGCGGTGGTGCTGGACACGGTGGAGCAGGCGCAGGCCGTGGCCGCCGCCTCGCGCGCGGCCGGCATGCGCATTCCGGCGCTGATCGAGATCGACTGCGATGGCCACCGCTCGGGCGTGCTGCCCACCGACCGCGAGCGCCTCGTCGCCATCGGCCAGGCCCTGCAGGAGGACGCCGAGCTGCGCGGCGTGCTCACGCATGCGGGCGGCAGCTACGCTGCGCGGGGTGCCCAGGCGCTGCAGCAATGCGCCGAGACCGAGCGGCGCAGCGTGGTGGATGCCGCCACCATCCTGCAGGACGCGGGCCTCGCCTGCCGGGTGCGCAGCGTCGGCTCCACGCCCACGGCCCACCATGCCGCCGACCTCGCGGGCGTCACGGAAGTGCGGGCAGGCGTCTTCATGTTCTTCGACCTGGTGATGGCCGGCATCGGCGTTTGCCAGGTCGATGACATCGCCCTGTCGGTGCTGGCCACCGTGATCGGCCACCAGCACGACAAGGGCTGGATCCTGATCGACGCGGGCTGGATGGCCATGTCGCAGGACAAGGGCACCTCCCGACAGGCCGTGAACCAGGGGTACGGCCTGGTCTGCGACAGCGCGGGTCGCCCGTATGGCGACGTGATCGTCGCCGATGCCAACCAGGAGCACGGCATCATCACCGTGCGCCCCGGCTCCGGACGCGCGCTGCCCCGCCTCGCCATCGGCGACCAGGTCCGCATCCTGCCGAACCACGCCTGCGCCACCGGCGCCCAGCACCGCAGCTACCACGTGGTGCGGGGCACTTCGAACCGGGTGGAGGCCGAATGGCCGCGCTTCGGAGGCTGGCAATGAACGGCGCCCGCACCGTGACCCACGTGCTGACGGACGAGGCCCCCGCGCCCGCCGGGCACTACACCCAGGCCATCGTCTCGCGGGGCCAGGTGTACGTCTCGGGCCAGTTGCCCATCCGCCCGGACGGCCTTCCGCTCGAAGACAGCGGTTTCGACGCGCAGGCGGAGCAGGCGGTGCGCAACCTGCTCGCGGTGCTGAAGGCGGCAGGCTGCGGCCCCGAGGACCTGGTCAAGGTCACGGCCTACATCGTCGGCGTGGGCCACTGGCCGCGCTTCAACGCCGTGTACGGCGCGCTGTTGGGCGACGCCCGCCCGGCCCGCAGCGTGGTGCCGGTGCCCGAGCTGCACCATGGTTACCTGGTGGAGATCGATGCCGTCGCGGTGCAGCCGCACGCAGCGGCCTGAACCCGCACTGGCGAAGGCGACGGACGGGTACGCCGAGCCGGATTGCTGAAAGCCGTCCGCGGGCGCGCCGTGTACGGCCACTCCAGCCGGCCATGCAAAAAGCCCCCGCAGCGGCGCTGCGGGGGCTCCTGTGGCTGGCTGCGATCAGACGGCGGGCCGGCCGGCCACCACCACGGGCACATCGGCGACCACCGCCGGCGCGGGCAGCGGGTTGCCGTCCAGGGCCGCGTCCAGACGGTCGTGGTCCAGGGCGTTTTCCCAGCGCGACACGACCACCGTGGCCACGGCGTTGCCGATGAAATTGGTGAGCGAGCGGCATTCGCTCATGAAGCGGTCCACGCCCAGGATCAGCGCCATGCCGGCCACTGGCACCTCGGGCACCACGGCCAGGGTGGCGGCCAGGGTGATGAAGCCCGCGCCGGTCACGCCGGCCGCGCCCTTGGACGAGAGCATCGCGACCAGCAGCAGGGCGACCTGGTGGCCCAGGGTCAGGTGCGTGTCGGTGGCCTGGGCGATGAAGAGCGCCGCCAGCGTCATGTAGATGTTGGTGCCGTCCAGGTTGAACGAATAGCCGGTAGGCACGACCAGGCCGACCACGGACTTCTTGCAGCCGGCGCGCTCCATCTTCTCCATCAGCGACGGCAGGGCCGATTCGGACGACGAGGTGCCCAGCACCAGCAGCAGTTCGGCCTTCAGGTACTTGATGAGCTTGAACACCGAGAAGCCGCAGGCGCGCGCCACGGCGCCCAGGATGACGACGACGAACAGCAGCGAGGTGATGTAGAACGTGGCCACCAGCCCGGCCAGGTTCAGCAGCGAGCCCACGCCGAACTTGCCGATGGTGAAGGCCATGGCGCCGAACGCGCCGATGGGCGCGGCCTTCATCACGATGTGCACGACCTTGAACACGGGCACGGTGAGCGCTTCCAGGAAGTTCTGCACCGGCCGGCCGGTCTCACCCGACAGCGCCAGCGCCACGCCGAACAGCACGGCCACCAGCAGCACCTGCAGGATGTTGTCGCCCACGAACGGGCTGACCAGCGTCTTGGGGATGATGTCCATCACGAAGCCGGTCAGGGTCATCTCGTGCGACTTGGCCACATAGGAGGTGACCTCCTTCTGGTCCAGGTCGGCCGGGTTGATGTGCATGCCTGCGCCCGGCTGCATCACGTTGGCGACGACCAGGCCGACCACCAGGGCCAGCGTGGAGAAGGTCAGGAAGTACGCCATGGCCTTGCCGAACACGCGGCCGACGCTGCTGAGCTGGGTCATGCCGGCGATGCCGGTGACGATGGTCAGGAAGATGACCGGCGCGATGATCATCTTGATGAGCTTGATGAAGGCGTCGCCCAGCGGCTTGAGCGCCGCGCCCCAGGCGGGCTCGAAGTGGCCCAGCAGCACGCCCAGGATGATGGCGACCACCACCTGGAAGTACAGCTGGCGGTAGAACGGCAGGGGCAGCCGCGGATGGCGGATGTCGGCGGTGGGGATGGGTTGCATGGTGGAGTCTCCGGACACTGGGGCGGTGCACCGCGTGGGTGCAGTCAAGGGTGCCGGTTGTACCGCCGCCCCCCGTGGAGGCCGATAACCTATTGGTATTACGGGCCAGCGCTCTCCTATGGACAGACGCACCAACATAGGGAAATCCCTAGGGAAGCTCCGCAACGGTCGCCCATGATCCGGCGGGGGACAATCGCCGCGTGCGCTTCGTCTCCCCCTCCCGATCCGTCCTCTGGACGCTGCTGGTCCTCTTCGGCGGCATGGCCGCCAGCATGTTCCTGGCCGGCCATCTGGCCTGGCGGCATTCGCTGCGGGAAGAGAGCGACACGGTGGAGCGGCAGCTGGCGCTCTATGGACAGACACTGGAGCAGCGCATCGACCGCTACCGCACGCTGCCCGAGGTGTTGTCGCTCGACGACCAGTTGCGTTCCGCGCTCACCCGGAGGCTGACACCGCAGGAGGTAGAGCGGCTCAACCACAAGCTGGAGCGGGCCAACGGCGCGAGCCAGTCGTCCACGCTGACGCTGCTGAACGCCCAGGGCCGGGCCATCGCCGCCAGCAACTGGCGCAGCGCCACCAGCAACGTGGGCGTGGACTACAGCTTCCGGCCCTACGTGCAGCAGGCGCTGGCGCAGGGCAGCGGCAGCTTCTACGGTATCGGGGTGACGACCGGCGAGCCGGGCTATTTCCTGTCGCAGTCCATCCGCGACGAGCAGGGCCGCACCATCGGCCTGGTGGCGATCAAGATCGCCCTGCAGGAGCTGGAGCGGGAATGGCTGCAGACGCCGGACATCGTGCTCGCCTCCGACGCGCATGGCGTGCTGTTCCTGGCCAGCCAGGACGCCTGGCGCTACCGCCTGCTGCACCCGCTGGACGACGAGGCGCGCGCCGAGTTGAACGCCACGCGCCAATACGCCGACCAGCCGCTGCGCCCGCTGGACTATCGCGTCACCGAACAGCTGGAAGGCGGCGGCCAGGTGGTCAGCATGCAGGCGCCGGCCCTGGCGGGGCGCCGGTTGTGGCACAGCCGGCCGGTGCCGGGCACGCCGTGGCAGCTGCACCTGCTGCACGAAACGCACAGCAGCGTGGCCGACAGCCGCTGGGCCGCCGCGGCCGGCGCCGGCGGCTGGCTGGCGCTGGGCCTGCTGGTGCTGTTCGTGCGCCAACGCCAGCGCCTGGCCCGCCTGCGGCTGCGCAGCCGACAGGAGCTGGAAACCGTGCTGCAGCAGCACGCGCAGGAGCTGCGCACCGCCCAGGACGGCATCGTGCAGGCGGCGCAGCAGGCGGCGCAGCAGACCGACATGGGCCTGTCGCGCAGCCTGGAGCACCTGCCGCAGGGCGTGGTCATCATCGACGCCGACCTGAAGCTGGTGGCCTGGAATTCGCGCTACGTGCAGCTGTTCCGCTACCCCGCCTATCTGATGCGCGTGGGCCAGCCCATCGAGGCGCTGCTGCGCCACAACGCACGGCGCGGGCTGCTGGGCCCGGGGCCGATGCAGGAGGCCATCGAGCGCCGGCTGGCGCACCTGCGCAGCGGCACGCAGCACCTGCATGAGAGCGCCAAGGACGACGGCACGGTGCTGGAGATCCGCGGCAACCCGCTGCCCGAGGGCGGCTTCGTCACCAGCTATGCGGACATCACCAGCTACAAGAACGCCGCCCGCGAACTGCGCTCGCTGGCCGACGCCCTGGAGCAGCGCGTGGCCGACCGCACCCGCGACCTGGAGGCCGCCCGGCAGGAGGCCGTGCGCGCCAACCGGTCCAAGAGCCGCTTCGTCGCCGCCGCCGTGCACGACCTGCTGCAGCCGCTGAACGCGGCGCGCATGTTCACGTCGCTGCTGCGCGGCCACACGCTGGGCGAGGCGGAGCGGCACGCGGTGGACCGCATCGAGGGCGCGCTGGCCTCGCAAGACGCCATCCTCAGCAGCCTGCTGGACATCGCCCGCATGGAATCAGGCCAGCTCGAAGTGCACGTGCGCGACGTGGCGCTGGGGCCGCTCTTGCAGGTGCTGGGCCACAACTTCGGCGTGCTGGCCGAGCAGCGCGGCCTGCGGCTGGACTGTGTGCCCACCCGGGCGGTGGTGCGCACGGATGAACACCTGCTGCGCCGCATCGTGCAGAACTTCGTCTCCAACGCCATCCGCTACAGCCGCCGCGGGCGCATCGTGGTGGGCTGCCGCCGCGAGGGCGACGGGCATGTGCGCATCGAGGTGCACGACCAGGGCCCGGGCATCGCCGAGTCGCTGCAGCGCGAGATCTTCGAGGAGTTCCGACGCCTCGACGAAGGCCACGCCGACGACCGCGGCGCCGGCCTGGGACTGGCCATCGTCGAGCGTCTGGGCCGGCTGCTGGGCCACGAGATCGGCCTGCGCTCGCAACTGGGGCGCGGCAGCGTGTTCTGGGTGCGCGTGCCGCTCGGCGACCCTGCCGCCCTGCTGCGCATCGCCCCGCCACCCGCCGCCACCGGCCAGTCCACCGACGCGCCACTGCGCGGCAGCAGCGCCTGGGTGATCGAAGACGATGGCCCGGCCCGCGCCGCCACCCAGGCGCTGCTGCAGCGCTGGGGTTGCGAGGTGCCGTTGGCCGCGGGCGCCCCGCAGGCACTGGCCCAGGCCCGGCCCGGCCAGGCGCCGCAGCTGGTGCTGCTGGAGGTGCACCTGGCGGGAGGCCACCACGGCCCGCATGTCTACGCCGAGCTGTGCGAGCGCTGGGGCCAGGCACCGGCGGTCATCCTGGTGACGGCGGAGGGCGACGCCACGCTGCGCCGCCAGGCCGCCGAACGCGGCTGGGGCTTTCTCGCCAAGCCGGTGCGGGCCCCGGCGCTGCGCGCGCTCATCAGCCAGACGCTGCTGCGGCTGCAGGAGAGCCAGCGGACGTGAGCCGGGGTGTGGCGAGGCTCCGATTCATCAAAAATGATAGCTGCCGGCGCTTATTTAACAAGCGCTAGGGAAGCTCTGCACGAATCGAGCGGAAAGTGAGCGCTGCGGATCGGGAGGGGCTGCAAGGCGCAAACCGCAGCCATAGCAGGGCTATGGCGAGGATTTGCAACGCCGCAGACTGCCCGAGTCCGCAGATGCACACGGCGCGGTGAGTCGTGCAGAGGTTCCCTAGGGGCCTCTTTGACTCAGAAGTCCACACAGCGACCTGCGGGATGTCGCCAGAAGGGCTCGTCAGCGTCAGCGCCAGCGTCAGGGCTCGGGACTGGTTTCCGCATCCAGGCTTTTCACCAGCACCGCCGCCTGGGTGCGGCTGTAGCACTCCAGCTTCTTGAGAATGGCGGTGACGTGCACCTTGACGGTGTTTTCGGCCAGGCCCAGTTCGTGGGCGATTTGCTTGTTCAGCAGGCCATCGGCCAGGCACAGCAGCACGCGGAACTGCTGCGGCGTGAGCTGCGCCAGCCGGGCGGCCAGCTGCGCGTCGGCCTCGGACCGCTCTTCGGCCATGGGCGGGAACCAGCTTCCGCCGTCGAGCACCGCCACGATCGCATCGCCCATCGCCTCGGCCGGCGCCGATTTGGGAATGAAACCCGCCGCGCCAAACTGCTGCGCGCGGCGGATCACCTTGGGGTGGTCGTTGGACGAGATCACCACCACCGGCAGCTGCGGATATTCGCCGCGCACGTGCAGCAGCGCCGAAAAGCCCCGCGTGCCCGGCATGCTCAGGTCCAGCAGGACCAGCTCGACCTCGGGATGCTCCTGCAGCGCCGTGCCCAACGTAGCGGCGCTGGCGGCCTCCAGCGTGCGCATCTGCGGCAGCCGCTGGCGCAGCACGTGCAGCACGGCGGCACGGAACAGGGGGTGGTCATCTGCGACCAGCAGCGTGGGCTCGGACATGGGGCGCAGTCTGCCACGGACGCCGCCATCCGTGCACCGGGCCCGCGACCGCAGCCTCTTGGCGGTGAAAGGCTGCCGCCCTCCTCAGATCGCGACGAGCCGCTGGATGCCCTTTTCCTGCATCTCGCTGCCCGGCCCGCGCGCGATCACTTCGCCCCGCTCCATCACCAGGTACTCGTCGGCCAGCTCTTCGGCGAAGTCGTAGTACTGCTCGCACAGCAGCACGGCGACCGGATGGCCGTCGAGGCCTTCGTCGGCGAGCTTGCGGATGACGCGGCCGATGTCCTTGATGATGCTCGGCTGGATGCCCTCGGTGGGCTCGTCCAGGATCAAGAGGCGCGGGCTGGGCGCCAGCGCCCGGGCAATGGCCAGCTGCTGCTGCTGCCCGCCGGACAGGTCGCCGCCCCGGCGGCCGAGCATCTGCTTGAGCACGGGGAACAGGGTGTAGAGGTGCTCGGGCACCGGCGTGGACGCGCTCTTGTAGGCCAGGCCCATGCGCAGGTTTTCCTCCACCGTGAGCCGGCCGAAGATCTCGCGGCCCTGCGGCACGAAGCCGATGCCGGCACGGGCCCGTTCGTAGGGCGTCTTGCCCTGGATGGGCTGGCCGTCGAAGGTGATGGTGCCGCTCTTGATGGACACGAGGCCCATCAGGCTTTTCAGCAGCGTGGTCTTGCCGACGCCGTTGCGGCCGAGCAGGACGGTGACCTTGCCGGGGGCGGCGGTGAGGCTCACGTCGCGGAGGATGTGGGAGCCGCCGTAGTATTGGTGGAGGTTGTGGACGGTGAGCATGTTTGGGGTGTTTTTGGCTGCTGGCGCTTGGTTATTGGGCGGTGGCAGCTATTCTTTTGATAGCTAATTGTTTGAGCGGGAGTGGTGGGGTTGTTTCCCGGAGCCGGGTGATGCGCCCGGCGGCGCACTCACTTTCTTTCGTCTCGCCGAAAGAAAGTAAGCAAAGAAAGGGCGACCCTGCTGTCTGCGACCCCTTCGCTGCGCTACGGGGCAACCTGCGGTGCTCGCGGGCGGGGTGTGCCGCAGAACTCACTGCGCGCTGGCGCGCTCCGTTCAGACAACTGCGGCAAGTCAG
>Ga0308171_1000637_pt1 | contig 66566 bp, 56 predicted proteins | sample PhyGR1_FD_202135 | JGI IMG/M metagenome (GOLD analysis project Ga0308171, IMG submission 202135) | Phyllosphere microbial communities from UC Gill Tract Community Farm, Albany, California, United States - DLSLSG.R1 | ecosystem: Host-associated > Plants > Phyllosphere > Unclassified | place: USA...
TCAGCAATAGAAGAGGCAATCTTCTTTGTTTGTCCGTCGCGAGTGGAATAGAGAATCAGCGCTTTCATGTCAGCATCCTTATTAATTATTCACGCCAGAAAGTAGGCGTGAACAGCACCAGCAAGGTAAATACCTCGAGACGCCCGAATAACATGGTGGAGATAAGAATCCATTTCGCCACGTCATTCATTGAAGTGAAGTTATCGGCCACAACCCCTAACCCCGGCCCGAGGTTGTTCAGCGTCGCGGCAACAGCAGCAAAAGCCGAGAAGTCATCAACGCCGGTGGCGATGATCGCCAGCATGCTGACCAGGAACACCAGCGCATAAGCGGAGAAGAATCCCCAGACGGCCTCAAGGATACGTTCCGGCAACGCCCGATTGCCCAGCTTAATGGTGTAGACCGCATTCGGGTGAACCAGACGCTTCAGCTCACGGTTACCCTGCTTGCATAACAGCAGGATGCGGATCACCTTCAGGCCACCGCCGGTGGAACCGGCACAGCCGCCGATAAAGGCGGAGCACAACAGCAGCACCGGCAGGAACAATGGCCAGCGTGCGATGCTGTCGGTCGTGAATCCCGCCGTGGTCGCCATGGAAACGACCTGGAAGAAGGCCTGGTTCAGCGTTTGCCAGCCGCTGTCGTAAACATTGTGGAACCAGAGCACCAGCGTACAGATCAACACCAGCGTCAGCTGAACACCAATAAACATGCGGAATTCCGGGTCGCGCCAGTACACGCGCAGATTACGTCCGCTTAACATGGCAAAGTGCAAGCCGTAGTTACAGCCTGAGATCAGCAGAAACACCGCCACGATGGTATTAATGGTGCCACTATGAAAATAGCCGATGCTGGCATCATGGGTTGAGAAGCCGCCAATGGCGATGGTCGAGAAGCTGTGGCCGATCGCATCAAACGCCGGCATTCCCGCTAGCCAGAGTGCCAGCGCACAGGCCACCGTCAGCAGAACATAGATCAGCCAGAGGGTTTTAGCCGTTTCGGCAATGCGCGGCCGCATTTTGTTATCTTTCAGCGGCCCAGGCATTTCAGCGCGATAGAGCTGCATACCCCCGACACCCAGAATCGGCAGTATCGCTACCGCTAACACGATGATCCCCATACCACCCAGCCACTGCAGCATCTGCCGATAGAAGAGGATCGCCTTAGGCAGCGAGTCCAGCCCCACCAGCGTGGTGGCACCGGTCGTTGTCAGGCCAGAGAAAGATTCAAAGAACGCATCCGTCACGGAAAGATGCGGCTGCTCGGCAAAGATAAAGGGCATGGCCCCTACGCTGCCCAGCACCGTCCAGAACAGCACGACAATCAGAAACCCTTCCCGCGGTTTGAGTTCGGTTTTCTTTTTGCGATTCGGCCACCACAGCAGCGAGCCGATCACCAGCGCCATCATAAAGGTCTGGCTAAACGCCCGCCCCGCGCCATCGCGATAAATTAATGCGACCAGGCCGGGCAAAATCATCGTCACTGAAAAGAGGATCACCAGCAGACCGACTATGCGGGTAATGGCGCGAAAGTGCATTCAGCCGTTCCTTTAAATAATAGAGATGAACATCAGGGTGTGAGCGGGATCAGCGATAATGCGCCCCGACTAAAGTCTGACAGATTTTTTTTGAATCCATCGATTTGTCCGTAAGGTACAGCCAGCGTCAGCGCAATGCGATCCTGAAACTGGCTGTCGGTCACCTTACCGTCAAAACGCTGTACCAGCCGTTCAACATCACTGAGCTGTGGATAGTCGCATTGCAACGTGAACAGCTTCATCGGCACTTTACGCTGCCGTGGCAGCAGCTTAAGCCCCTGCTGAACGCCACCGCCATAGGCTTTCACTAAGCCCCCGGTCCCCAGCATAATGCCGCCGTAATAACGCACCACCACGGCGGTAATCTCGCCAATATCCGCGCCCATCAGCTGGGCCAGCATCGGTTTCCCTGCCGTACCCGAAGGTTCACCATCATCAGAGAAGCCGAGCTGTTGAGAATCATTCGGCGCGCCCGCGACCCATGCCCAGCAGTGATGCCGGGCCGCGGGATGCTCGCTTTTAACCTGCTGAACAAAGGCGCGCGCCGCCTCTGCACCCTCGGTGTGCGCCAGCAGCGTAATGAAGCGACTCTTTTTGATCGTCTCCTCACTGCTGCTCACGGGCACAGCGGGAATATCAAAGGCTTCCATCAGGCCAGATGCAGATCGCGGGTCATGTTCTCAACGCGATGCGCATGGATCACCACGTTATCCTCGATACGAATTCCGCCATAAGGCCGAAGCGCATCGATGGCCTGCCAGTTAAAGTGCTGACTGAAACGGCCAGCACGCAGCGGTGCCAGTAAAGAGTCAATAATATAGAAGCCCGGCTCGATGGTTAATACCATGCCCGGTTGCAGTACGCGGGTGCAGCGAAGATAAGGATATTGCGCGGGCGCGGCGAGATGCGTGCCCTGATCATCCTGCATAAAACCGGCCACGTCATGCACCTGCAGACCCAGCGGATGCCCCAGGCCATGCGGCATAAACGGACCGGTCAGATCTTCAGCCACCAGCGCTTCTTCGCTGATTCCCTGCACCAGCTCAAACTTCAGCAGCATCTTCGCAATGCGCTGGTGCATCTGAAGATGATAATCGGTGTAGCGCACACCCGCTTTCAGTGTCGCGATCAGCGCCAGCTCTTCCGCGTTCATCGCCTCAACCATTCTGGCATAGAGCGAACTGCTCTGCGCTGCATAGCTGCGGGTCAGATCGGCGGCATAGCCAAGATATTCAGCGCCCGCATCAATCAAAAAGCTGTGGCGCTTCGCCGGTGGCTGATGATCCAGTCGGGTGTAGTGCAGCACCGCAGCGTGTTCATTCAGCGCAATGATATTGCCGTAAGGCACATCGGTGTCGCGATGACCGGTCGCAGTCAGATAGGCCTGATTGATATCGAACTCACTTAAGCCCGCTGAGAATGCCTCTTTCGCTGCGCGATGACCGGCAACCGCCAGCTTCTGCGCCTGCCGCATACAGGCAAGTTCATAATCTGTTTTGATGCTGCGATGGAAATGCAGGAAGTCGATTACCGCTTTGGGATTGATATTGCCGGAGGCGATACCGAGCTGAGCCGCACGCGCGTTGACCGGGCCAATATAGGCGACGTTATCACGCTGTGCAGGCAGCAGTTGCGCAATCTCATCCGCGTTTTTCAGGCCGATAACCTCGACATCCCCGGTCCAGAAGCTATCCGGCAGCGGTTCAACGTTATGCCAGTAATCCACCGGAGAGTAGAACCACAGTTTCGGTTTGTTCACCCCATCAATCCACAGCCAGCAGTTAGGCACCTGCGTTACCGGCACCCAGGCTTTGAACTGCGGATTCACCTTAAATGGATAGGTGTGGTCATCCAGAAACACCGTCAACAACTCACCGGAATGAATCAACATCGCATCCAGTTTGTTGCGTGCCAGCACCTGCTGCGCCCGTTGCTGCAACGTGGCGATGTGCGCGTGATACAAGGTCTTCAGTGAATCCATTGACGTCTCTCCAGTGTCGCGAAATGGCCGCAAGTTTAGCATACCCCTTGCGCAGATGCCGAAGTCGGCGGAGCTGTGATCTTGTTAGCAAATAAGCAAAGAGCAGTTTGCAAATAATTAACATCGCTCCCACACTCACGATCATCTGGTATGACCAGATCACCTTTCGCGGTTTCAGGAGACGCACATGCTCTACCAAGGCGCTAACCTTACTCTTCACTGGCTGGACGATGGCATCGCCGAGCTGGTTTTTGACGCTACCGGCTCGGTCAACAAGCTCGATACGCAAACTGTCGCCAGTCTGGGCGAGGCAATGGCGGTGCTGGAACAGCAGCCAGAACTGCGCGGCCTGCTGCTGAGCTCCGCTAAACCGGCTTTTATTGTCGGTGCCGATATCACCGAGTTCCTTTCACTGTTTAATGCACCTGCCGAAAAGCTGAGTCAATGGCTGAGCTACGCCAACAGCATCTTCAATCGCCTTGAAGATTTGCCGGTGCCGACCCTGGCCGCCATTGACGGCTATGCGCTGGGTGGCGGATGTGAATGCGTGCTGGCAACCGATCTGCGTATCGCCACTGCGGACGCCCGTATTGGCCTGCCGGAAACAAAACTTGGCATCATGCCCGGCTTTGGCGGCAGCGTACGACTGCCGCGCCTGCTGGGCGCCGACAGTGCGCTGGAAATTATTGCGGCGGGCAAAGATGTCGATGGCAATGCCGCCCTGAAACTCGGCCTGGTCGATGCGGTGGTCTCTCGCGAGAAACTGCGCGAGGCGGGGATCACGATGCTCAAAGCCGCCGCTACTGATGGCAGCTGGCGCGCGCGCCGGGCACCGAAACTGGCACCACTGAAGCTCAGTCCGATTGAAGCGGCGATGAGCTTCACGATTGCGAAAGCGATGGTGCTGCAGACCGCAGGCAAACACTATCCCGCCCCGCTGATGGCAGTAAAAACTATTGAAGCCGCAGCCAGTCTTGGCCGTGATGATGCGCTGAAACTTGAAACCGCGGCGTTTGTGCCGCTGGCGCAGTCTGATGAAGCACGCGCCCTGGTCGGCATCTTCCTCAACGATCAATACGTTAAGAGTCTGGCGAAAAAGCGCGGCAGCGAGAGCGACGCACCGGCTCAGGCAGCCGTACTGGGCGCGGGCATCATGGGTGGCGGTATCAGCTACCAGTCTGCCTGGAAAGGCGTGCCGGTCAGAATGAAAGACATTAACCCGCAGGCGTTAACCCTGGGGATGAACGAAGCCAGCAAGCTCCTTAATAAGCTGCTGGAACGCGGCAAAATCGACGGCAGTAAACTCGCCAGTGTCATCGCCACTATCCAGCCCACGCTCGATTACGCCGGTTTTGACCAGGCCGATGTGGTGGTGGAAGCAGTGGTCGAGAACCCGCTGATCAAGGCCAAAGTGCTGGCTGAAACCGAACAGCATCTGCGTGAAGATGCGATTCTGGCCTCCAATACCTCGACCATTCCTATCAGCCAGCTGGCGCAGGCGCTGCAGCGTCCGGAAAACTTCTGTGGCATGCACTTCTTCAATCCGGTGCCGCGTATGCCGCTGGTTGAAGTGGTCCGTGGCGAGAAAACCAGTGAAGCGACCCTGAGTAAAGTCGTGGCCTGGGCCAGCAAAATGGGCAAAACCCCTATCGTGGTGAATGACTGTCCCGGCTTTTTTGTGAACCGGGTGCTGTTCCCCTACTTTGCCGCTTTCAGCCTGCTGCTGCGCGACGGCGCTGATTTCCGTCAGATCGATAAAGTGATGGAAAAACAGTTCGGCTGGCCGATGGGTCCCTCATGGCTGCTGGATGTGGTGGGCATCGATACCGCACACCACGCGCAAAGCGTGATGGCGGATGGGTTCCCGGATCGCATGAAACATGACTACCGTGATGCGATCGACCTGCTGTTTGATGCCGGTCGGTTTGGTCAGAAAAATGGCAAAGGCTTCTGGCGCTGGGAAGAGGATAAAAAGGGCAAGCTGAAGAAAGTGCCGGATCCTGAGGTGGATACGCTGCTGCAACAGGTCTGTCAGCCCGCGCGGGTCTTCAGCGATGAAGAGATCCTGAACCGCATGATGCTGCCGATGCTGAATGAAGTGGTGCGCTGCCTGGAAGAGAAGATTATCGCCTCACCGGCAGAAGCGGATATGGCGCTGGTTTACGGCCTCGGCTTCCCGCCGTTCCGTGGTGGTGCCTTCCGCTATCTCGATACCCTGGGTAACAGCAATGTGGTCGATCAGGCCCGGCGCTACAGCGCGCTCGGCGGCCTGTATGCCCTGCCGACGCTGCTGGTGCAGAAAGCCCATCAGCATGAAAGCTGGTATCCCGTCGCCAAACCGATTGATGAAGCCGCGCTGAAAAGCGCCTGAGGGCAAGAAGATGGAAAATGTGGTGATTGTTGATGCGGTACGCACGCCAATGGGACGCTCAAAAGGCGGAGCCTTTCGGAACGTGCGCGCTGAAGATCTCTCTGCGCACCTGATGCGCGAAATGCTGAGCCGCAACCCGGCGGTAAATCCGGCCTCGCTCGACGATATCGTCTGGGGCTGCGTACAGCAGACGCTGGAACAGGGATTTAATATCGCACGTAACGCCGCGCTGCTGGCTGAAATCCCGCACTCCGTGCCGGCCACGACCGTCAACCGGCTGTGTGGTTCCTCCATGCAGGCGCTGCACGATGCGGCCCGCGCCATTATGGTCGGCGATGCACAGTGCTGCCTGATTGGGGGCGTCGAGCATATGGGGCACGTGCCCATGAATCACGGCGTGGACTTTCATCCCGGCCTGGGCCGCACCGTCGCCAAAGCCGCAGGCATGATGGGCTTAACTGCCGAGATGCTGGCGCGTATGCATCATATCAGCCGTGAGCAGCAGGATGCGTTTGCCCTGCGTTCGCACCAGCGCGCATGGCAGGCCACCCAGCGTGGCGATTTCGCCACAGAGATTGTCGCCACCTATGGTCACGACAGCGACGGCATTCTCAAACGCTATGATTTCGACGAGGTGATCCGCGAGGAGACCAGCGCCGAAGGGCTGGCGGCACTGAAACCCGCCTTCGATCCGGTGAATGGCACCGTCACGGCGGGAACGTCATCCGCGTTGTCAGATGGCGCGGCCGCCATGCTGATTATGAGTGAATCACGCGCCCGCGAACTGGAGCTGACGCCACGCGCCCGCATTCGCAGCATGGCGGTGGTCGGCTGCGATCCGTCGATCATGGGATATGGACCGGTTCCGGCCAGCAAACTGGCGTTAAAACGCGCGGGACTGAGCGTCAGTGATATCGACGTGTTTGAGCTGAACGAAGCCTTTGCCGCGCAGACGCTGCCCTGCATCAAGGACTTAGGTTTGCTGGAGCGGATGGATGAAAAGGTCAATCTGAATGGCGGCGCGATTGCGTTAGGCCATCCGCTGGGCTGCTCCGGTGCGCGCATCAGCACTACGCTGCTGAACATTATGGAACGACGCGATGCCCATTTTGGCCTCGCCACGATGTGCATTGGACTGGGTCAGGGGATCGCGACCGTATTCGAGCGTGTGTAATACGTTGAGTCTTACTTTGTCAGATTTACCCGCCGTTAACCGGCGGGTTTTTTCTGTCTGCTACAGGCCGCTATCGGCCATCAGATAAAGGCAAAGGCATCGCCATACATCTGTGACTCTACGGCGCCACGCTCGGCACAGAACCGATCGCGGGCAATCTTCGCCATCTCAAAACGTCCGGCGATGTAGATCTCATGCTCGCTCAGCGTGCTGAAGTCCTGCATCACAGCCGTCAGAACCGTGCCTGAACGACCCTGCCAGCCCGCTTCGGGCTGCTCGACCACCGGGATCACCTTCAGGTTCGGGTGCTTCACCGCCAGCGCATCCAGCTCGTCCATATCGTACAGATGCTTGAGTTCACGTCCGCCCCAGTAAATGGCGATATCGCGATCGGGCTGTTCCGCCAGCGCGGTAAGCAGAATTGAACGGGCGTAGGAGAAACCGGTGCCGCCTGCAATCAGGATCAGCGGTTTAGTGCTCTCTTCACGCAGCCAGGCATCGCCGTGCGGCATATCAACCGTGATCTGGCGATCGTTACGGATGCGATCCATAACAGCCATAGCATAGAGGTTGAGATCGGACGCCCCGATATGCAGCTCAATGATATCTTTTTCCATCGGCGTTGAGGCCAGCGAGAACGGACGCTTGTCGCGCTCATCCATCACTACCATCAGATACTGTCCCGCGCGAAAACTGAATTCCGCTTCAGGGATCAGGCGAACGCGATAGACCGTGTCGGTAATCGCCTCAACTGAAGTTACTTTACAGCTTAACGTTGTCATGCGTTCCCTCTGTCGGGTCGTCTTTATGGTTGTGCTCGCCATCAACGCTGTGGCGGCTGATCAAAAATACCTAGCTCATCCCAGATAGCATCAATGCGCGCGGTGACCGCAGGATCTTTGACGATAGGTGTACCCCATTCGCGCTGCGTTTCACCTGGCCACTTATTGGTCGCATCCATCCCCATCTTCGATCCCAGCCCGGAAACGGGCGAAGCGAAATCGAGATAATCGATTGGGGTATTTTCCACTAATACCGTATCGCGGGCCGGATCCATACGCGTGGTGATCGCCCAGATCACGTCGTTCCAGTCACGCGCATTAACGTCATCGTCACACACAATAACAAATTTGGTGTACATGAACTGCCGCAAAAACGACCAGACGCCAAACATGACACGTTTGGCATGCCCTGCGTACTGCTTTTTAATCGTCACAACCGCCAGGCGGTAGGAGCAACCTTCAGGCGGCAGATAGAAGTCCACGATCTCCGGGAACTGCTTCACCAGAATCGGCACCAGCACTTCATTCAGCGCCACACCCAGCACCGCAGGTTCATCCGGCGGACGGCCGGTGTAGGTGGAGTGATAGATAGGCTTGTGACGCTGCGTAATATGCGTAACGGTAAACACCGGGAAGCTATCTACTTCATTGTAGTAGCCGGTGTGGTCGCCGTAAGGTCCTTCTGGCGCCATATCGCCCGCTTCGATATACCCTTCCAGCACGATTTCTGCACTGGCCGGCACTTCGAGATCGTTCGAGAGGCATTTCACCACTTCGGTTTTATTGCCGCGCAGCAAGCCGGCAAACGCATATTCTGACAGCGTATCCGGCACCGGCGTAACGGCACCGAGGATGGTGGCGGGATCGGCACCCAGCGCCACTGAGACCGGAAAACGCTCACCCGGATGCGCTTTCGTCCACTCCAGATAATCAAGCGCGCCGCCACGATGCGACAGCCAGCGCATAATCAGACGATTTTTGCCGATCACCTGCTGCCGGTAGATACCGAGATTCTGCCGCTCTTTGTGCGGGCCGCGCGTCACGGTCAGTCCCCAGGTAATCAGTGGTGCCGCATCGCCCGGCCAGCACTTCATCACCGGGATGCGCGTCAGATCGACTTCATCACCGCTGAACACTTCTTCCTGACAGGGTGCATTGCGCAGGCGTTTGGTCGGCATGTTCAGGACCTGCTTAAACTGCGGCATCTTATCGAACAGATCGCGGAAGCCTTTTGGCGGCTCCGGCTCTTTCAGGAAGGCCAGCAGTTTACCCACTTCACGCAGTGCGCTGACCTCTTCCTGGCCCATGCCCATTGCCACACGCTTTGGTGTGCCGAACAGATTGCACAGCACCGGCATGTCGTACCCTTTCGGGTTTTCAAACAGCAGAGCCGGGCCACCGGCACGCAGGGTGCGGTCGGCGATTTCGGTCATTTCCAGTTCAGGATCGATCGACTGGGTAATGCGCTTTAGCTCACCGCGCTGTTCGAGCAGCGCGAGAAAGTCTCTTAAATCGTGATATTTCATGCGGCTTTAGCTTTCCGGCCAGAGTGAATCGGCCATTATAGGTCTGATTAAGCGGATATGCTGAGGTTTATATGGCGGCCTCATAAGCTGACCTCTGTTTCCTGCCACCTGTTCTGCTGCCCGCCGGTATGTTAAGAAAATTCTCAGTTTATTTTCGCTGCGGGACGCTTTACCCTGCCCCTGCGCTATAACTCTGTCAGCAGGTTTGCTATTCTTAGCGTCCATTCAATGGGAGCAGTTATGGAATCCTGGTACTTACTCTATTGCAAACGTGGACAGCTATTGCGCGCGAAGGAGCATCTGGAGCGGCAGGAAGTGAATTGCCTTAGTCCAATGATCGCTCTGGAAAAAATCGTGCGCGGAAAACGCACCACGGTGAGTGAGCCACTGTTTCCAAATTATCTGTTTATCGAATTCGATCCGGAAGCGATTCACACCACGACCATCAGCAGCACGCGCGGTGTCAGTCACTTCGTGCGCTTCGGCACCACGCCCGCGACCGTGCCATCGGCCGTGATTGAAGCGCTGGAGACCGATGTCCCGCAAATCCTGCTTGATCCTGAGACCCCACAAAGCGGCGATGAAGTGGTCATCACCGAAGGGACCTTTGAAGGGCTGCGCGCCATCTTTGCCGAACCGGATGGTGAAACGCGCTCGATTCTGTTGCTTAATCTGCTGAACAAGCAGGTGATGCGCAGCGTGGATAACAAGCAGTTCCGCAAGCTTTAAGCCAGTCTGAACAATGTCCGCGCATTCTGATCGATGCGGACCGCCAGTTCCTCAGCATCCTCGCCCCGCCATGTCGCCACCTGATTCACAATATGCGGTAAAAAGCAGGGCTCGTTCCGGCGCGAGGTCGGGCGCGGGCGCATGTCGCGCGGCAGCAGATAAGGCGCATCGGTTTCCAGCAGCAGACGATCGGCGGGAATCAGTGGCAGCAGCTCGCGCAGTTCCAGACCACGACGCTCATCGCATACCCAGCCCGTAATCCCCACCGATAGTCCCATTGCCAGACAGGCTTCCAGCTCATCACGCGTGCCGGTAAAGCAGTGGATCACCGCGCCGGGCAGTTTTGGCAGCCAGGGTGCAAGCACCGCCGCGAAACGCGCATGGGCTTCACGACAGTGAAGAAACACCGGCATATTGAGTTCCGCCGCCAGAGCCAGCTGCGCGTCAAAGGCATACTCCTGCTGCTCATGCGCTGACAGATTGCGGTTGAAATCGAGTCCGCACTCACCGATAGCCACCACTTCCGGTTTTTCAGCCAGGCGGCGCAGGGTGCTGGCAATTTCCGTGGACCATTCGCTGGCATGGTGAGGGTGAACGCCCGCAGTAGACCAGCAGAAATCAGGTTGCGCTTCAGCCAGTCGCTGAGCCTGCTGGCTCTCCAGCGCGTTAGTGCCGGTAATAAGCATCCCGGTGACGCCCGCATCACGCGCGCGTTTAACCACCTTTTGCCGATCGGAGGCGAATTGCGTGCTGGTCAGGTTTACACCGATATCAAACATAATTTTTCCCACTGTTTATAAACAAAAACCGCCCATCCGGGCGGTTTGGCTTGATCGCTTCCCGCCTGTGCGGGTAACGCTGTCAGTATCAGGAGTCGCTGTTCTCGTCTTCATCCTGTGCCCGGCGGCCTTTACCCACATAGTAACGGGAAAAGAATACGCCGACTTCAAACAGGCAGTACATCGGAATAGCGAGCAAAGTTTGGGAAAAAACATCCGGCGGTGTGAGCAGCATCCCGACAACGAAGGCGCCGACCAGAATATAGGGACGTTTCTTCTTCAGATCTTCCGGGCTGGTGATCCCGGTCCAGCACAGCAACACAATCGCTACCGGCACTTCAAACGCCACACCAAATGCCATAAACAGCGTCATGACAAAATCGAGGTATTTAGAGATATCCGTTGCGACGGTGACGCCGATCGGTGCGGTCTTGGTGAAGAAACCAAATGCCAGCGGGAAGACCACGAAATAGGCAAACGCCACGCCGAAGTAGAACAGGAAGGTGCTGGAAAAGAGCAGCGGCATAACCAGTCTGCGCTCATGCCGGTAAAGCGCCGGCGCGACGAAAGCCCAGACCTGATAGAGGATCACCGGCACCGCAAGAAACACCGACACAATAATAGTCAGCTTAATCGGAGTGAAAAACGGTGAGGCCACATCGGTCGCGATCATGCTCGAGCCGACCGGCATCTGGCTGATCAGCGGAGCCGCGACCAGCTGGTAGATGTCATTCGCGAAGTACACCAGCACCAGGAAAATCCCCAGTACGGCGATGATGCAGTTCAGTAGTCGCTTACGCAGCTCAATCAGATGACTGATGAGCGGTTGGGTATCTTCAACGGCCATTATCGTTCATCACTTGCAGAAGAGGAGGGTGCGGAAGTACGCGCAGAATCTGCCGGTCTGGCAACATCAGCGGCGGGTGCCTGTGCTGGTGCACTGGCCACAGCGGCGGGTGTTGCGGAAGAGTGACCTGCCGAGGCGGATGAAACCGCTGGCTGAGCCGGTGCTGGCGCAGTAGCGACTGCAGCAGAAGCAGAAGCAGAAGCAGCAGAAGGTTTCACAGCCGTGACAGAGTCTGAAACCGGAGCGGGGGCCTGTACCGGCGCGCTGGCCTGATGTTCTGCGGTCGCCGGCGTTGCCGAAGGCTCAGCCTGGCCGGATTCAGAAGCCTGCCCCGTTTCAGAAGCGGGCTGAGGCGCGGGCCTGTGCTGGGCCGAATGAATGGTGTTTGCCTCGTCTTCCTCTTTTTCAATGTCGATGCTCTGACTGACCGAGCGTTTCATTGAATCCGCAGTTTTACGCAGCTCTTCCATTGACTCTTTCAGCTCAGGTGAGAGCGTGCCACGGCTCGCTTCTTCCACCTTTTTCAGGCTATCCTGAAGCTCCTGCAGTTTGAGCTCCTGCGCCAGTTCATGTTGTACATTGGCTGCCAGCGAACGAATCGCCCTGATCCAGCCGACTACGGTTTTCACCGCAACCGGTAAACGTTGCGGGCCGAGTACAATCAGCCCGATAACGAACACCAATACCAGTTCACTAAAACCAATATCGAACACGGTTTACACCTGCTTGTCGTTCTTGGCATCTTCTTTGGTAGCCGAAGTTTGCTGTTTGTCAGCCAGCGTTTTGGCCGCGAAGTCAGCGTCCTGCTCTTTCGGTTGATCCTTTTTATCGTCCTCATCACTCATGGCTTTTTTGAAGCCACGAATCGAAGAACCTAAATCTGAACCCAGATTACGCAATTTATTGGTACCGAACAGAAGTACAACAATGACGGCAATGATTAACAATTGCCAGATACTGATACCGCCCATGAGATAGCCTCTAATATTCTGTGAAAACGATGAGGTAATGCACCACAGAGTGCCCTTTTCAACCGGGCCTGAGCCAGCGACATTACCTTTTTTTAGACGGACGTGACAATCAGTTTGTCTTACGCCAGCCGATTAACCAGGAGACGATTCCCGCCGCCATCAACACCGCCGGGAAGAAGTCCCAATCCGGTCGGGTGAGCAGCACAGCCGTTCCGCTTAACAGCAACGTTGCACCGACGCCAAACAGGTAACGCGCCTGATGATGACGGACGCGCTGCGCGTTCATATCGCCCACTAATTTATCGACGCTATGCCGTAAAAGTTTGTGCTGGCGCATGCTGTCGTAAAACAGTTCTGGCAACTCGGGAAGCTTCTCAGCCCAGAATGGCGCTTTCTCTTTCACCGCACGGATAATGGCGGGCAAACCGACCTGATCCTTGATCCACTCTTCCAGGAACGGCTTGGCTGTCTTCCACAGGTCGAGCTGCGGATAAAGCTGACGGCCGATGCCTTCCACATAGAGCAGCGTTTTTTGCAGCAGGACCAGCTGCGGCTGCACTTCCATATTGAAGCGGCGTGCCGTGTTAAACAGGTTCAGCAGCACATGTCCGAAGGAGATCTCAGCCAGTGGCTTTTCAAAAATAGGCTCACAGACCGTACGAATCGCAAACTCGAAATCTTCAACGTTGGTATCGGGCGGCACCCAGCCTGAGTCAACGTGCAATTCCGCGACCTTACGGTAGTCACGGTTGAAGAAGGCGATAAAGTTTTCCGCCAGATAACGCTTATCTTCTTTGTTCAGCGAACCTACGATACCGCAGTCAATGCCGATATATTGCGGATCTTCCGGATGTTCGTAGCTGACAAAGATGTTGCCCGGATGCATATCCGCATGGAAGAAGCTGTCGCGGAACACCTGGGTGAAGAAGACCTGCACGCCACGTTCAGCCAGCAACTTCATGTTCACGCCATGACGCTCCAGGGTGGCAACGTCTGAAATCGGAATGCCGTAGATGCGCTCCATCACCATCATGGTTTCGCTGCAGTAGTCGGAATAGACTTCCGGTACATAGAGCATGCGGCTGTCTTCAAAATTCCGGCGCAGCTGAATGGCGTTGGCCGCTTCACGTAACAGGTTCAGCTCATCAAGCAGGGTTTTCTCATAATCGCGCACCACCTCGACTGGACGCAGACGGCGGCCATCCGGCAGCAGACGCGGAACCCAGCGGGCCAGGCGATAGATCAGCTTCATGTCCGCTTTGATGACCGGCAAAATATCGGGGCGGATCACTTTGATCACCACTTTCTTGCCGGTCGATTTCAGCGTGGCGGTGTGCACCTGCGCGATGGATGCCGACGCCAGTGGCTTGATATCAAAATCATCAAACCAGGTTTCAATCGGCGCGCCCATTGAGGCTTCAATCTGCGCTTTAGCTTTGACACCATCGAAGGGCGCAACGCGGTCCTGCAGGATCGCCAGTTGATCGGCGATCAGCGGCGGGAAGAGATCGCGACGGGTCGACAGCATCTGGCCAAACTTAATCCAGACCGGACCCAGCTGCTCCATCGCCATGCGCATACGTGCGCCGATGGGTTCATGCTGGTGCAGATTCGGGATCCAGAAAACAGAGCGACGCCACAGGCGAAACAGAAAAGTGAGGCGTGTCTGAGGAATCAGTTCATCAAGGCCATAGGTCAGAAACACCTTCATGATCAGATATAAGCGGCGGATCTCTCCAAAACTCATTTTGCCTCCAGCTGCGCCAGACGCGCATCAAGCGCCTCAAGCGAACGTTCCATCGCGTCGACCTCCTCAGAAAACCAGGCTAATTCCAGCGAGCCAGGCGCAACACGCCACTCTTCGGTAATGGCCTGTCCGAGATAATCCTGGCGACGCTGCACTTCACCTTTGAAAAAGCGTAATGCCTGTTGAGTGCGCTGACTGATGCCCTGTGCGGCGATATCGCCCACCCAGGGAGCCAGATATTCGGCCGGATCCAGCTCAGCCAGATCCATCAGCGCGGAGAACTGCTGCACCACCTGCAGGTCGCCTTCAACCTGCAGCTCACCGCTGCGGATCAGCGGCGTCAGCTGCTGGCGATCGCGCAGTTTCGGCAGGGTTTTCAGCGAAGTGATCACCGTGCAGTCACTGCGATCCTGCCAGTCCGCTAACACGTCCAGCTGCTGTTCACTGAAGACCAGCACCAGCGGATGAGAGAACTCATTCAGGCGCAGCGTCAGCACTTTGCCATTCAGACGTTGCCGTGCCGGTTTCAGGCCACGATCGCGATAGAGAATACGGTTCAGCGCCGTTTCCAGGCCCGCGGTAATCAAGGGCGTCAGGTTCATTACCATCTCACTCAGAACTTAAATCCACGATGCAGCGCGACAATGCCGCCGGTCATATTGGAGTAAGTGGTATTTTCAAAACCAACATCGTTCATCATCGCTTTCAGGGTCTCCTGATCGGGATGCATGCGGATCGACTCGGCCAGATAGCGATAGCTCTCTGCATCCTGCGCCACCAGCTGTCCGATGCGCGGCAGAATGTGGAACGAGTAAGCGTCATACGCTTTGCTCAGCGGATCCAGCACCGGCTTAGAGAACTCCAGCACCAGCAGACGTCCGCCCGGCTTAAGGACGCGGAACATCGAGGCCAGCGCCTTCTCTTTTTCCGTGACGTTGCGCAGACCAAAGGAGATGGTGATGCAGTCGAAATAGTTATCGGGGAAAGGCAGAGCTTCTGCGTTGGCCTGCACGTAACTCACGTTGCCAACCACGCCCTGATTGCGCAGCTTCTCGCGACCCATCTTCAGCATGGAGCTGTTGATATCGGCCAGGACAACCTGACCGGTTTCGCCCACCAGGCGAGAGAATTTAGCGGTCAGATCGCCGGTACCGCCAGCCAGATCTAACACGCGCTGACCGCGACGTACGCCGCTGCTGTCAATGGTAAAACGCTTCCAGATACGATGGACGCCAAACGACATCAAATCGTTCATCAGGTCATATTTTGCCGCTACGGAGTGAAACACGTCCGCGACTTTGTCAGCTTTTTCGCTTTTGGCGACCGTCTGAAAGCCAAAATGGGTGGTTTCCTGCTGTGATTCATCTGCCATCGGTTTTACCTGCTCCACAAACAATACTTCCCGAAGTGTATCAGAGTCACGGAAGTCAGGCACGCTGCGCCCATACTATTCGTGGAGGCGTCTCACACGCGGCTCACTCTCATCCGCATCCCTGTCGTCATCGGCATCCTCATCCGCCCGGTTTTCCGGCATGGCTCGTTCGGCCAGCTGCGGGTTGATGGGCCGTTTGATCTCGACGCCCAGCGCACGAAATCCTTCCGTCTGGGCGATCAGGTTGCCACGCCCTTCTGACAGCTTTTTCATCGCCTCGCGATAGCTGTTCTGCGCCTTATCCAGGCTGTGACCAATGCCGCTCATGTCATCGACAAACAGCCGCATCTTGTCATAGAGCCGGGTGGCGCGATCGGCGATGCGCTGCGCATTGCGGCTCTGATGCTCATAGCGCCACAGATTATTGATGGTCCGCAACGCCACCAGCAGCGTGGTAGGACTGACCAGCATGATGTTCTGCTGCAGTGCCTCGCCAATCAGCTCAGGCTGACGGTCAATCGCCAGCAAAAAGGCGGGCTCAACCGGAATGAACATCAGCACATAATCGAGCGAACGCAGGCCGGGCAACTGCTGGTAGTCTTTTCGTCCCAGCAGACGAATATGCGCCCGCATGGCCGCGACATGTTCCTGGATCGCCTGCTCACGTTCGATCTCATCATCCGCATTGAAGTAGCGCTCGTAGGCCACCAGCGTCATTTTGGCGTCTACCACCACATCTTTGCCCTGCGGCAGACGGACAATCACATCCGGCTGCATCCTGCCCTGCTGTTCGGACTGAATGCTGACCTGGGTTTCATATTCGTAGCCTTCACGCAATCCGGAGGCTTCCAGTACCCGGCTCAGCACCACTTCCCCCCAGTTACCCTGGATTTTATTATCGCCCTTCAGCGCTTTGGTCAGGTTAAGAGCCTCCTGCGCCATCTGCGCATTCAGCTGCTGTAACTGCCGGATTTCGTGGGTCAGCGTGTGCCGTTCGCGCGCCTCTGCGCCAAAGCTCTCATGCACCTGACGCCGGAAGCCATCAAGCTGTTCCCGCAGCGGGCCAATCAGCCCGTCCAGACTCTGGCGGTTCTGTTCATCAACGCGACGGCCGCTGTTCTCGAAAATACGGTTGGCGAGGTTTTCAAACTGGGCGCTGAGGCGTTGTTCGCTGTTGGTCAGCAGGCGCTGTTTCTCTTCAGCCGCGAAACGGGTCTCTTCAAGGCGGATGGTGACTTCGCGCAGCTCCGCTTCCTGCGCGCTGTTGACCTCCAGCTGATTGCGCAGTTCACGATTAAGCTGTTCGCTTTCATTGCGCCAGTAATCAAGCTGTTGCAGTCGCTCATTGGCACCACTCAGCGCGCCGTGAAGCTGACGCAGCTCCTGCTCACGCTGCTGTGTCTGCTGCTGAAGCTGTTCGATTTGCTGCTGCTGGCGCTGCTGCGCCTCTTCCTGCAGACGGCGCTCGGTCTGGAAACTGGCGACCTGATGACCGGCACGTAACTGTGCCAGCATCCAGCCAATCCCTAACCCGGCAAGCGCCAGACAGGCGCTGATGATGATGTGCTGATCCATGATTTCCCCGTGACTCAGGCTGCTGAGGGAAAAGGTAGAGTCGCACTGTATGAATGTCCAGACAATTTTAGCCGGACTCAGCGACTGACAAAGCCGCCACCGTCAGCTTTCCAGCCTGCCACTCATCAATCAGGAAAAACGGCATCGGCAGCAGCCATTCCCCCTTTTTAACCTGCGCCAGATAGTGCCAGGTTGTCTCGCCGGCGGTGATCGCGACGGGCTGTCTGCTCCCCTCCTCGGCGCTGGTTTTGCCGGTCATACTGGCAAAGCCGGCATTGCTGCCCACGTGGAAATGCGGCGTCTGCCAGCGCACGGGCGCATGGTCAGGCCACGGCTGAGCCTGATGAAAATGAAACAGCTCATCATGGCTCAGGAGGCTTTCACGCACCGTCGGCCACAACGCGACCTTGAGGAAATACTGATCGGTGAAGCGTTCACTGCCCTGATACTGCGCAATGAAATCGCGCATCGCCTGTTCCACACCCCGGAAGACGCCGTGACAGCCGCCCCACATCCCTGCCAGCAGCAGTTCGGTATGGGAGAAGTAGTCACGCATATGATGGAACCAGTAAGGCGAGGCCAGCCAGGCGTTAACCGCCGCCGCTTCGCGCTCCGAGAGCAGCGAGTCGGCATCACGCACGATAAAGCGTTTTACAGCCGGATCGTCGAGCACCAGAAAACGCCACAGGGTTGGATATAAGGTTTTTTCAGGGGACATATCGACCAGCTGGACGTGCGGCTGGTCAAGACGCTGCCAGACATGCTGCGGCACGCTGTCATCCAGATAGATGCGGCAGACCCAGCCGGGATAGAACTCAGGCGCAACTTCAACGTTTTTAATCAGGGTTTCGCAGTAGCGCGGCTGATCGCCATACAGGCAGAAGGCGATGACGTTCTGGTGCGGCTGACTGCGATCGACAGGCTCAGGTTGCGGCGCGGGAAACGCCATGCGCTGTCCCTGGCTGAAACGGGCATCAGAGCGCATCAGTGACGCCAGACCGTAACGCGCCACCTCATCCTTTTTATCCAGCCAGCCACACACTTCGGTCAGGCCATCCAGCCAGGCTTCAGAGGCCGTAGCCTGTACAGCGGGCGGTGACTGATAAATCTTCTGGTAGATTTTGTACGCTTTATGGTGCTGACCCAGACGCAGCAGACAGAGCGCGTAGTCGCTCAGCACCTGCATCTGATTGGGCATTGAGCGCAGCACCTCTTCGCAGCACTGGGCCGCCAGCGCATAGTCGCCCTGTTGCATAGCGGCGCGGAAACGTTCGGCACTGCGTTCCAGCCGGGCACTGAGTGCGGCAGGATTAGCGCCAGGGAGAGGACGTCGGACAGGAATGGTATTGCGCATAAACACCCTCAGGTTCACTGATGTTACGCGCCGTTAACTACCGGCAGCAGGTTTTGATTCAGGAGAAAACCTGCTGCCTGACGCGGCCTACAGCAAGCGACGCGCCGCTTCGACCACAATCTTCACTGCGTCACTTTCTGTCTGTTTCATGGTGACCGCATCGGGGATCTCTTTCTGAGTACGGTTCACAATCACGCCCGCCACCATACCGGCCCGCAGACCCTGGCTGGCGCACATGGTTAACAGTGTAGCGGATTCCATCTCATAGTTGAGAACGCCCATCTCCTGCCACTCTTTCATCGATCCTTTGAAACGACTGACGACACGACCGGAGACGGTGTCGTAACGCTCCTGGCCCGGATAGAAGGTGTCAGAAGAGGCGGTGATGCCGATATGAGTCTTCGCGCCACAGGCTTCTGCGGCGGCAACCAGCGCGGTGGTGCAGGCGAAATCCGCCACTGCCGGGAACTCCATCGGCGCAAAATGCAGGCTGGCCCCGTCCAGGCGAACGGACGCGGTGGTCACCAGGACATCGCCGACATTGATATGCGGCTGGATCGCGCCAGTCGTCCCGACACGCAGGAAGGTCCGCACGCCGAGCTGTGCCAGCTCTTCGACGGCAATCGACGTGGAAGGACCGCCAATACCGGTTGAGCAGACCACGACCGGCTTGCCATCAATTTTTGCCAGCCAGGAGGTAAATTCACGGTGTGAGGCGAGATGCGTGGCATCTTCCATCAGTCCGGCAATTTTCTTCACACGCTCCGGATCGCCCGGCACAATCGCCAGGGTGGCGCCCTGCAGATCGGCTTTAGTCAGGCCAAGATGGAAAACGTCAGACTGTGTCATTTCAGACTCCTGTTAAGGGAAGGTAGCACGTCACTCTACGCCAGCACGTCCGATAAATATGTGACAACATTCACTTTAGAAAATGAAAGTTACATTTCACGAGAGATAAATTGTGACTGCAATCACACAATAACATCTTGCTGGTCCGGATAGCCCTTCGCGAGGCTGTGTCTGGGGCAGCGCAATGTTAAAGAGGTGGATGATTTTAGTCGCTGCTGATTCTGTTACCCGACACCTGGCGCGCAGGCTTTACAGCCAGGCTATAGTTACGTGATTGCGCAAATGCTTGCACGGAGAGAATAATGAAACCCAGTGATAATATGGCACAAAAACCGGCGACGGGCGGCTTTGCCCCTGCCGTGCAGCCCACCGCCTCTACAACCATCATTACCGAAAGCCCGGCCATTCACTCAGGTGAAACCTCAGTGCCAAGCCAGGGCGAAAACATGCCGGCATTTTTTGCAAAGCCCCACTCAGCGGAAGGCCCGTTGCCTGTCGTCCTGGTGGTGCAGGAAATTTTTGGTGTGCATGAACACATCCGGGATATCTGCCGTCGTCTGGCGCTGGAAGGCTATCTGGCGATCGCGCCTGAGCTCTATTTCCGCGAGGGCGACCCTTCTGAATACACCGATATCCCGACGCTGTTCAGCGAGCTGGTCAGCAAAGTGCCTGACACCCAGGTGCTCGCCGATCTCGATCATGCCGCTAACTGGGCGGCGCGCAACGGCGGCGATATCCGTCGTATGGGCATCACGGGTTTTTGCTGGGGTGGCCGCATCAGCTGGCTTTACGCCGCGCATAACCCACAGCTGCGCGCTGCGGTTGCCTGGTATGGACGACTGACCGGCGAGCGCACGTTGAAGCAGCAGAAGCATCCTATTGATATTGCAGTCGATCTGAGTGCGCCGGTGTTAGGTTTGTATGGCGGTCAGGATGACGGCATTCCACTGGAGAGCGTCGAGCAGATGCGTCAGGCGCTGCATGCTGCCAATGCGACTGCCGAGATCATTGTCTATCCCGAGGCGGGACACGCGTTTAATGCTGACTACCGTCCGAGCTACCATGCTGAATCAGCCAATGATGGCTGGCAGCGCATGCTGGCCTGGTTCAGGCAGTATGGCGTGGCATCTAAATAGCATCACGTGTTGGCAGCAATAGATTCGTTCAATACGCAGGGAACACGGTCAGAGGAGGAAAGCGTCCCGCACCATGGACAAAAACGCCGGGCGCGTTTTTGAACAACGCAAAGCGTTGGCCCGACTATGGGCGCACCTCAGGGATGAGGTGCGTAATCGGGCGGGCCGAGCGTGCCATGGATGGCGGTTTTTGCGTCTTTCCGATCTGACCGTGTTCCCTGTGCCTGCACGATCTTACAGCAGGCTGTAGCAGGATTTATCAAAAACAGGGGCGCTTCTGTGCCCCTGTTTTTTGCCACCCGGCCCCATTCCTACGCCGTCTCACCACGCAGTTTCTTCGCCGCTGTCACCATATTCGCCAGCGCCTGACGTGTCTCCGTCCAGCCACGCGTCTTCAGACCGCAGTCCGGATTTACCCACAACCGCGCTTCCGGAATCCGTTTCGCCGCCTTCAGCAGCAGCGCTTCAATCCACTCCACGCTGGGGACATTAGGCGAATGAATGTCATAGACGCCCGGACCGATTTCATTCGGGTACTCAAAGTCTTCAAACGACTCCAGCAGGTCCATGTCAGACCGTGAGGTTTCAATCGTGATCACATCGGCATCCAGCGCTGCGATGGCGTCCATAATGTCGTTGAACTCGCAGTAACACATATGCGTGTGAATCTGGGTTTCATCCTGGGCGACGGCCGCATTCAGCCGGAACGCCTCCACCGCCCACGCCAGATAGGCTGCCCACTCAGACTGATGCAGCGGCAGCCCTTCACGCAGTGCCGGCTCATCAATCTGAATAATCCCGATGCCCGCCTTCTCCAGATCTTCCACTTCATCACGCAGCGCCAGCGCGATCTGCTTCGCGATGGTTTCACGTGACACATCCTCACGCGGGAATGACCAGCAGAGAATCGTCACCGGACCGGTCAGCATCCCTTTTACCGGTTTATCAGTCAGCGACTGGGCATATCGGGCCCACTCAACGGTAATTGCCTCCGGACGACTGATATCGCCGATGATCACAGGCGGTTTCACGCAGCGAGAACCGTAGCTCTGCACCCAGCCATTCTGTGTAAAAACAAAGCCATCAAGATGCTCGCCGAAATACTCAACCATGTCGTTGCGTTCCGCCTCACCGTGCACCAGCACATCCAGCCCCAGCCGCTCCTGCTCGGTGATCGCCTGCTTAATATGCTCCGCGATGCCGGTGCGGTAATGATGACTGTCGAGACGGCCCTGCTTAAAATCGAGGCGCAGGCCGCGAATTTCAGGGGTCTGTGGAAAAGAACCGATCGTCGTGGTGGGCCAGGCGGGCAGATTGAAACGCTGACGCTGCAGCACTGCCCGCACCGGGTAAGCGCTCAGACGTTCACTGTGCTGTGGCGTAATGGCCTGAAGACGCTGGCCTACCGCGGCATTATGCACACGGCGGGAGTGAGCACGGGCGCGCACCGGTGCGCTCCAGGCCTCCAGCGACGCCGCATCATTCGTGTTCAGTGCCTGACTCAGCAGCGAGAGCTCTGCACATTTCTGCAGCGCAAAGGCGAACCAGCTTTTGACTTCATCATCCAGCCGGGTCTCGACGCTCAGATCGATCGGGCTGTGCAGCAGAGAACAGGAAGAGCCAATCCAGACCTGTTCACGCTGGGCGATCAGCGGTTGCAGGCGACTGAACCAGCGGCTCAGATCGGCACGCCAGACGTTACGTCCGTTGATCACGCCAAGCGACAGCAGCCAGCTGGCGGGCAGTTGCTGATTCAGTTGCTCAATATCATCGCGGCCATGAACCAGATCGACATGCATGCCCTGCACCGGCAACGCACGAATCACATCAATGTTCTGTCCGATGCTGTCAAAATAGGTGGTCAGCAGCAGCTTACTGTTACCCTGCAGCGCGTCATACGCCGGTTGAAAGGCTTCGCGCCACGCCTGCGGCAGCTCCAGCGCCAGGGCGGGTTCATCAATCTGAACCCATTCGATGCCGCGCGTGGCCAGTTCCGCCAGCACCTGCTGATAGACCGGCAGAATCGCCTCCAGCAGTGACAGACGATCAAACGACTCGCCTTTGACTTTACCCAGCCACAGATAGGTCACCGGCCCCAGCAGCACCGGCTTGATGTTATGGCCCAGCGCCAGCGCCTCATCAACCTCTTCCAGCAGCTGAGTCCAGGCCAGTTTAAACGTCTGGCCCCGGCTAAATTCCGGCACGATGTAGTGATAGTTGGTGTTAAACCATTTGGTCATTTCTGCCGCCGCCGCAGGCTCGCCGGTCGGCGCACGCCCGCGCCCCACGCGAAACAGCGTATCCAGATCAACGGTGCCCTCATTGTTCAGATGACGCGCAGGCACGTTGCCCAGCAGCAGGCTGGTGGTCAGCACATGATCATACCAGGCGAAATCACCGACCGGCAGCAGATCGACGCCCGCCTCTTTCTGTTGTTGCCAGTGTCGCGCACGCAGCTCGCGGCCCGTCTCCAGTAAGGCCTGCTGCGTGCTGTCGCCCGCCCAGTAACGCTCCAGTGCTTTTTTCAGTTCACGGCGCAGGCCAATTCGGGGAAAGCCGAGGGTATGGTTGAGGATAGTCATGTGCTGTTCTCCAGATAATCTTTCACTTTGGCTTAAATGGGCAGCCAAAGATGTTTAGCCGTCCAGATGTTTACACTGCTATACTCTGCGGGTACTGTATGTTGCTCAAGCGCAATATGTTCACTTTCGATGTGAAGGACTCTCATGATCGAACTCAAGCACCTGCGGACGCTTCAGGCTCTGCGCAATACGGGATCGCTGGCGGCGGCGGCGGCCCAGCTTCATCAGACGCAGTCGGCGTTGTCTCACCAGTTCAGCGATCTGGAGCAGCGGCTGGGATTCCGCCTGTTCGTCCGTAAAAGTCAGCCACTGCGTTTTACGCCGCAGGGCGATATTCTGCTGCAGCTGGCAGAGCAGGTGCTGCCGCAGATTCAGCAGGCTTTGCAGGCCTGCCATGAGCCGCATCAGACCACGCTACGGGTGGCGATTGAGTGTCATAGCTGCATTCAGTGGCTGACGCCCGCGCTGGATAAATTCCGTCAGAGCTGGCCGCAGGTGGTGATGGATTTCAAATCAGGCGTGACCTTTGATCCGCAGCCTGCTCTGCAACAGGGTGAGCTGGATGTGGTGCTGACCTCCGACATTCTGGCGCGCTCGGGCCTGTTCTACTCACCGATGTTTGATTATGAAGTACGACTGGTGCTGGCGACGGATCACCCGCTGGCGCAGGTTGAGCAGATTTCGCCGGAAGATTTAGCCGATGAAGTGTTAATGATCTATCCGGTGCAGCGTCAGCGTCTGGATATCTGGCGTCACTTCCTGCAGCCCGCGGGTGTCAGTCCGGCCCTGAAAAGTGTGGATAACACCCTGCTGATGATTCAGATGGTGTCGGCGCGGATGGGGATTGCCGCACTGCCGCACTGGGTGGTGGAGAGTTTTGAGAAGCAGGGCCTGGTCGTCACGCGCACGTTGGGTGATGGGTTGTGGAGCCGTCTTTATGCAGCCGTGCGCGAAGGGGAACAGCGTCAGCCGGTGCTGGAAGCCTTTATCCGCTTTGCCCGACAGCACGCCTGTGAGCATCTGCCGTTTGTGCGCGACGCCGCGCTGCCTGGTGCGGTGTTACAGCGGTAATCCGGCGGGCACAAACCTGCGCGAACGCGGTCAAAATCCCCTATAATGCGCAGCCTGTCGACTGACCATGAGAAGATCTCACCATGACTAACAATGATATTCTGCGCAGCGTGCGCTACATGCTCAACCTGAGCGATGCCAAAATGGTGGAGATTTTTAAGCTGGCGCAATGTGACGTGCCAGTGGCGGATATTCAGGCGTGGCTGAAAAAAGATGACGATGCGGCGTTCCGTCCCTGCCCCGATGTGCTGATGGGTTATTTCCTGAATGGCCTGATCTTTTACCGTCGTGGCAAAAGCGAAGATGCACCCGCACCGTCGATTGAGCGCAAAATGACTAACAACATCTTCATGAGAAAGCTGCGCATCGCTTTTGATCTGAAAACCACCGACATCCCTGATGTCCTGAAACGCGTGAATTTTACCGTTTCACAGGCCGAAATCGGCGCGATTTTCCGCAAGCCTGATCATAAAAACTACCGCGAGTGCGGCGACCAGATTCTGCGTAACTTCCTGAAAGGGCTGGCGATGATTCAGCGCCCTAAGAGTGAGAAGCCTGCTTAATTTCTGATCGCTTCTGACCCCTGCGTGGTCAGAGGTGGCGCATCTGATCGCAAAGAAAGCCTGCATCCATGCAGTACGGCCTCGCCATCCCTGGCTCGGACGCTTTGCTCCTCAGCTGCGCCACCCCTTCCCTCCCGCTTCATCAGGGCTTTGACAAGAGCAGCACCGGGCCAGCCATGCGGCGGACGCTTTACTTCTCAGCCCGCCATTCCCTCCTTCATGCTCGCGCTGAGCCACGCATTTAACAGCGATGAGGCTGTCGCACCTCATGGGCTGGCGCGTCAGAAGAGCGAAGCGTCCGGGCCAGGGATGGCCCGGCCGATCGACAGGGAGGTGAGATTCCTTCGCGATCGGACGCGCCAGCCCGGGAGGCGGCACCCATTCAACAGCCACTTTTCAAAGCCTGTTTATGGTCTGTGGCAGCGCACCCCATTCACCTTATGACCGGTCACCGCGCCCCACCACCCAGCGTTTATGCACCCACAGCGAGGCGATGATCACCAGCGCGCCCGCAATAAAGCTCGGCCAGTGCGGTTTCTCCTGCCAGATAGCCAGATTCACCAGCAACCCGGCGGGCACGTGCATGTTATTCATAATGCCCAGCGTGCCGGCATCGACCTGCGTTGCACCGTAGTTCCACATGAAATAGCCAAGACCGGAAGCCGCAATGCCCAGCCAGACCAGAATGCCCCACTGCAGAGAGGTGGTGGGTAACTTCTGCGGATTGCCCCAGGCACACCAGGCGATCACTGCAATCAATACCGCACCCAGATAAAACCAGGAGAAGGCCGTATGCTGCGGCATCGGACGGGTCTCCTGCAGACGCTTATAGCCCACCATTCCCGCCGCAAAGCAGATGTTTGCCAGCTGCACTAACAGCAGACCAAACCAGAAATGATCGCTGACTTTGTCATAGCGAATGATGGCCGCGCCAGCCACTGCCAGCAGCGCACTGAAGATATACCCGATGCGCAGCGGACGACGGCTAATCAGATCGTAAATCAGCGTCACATAGAGCGGCGTCATCACCGTAAACAGCAGGAATTCTGACACGCTAAGGTAGAGATAGGCTTCGAAACTCAGCAGATACATCACCCCCAGTTGCAGCATCCCTACCAGCATATAAAGCAGCAGCGTTGAAGGGCGATGACCCCGCCAGCGTAGGAACGGTAAAAACACCAGCGCAGCCAGCACCAGACGCATCAGTACAGAGAACCAGCTGTCCACCTGCCCGGCAAGGTATTCGCCAATCAGGCTGAACGAAAAGGCCCACAGAATGGTGGTAATAATCAATAAAAACACGGCGACGACCCCGAAATTAACAGGCCGTCAGTGTAAACAATGTGCCGCCGTCAGGCTGTGAAATCTGGTTGACATCTGATTACAAACCAGGCGATCAGAAAGTCATCTGGATAGCCTGCTTACACTCCCTGACATAACTGGCGACAGAATGGGTTTTCAGCCAGATAAAATGCGCGAAATGATCCATTGCATGATCACTTTCGCTCTAAACTGTAATAAAACTGTAACAATTGTGTCACTCATCACAGTAACGTTGCGCAACTACCACTATTCTTTGCGCGAAATGGAACATCCTGCGTCCATTTTGTTCTGCTCTTTTTCTGCCCCAACCTGCTGGGAATTAAAAACCATAATGTGCCCTGGAGGGCCTCACTGATGCTGAGCATTTTTAAACCTGCACCACGTCAGCCGCAGGTGGCGGAGGATCATGTCGATCCGCTCTACCGTCGTCTGCGCTGGCAAATTTTCATCGGGATCTTCTTTGGTTATGCGGCCTACTACCTGGTCAGAAAAAACTTCGCACTCGCCATGCCCTATCTGGTGGAGCAGGGTTTTTCACGTGGCGATCTCGGGTTTGCCCTGTCTGGCATCTCCATTGCCTACGGCTTTTCAAAATTCATAATGGGCTCGGTCTCTGACCGATCAAATCCGCGCGTCTTCTTACCAGCCGGCCTGATTCTGGCTGCGGCAGTGATGCTGATAATGGGATTCGTCCCCTGGGCGACCTCCAGCATCATGGTGATGTTCGTGCTGCTGTTTGTCTGTGGCTGGTTCCAGGGCATGGGCTGGCCACCCTGTGGGCGCACCATGGTTCACTGGTGGTCGCAGAAGGAGCGCGGCAGGATCGTCTCAGTCTGGAACTGTGCGCACAACGTGGGCGGCGGTATTCCGCCTCTGCTGTTCCTGCTGGGTATGGCGTGGTTCAACGACTGGAAAGCGGCACTCTACATGCCGGCCTTTGGCGCGATTGCCATTGCGATTCTGGCCTTTGCACTGATGCGCGATACCCCACAATCCTGCGGTCTGCCGCCGATTGAAGAGTATAAAAACGACTATCCGCCCGACTACGATGCCAGCCACGAAGAGGAGCTGACGGCAAAACAGATCTTCATGAAATATGTGCTGCCGAACAAGCTGCTGTGGTACATCGCGCTGGCTAACGTGTTTGTCTATCTGCTGCGCTACGGCATCCTCGACTGGTCACCGACCTATCTGCGCGAAGTAAAACACTTCACGCTGGATAAATCATCGTGGGCCTATTTCCTCTATGAATATGCAGGGATTCCTGGAACGCTGCTGTGCGGCTGGATGTCAGACAAAGTGTTCCGCGGTAATCGCGGTGCGACCGGCGTGTTCTTTATGACGCTGGTGACCATTGCGACTGTGATCTACTGGCTCAACCCGGCGGGCAATCCTGGCGTCGATATGGCCTGTATGATCGTCATTGGCTTCCTGATCTACGGTCCGGTGATGCTGATTGGTCTGCACGCGCTGGAACTGGCACCGAAAAAAGCGGCGGGAACGGCGGCGGGCTTTACCGGCCTGTTCGGCTACCTGGGTGGATCGGTGGCGGCCAGCGCCATTGTCGGTTACACCGTCGATTATTTCGGCTGGGACGGCGGCTTCATGGTGATGATTGCAGGCTGTGTGCTGGCGGTGATTCTGCTGTTACTGACCATGGTCAGCGAACACAAACACAAAAAGACTCTCGCCTGACGGCAATAAAAAAAGGGCCGGATAACCGGCCCTTTTTACGCTGACGGCTTAAGCCAGATAGAGCGTGCGCAGGGTCTGCGGCACCGCATCATCGGCATTCGAACCAATCACTTCCAGCTCCGGCAGCGTATCTTTCAACCGCTGATGGGCGTTCTGCATGATATAGCCCTTACCCGCCATGCTCAGCATCTCCACATCATTCATGCCGTCACCAAACGCAATGCAACTTTTCAGCGTGTGGCCCAGCGTCTTCGCGACTGCTTCCAGCGCATGCCCTTTCGACACGCCGCCCGCCATCACTTCCAGACAGGTCGGCAGCGAGAAACTGACGTTAACCCGATCGCCCCAGCGCGCTTCAATCGCCTGCTCCATCGGAATCAGATGTTCGGGATTTTCACAGGTGAAGAAAACCTTACTGATGTTATCGGTGGGCAGCAGGCCCGGCTCATAAACCTGATAGTTGAAGACCGACTCGCGGAAATAGTCCTGCTCAGCCGGACTTGAACGGCTGACAAACCACTCATCGTCGCGGTAAACGTGCGTCAGAATATCGCTGTGATGATATTGCAGGCCAAACAGATCGCTGGCGATATCCTCATCCAGATTATGGCTGAACACCAGTTCGCCTTCTGCGTTGTGCACGCGCGCGCCGTTTGAGGTGATCATATAGGCCGGGATCGCCAGGCTGTCGCGCATCTGTCCGACATCAATATGATGACGGCCGGTGGCGAAAACAAAGTGAATATCTTTCGCAACCAGCTGCTGCAGCGTTTCACGTGCAAAAGGGGTCAGACGATGTTCGGGAGAAAGCAGCGTGCCATCCAGATCGGATGCAACGATGTGATACATGAAAACCTCGGGTATCTGGTTCTGCCGGTTTAAACCGGTCGGATAAATGACGTCAGTGGTGCGATGAAAAAAAGTCGACCACTGCATTGAGTGCTTCGGCGCGCATCTCATCCTTTTCAAACAGGATCTCATGGCGCGCACCGTCGATCACCCGTGGCTTATTGCCCTCACACGGATGACCCGCCGCGGCCATCGCGGCACAAAACAGGTCCTGCGAACGATTGTCGACCACCCGATCATCGCTGGCCTGTAACAGCAGCAGCGGCGTGGTGATCTTATCGACCTGACTGATGATGTTGCGCCCCGCATGGATGCCTTCACGTACCCAGTGGTAGGTCGGCCCGCCCACGCGAATCGCCGGATCGTCCGCATAAAAACGCAGGTTTCTCCGGTAACGCTCGGTGCTGTGCGTCAGCCGGTTTATACCAAACGGATGTGCGCGCCAGCGTCCGGTGCCGAGTGCATAGCCATCGCGCATGGCCGGACGTTTCTCCGCCCAGTCCAGGATGCGATGAGCCAGAAATGAGGGCAGCGGCAGGGCGATGCCAAACATCGGTGCCACCAGCGCGACGGCATGAAACGCCTGCGGCTGACGCGCCAGGAACAGCGTCAGGATTGCGCCACCCATCGAATGAGCCAGCGCATAGCGCTGCTGATAATGGCCACTGACAATCTCTTTCAGATAGAGCGTTTCAAGATCGTCGACGTAATGCGTAAATTCCGCCACGTGGCCCCGGTGTGAATCTTCCAGCAGGCGATCGGAACGCCCCTGACCGCGATGGTCCAGGATTACCACATCAAATCCGCAGTGAAACAGATCGTACGCCAGCTCAGGGTATTTGATGTAACTCTCGATGCGTCCTGGCACAATCAGGATCACACGCTTGTGTTGCGGCGATGTGAAGCGAACATAGCGCAGCGTCAGATTACCCACGCCGGTAAACTCACGCTCTTCACGACTGTGCCAGAAATCGAGCAGCGGCCCGGTGGCGAACGCAGCAAAGGCTTTTTCCCGTCGCAGCCAACTGGCTTTGTGTTGATTCATTCGCCCTCCTGATGACCGGATACAGAGTCCTGAATGCCCTGCGCAGGCCATAGCGCCGCGCTTATTTCTGGCGTATTGTGTCACAATTCCGCGACTAAAGAGAGCCTGACCCATGACCATCGAATGGTGGCTGACCTATCTGATTACCACCACAATCCTGAGCCTGTCGCCCGGTTCCGGCGCAATCAACACCATGAGTACCGGCATCAGCCACGGCTATCGCGGCACGGTCGCGTCTATCTCCGGTTTGCAGGTCGGCCTGGCGCTGCATATCGTGCTGGTCGGCATTGGTCTGGGCGCGCTGTTCTCTCAGTCGCTGCTGGCGTTTGAAATTCTGAAATGGGCCGGTGCGGCCTATCTGGTCTGGCTGGGTATTCAGCAGTGGCGCTCAGCGGGCGGCATTGATCTGGATGCGGTCGCCAAAGCGATGCCGCGTCGTCGCCTGTTCAAACGTGCCGTGCTGGTTAACCTGACTAACCCGAAAAGCATCGTCTTTCTGGCTGCCCTGTTCCCGCAGTTTATCCAGCCGCATCAGCCGCTGTTTATGCAGTATCTGGTGCTGGGCGTCACCACCGTGGTGGTCGATATCATCGTGATGATTGGCTACGCCACGCTGGCTACACGCATTGCGGGCTGGATTAAAGGGCCAAAACAGATGAAGTTGATGAACCGTATTTTTGGCGGGCTGTTTATGGCCGTGGGCGCGCTATTAGCAAGCGCCAGAAAAATCGCCTGATGTCTTACGCGCCGACACACCAGGGTCGGCGCGACGACGCCCTGTTTAATCCCTTCCCCTCAGGCGCCGCTAGGGCCCGGTCAGCGGCACCGCACGCAACACAATGATGCCAGGCTTCGACCGCATATATTCCCTGAAGGGCGCATCGACAACTTTGCGATTAGCGGCCAGCGAAGAGGCGTTCCTGAACCACAACCGGCCATCATGCCGGACGGCAATCCCGGCATGGGAGACATCCAGCCCCTGGGTGGTGGTGTAAACCCCAATGTAATCGCCGGTCTGAATCTGCTTCATCACCCGGACATTTATCGCGCGGCCTGGAATATAAGTGATGCGCCGAGGAATCACCCCCAGGCCGGGCAGCCGCTCTTTTCCGCTGGCCTGACGATTCAGTTGCTTCACTACCGTCACCGCATCCGGGCTGAGCGTGCGGGTTATGTCGTCGGCATTGCGCGGACTCTCAGCGAACCAGTCGGTGAAAAAGTGGCGACGCTTCAGGTAGCTGACTTCACCGTCAGCGTAGCGGGTCCGAATCAGGCTGGCCTCAAAGCTGGCGCGATCGTGGCTGCGGCTCAGCGCCTGTACGTAATCAAGCAGCGTGAAGCAATCCACCCCACTGAAATTGATCACCAGCGCTTCTGGCGTATCGGGCGAGCCGATTAGCGTATCCGCCTGGTAGGGGGTACCGAGAAAAGTGGCAGAAATCTGGCTGATCCTTTCACCCTGTGACTGCTCTGACGCCGGAGGTGTCTGCGCCAGAATAGCCGACACACTATCCCCTTGTGCCGGTTCAGGGACACGGTGATTAGCCGCCTCAGGCGAGGCGCAGGCGCTGATGCAGGCCATGATTAACAGCAGTAACAGGGGTTTTACTCTCATCATCTTCTTCATGAAAAAATTGTCCGTTGGTACGACCATACCGGAGGTGATGTTTTCTTTAATGAAGGAATGGTGACTATTTATCTGCGGTTGTAACAGAGCGGCATCAGCAGGCGCAGATTGTGACAGTCGTCACACAGAAGACGTTCAGAGGGAGGCGACAGGACGTGACATGACTGCCGGATGCGCAGCGCGCGCTCCGGCATAAGGGGTTAACGCGAAATAATCAGGTGGATACCAAACCCGGCAAACAGGACGCCTGCCATGCCATCGACCCATTTCGCCAGCCGCTGATAGCGGGTGCGGATCCACGGCAGCGCAAAGATGGCCGCCACCAGGGTAAACCAGGCAAAGGTTTCACCGACAATCAGCAGGAACAGACCCCAGCGCTCCGCCGAACCGACATCGTCGCCGACAAATAGCGAGAAGACGCTGCCGAAGTAGATAATCGCTTTAGGATTCGACAGGTTGGTCAGCAGGCCCTTGAGAAAGCTCATGCCGCGTTTCGGCAGCTCCACCACCGGCTCATCCTGCTGCGGCTGTTTGTGACGCTGACGTGCCGAGCACATCAGCTGCCAGCCCATCCACAGCAGATAAAGTCCACCGCCGACCATGATGATCTGGTGCAGCCAGGCCATTTTTTCCAGAATCAGATGCAGCCCCATCAGCGCCACACCCGCCCAGACGACAATGCCAAGCGTAATACCCAGCACGCCCATCATCGCCTCCTTGCGCGAACGGCTGGCGGCAGTTTGTGACACGAAAAAGAAATCGGGGCCGGGGCTCATCAGCGCCACCAGATGAACCAGCGCGACGGTTGCGAATAACATCAGCATGATTAGTATCCTTTACTCTTCATCATCAAGATGCTCTTTGATCATCACCAGGAAAGGTTTGCCAAAGCGCTCCAGTTTGCGGTGACCCACGCCGTTGACGCTGAGCATCTCTGACGCGCTGACCGGCATCTGTTCTGCCATCTCTATCAGTGTGGCGTCATTGAACACCACGTAAGGCGGAATATTCTCTTCATCGGCGATCGCTTTGCGCAGCTTACGCAGCTTGGCGAACAGTTTGCGATCATAGTTACCACCGTGGAACTTCGCCGGACTGCTGCTTTTCGTTTTCGCGGTAATCAGACGCGGCACTGCCAGCATCAGGGGGACTTCACCGCGCAGCACCGGACGCGCCGCTTCAGTCAGCTGCAACGCTGAGTGCATAGCAATATTCTGCGTCACCAGCCCCAGATGGATTAACTGACGTAGCACGCTGACCCAGTGTTCATGGCTCTGATCTTTGCCCAGTCCATAGACCGGCAGTTTGTCATGCCCCTGCTCACGGATACGCTGATTATTGGACCCGCGCAGCACCTCAACGATGTAGCCCATACCAAACCGCTGCCCGACGCGGTAGATGCCGGAGAGCGCTTTTTGCGCTTCAACCAGGCCGTCATAACGTTTAGGCGGATCGAGACAAATATCGCAGTTATCGCACGGCTGCTGGCGACCCTCGCCAAAATAGTTCAGCAGCACCAGACGACGGCAGGTCTGCGCTTCCGCAAACGCGCCCATGGCGTTGAGTTTGTGGCGTTCAATATCCTGCAGCGGTCCCGGCACTTTCTCTTCCAGGCATTTACGCAGCCAGGCCATATCGGCCGGATCGTAGAGCATCATCGCTTCGGCGGGCAGGCCATCACGTCCGGCTCGCCCGGTTTCCTGATAATAGGACTCGATGTTGCGCGGAATATCGAAGTGAACCACAAAACGGACGTTGGGCTTGTTGATGCCCATGCCAAAGGCTACCGTCGCCACCACGATTTGCAGATCGTCACGCTGGAATGCTTCCTGCACCCGGCCACGCTGTTCGCTGTCGATTCCGGCATGGTACGCCCCGACGCTGAAACCCCGGCTTTGCAGTCGCGCGGCGGTGTCTTCCACCTTCGCCCGGCTGTTGCAGTAGATAATGCCGCACTTGCCACGCTGATCCTGCACGTAACGCAGCAGCTGATCGGTGGGTTTGAACTTCTCCACCAGCGTGTAGCGGATATTGGGACGGTCGAAGCTGCTGATCTGGATCAGCGGATCCTGCATATGCAGCAGGTTAACGATGTCGTTGCGGGTGGTTTCGTCGGCGGTCGCGGTCAGCGCCATCACCGGCAATTCCGGGAAACGCTGACGCATCTTCCCAAGTGCGCCATATTCCGGGCGGAAATCGTGGCCCCACTGGGAAATACAGTGCGCTTCATCCACCGCCAGCATCGCCGGTTGCCAGTGCGCCAGACTGTCCAGGAAGTTATCCATCATCAGGCGTTCAGGGGCGATATAGAGCAGCTTAACCCGACCGGTGCGACAGTCAGCCATCACCGTCTGCTGCTGATCGCGCGTCATGGTGGAGTTGAGATAGGCTGCTGCCACGCCGTTCGCCAGCAGCTGATCGACCTGATCTTTCATCAGCGAGATCAGCGGCGACACCACCAGCGTCAGCCCCTCGCGCACCAGCGCCGGGATCTGATAACAGAGCGATTTACCGCCGCCGGTGGGCATCACCACCAGACAATCACGTCCGCTCAGCGCCTCATTAATGATCGTCTGCTGACCGGGACGAAACTGCTGGTAGCCGAAGGTATCCTGCAATACCTGCTGCGCCAGCGCTTCCTGATTAAGAACTGCCGAGGTTGCCACGCGATTCCTGTCTTTCGTTAGGGATTAGAACAAGTCGTTAAGTGTTACACCCACACCCAGACGCGTCTGGCGATGGTTGTAATCGATCAGTGATTCACCGTAGCCGCTAAACACCTGAGTATAGAAGCGAACATGCTCAGTGATAGGGTAGCTCCAGCCCAGCGTCGCGCCGCCATAACCGCTGTTCCAGTTATAGTTGCCCTCTACGCTGAAGATATTGTCGCCGAGCTTATAGCCCAGACGGGTGCGGTAGTAACCCATGTATTTGGTGATATCCGGGTTATCATCGCTGCTCGCGCCTTCAGGGATGCGATACCAGGGTTTGATTTCCGCCAGGAAGTTACCGTTCTCTGCCATCAGACGCGCATAGACGCGGTTCCAGCTGCGCGAGGTCGGGTCGCTTCGTCCGTTGGATTGGTGATTCAGACCCAGTTCAACATCACGCAGCGTCCAGCCACCCAGCGAGTAGTCGGTCGCCCAGCCGAGGAAAATCTGCGGCTCATAGTTGGTCTCACGGAATGGCGATGACTCCGCGCTATTCGACAGCTGCCACCAGGAACGCTGGGTATAAGAGGCTGCAAGCACCGAGTTGTCGCCCAGAATACCGCGCCACAGCGGAAACGCCAGGCTGAGCTGGAATTTCACTTCATCTTTGCGCGCATTCTCTCCCCAGTTATAGGAGGAGATCGCCTCTTTATTGAGGTCGCTGGTATAGGTGTAGAGCAGATAGTTGTTCTCGTAAGGATAGAGAACAAACGGGTTATCATGCTTCTCCAGCAGGTTAGCAATAATGCTGCCCTGCACCTGTGGCGCGTCATGAACCTCTTTAATCCGGGCTTCATCCGCCTGCGCCAGCGCAGGAAATATCAACATTGCCGCCAGCAAGGCGCGATGCTTACGCATATAATTCTCCGGTGAGCAGCTGCGTATCAGAATAACTGAAAGGGTGTCGTAAAAAGCAGGCCATTCTACACGCAAATGGCAGTGAGCATGAGTGCTGATTTCTTAAACTGGAAACACCCTCGCAGGCGGAATAGAATACACAACTCGTTCATGTTACGCGCCCCTCTGGCCCGATTTTTTCAGGACACATCATCATGTCATCACCCATGCTGACACAGCAGGACGCTCGCCAGCTGGTCGGCGAAATTTTCGTTTATCACATGCCGTTTAATCAGGCGCTGGGCCTGGAGCTGATGCGCCTCGACGCGGATTACGCAGAGATCAGCTTCAATAACAAAACCATGCTGGTGGGCAACCAGGCGCAGCAGATTCTGCACGGCGGCGTTATCGCGTCGGTACTGGATGTGGCGGCGGGTATGGTCTGCGTCAGTAATGCGTTAACCCGTCAGGAGAGCATCAGCGAAGCGGATCTGCGCCAGCGTCTGTCGCGCATGGGCACCATTGATATGCGCGTTGACTATCTGCGTCCCGGACGCGGCGAACGCTTCACCGCCACCAGCAGCCTGCTGCGCGCCGGTAACAAAGTCGCCGTGGCGCGTGTGGAGCTGCATAATCAGCAGGGCGACTATATCGCCACGGCAACTGCCACCTATCTTATCGGCTAACCACGCCACTGAATGGATCGCATATGGATACGCAACAAACCCGCCAGGGCGTTGGCTTTGCACTGGGTGCTTACTTTATCTGGGGCATCGCGCCCGCCTATTTCAAGCTGATAAAACAGGTTCCCGCCACAGAAATCATGACGCACCGGGTGATCTGGTCGGCACTCTTTATGGTGTTGCTGATTACCCTGAGCCGCAGCTGGCCGGGCGTGCGCAGCGTGGTGCGCCAGCCAAAAAAAGTGCTGATGCTGGCGCTGACGGCCGTGACTGTCGGCGGCAACTGGCTGCTGTTTATCTGGGCGGTCAACAATCAGCATATGCTGGAAGCCAGCCTGGGCTACTTTATTAACCCGCTGATCAACGTGGTGTTCGGCATGCTGTTTCTGCGCGAACGTTTTCGCCGCCTGCAGTGGCTGGCCGTGCTGCTGGCAGCCGTCGGCGTGCTGGTGCAGCTGTGGCAGTTTGGGTCGTTACCCATCATTGCGCTGGGTCTGGCGCTGAGCTTTGCCCTCTACGGTCTGTTGCGCAAAAAGATTCAGGTCGATGCGCAGAGCGGCATGCTGATTGAAACCCTGTGGCTGTTTCCGCTGGCGGCGATTTACCTGTTTGGCTTTGCCGACAGCAGCACCAGCCACTTATCGGCTAACCCGCTGAGTCTTAACCTGAAGCTGATTGCGGCTGGCATTGTCACCACCATTCCGCTGATGCTGTTTGCGGCGGCCTGCAGCCGACTGCGACTCTCGACCGTGGGCTTCTTCCAGTACCTCGGCCCGACGCTGATGTTTGTGCTGGCTGTGGTGTTTTACGGGGAAACCATCACGCCAGACAAGCTGGTGACCTTTGCCTTCATCTGGCTGGCGCTGCTGGTCTTTGTCTGCGATGCGGTCGCGTTTTCATTCCGTTCCCGTTCCCGTGCGCGCGTAGCGTGAAATAAAGCGCGCTAAAGCCGGGCCGGTCAGCAGGATGGTAAAGAGACGCAACGTCTGCATCGCCATTACAAACGCCATGTTGACCTGGGTCCCTGCAGCAATAATCGCCACCGTGTCCAGGCCACCTGGACTGGTGGCGAGATAGGCCGTCATCAGATCGATATCCAGCATTCGCGTCAGCATCCACGCCAGCCCGCCACACAACAGCATCAGCCCGAAGATCGAGGCCAGCATCTGCGGCAGCGTGCGCAGCGCCAGCAGAAAGATCGGACGGGTGAAACGTAATCCCACGCTCCAGCCAATCAGGGCATAGGCCACGGCCAGCAGCCATTCCGGCACCTGTAACACTGCGATATGACTGCTGTTCAGTGCCGCACCCGCCAGCGCGGGCAGCAGCAGCGCGCCAGAAGGAATGCGCAGTCGGGTGCCCAGCCACGCGCCCGCCAGCATCACCACCAGGGTAATAGCAAAGCCGCGATTCAGCGCGGGGAACCAGAGCAGCGAAACGCTGTGGGCTTGATCACCCAGCCCGATGCGCGCCACCAGCGCGGCCGCCGAGGCGACAAACAGCACCCGCAGATACTGCATAAAAGCGACCAGCCGGACGTCAGCGCCAAAGTCCCCCGCCATCGCCACCATGGCCGATGCGCCACCGGGTGACGATCCCCAGGCGCCGGTCGGGCCGGGCAGATGACTGAAGCGCACCAGCAGAAAACCGGACACGCCGCTGGCCGCCAGCGTCAGCAGCAGCACCGCCAGCACGATCGGCCAGTCCTGAATCAGCGGTGTCAGAATCGAGGGCGACAGGCTCTGGGCAATCATGCAGCCCAGTACGGCCTGCGCCAGCAGGAAGAACCGTCTGTCGATGCGCAGCGTGGCACCTGACAGCCCCATCACCACACCCACAATCATCGGTCCCAGTAACAGCGCGGCGGGCACGTGAAAATAGTGCAGCACCGCACCCAGCAAGACCGAGATCAGCAGCAGCAGCGTCCACTGCGCGCGTAACGAAAAAGCGTCCATAAGAAGTTAATTATTTGTAAAAACAGGAGGGTCAGAGTACGCAGAAATGGGGACGGGAGCCAGCAGAACGGGCCATCTGAGATGGCCCGCGCGTGTTTTAAAGCCAGTTTTTACGCTTGAAGTAGAGATAAGGCGCCAGTCCGGCCAGAATCATCAGGCCGATGGCCGCGGGATAACCAAAGCTCCACTTCAGTTCCGGCATAAACTCGAAGTTCATCCCGTAGCTGGAAGCGACCAGGGTCGGCGGCAGAAACACCACGGAGACCACCGAGAAGATCTTGATGATGCGGTTCTGTTCGATGTTGATAAAGCCCATCGCCGCCTGCATCAGGAAGTTGACCTTCTGGAACAGGGATTCGTTATGCGGCAGCAGCGATTCGATATCGCGCAGAATTTCCCGCGCCTGCTCCAGCTGATTGCCCGGCAGACGGGCTTTACGCACCAGGAAGTTCAGGGCGCGCTGGGTATCCATCAGACAGAGACGCACCTTCCAGCCGATATCTTCCAGTTCCGCGAGCCGCGACAGCGCCTGATCGTACTCTTCGCCCTGCTGACCTTCCATGATCACCCGGCTGAGTTTCTCCAGCGCGCTATAGATGTTCTCGATTTCGTCCGCCAGCTGTTCGATTTTGGTTTCAAACAGGTCGAGCAGCAGCTCAAAAGCATTGCCGTCGATCAGGGTCTGGTTGCGGGCGCGCATACGATAGAGACGGAAAGCGGGCAGCTCACGTTCGCGCAGCGTGTAGAGGCGGCCTTCACGGATGGTGAACGCCACGGTGGAGTTACCGGCGTGATCGTCAGCATCTTCATAGAAGAAGAAGGAGTGAATATGCAGACCATCTTCATCTTCGAAGAAGCGTGCCGAGGCCTCGATATCTTCCAGCTCAGGCCGTGTTGCCAGGCTCTGACCCAGCTCCGATTGTACGCGGTCACGTTCGCCCTCTTCCGGCTCGATAAGATCGACCCAGACAGAGGTGGTCAGTTTGTCGTTTTCGTCTTCCAGCTCCAGTCGCGTCAGGCGGCTGTGATCCAGTTTAAATGCGCTCAGCATAGCAATACTCCCCATTGCAGACTAAATGGGACAAGGCAGTCCGCCGTTCCTCAACATGGAACGTGCGGCCTGAACACGGAAACAGAGTTTCAGAGATAAATCAGTGCTGACTCGTGCGACGGAATCAAAAAGGGAGGTCGCTGATAACCGCTAAGGCTACCCGCGTAAAGAGGTAGCCTTAGATGTTATTCCTGGTAACCAGGTCATTGAGCCAGCATCGACTGGGCGTGTCCAAGGCATTGTCCTCTCATGATAATAGTGGGCGCATGTTACGCTGAGACGAAAAAGCCGTCAACCGCACGCTAGAGCGTTTCCAGCTTCGCGTAAGCCGCCACCAGCCACTTGATTCCCTGCCCCTGGAACGCTACCTGCAGGCGGCTGTGCTCACCGCTGCCTTCCAGATTAATGATGGTGCCTTCGCCAAATTTTGCGTGATGAACACGCTGACCCAGCGCGAATCCGCTGTCATTTTTGGTCACCGGCGCACCCATCCGCTGATGGTTCACCGGACGGCTGACGCTGGCGCGCAGACGCACCTCTTCGATGCACGCTTCAGGCAGTTCGCCGATGAAACGGGAAGGCCGGTGATACACTTCCTTACCATAGAGTCGGCGGGTTTCAGCATAGGTCAGTGTCAGCTTCAGCATGGCACGGGTCACGCCGACATACGCCAGACGACGCTCCTCTTCCAGACGCCCACCTTCATCCAGCGACATCTGGCTTGGGAACATGCCCTCTTCCATACCGACGATAAAGACCTGGCTGAACTCCAGCCCTTTGGCCGAGTGCAGCGTCATCAGCTGAACCGCATCCTGCCATTTGTCGGCCTGACCTTCACCCGCTTCAAGGGCGGCATGAGATAAGAAGGCCTGCAGCGGCATCAAATCTTCATCTTCGTCCTGATAGCTGAACTGGCGTGTTGCCGTCACCAGCTCCTCAAGGTTTTCGATACGCGCCTGGCCCTTCTCGCCTTTTTCCTGCTCATACATCAGCCACAGGCCAGAGTCTTTGATAACCCGGTCGGTCTGAACATGCAGCGGTAAATCGGCGGTTTCGGTCGCCAGTGAATCGACCAGTTCACAGAAGCGTTGCAGCGCAGAGGCGGCCCGACCCGCCAGCGCGCGGCTTTGCAGCAGTTCGCGCGTTGCCTGCCACAGCGTCATCTGACGTTCACGCGCCGTCTGACGCACTACGTCGAGCGTGCGATCGCCCACGCCGCGCGTCGGGGTATTCACCACGCGCTCAAACGCGGCGTCATCGTTGCGGTTAGCCATCAGACGCAAGTAAGAGAGTGCATCTTTGATCTCCTGACGTTCGAAGAAGCGCATGCCGCCATAAATACGGTACGGCATGCTGCTCTGCAGCAGCGCCTCTTCCAGCACACGCGACTGGGCGTTACTGCGATAGAGAATGGCGCAGTCGTTCAGCGCGCCGCCGTTCTCCATCCAGACCTTGATGCGGTTCACTACAAAGCGGGCTTCATCCAGCTCATTAAAGGCGCAGTAGATAGAGATCGGTTCGCCATCGCTGCCTTCGGTCCAGAGCTCTTTCCCCAGGCGGCCATTGTTGTTGGCGATCAGGGCGTTGGCGGCTTTCAGGATGTTATTGGTCGAGCGGTAGTTCTGCTCCAGACGGATGGTTTCTGCGCCGGGGAAATCCTGCAGGAAGCGCTGAATATTCTCGACCTGCGCGCCGCGCCAGCCGTAGATCGACTGATCATCATCGCCCACGATGATGACCCGGCCGCTGTCGCCCGCCAGCATCCGAATCCAGGCGTACTGAATGTTGTTGGTATCCTGAAACTCATCCACCAGCACGTTGGTGAAGCGTTCGCGGTAGTGATTAAGAATGTGTGGCTTGTTGAGCCACAGCTCATGAGCGCGCAGCAGCAGTTCGGCAAAGTCGACCAAACCGGCGCGGTCACAGGCTTCCTGATAGGCCTGATAGATGCGCAGCCAGGTCTGCTCAATCGGGTTGCCATAGCTTTCGATATGCTTTGGCCGCAGGCCTTCATCTTTTTTGCCGTTGATGTACCACATGCCCTGACGCGCAGGCCACTGCTTGTCATCAAGGTTCATGGATTTGATCAGGCGCTTGAGCAGACGCAGCTGGTCTTCACTGTCGAGGATCTGGAAATCCTGCGGCAGACCGGCGTCAAGATGGTGGGCGCGCAGTAAGCGATGCGCCAGACCGTGGAAGGTCCCGATCCACATCCCGCCCTGGCTGGTGCCGATCAGATGCTCGATACGGTGACGCATTTCCGCGGCCGCTTTGTTGGTAAAGGTCACCGCCATAATCGAATAAGGTGAGCAGTTCTCCACTGACATCAGCCAGGCAATGCGATGCACCAGGACCCGCGTTTTACCACTGCCCGCGCCTGCCAGCACCAGCAGGTTACTGCGCGGAGCCGCAACGGCAGCGCGCTGATTGTCATTCAAACCATCGAGCAGTTCAGAAACGTCCATAAGCACCGTTTACCAGAGAAAAAGCGTCGTCGTCGCGTTGTTTATTCCGCCTGCCGCAAGGGAGTGTCGCGGCCAGTCAGGCGGCGACACAGATGCCGGATAAGGGACGGCGGCAACGCAGAAAAGAGGAGACGACTGGATAAATTTACAGCCATTATAGCAGTGAGGTGAGTGATGCCAACCGCGAAATTTCGACATGCGGCAACAGGCGCGCATCCGGGATATGCATCAGGTTGCCCTGCCGCAGGTTAATCCAGCAGGCCTGCAGTCCGCAGCGCAGCGAGCCGGCTACGTCGGTGGTGAGGTCATCACCCACATGCAGAATGTGGTGTGGGGCGATATCAAGGCGTTGTGCGGCAAGCTGATACATATCCTGCCACGGCTTGGCGCGGCCATCCGGCCCGGCCCGCAGCGTGAACCGGAAGTATTGTGCAATGCCCATTTTTTCCGGGCAGGCGTTGCCGTTGGTGACCGCCACCAGCGGGATTTTTTCCGCCAGCGCCTTCAGCGTCTCATGCGTCTCATCCGGCATCTCGACCTGACTGCGCCACTGATGGAATACCGCCATCACGTCTGCCGCGCCCGCGGTCGCTTCAGCGGCAGAGAGGCCGACATTCAGCATCGCCAGTTCAACCGAACGGCGTCGCCACTCCGAAACATCATGATAGATCTCCGGCTCCTGCAGCAGCAGTTCATCGCGCAACTGCTGATAATCCTGCGGCGTGAAGTCACGCAGCGCCGGATGATAAGCCTGCAACGCTGCATGGGACTCCAGCGTGGTGCGACGAATCACCGGATAGTTATCATAGAGCGTGTCATCAAGGTCGAAGGTCATGGCTTTTATGGCCGACAGCGGACGATAAAACTTCATTCGTTCTTTCCTCGTTTGGCGCGGGGATGCGCAGCGTCATACACCGAAGCCAGATGCTGGAAGTCGAGATGGGTGTAGATCTGGGTGGTCGACAGGTTCGCATGCCCCAGCAACTCCTGCACGGCGCGCAGGTCGCCGCTGGATTCCAGCAGGTGCGTGGCAAAGGAGTGTCGCAGCTTATGCGGATGGATATGGCTCGCCAGCCCCTGACGGATGCCCCACTCGGCAAAGCGTTTCTGCACGTTACGGGGCGAGATGCGGTTGCCGCGCGTTGACAGAAACAGCGCATCATCCTGGCCGTTAAAGGTTTCACGCAGCGGCAGCCAGTGCTGGATCCAGGTGACCGCCGTGCGGCCAATCGGTACGCGCCGCTCTTTGCTGCCCTTACCCACGACCCATACTTCACCGGAATCGAGATCGACGTGGCGGCAATCCATATTCACCAGTTCGGAGAGACGCAGACCGCCGCCATACATCACTTCCAGCATCGCCCGGTCGCGCACCGCCAGCGGATCGTCAAGGTCGATCTCCAGCAGCTGATTCACTTCATCAACATCAATATTTTTAGGCAGATGGCGCGCTTTACGCGGCGTCATCACCCCTTTGGCCGGATTAGCGGAAAGCAGACCCTGGCTCACCTGCCAGTCGAGAAAACTGCGCAGGGCGGAAAGGCGCAGCGCAAGGCTGCTGGCGGAGAGTCCGGCGCGACGGCTGCGTGCCGCCATGCTGCGCACCTGCGCCGGTTCCAGCTGTGCCCAGCTGCTGAGTTTCATTTCATCCGCAATTGCCACCAGCGCGGCAAGCTGTCGCGCATAGCTGCTCTGGGTTAACGGACTGAGCTGGCGCTCCACTTTCAGGTAGCGCAGAAATCCGTCGACGGCCTCCTGCAGCGCGCTGCTCATGCGCGTTCAACCCAGCGGGAAAGCAGATCGGGCATCATCTGAGACAGATGCTGCAACAGCAGTGTCCCCATGCCCGACTGGTAGTGCTGGCTGTCGCGACTGCTGAACACCAGCACGCCGAGATCGCCCTCTTCGCCCATCAGCGACATTGCAACCGAACCGATCGCTTTGGCCTGTGGCAACAGCAGCAGCAGTTCCGGCCCATTAATGTTGCCGAGATAGTGATGCTGGTTGCCGAAGCGCTGAATACGCAGCGGTTCAAATGCCTGACGCGACAGGCTCAGCTGGAAGAAATCGGAGGGCGCGCCCAGCAGCCATTTATCACTGAACAGACGCACATTAGCACCCGCCAGGCCCAGCTCACGCGCCCAGCGATGCAGGCGGTTGAGCATATCCTGCAACGAGTCAGCCGCGGCCAGATGGCTTTCCAGCGACAGCAGACGGTCAAACAGTTCGTGGTTAGCGCTGGCCTGCTCCATCAGCAGCGTGATCTCTTCTTCCAGCCGCTGGATATGGTTGCGTTGCCGCGCCATATGCCACTCGACCAGCGAGACGCTGCCGCGCACCGGGTGCGGCACGGCCATCTGTTCCACTTCGCGGGCATTACGGATGAAGAAATCGGGATTCTGCCGCAGATAATCACTGACGGCCTGATCGTCCAGCAGAACCGAACTGTCAGCCTGCTCTTCGATATTTTTCATAGATGAATAAACCCATCGTAGACGTGTGTCGCAGGCCCGGTCATGTAGAGCGGCTGACCGGCACCTTTCCAGGAGATATGCAGCGTTCCGCCAGGCAGATCGACTCGCACTTTCGGTGCCAGGATGCCCTGCTGAATGCCGCATGCAACGGCAGCACAGGCGCCACTGCCGCACGCCTGCGTTTCACCCGCTCCGCGTTCGTAGACGCGCAGCCGGATATGTTCGGGATTGATGATCTCCATAAAACCGACATTGACGCGATCCGGGAAGCGCTCGTGGCTCTCCAGAATCGGGCCCAGCAGTTCAACCTGCGCGGTTTTAACGCTTTCCACCTGGATAACGCAATGAGGATTCCCCATCGACACCGCGCCCAGCATCACCGTCTGCTCGGCCACGCGCAGCAGATAAAGATTTTCGGCTTTATTGGCGCGGAACGGCACCTGCTGAGGCTCAAAGTTGGGTTCGCCCATGTTCACGCGCACCTGATCGTCAGGCGTCACGGTCAGGACCATGCGGCCATTCTGGGTACTGACCCGGATGTCGGTTTTGTTGGTCAGCCCTTTCAGCTGAACAAAGCGGGCAAAGCAGCGCGCACCGTTGCCGCACTGGGCCACTTCACTGCCGTCGGCGTTGAAAATGCGATAGTGGAAATCAAGATCGGGATCATAAGGCGGTTCAACAATCAGCAGCTGATCAAAACCGATCCCCAGATGACGATCGGCCAGCCGGCGGATCAATTCCGGCGAGAAGAAGACGTTTTGTGTCACCGCATCCACAACCATAAAATCGTTGCCGAGACCGTGCATTTTGGAGAACTGCATTTTTTGCTCCGCCGGATAAGCCATCAGATTAGTTCGCTTGTGCGCCTGAATTGCCGGTCACCAGACCGCCAACATCGGCTTTCGTCGCATCCGCTTTCTGGCTTTCGGTCGGCGCTTGTTGTTTCTTCGGCTGATCCTTCGGCGGGAAGTAGAGCGGTCCTTTCAGACCACAACCTGCAAGGCTGGTTACTGCCAGTGTCATGGCCAACAGGCTTATTACTTTCTTCATTCTTTATGCTCTTCATGTCCTTTACCTGGATGCTTATCATCGCAGTTGAAGGTGGAAAAGCAACAGGAAATCCCCGCTAATAGCGTGAACCGGATGACAAGCCAGAAAGATAGCGGCCACCTGCAGAGTACAGGCAGCCCGTCAGCATCAATGCACCTGATAGCGCGGTTGGTAGTCGCTGTTGTCGTTGTCAGGCTGCGTCGTACACAGCTGCGTCAGCGTCTGACTACGGAACGGAATCACCTGGAATCGATCACCGGTGTTCACAATCTGGTAGAACTGCGGCAGGTTGAAGTTGATAAAGCTCGATCCGTAAGTGAAGCGATCGTGCGATGAGGAGTAGAAGCGGCTGACGTCGCGCACCAGCTCCTCTTTACTGCCTTCACAGTGATGATAGACCTCAACCCGATTGGTCTCATCGAGAATATAGATATTGAAGCCGCGCTCATCCGTGGTGTTTTCAAAAAAGAACTGAATGATGCCTTCGCTGGCATAGCCGTTCACCACCGGGGGCAGCGGCGTCTGATTCGTTTCGACTTTGATCGACAGTCCATGCAGCTTGTTGTTGGAGATCGCGCCATAAAATTCCACCGCGTTTTCCAGCTTCTGCACAGAGACACTCATGCGTTCAAAGAACAGGCCCCAGGTCTCGCCCGCCATGCGCAGCGCTTTAAAGCGGCCCGGCTCCTGACGTGTGCTGGAGAGGCGCAGTTCAATGCATTCTGAGACCAGCTGTTGCACGCGCGTGCGAATCAGTCCGCGCAGATGCTGGCTGTAACAGAACACTTCCACCGTATCCGGCGGTGCGGCATCCTGATGCATCTTGCCGAGAATGGTTTTCAGCCCTTCGATCATCGCCTGTTCGCCGCTGAAGTGCAGCGTACGCACCTCATTCCAGGAGTTGCGATAGAGCAGATCGATGCTGCCAATCAGGCACTGCTGCTGCTGACCAAAGCTGAAGACATCCAGCTTGCGGAAGTCGAAGTGCACCACCTGATTGCGGAAGGCCGCCGTCGGGTCATGCTCAAGGTTAACAATAATCGCCAGGTGCCGGATTTCGCACGGGCTGTAGAGCGCTTTCGGCGTCGGCGAAGGCAGGCGCAGCGGGAAGTGGCTGGAAACATCGTTAACCAGCTCCTGCAGACGCGCCAGATCGCAAATCTCATTGCCTTTAATATGCAGCCGGGTTTTGCGGGTCAGCAGACCATTAAACCACGCCCACGCCACCAGCTTGTTCAGGTAGCGGTTATATTCCAGCGGCTGATGGCTGATGATCGAATCCATATCCGGCGCCTGGTTATAGAGATACCAGCCGGAACGGTTGGCGCGGCCAGGCGGCACATGAATAAAGGTCAGATTCGGTTCAGAGAGGTCGGGCGAAATCTGCGGGTTAACCAGCGTTACTTTGCCCGGCAGCGCTTCAAACGCGGCATACAGTTTACGGGTCAACACACCGATATCCTGCGGGCTGGCGCTGACGCTTAAGTTGTTGCGGCGGGCAAAGCGGATCAGGTTGCGATAACTCTGCATCATCGCATCCAGCAATTCGTTATGGGCTTCACGCACCCGCTCGATTTTCCACCCGGCGCGGTTGTCCAGAATGGCGATCTTCTCTTCGTTCCAGCCCCACTCTTTCACCAGCTGCGATAAAATCTCGCGACGCCAGCCGGTGCGATGCTGATGATCTTCGGTGCTGAGTTTTTCACACACTTTGAGATAGAAGCAGCGGCGCACCAGGTCAAGGCGCGGCTGATCGTCAACGCTGGTCAGATAGTGCGTGACGCGCTCCAGCATCATGCAGTAAGGATCGAGTCCGAAGCAGATGATTTCGCCGTCGTGCAGGCGCTGTTTGATATCCATCGCCAGCAGTTGTGTGTTCGGGTATTCCCAACTGTAGGCTTCCAGCAGCAGCGTTTTCAGTACGGCTTTATACGGTGAGTCGATGCTTTTATAGAGCTGCCACAGGCTGGCACCGAAATACTCTTCCGCCGACAGCGTGCCGAGGCCGCCCAGATCGAGCCACTCATTGGGAGTCAGCACGCCTTTGGCGTACAGCGACATCACGTAGTCGTCGTAATGGTGCTCTTCTTCGCCCGGCACCATATTCCACAGGAGGCGTTTGCCCGCCATACGAACCGCAGTACGGTAAAACTCATCCAGCAGTAAAATGTGTTGGGTTGAGCCGCAGTCTTCACCGCCCAGGCTGCCGCTTTCGTTATGACGGAAGCGGTTCTCATCAATCAGGAAGAAACTCACTTCCACGCCCATCGAGACGCACCACTTCTGCAGCAGCGTACATTTACGCTGCAGATTCAGGCGCTCTTCATTATCAAGCCAGGATTGATGGCAGACCCAGATATCGAGATCCGAGACGCTGTTCTGACCGACCGAGGAGGTGCTGCCCATGGAATAGATCGCCGTGATCGGCATTTCGCCTTTCGGCGCATCGGCATGGCGCAGGTCGCTGTCGCCGGTAAGATCGGCCAGCAGCTGGCGCTGATTTTCATCAGGCGTGTAGAAGCTGATGCCATGTGGAACGCTACCTTCAAGGTAACCCGGCATCTGAGGATGTTGATAATGTAATAAGGTTGGCAGCAGACTGTAGACACGCTGAAAAGCGGGTCCCATGGCAGCCAGCGCACGGTCAACGCGCAGCTGGTTAATTGCATCCAGTCTCTGTTTCAGTGTCTCAATGTAGAGGTACAAGACGTTTCGCCTGATTGTCCCAGTGTTTAAGCACCCTGTTTCCACGCTCTGCCGCTTATTAAAATAAAAAAGTGGGCAGATAATTGCTGGAAACGTGATCAATCTAACACTCGCCAGATTGACCGTAAAGAAAGTTGCGCTACTTAACAGTTTAGCACGTTCTTACCCGCTTCCCGCTTTTTCAGCACGCGTTCCCACGTTATGGCTTGATAAACCGGGCCTGAAACCGCGCGCAGGCCGTTTTCAATCCGTTGAAACTGACAGTATTCACCCAGAGATGATAGGATATTCAGTGAACGATAAAAATGGTTAACAGCATGTTAGACAAAATTTTCAGAATTGCTACAAGACAAAGCCCGCTCGCATTATGGCAGGCACATTATGTACAGCAACGCCTCATGAGTGCCCATCCGGGACTGCGCGTTGAGCTGGTGCCTATGGTCACGAAAGGTGACATTATTCTTGATACGCCGCTGGCAAAAGTGGGCGGCAAGGGTCTGTTTGTCAAAGAGCTTGAGCTGGCGATGCAGGATGGCCGTGCCGATATGGCGGTGCACTCGATGAAAGATGTGCCGGTCAGTTTCCCTGAAGGTCTGGGCCTGGTGACCATCTGCGAGCGCGACGATCCGCGCGATGCGTTCGTTTCTCATCATTATGACTCTATTGACGCGCTGCCACAGGGTGCCATCGTCGGTACCTCCAGCCTGCGTCGTCAGTGCCAGATTAGCGCGCGCCGTCCGGATCTGGTGATCCGTTCGCTGCGTGGCAATGTGGGCACCCGCCTCGGCAAGCTCGATGCTGGCGAGTATGACGCGATTATTCTTGCCGTTGCCGGGCTGAAACGCCTGGGGCTGGAAGATCGCATTCGCCAGGCGATGCCAGCCGAAGTGTCCCTGCCCGCCGTGGGACAGGGTGCAGTCGGCATTGAATGCCGTCTGGACGACAGCGTCTTAATTGACCTGTTACGGGCGCTGAACCACGATGACACAGAAGTCTGTGTCAGAGCGGAACGCGCCATGAATACCCGCTTAGAGGGTGGCTGCCAGGTTCCTATCGGCAGTTTCGCGGTGCTGGAAGGCGATGACCTCTGGCTGCGCGGCATGGTCGGCGCACCGGATGGCCGGGTGATGGTCAGCGGCGAACGCCGTGGTCCACGCGCGCAGGCTGAACAGATGGGCATTTCACTGGCCGATGAACTGCTGAATGGTGGCGCACGTGAAATCCTGAAAGAAGTTTACCAGGGGCAGCCGCCGGCATGACCATCCTGGTGACGCGCCCGGAACCCGCAGCGGCAGAGCTGGTGTCACGCCTGCATGCCCTTGGCAAACAGGCGTGGAGCCTGCCGCTGATCGAGTTTGCGCCGGGCGCTGACCTCGCCACTCTGCCCCAGAAGCTCGCCGGACTTCGTACCGGCGACCTCGTTTTTATCCTTTCTCAGCAGGTTATTCACTACGCGCAACACACGATCAAAGCATGGCCCACAGAGCTGGACTATTATGCAATTGGTCGTAGCACCGCGCTGGCGTTTCACACCGTCAGCGGGCAGCAGGTGACCTGGCCTCATGCTCATGAAACCAGTGAGGAATTGATCAAGATAAACACGCTTCAGCAGGTGGCCGGTAAACGTGCGCTGATCCTGCGTGGCGATCCCGGTCGCGAATTGCTGGCAGAGACATTAACCCGGCGAGGTGCTGAGGTGACGTTTGCTGCCTGCTACCAGCGCTGCCAGAAGCATTATGATGGGCCTGTTGAAGGCCGCCGCTGGCGCGATCGCGGCGTCTCTGTGCTGGTGGTGACCAGCGGTGAAATGTTACAACAGCTCTTTTCGCTGTTCCCCGCGGTTGATCGCGAGGAATGGCTGCTCCACTGCCGACTGATTGTCGTCAGTGAACGTTTGGCTACCCTGGCCGCTGGATTAGGTTGGCAGGATATTCAGGTAGCCGATGGTGCCGATAACGATGCGCTGCTGCGCGCGTTACGCTGAACTTTAACAATGGGATGTGCCACATATGACGGAACAAAAAGACTCCTCCGCCATGGTTGAAGAAACCACCCCAGCGGTCGACCGCTCTCCTTCCAGCAACAGCACACCACCGCGTAATGCGAAAAATGGTGGCATGGTGTTGGGAGCAGTGGCGATTGTCATAGCGCTGGCGATTGGTGCGGGTTTATACCTTAACGGGAAACATCAGGCTGATTTACAGGCACAAACCAATCAGAAGCTGAGCGATCAGTTAAGCGCGTTGCAGCAGCAGGCCAGCAGCGATAAACAGCAGCTGACACAGCAACTGAGCGGCGCTGAAACCGCGTTACAGACCGCGCAGCAACAGCAGAGCGCGTCAGCAAAAGAGCTGGAAACCCTGCGTGAAAAAGTGGCGGTGATCTCTGGCAACGACGTGCGCAGCTGGCTGCTGGCACAGGCGGACTATCTGGTGAAACTGGCTGGCCGCAAACTCTGGAGCGATCAGGATGTCACGACCGCCGCGGCACTGCTGAAAAGCGCCGATGCCAGCCTGGCCGACATGAACGATCCCAGCGTCATGAATGTGCGTCGTGCGCTGACTCAGGATATCAGTAACCTCTCATCCGTTACGCAGGTCGACTACGACGGCGTGATCCTCAAGCTGAATCAGCTGTCGAACAACGTCGATAACCTGCGTCTGGCCGACAACGACAGCGATGATGCGCCGATGGACAGCGATGGCGGCGAACTCTCAGGTTCCGTGCGCGAATGGCGTCAGAATCTGGTGAAAAGCTGGCATAACTTTATGGATGACTTTATCACCATCCGCCGCCGCGATAACACCGCACAGCCGCTGCTGGCACCGAATCAGGATGTTTACCTGCGTGAGAATATCCGCTCGCGTCTGCTGATCGCGGCGCAGGCCGTACCGCGCCATCAGGATGAGATTTATAAACAATCTATCGACACCGTGTCCGCCTGGGTTCGCGCCTGGTATGACACCAATGATGCCGCGACCAAAGCCTTCCTTGCCCAGCTGGATGAGCTGAGCCAGCAGAACATCAATATGGATCTGCCGGATAACCTGGAAAGTCAGCCATTGCTGGAACAGCTGATGCAGACCCGGGTGCGGAACCTGTTAGCGCAACCTTCTGCCGCTGCTAATCAGCAGGGAGGCTAAGCATGCTTAAGGTATTTATCCTCTTTATCCTGCTGATTGCTGGCGTGGTGCTGGGACCGATGATTGCCGGTCATCAGGGCTATGTGCTGATTCAGACCGATAACTGGAATGTCGAAACCAGCGTAACCGGCCTGGTGATTATCCTTATCCTGAGCCTGCTGGTGATTCTGGCCGTGGAGTGGCTGCTGCGCCGCGTGCTGCACACCGGCGCGCGGACCCGTGGCTGGTTTACCGGTCGTAAACGCCGTCGCGCCCAGCGTCATACCCAGTCGGCGCTGATGAAGCTGGCAGAAGGCGACCACCGTCAGGTGGAAAAGCTGCTGTCTAAAGATGCCGATCACGCCGATGTGCCGGTAGCCAACTATCTGCTGGCAGCCGAAGCCGCACAGCAGCGTGGCGATGAAATTCGTGCCAATCAGCATCTTGAACGTGCTGCTGAGCTGTCGGAAAGCAATACCATCCCGGTGGAAATTGCCCGCGCACGTATTCAGCTGGCCCGTAACGAAGATCACGCTGCGCGTCACAGCATTGATCGCCTGCTGGAAGTGGCACCGCGTCACCCTGAAGTGCTGCGTCTGGCTGAACAGGCGTATGTCCGCACCGGTGCCTGGAGTGCCCTGCTGGATATTCTGCCTGCTATGCAGAAGTCACAGGTTGGTGATGAGCTGCATCGTGATGCATTGCAGCAGCAGGCCTGGCTGGGTCTGATGAATCAGGCGATGGCCGATCAGGGCAGTGATGGCCTGAAACGCTGGTGGAGCACGCTGAGCCGCAAAACCCGTCAGGATACGACACTGCAGGTCGCTATGGCGGATCATCTGATTGAGTGCGACGATCACGACACCGCGCAGTCGATCGTGCTGGAAGGCCTCAAACGTCATTATGACGATCGCCTGGTGCTGCTGATGCCTCGCATCAAAAGCGGCAATCCGGAAGCGCTGGAGAAGGCATTACGCCAGCAGATCAAACAGCATGGCGCAACGCCGTTGCTGCACAGTACGCTGGGACAGCTGCTGATGCGTCATGGTGAATGGCAGCAGGCGGCTGACGCACTGCAGCAGGCGCTGGCACAGCGTCCTGACGCGTTCGATTATGCATGGCTGGCGGATGTTTATGATCGTCTGCATCGTCCGGAAGAGGCCGCGAAAATGCGCCGTGAAGGATTGCTGCTGACGCTGAAGAATAATCCCAACGTCTGATGCGGTTGTCAGACAGGATAAAGCCGGGCTTGCCCGGCTTTTTTGTGCCCGAAATCTGCCATCCTGTTCTCGCGGGCAAAAAAAAACACCTGCCAGTGGCAGGTGTAAGATCAGGTCGGTAAGACAACCGGGAGGTACCTGACTCAACGTGGTGTCTGTTAACCCTGTAAGGCTTTCGCGATACAGGCAGGCAGACAACAGGTACCTAAAATTGGCTCTGCATCATTCCCAGGTTTATGTAGCTTCAGCAGACATAAGAGGTGGAATGAGCATCTACAGCAGAAGTATTGCACAAGCCGTGCCAGGTTAAGGTTTATTTTTAAAGTTGCTATAAATCAGTAATTTAAAAAAAATTACCAAGTCTTACCTCAGCGAGGTGCTGCAGGAAGTGTCGGTATCAGGCGACAGCTGGCATTTTCTCTGTCTCTGAATGGAGACAGCGAGGTGATTCTTACGGTAATTTCAACAATAACAATGGTTTATTTGTCGGCGATTCACGACGCTATTGATTCTGCTAATATTGCGTGCGGAATCAAAGCAGAGTGATTCAGCAGCAATGAAGAAGCCCAACGCGTAGGGAACACGGTCAGAGGAGGAAAGCGTCCCACGCCAGGGACGGCGTGGGCCGAGCGGCCATGGATGGCTTAAGCGCCTTTCCGATCTGACCGTGTTCCTTTCGCCAGCGCGCACTCACCGCAGTGCGGGCTTCAGGGAGCATACGCCTTTCGCAAAGACGCAAAAGACGCCATCCCTGGCGGGCTCAGTGCGGGCCGTCCCTGGCCCGCGATGCTTTGCTACACGCGTTTGCTCCCTTCGTTTCACGTATGGCAGACGCATCGGGAACTTACATGGACGCTTCAGACTGGTGAAAGATCTAAAGCCGGATTCATCTGACCGTGTTCCCTTCGCAGGCTCGAACTCACAGCAACATTGTTCCACAGCACCCAACCCGGCCCGGCCCATATCTCCCGCAGACATTCGAATCCGCTTTTCTACAGACGAAAAAAAACCTGTTTTTTCAGACAGGTTTCTAAAAATGGTCGGCGAGAGAGGATTACACTGCTCTGCGAGCAGTGCCCTCCGGGCCGTTGCTGAAGCAACGTTGTCTCGCTACGCTCGGCTCAAACCTCCTTCGGAGGTGCTCATCCTCTTTTCTACAGACGAAAAAAAACCCGTCTTTTCAGACAGGTTTCAAAAATGGTCGGCGAGAGAGGATTCGAACCTCCGACCCACTGGTCCCAAACCAGTTGCGCTACCAAGCTGCGCTACTCGCCGATTTTTTTAACTGTTTTGCCTGGTGCGAAGAGAGGGACTTGAACCCTCACGTCCGTTAGGACACTAACACCTGAAGCTAGCGCGTCTACCAATTCCGCCACCTTCGCGTTTCCCAGCAAAATCTGGGGTGGCTAATGGGACTCGAACCCACGACAACTGGAATCACAATCCAGGGCTCTACCAACTGAGCTATAGCCACCACAATACTTAATGTCACAAGTTAAAAACCTGCAGCATTTAAATCTCTACTGCCAACCGCGGTAAATCAACCACCGAAGCTCATGCGCACAAACGATATGGCGCGCCCGACAGGATTCGAACCTGAGACCTCTGCCTCCGGAGGGCAGCGCTCTATCCAGCTGAGCTACGGGCGCGTAGCGCCGTTGCGGATGTGCATACTAGAGATAAGCGCCCATCGTGTCTAGTGCTTTTTAAATAAAAAGACGCGTTTGATTACGCTTTGTGCACTTTCTCGACAAATAGTGCATTTCCTCTCTCACAACGCCTAAAAATGCGGCATTTAACAGCAATATCAGAGATCGCCGCGCCAGTGATAGCGCAAATATTTAAGCAGTTTTAATTGCCTGCGCAGGCGGCTCGGCTGCCGAATCAGACGATAGAGCCATTCCAGACCCAGACGCTGCCAGATCTTAGGCGCACGCTTCACATGGCCGGTGAAAACATCGTAGGTTCCGCCAACACCCATATAGAGAGCATCAGGCCAGTGCGCACGGCACGCCAGCATCAGCAGCTCCTGACGTGGCGATCCCAGCGCTACAGTCACCAGCTTCGCACCGCTGGCCGCAATACGGGCAAACAGCGCATCCTGATCGGCTGGCGCAAAATAGCCATCCTGCGCGCCAACAATATTCACATTCCACTGACGGCGTAACTTATTGCAGGTTTCATCCAGTACCTGCTGGCGACCACCGATAAGAAACACCGGCGTCCCTTCCCGCCCGGCGCGTTCCATCAGCGCTTCCCATAAATCGGCCCCCGCAATGCGCTGCACCGACGCCTGCGGATACTTTTTACGAATTGAACGCACAATGCTGATGCCATCGGCATACGCATATTCCGCCTGCGCTAACAGCGTACGTAATCCCTCATCCCGCTCAGCGGTCAGGATCTTCTCCGCATTTATCGCCACTAAAATACCGCTGCGAACACTCTGCGGCGGCATCAGGAAATTTACCGCCGACGGCATGTTTTCGAAGCCATACAAATCAACGCCGCGAATACGGTACTGCGGCGTCTCAGTTAACGTTGTCATATCTTCCGTCAATCCCAGAGGTTAATCAGAGCGGGCTGTGCAACACCCGCCTGCTGCGGTCGCGAATCAAACCTGCGCGATCCAGTAACCAGAAAAGTAATTTAGCCATGCCCAGACAGGCAGCAAAAATGATGCAGAAAAATACCACGCGAGAGCCGAATGCATCGAGACCTTCGCGGGCCAGCACAATCATGTTAAACACCGCGCCAAAACAGAAGCTTTGCAGGATGGCGCCGGTGTACCGGTTGGTCTCAAGGCAGCCACGCTGATAGATCGCATCAAAGGCTTTAATAATCATCCCTACCGCAACAGCACCAATCGGAATCGCCCAGACGCCGCCCATCACCACCAGTGACCCGATGAGCGTGGGGGAGATCGCCAGGCCAGAATGGTTATTCAGCACTTCCCAGGTGAAGTAGTTCGCACTGTTTAACACCGTCAGCGGCCGATCCGGCCAGAGCCAGGTCGGAATGAAAACGTAGAAATCACGCCACAGCGGTGCCAGTCCCTGAAACTCAATTCTGGCGTAGTTATCCAGCAGCAGGGCGAGATTCTCCCACGGCGAGAAGGTGTCACGCGTCAGATAGAGGAAGGTATAAAACGCTTCATCACCCATCACGTCGAGGTTGTAGCGACGCAGCGCCAGCCAGAACATCCCCGCAATCGCCAGTACGCCCGCCGTTGCCAGCATCCACAACGTAATCCAGCCACGGGTAATCCCGATGAACAGGAACAGGGCAAACGCAATGATGATATTGGCGCGGGTGCCGCCCACCAGGGCGTAAGTCAGTAAACCAAAGGCTACCGTCACGACCAGGAACAGCAGCCAGTTGCGGCGCGTCGGACTTAAGAAGTAGGGGATCAGCATCGCCGGGATGAAGAAATAGAAGAAGCGCTTAAGCGCCACGCCCGACACTTCGCTGGAGAAAATCTGGTTATAGGCGGTCAGGCGGAACAGCAGAAAACCATTGTGGATGAAGAACACCGTCACGGTTCCCAGCGCCACCAGCGCCAGAATCACGCAGGTCAGGTGGGTTTCAACCCGATTCATCTGCAGCCAGGGCTTCGCCGGAGGCGCACCGACGGGTTTCAGCCGCACTTTATAACTGACGTAATAGATAGCGTAAAACGCCGTCGCCGACAGCAGCGCTTCCAGCAGATTCTCCACCGGCACCACGTCAACATTAAAGCGAAACACCAGCACGGCGGTCAGCGGGAAGCCGAAATAAAAGGTCAGCAGGAACAGCAGTGTGAAGAACAGATGGAAGTTAAAACGGACGCGCTTAAACTCCCGCCAGGTCAGGGTCAGAATAAAAACCAGCGACAGCAGATAGACCACCAGCAGGCCGCCAAACTGCATAAGACTCATGACAACTCCCCTTCGCTGAGCTGTAACGCTGCCCGCCAGCCAGCCAGATAGCCCGGCGCAAAAAAGGCAATCGCCTGTTTATCACAGCCCATCAGCTGACGGCGTGCCTCGGCGATGACCGCAGGCGACAGCGTATCTTCGCTGAACAATACCGGAAGCTGCTGCTCAGCAACATCACGCCAGAACGGATTTTTGCGGGTCAGGACAAACGGCACATTGGCCTGGATCAGCAGACAGAGTGTTCCCACCCCCTGCTGACGTTCAAACATAAAATAGCCGACATGGCAGCGTGCCAGCAGCGCTAAGTAATCATCAAACGCCAGATTTTCACGCATCAGATTCACCTGACCGTCAGGGAACAGCGTCTCTGCTGCGGCCTGAATCTGACTGATGTACGCCTCATTGCCTGGCGGATAGCCCAGCGGCACCTCAATACGCACCCGCTCGCCAAACTGTGCGTGAATGGCCTTTAAGCCTTCGATGTGCCGGTTACTCGGATCGCCCGAGTTGCCCAGCAGCAGCGTAAACGGCTCTGACGGCGCAGACTCAACGGCGGCGGCTGGCATCCGGGTCGGGAAATAGAGCAGTGAACCGGGCACCCGGCGATGACGCTGCTGATAGTGATGCAGGTCGCCACGGGTCGCGAAAACCTGAGCAACCCGTCCCTGCGCTATACGGCGCACCAGATAGAACAGGCGGAACTTCAGGCTGCGCGAATCTTCATAGAGATCGGCGCCCCAGACATGCCAGAACAACTGTGAACGGCGCAGCTTACCGCTGAGTAATGCCAGCCAGATCCACGGGTTAAACTGACCGTGGCAGAAAAACCGCTGCTGACGATTCCTGGCCCGCTGCAAAACCGCCTGCGCCAGCGCTTTCTTGCTGGTAAAGCACTCGATCTGCAACGCACTGAACGGAGCCAGGCTCTCTGGCTGCTGCGTCACCACCATAAAATGGCGTGGCGAAGCCACGGGCTGCTCAACGCTCAGTACGTCGTTGAAAAAGCGCAGCACCGTAAGATTGTGGTGGGGAATGTCCGATCCCAAAACGTGAATTAAAGTCATTTTTTCCGGCAGTAAACAATAAAAGCGCCACAACACAGGGCAAAGTAAGCCATATAGGTAAACATATAGGCCTGCGCCGCACCCGTCGCGCCATGTAACGGGATCAACCAGCGTGAGAACAGGGTCAGCAACAGAAACTGGCTGATCTCAGTCAGAACATAAAAGCGCAGCGAGGCTTTGGCGATAACCAGATATCCGAAAACATAGGCACCGACTTTAAAAACATCGCCGCACAGCTGCCAGACAAACAGATCGCGCATCCCGCGAAAAGCCTCAGAGAACAGCAGGCTGATGGCGAAATCGCGCAGCACCCAGACACCAAAGCTGGCAACCGCCACGGCGGGCAGGACAAAGCGCAGTGCGCGACCAATCTCACGCGCGATGTCGCGTTTGTTGTCGAGCCGCGCCAGGGTCGGCAGCAGCCAGACGCTAAACGTCGCGGTGATAAACTGCAGATAGGCATCGGAAATGCTGGTGACGCCCTGCCACAATCCGACCTGCGCCCATCCTTCCTGCTCTGCCAGCAGGTTACGCATCAACACCCAGGCGACCGGCAGGGTCACGGCCGTGATCAGCGCCATCAGGGTGTATTTTGCCAGATTACGCGCCAGCTCAGGATGCCATTGCGGGCGCAGCCAGCTCAGCGGCAGCGGCGCGCGGCGTTTCAGCATCAGCAGCGCAGGCAGCAGCAGTAAGGCCGGCACCAGCGCGAGGCCAATCAGCGCGCCCTGATAGCCACCCAGCCACCAGCAGAGCAGATAGCCCGCCACGCCAATCAGGCTGCCGAGAATCAGTGCCAGCGCATTCCCGCGCGCATCGCGATAGCCCTTCAGCAGCGCCAGGGTAAAGTTGGCCCAGGCGATGCCGAGCTGAAGAAAGGCGACGACGCGGATAACGCCCTGATAGCGGTCATGACCAAACAGCGCGGTGCTGATGGGTGCCGCCGCCAGCAGAAACAGCAGCGCCAGTACGCCAGAAAAGCCGAGCACCATAGCCGATGCCGTGCCCACCATCGCGCGCAGTTGTCCGGGCTGCTGCTGATACTGCGCCACATAGGTGGTGACGCCGTTGAAGATGCCCGCGCCCGCCAGCACACCCAGTACGGTGATCAACTGACGGAAGTTCCCCGCCTGGCCGACACCCTCGGGACCGAAGCTCACCGCCAGCAGTTTGACCACCAGCAGACCGGCCACAATTTTTACCAGCGTGGACGATGCAGTCCACACTGAGGCTCTGGCTAATGACATCAGGAAAAGAAGCTCAGCAGTGAGCTGATAACCGTGCTCTGATTGTTATCCGACAGGTTATAGAACAGCGGCAGGCGCAGCAGACGTTCACTTTCCTGCGTGGTAAAGCGATCGTCGCCGATAAACTGCGAGAAACGCTCACCGGCTGGCGAACTGTGCAGCGGAATATAGTGGAACACCGTCAGTATCTCGGCTTCTTTCATCCAGTTGATCAGCGCCTGGCGATCGTCCTGATCGCGCAGTTTGATGTAGAACATATGCGCATTGTGTTCGCAGCTGGCGGGGATCACCGGCAGGCTGATACGTCCCTGAGCCGCCAGCGGCTGAAGTGCGTCGCAATAACGCTGCCAGATGCGTAACCGCTGCTGATTGATGCGTTCAGCGGCTTCCAGCTGCGCCCAGAGATAGGCTGCCTGCAGATCGGCCATCAGGTAGCTCGAACCCATGTCGCGCCAGGTATATTTATCGACCTGACCCCGGAAGAACTGGCTGCGGTTGGTGCCTTTTTCACGCACGATCTCGGCGCGCTCGACCAGGCTGGCGTCATTAATGAGCGTCGCGCCACCTTCGCCACCGGCGGTGTAGTTCTTGGTTTCGTGGAAACTGAAGCAGCCAATATGACCGATGGTGCCCAGCGCACGACCTTTGTAGCGTGACATCACGCCCTGCGCCGCATCTTCAATCACAAACAGCTTATGCTTTGCCGCCAGCGCCATAATGGTGTCCATTTCACAGGCCACGCCTGCGTAATGCACCGGCACAATGGCGCGGGTTTTATCAGTGATGGCCGCTTCGATCAGCGTTTCATCGATGTTCATGGTGTCCGGGCGTACATCGACAAACACGATGCGCGCGCCGCGCAGCACAAAGGCGTTGGCGGTAGAGACAAAGGTGTAGCTCGGCATGATCACTTCATCGCCGGGCTGCAGATCGATTAACAGGGCCGCCATCTCCAGCGAAGCGGTACAGGAGGGCGTCAGCAGCACTTTTTTGCTGCCAAAACGCTGCTCCATCCACTGCTGACAGCGACGGGTAAATCCACCGTCACCGCACAGCTTGCCGCTGTTCATCGCCGACTGCATATACTCGATTTCTGTGCCCACGATCGGGGGCGCATTAAATGGAATCATGACTTTTCCTGTAAAACCAGTAGGCGGTGCTGTCGAGCCGGGCACCGCTGCGTAAATAGAGGCGCATCGCCGTGAGATTACTGAGCTGGGTGGCAACCCGAAGCTGAGCCAGCTGTCTTACCCGCGCCCAGTCCGCCGCCGCCAGCAGCAGTCGCTGACCCAGTCCCTGGCCCTGCGCGTCAGGCAGCACGCCCAGCAGGCCAATGCGGGCATCGCCGTCCACCGCGCGCAGCGAAACAAAGCCCTGCAGCTGACCCGTGGCGTCACTGGCCACCAGGCACTGATCGTCAAAGGTTCCGCGCACGGCATTTTCGATCCACTGCGCATAGAAGCGGCCGCTGGCGTCTGGTGCATACCAGGGCGCGCGAAAACGACTCTGGCTGAAGAGCTGAGACGCTGCATCACGCAGCTGCGGGATTTGTGCTTCGCGCGCAATGCGAATCCCCGCCTGCCGTTCGGTCTCGTTAACCGCCAGTGTCAGGTCCGCCTCGCCTTCTGCCAGCCGGAACTGATGCTGCTGCAGCATATCAATCAGCGCCGTTTCGCTGGCCGCGACTTTCATCTGCATCAGCGCACAGGGATGACGCAGCGCCTGCTCCAGTGGCGTGTCGCCCTGCGGCTCCAGCCGCACGGTCTCAACACCGAAGAACGCGCTCTCCCAGCTAAGGGAATTAATACTGACGTGGACGGGCATGTAATAAATCCAGCAGGTATTGGCCGTAGCCGGTTTTTGTCAGCGCTTCACCGGCAGCCCGCAGCTGGTCATCACTGAGCCAGCTGTTACGCCAGGCGGCCGATCTTGCCAGCCGTCTAAACGGTAAAGCGCACCAGAGCCGAGCCGATAAAACCGGCACCGCCCGTGATCAGAAAGCGCTTCATCGCCACACACCTTTGGTGTCGACAATCCAGTTCTGCTGAACGTCGGCGGCATCAATGGCGCGGAAGGCGCGGTGATCGACCAGCATCACCAGAATATCGGCCTGGGCCAGCGCCTGCTCGCAGGAGACCAGCTCCGCTTTATCCGCCAGCGAGTCGGCTAGCTGCTCAATATGGGGTTCAACCACCCAGGTCTTGCCGCTGTGCCACTCAGCAATCTTCTGTGCCACACCAACCGCCGGGCTTTCGCGCAGGTCGTCGATATTCGGCTTAAAGGCCAGGCCAAAGCAGGCGATGGTGATATCGCTGGCGCGCATGCCGGTCTGCGTCAGGCAGTCCGCCAGCGCGGTTTTCACCTGGTCCAGCACCCACTGCGGCTTGGCGTCATTCACTTCGCGCGCGGTGCGGATCAGGCGGGCTAATTCAGGATTCTGCGCCACGATAAACCAGGGATCAACGGCGATACAGTGCCCCCCGACGCCCGGCCCCGGCTGCAGAATGTTGACGCGCGGATGGCGATTCGCCAGCGCAATCAGTTCCCAGACGTTAATGCCCTGATCGGCACAAATCAGTGACAGCTCATTGGCGAAGGCGATATTCACGTCACGGAAGCTGTTTTCAGTCAGCTTGCACATCTCGGCGGTGCGGGCGTTGGTTTCAACGCATTCGCCTTTTAAAAACAGCCGATAGAGCTCGCTGGCGCGGGCAGAACAGGCGGGCGTCATGCCGCCAATCACCCGGTCGTTGTTAATCAGCTCAACCATCACCTGGCCTGGCAGCACGCGCTCCGGGCAGTAGGCGACAAAAATATCGGGCGTCTCACCGTGCTGCGGGAAGCGCAGGTCGGGACGTGCCGCCGCCAGCCACTCGGCCATCTGTTCGGTGCTGCCCACCGGCGAGGTCGACTCCAGAATCACCAGATCGCCCTTTTTCAGAACCGGCGCGATCGACTCCGCTGCGGCTTTCACAAAGCGCAGGTCGGGCTGATGCTCATCTTTAAACGGGGTCGGTACGGCAATCAGAAAGGCGTCGGCGGCTTCAGGCTGCGTGGTGGCGCGCAGGTCGCCACGCGTGACGGCCGCATGCACGACCCGATCTAAATCGGGTTCCACGATGTGGATCGCGCCACGATTGATGGTTTCAACGGCGCGGGCGTTGATATCCACGCCCACCACTTTTTTTCCCTTTGAGGCAAAAACGGCTGCCGTCGGCAGCCCAATGTATCCCAGTCCAATCACGGAGATGGTTTCAAAACTCATAATTCGGCTCTGTTATCTTTTAAGGCTTGTAAAATTCGACCACAGGCTTTGCCATCGCCATACGGATTATGGGCGTGGCTCATCGCCTGCCAGGCCTCGTCGTCGCTCAGCAATTCGCTGACACTGGCCACGATTCTGGCGATATCTGTTCCCACCAGTTTGACGGTACCGGCATCGACCGCTTCGGGCCGCTCGGTGGTATCACGCATCACCAGCACCGGTTTACCCAGCGAAGGCGCCTCCTCCTGAATGCCGCCGGAATCGGTAAGGATCAGCCAGGCGCGGTTCATCAGCCAGACAAAAGGCAGATACTCCTGCGGTTCAATCAGGATGATATTCTCAATGCCGCTGAGTATCCGGTTAACCGGCTCGCTGACATTAGGATTGAGGTGGACCGGATAGACGATCTGCGCCTCAGGATGCTGGCGGGCAATCTGCGCCAGCGCGCTGCAGATACGTTCAAAACCGCCGCCAAAACTTTCACGGCGGTGACCGGTGACCAGCACCAGTTTCTTATCCGGATCGAGAAACGGATAACGCGCCGCCAGCTGTGCGTTCAGATTGCTGTCATCCAGCACCCGATCGCGAACCCACAGCAGCGCATCGATGACCGTATTACCGGTCACAATGATGCGCGCGTCGGGCAGATTTTCCTGCAGCAGGTTCTGCCGCGACTGCGAGGTTGGCGTAAAGTGCAGACGGGCAAGATGGCCGGTGAGCTTGCGGTTACCCTCTTCCGGCCACGGCGAGGCGAGATCGCCGGTACGCAGACCGGCCTCCACATGCCCCACTGGAATCTGCTGATAGAAAGCCGCCAGGCTCGCCGCCAGCGTCGTGGTAGTGTCACCATGCACCAGCACGATGTCCGGTCTGAAGTCGAGCAGGACGGTTTTCATGCCCTCTAAAATGCGGCAGGTGATCTCGGTCAGACCCTGCTCAGGACGCATAATGTTGAGGTCGTAGTCCGGTTCCAGCTTGAACAGACGCAGCACCTGATCGAGCATTTCGCGATGCTGTGCGGTGACGCACAGCCGCGACTCAAAAGCGGGATCCTGCGACAGCGCCTGAACCAGTGGCGCCATTTTAATCGCTTCGGGGCGAGTACCAAATACCGTCAGAACTTTCACACTGTTTCTCTCACTCATGCGTGTCTGACATCAGACGCGGACGACGTGCCAGCGCCACTCCCGCGCCTGTTAATGCCCCAACGGCACCCCACATAATCATCATGAACAGACGTCGCGGACTGTCACGTGATACCGGCTCTTCCGGCGTACGCAGATAACGGTAGGTCTGGAACTTGCTGTTCAGTTTTGGCCCGGTCTGCAGCGTGGTCAGCATTGCTCTGTTCTGATCATAGCTGATATCAAAGCTCGGACCGGTGGCGCGCAGGGTGTCCAGTTGTCCCTGTAAAACCGGCTGGCCCAGCAGGAACAGATCGCTGTCCGCCAGGTTCTCACCCACTTCTCGCGTCTGCTTCTCATTGATGCCCTGCTGGCTGGCGATCTTCAGCGCCTGCTCCAGCCGATGCTGCTGGCGCTCGAATACTGCGTTAGCCACATCTTCCTGACGCTTCACCTGCGCCTGCAACTGGTCGGAACGCGCGCGCCAGGCCCCTTTCAACTCATCGTTCAGATGACGCGCAGCGCGCTCACTGGCATAGGCGATGTACTGGCGCAGCAGATTGTTGGCGTCGCCAGCGGTTTCCGCTTTGAGTTTGACGTTATCGGGCAGGTTATGTGCCGCGTCAGCGGGCGTGAACAGGATATTGCCGATCATATCGTCGAGCAGCGCGGCATCATTATGCGCATTGCCGGTTTTACGGCTCCTGAAATAATCCGTCTGCTGCCAGAACTCACGACGCGTATCCCACGAGGCGAGTTGCATGATGAACTCCTGATAGACCTGATCCATCACCGTCGGTGACGGCGCAGCCAGGGTCAGGGCGTTGTTACGCACATCCAGATTGGTCAGAAACTGCTGCTGCGCATAGTAAGAACCCAGCATGTTCACCGTCGGACGATCGGTGACCGCCGTGGTGCTCCAGACCTGTTTCAGCAGCAGCGTGACCAGCCAGGCGGCCAGAGCAAACAGCAGCGCCAGCCCGACAATCCAGCGCTTGCCACGCCATAAACGGCAGCTCAGGCCGCGAATATCCAGTTCGTTGTCCACAACGTCAGAAGGCATGGCAGAGTTATCCTTTAATCAGCATCGGGTTCATTTGTTTTTTGCTTCGCGGTAATGGCTCAGACGACGCTTGATGCGCCGGACGCGTCGCGCTACACGCCACGCATGTTTCAGGCAGTAGCCGTAAACCATAAAGGCGCCCAGGAACAGCAGCAGCATCACCCACTCCGGGATGAACGCCAGATATTCACCCAGCACACCGATACCGGCGAGAATGGCCGCCGCCAGGGTGATCAGCACAAAGGCCTGACGCGAGGTAAAGCCGGCACGCATAATCAGGTGGTGAATGTGCTGGCGATCAGCCGAGAACGGGCTCATGCCTTTGCGCAGGCGACGGTACATAATCGCCACCATATCCATCAGCGGAATGGCGATAAGCCACAGGGCGGTAACGGGCGTAATGGGATGGCTCAGACCCTGCGTCGTCTCCAGCAGAATCCAGATAATAGTGAAACCGATCATGGTGCTGCCGGCATCGCCCATAAAGACTTTGAAGCGACGGCCGAGGAAACCGAGGTTAAGCAGGATATAGGGCAGCGTGGCGGCAATCATCGCAAAACACCACATCGCAAGGCTGGTCTGGCCGTCGAAGTAGAGGATGATGCCCATGGCGGCAAAGGTAACGGAGGAGAGTCCGCCCAGCAGACCGTCGATCCCGTCCACCATATTAAAGGCGTTGATTGCGGCCCACACGGCAAACAGCGTCAGCACATAGCCGAAGGGTCCAACGATAAGCTCGAACGGGCCGACGATAAAGCCCAGGCTGAGCAGATAGAGTTTTGCGCCAAACATCATCACCAGGGCGACAATGGCCTGCACGACCGCGCGGAATTTAACGCTGATATCGAAGCGGTCATCCAGTGCGCCAACCAGCACCAGAACACCGGCGCAGCCCAGATAGAGCAGCGCGTGTGGCAGGTAATAGTTGGTAATGGCAAACGTGAAGCAGATACCTGCGAACACAGAGATGCCGCCCACCAACGGAATCGCGCCATGATGGCGTTTACGTGAGTTAGGCTTATCAACTAAACCAATTTTTTTAGCTGCTTTTCGAGCAAAAAAGAGGAAAGCCAGGGAAAAGAGAAAAATTAAACCAAGCTCAGTACTCATAGTGAGTAAATTCACGTTAAACGCTCTCAGCTAACATCCCGCACAACAATACGCGAAAAATTGCGCTTATCGCTGTATCGGATTCCGAATTCTGCATAAAGAGACAGACGAACGGTCAAAAATTCGCCATCACTACCACAGTCATTATAAATGCTCCTGCCAGTGTTCAATCCTATAGCTCACAAATGAAAAACGCCACGTTGAGACGTGGCGTAAGGTCGATTTTCTGCGCATCTGGACTAAAAAAGCCGGATCTGTGGTCCGGCCTGGCAGTATCGGATTATGAACGCTTCATCATGTCGAAGAATTCATCATTGGTTTTGGTCATCGCCAGCTTGTTGATGAGGAATTCCATTGCGTCGATTTCGCCCATTGGGTGAATAATCTTACGCAGGATCCACATCTTCTGCAGCTCTTCCTGAGAGGTGAGCAGCTCTTCTTTACGTGTACCAGAGCGGTTGTAATCAATCGCCGGGAAGACACGTTTTTCAGCAATTTTACGCGCGAGATGCAGTTCCATGTTACCGGTACCTTTAAACTCTTCGTAAATCACTTCATCCATCTTCGAACCGGTATCAACCAGCGCGGTCGCGATGATGGTCAGGCTACCGCCCTCTTCCACGTTACGTGCAGCACCAAAGAAACGCTTTGGACGATGCAGGGCGTTGGCATCCACACCACCGGTCAGGACTTTACCTGAAGCAGGAACCACGGTGTTGTAGGCACGCGCCAGACGTGTGATTGAGTCGAGCAGGATGATGACATCTTTCTTGTGCTCAACCAGACGCTTGGCCTTCTCGATCACCATTTCAGCAACCTGAACGTGGCGTGAGGCTGGCTCATCGAAGGTTGAGGCGATAACTTCGCCTTTCACCAGACGCTGCATCTCGGTTACTTCTTCCGGGCGCTCATCGATCAGCAGCACCATCAGCACGCAATCCGGGTAGTTATACGCCAGGCTCTGCGCGATGTTCTGCAGCAGCATGGTTTTACCGGCTTTCGGCGGTGCCACGATCAGACCACGCTGACCACGACCAATTGGCGAAGCCAGATCCAGTACGCGTGCGGTTAAATCTTCCGTTGAGCCATTACCCCGCTCCATACGCAGACGTTTATTTGCGTGCAGCGGCGTGAGGTTTTCGAACAGAATCTTATTACGCGCGTTTTCCGGCTTGTCGTAGTTAACTTCGTTAACTTTCAGCAGCGCAAAATAACGTTCACCTTCTTTTGGTGGACGGATTTTGCCAGAGATGGTGTCACCTGTGCGGAGGTTAAAGCGGCGGATTTGGCTGGGAGAAACGTAGATATCATCAGGGCCGGCGAGGTAGGAGCTGTCTCCGGAACGGAGGAATCCAAATCCATCCTGAAGGATCTCCAGCACGCCATCACCGAAGATGTCTTCGCCGCTTTTTGCGTGCTGCTTCAGGATTGAAAAGATAATGTCCTGCTTGCGCATACGAGCCTGGTTTTCCAGTCCCATATTTTCGCCGAGAGTAATCAGCTCAGCAACCGGCGTATTCTTTAATTCGGTAAGATTCATAGTGATGGGTTCTTAAACTCGGGGTAATACTCGGAATGTTTGTCGTGAGTGGTATGGCAACTAATCCATGCCGTTAATGGCTCTTTTCGGCTCTTCCCGACGATCATCGTATGGAATGGCGATCGGTATGCAGGGAGATGTCCGAATGTGATGCCAGAGTTGGAGCTAACCGTAAGATTGCTGAACCGTTCTGTCTTTATAAGGTACAGGGCGACAGGGTTCAACAAGGGAAAACTTTAGATGCTAACTACAAGGTAAGTTCGTAATGCAGTGTTGGTAACTTAGCATGCCTGAAAGTGAACGTCCAGCAGCAGGAGATAAATTCACCACTGCCAGACGTTCAGTCCTGCATTACGCCAGATTGGCGTTCAGGAACTCTTTCAGCTGGCCTTTAGACAGCGCGCCCACTTTGGTCGCGGCGACTTCGCCATTTTTAAACAGCAGCAGCGTCGGGATACCACGAATGCCATACTTCGG
>Ga0308171_1000640_pt1 | contig 66022 bp, 66 predicted proteins | sample PhyGR1_FD_202135 | JGI IMG/M metagenome (GOLD analysis project Ga0308171, IMG submission 202135) | Phyllosphere microbial communities from UC Gill Tract Community Farm, Albany, California, United States - DLSLSG.R1 | ecosystem: Host-associated > Plants > Phyllosphere > Unclassified | place: USA...
TACACCGGTTTTTCAACCTGCCGCAACTCAAAACCGAAATCTTTTTTCTACCAGCACCGCAGAACTTCCGAAGAACCTCTGCAGCACCAAGCCCACGAGTATATGACGGTTTGACGACCTGGGGCGAAGTTTTTGCAAAAAACTTCGCTGGGCTCAGCGCGCCCCTTCGATCGCCTCTTCCAGCGCATCGATGAACAGTGCGGCCACGTCGCAACCGGTCTGATCGAAGATCTCCTGGAAGCAGGTGGGACTGGTCACGTTGATCTCGGTCACGCAGTCACCGATCACGTCCACGCCCGCCAGCAGCAGGCCCCTCTCTATCAGTACGGCGCCGATCGCCTGGCCGATCTCCTGGTCGCGCGCCGTCAGCGCGCGGGCCACGCCCTTGCCACCCGCAGCCAGGTTGCCGCGCACTTCGCTGCCCTGGGGAATGCGCGCCAGGCAATAAGGCACCGGCTGGCCGCCGATGATGAGCACGCGCTTGTCGCCTTCGACGATCTCGGGCAGGAACTTCTGCACCATGACGCTCTCGGCGCCGCCCTTGTTCAGCGTCTCGATAATGCTGCCCAGGTTCATGCCGTCCCGGCCCACGCGGAAGATGCCCATGCCGCCCATGCCGTCCAGCGGCTTCAGGATGATGTCGCCGTGCTCCGCATGAAAGCGCCGGATGTCCTGCGCATCGCGCGTCACCAGCGTGGGGCCGATGAACTGCGGAAACTCCATGATGGCCAGCTTCTCGGGGTGGTCTCGCAGCGCTCGGGGCTTGTTGAAGACGCGGGCGCCGTCCCGCTCGGCCTGCTCCAGCAGGTGCGTGGCATAGAAATACTCGCTGTCGAAAGGCGGGTCCTTGCGCATCAGCACGGCGTCGAAGTCGGCCAGGACGGCGGGGCGTGCCGATTGCGCAGCGAACCAGTCCTCGGCATGGCCGGTCAGGCGGATGTCGCGCACCATGGCGGTCACGCGCTGGCCCCGCTCCCAGTGCACATGGGCGGGCTCGCACACGGCCAGCGTGTGGCCGCGGCGCTGCGCCTCGCGCATCATGGCAAACGTCGTGTCCTTGTAGATCTTGAACTGCTCGATGGGGTCGGCGATGAAGAGAAGTTGCATGGTTCCAGAGACTTGATGGCTACGCGCCCCGTGCGGGCGCCTTGCCGTACTGTTGCACAACTAGCGCGATGCTGCCGGCGACCACGCCCCAGAAGGCCGAACCGACGCCCGCAAGGGTGACGCCGCTCAGGGTGACGAGGAAGGTGATGAGCGCCGCCTCGCGGTGCGATTCGTCTTTCAACGCCAGCACCAGTCCGCCGCCGATGGTGCCCAGAAGGGCCAGGCCGGCGATAGCCACCACCAGCTCACGCGGGAAGGCGGTCAGCAATGCCGTGACCACCGCGCCGAAGACGCCGATGACCACATACAGCAGGCCGCAGCAGGCGGCGGCCGTGTAGCGCCGCGCCCGGTCTTCATGCGCCTCGGGCCCCATGCACATGGCGGCCGTGATGGCACTGAGGTTGAGCGCGAAGGCGCCGAACGGCGCCAGCGCCAGCGTGGCCGCGCCGGTCATGGTGATCAGCCGGGAGATCGGCAGCGGATAGCCCGAGGCGCGGATGACCGCCGCGCCCGGCAGGTTCTGCGACGCCATGGTGACCACGAAGAGCGGCAGCGCCAGGCTGACGACCGCCGCCCAGCTGAAAGCCGGCGCCGTGAATACGGGCATCGCCAGGCCCACGGCCGCGCCCGACCAGTGCATGCGACCCGTCGCCGCCGCGAACACCACGCCCGCGGCCAGCGTCAGCACCACGGCGTAGCGCGGCAACAGGCGCCGCGCGACCAGGTAGCTGCCCAGCATCGACAGCACCAGCGGCAGGTCGGTCCTTGCCGCGATGAAGGCGTCCATGCCGAAGCGCGCCAGCACGCCCGCCAGCAAGGCCGAGGCGATGGCCAGCGGGATGCGGTTCATCACCCGATCGAACCAGCCCGTGGCCCCCGCCAGGGTGATCAGCGCCGCGCTGACCATGAAGGCCCCCACCGCATGCCCCATGTGAAAGCCGCCCGCCGCGCCCGCCGTGGCCAGCACGGCCGCGCCCGGGGTGGACCAGGCGACCATGACCGGCTGGCGCAGCACCAGCGACGGCAGCAGCGAACACAGCCCCATACCCAGCCCGAGGGCCCACATCCAGGAGGTGATCTGCGCCGGCGTGGCCTGGAACGCCTGCGCCGCCTGGAAGATGATCGCGATCGAACTGGTGAAGCCCACCAGCACGGCCACGAAGCCGGCGGTGAAGGTGGACAGGCTGAGGTCTTTGAAGAACGAGCGCATGGGGAGAGGAAGTGGGTGCGACGGGCTGGGCCTGCGACCGCCGCCCTTTGCCTGCTATTCATTCAATAGCTGAAAGCCCAGGAAAGACAAGCGCCCGAGCCAAAAAGCACCATTATTGTGCGCCAAGCCCTCCCCTTGAGCCTGGAGCGCGCCGCCGAGACTCAGATCTCGATCTTGGAGCCCAGCTCCACCACCGCGTTGCTGGGCAGGTTGAGGAAGCTGGCGGCGCCGCTAGCGTTGTGGTGCATCTGTGCGAACAGCTTCTCGCGCCACGGGGCCATGCCGCTGCCGATGGTGGGGATCACCACGTCGCGCGACAGGAAGTAGCTGGTGGTCATGCCGTCCAGCTCGCAGCCCCGCCCACGCATGGCCTCCAGCGCCCGGGGCAGGTCCGGGTCGTTCTTGAAGCCATAGTGCACCACCACCTGCCAGCAATCGCTGCCCAGCGGCTCCACCTGCAGGCGCTTTTCCATCCCGATCCAGGGTGTCTCGTGGCTGCGCACGGTGACGAACAGGTTCTGCTGGTGCAGCACCTTGTTGTGCTTGAGGTTGTGCAGCAGCGCGTTCGGCACGGCGCCCGGCTCGGCCGTCAGGAACACCGCCGTGCCGTCCACCCGCGTGGGCGGGCTGAGGAACACGGCCGTGAGGAAGTCGCGCAAATCGATGGAGTCTTCCCGCAGCTTGTCGTTGAGCAGCTCGCGCCCGCGCTTCCAGGTCATCATCAGCACGAACAGCGTCGTGCCGATCATCAGCGGGAACCAGCCGCCCTCGAACAGCTTGAGCAGGTTGGATGTGAAGAACGCCAGATCGACCAGGAAGAAGAAGCCGGTGGCCGCGATGCACAGCGCCAGCGGGTAACGCCAGCCGTACCGGATGACGAAGAACGTCAGCACGGTGGTGATCAGCATGTCGAGCGTCACCGCGATGCCGTAAGCCGCCGCCAGGTTGCTGCTGGAGCGGAACATGACCACCGCCAGCACGATGGCGACGAACAGACCCCAGTTCACGAACGGCATGTAGATCTGCCCGGTATCGCGCACGCTGGTGTGCTGGATATTGAGGCGCGGCAGGTAGCCCAGCTGGATGACCTGCTTGGTCACGCTGAAGGCGCCGGTGATGAGCGCCTGCGAGGCGATCACCGTGGCCATGGTGGCCAGCACCACCAGCGGGATGAGCGCCCAGTCGGGCGCCATCATGAAGAACGGGTTCTTCACCGCCTCGGGCTCGGCCAGCAGCAGCGCGCCCTGGCCGAAGTAGTTCAGCGTCAGCGCCGGCATGGCCACGCTGAACCAGGCCAGGCGGATCGGTTTCTTGCCGAAGTGGCCCAGGTCGGCATAAAGCGCCTCGGCCCCCGTCACGCAGAGCACCACCGCGCCCAGGATGATGAAGCTGGTGCCCGGGTTGGCCCAGATGAAGCCCAGCGCGTGGTGCGGGCTGAGCGCGCCCAGGATCTCCGGGTGGCCCACGATGTGCGGCACGCCCAGAGCGGCGATGGACGCGAACCACACCAGCGTGACCGGCCCGAAGTACCGCCCGATGCCGGCGGTGCCGCGCTTTTGCACCGCGAACAGGCAGAACAGCACCACCAGCGTGAGCGGGATCACGGCGCGGCGGAAGTGCGGCGAGACGACCTCCAGCCCCTCCACCGCCGACAGCACCGAGATGGCCGGCGTGATGACGCCATCGCCATAGAAGAGGCAGGTGCCGAAGATGCCCACCGCCAGCAGCACGGAGCGCAGCCGGGGCTTGCCCTTCACCGCCTGCGACGCGAGCGCCAGCATGGCGATCAGCCCGCCCTCGCCCTTGTTGTCGGCCCGCAGCACCAGCACCACATATTTCAGCGACACGATGACGGTGAGCGTCCAGAACAGGATGGACAGCACGCCGTACACGTTGCCGTTGGTGAAGGGCACGTGGCCCGAGCCGAAGACTTCCTTGACCGCGTAGAGAACGCTGGTGCCGATGTCGCCATACACGACGCCGATGGCGCCCAGCGTGAGCGCTGCGAGCGAGGATTTGGAGCTTTGCACTGGTGGGGCCGGGGCGCGCGTGACGGCGCGGCCGGGTTCCGATTCTTGCGGGACCGCTATTGTGCGCCGGGCCGTTTACGCCGGGAGCCGGCCCGTGTCAGCCAGGGGCACAACTTGTTGCAAGTCCACCACGACGCCGCGGGCGGGCCCTCCCGCCGCGCAGCGGACCCACGCGCCTCGGCTTGGACCGGCTCGGCCAGAGCGGCCATCGCCCTATCGGCAGGCAGGGGCCTGGCGGTCACCGTCAGTCGTACACCTCGGCCTCGGGGTCCGTCGCCTCCAGCTCGTAGCTGGCGGCCAGCATCGCCAGGCGCGCCACCACGCCATACATATAGAAGCGGTTCGGCGCACTGGCGCCCGGGCGGGCGGCGGGCTGGGGCAGATGGGTGCTGTGCTTGAAGGCCAGCGGCACGAAGCTCGCGCCCGGCGCGGCCAGGCTCTCGTCCACGCCGCGTTCGGCGTGCATGCGGTAGAAGCCGCCCACCACGTAGCGGTCCATCATGTAAACCACCGGCTCGGCCACGGCTTCGTGCACGCGCTCGCGGGTCAGCACGCCTTCCTGGATGATGACGTCGTGCACGGCCTGGCCGTCCTTCACGGTGGCGCTCTTGCCCCGGGGCTTGCGGCCGACCAGCGTGTCCAGGTCCTTGGCGTCGCGCACGGTCAGCACGCCGGGGGCCTGGGTGCCGTTGTCGGCCTTGACGATCACGAAGGGCTTTTCGTTGATGCCGTATTCCTTGTACTTGCGCCGTACCTTGGTCAACTGCGCATCGACCGCGCCGCGCAGCTGCTCCAGGCCCGCGTCGGTCTGGAAGTTCACGCCCTCGCTGCGGCTGGACAGCGGGTTGATCAGCCACGGATCGATACCCAGCAGCTTGCCCAGGCGCTTGGCCACCTCCTCGTAGCTCTGGAAGTGGCGGCTCTTGCGACGCACGCTCCAGCCGGCGTGCAGCGGGGGCAGCAGGTACTGCTCGTGCAGGTCCTCCAGAATGCCCGGCGGGCCTGCCGAGAGGTCGTTGTTCAGCAGGATGGTGCAGGGATCGAAGTCCTTCAGGCCCAGCCGGCGCTTGCTGCGGATGACCGGCTCCAGCGTCACCGTCTCGCCGTCGGGCAGCGTCACCAGCGTGGGCTTCTTGATCTCGGGGCTGATGGAGCCCACCCGCACGTTCAGCCCCGCCATGTTGAAGATGCGCTGCAGCTGCACCACGTTCGACAGGTAGAACGTGTTGGTCGAGTGGTTCTCCGGAATGATCAGCAGGTTGCGCGCCTCGGGGCAGATCTTCTCGATGGCCGCCATCGCCGCCTGCACGGCCAGCGGCAGCATCTCGTTGGTCAGGTGGTTCCAGCCGCCGGGAAAGAGGTTGGTGTCGACCGGGGCGAGCTTGAAGCCGGCGTTGCGGATGTCCACGGACGTATAGAACGGCGGGGTGTGCTCCATCCACTCCAGGCGAAACCAGCGCTCGATGGCGGGCATGGAGTCGAGGATGCGTTGTTCGAGTTCGTTGATCGGACCGGTGAGGGCGGTGATGAGGTGCGGAACCATGAAACCCCTTGTGGGAGGAAGGGAAGACGCCCGCCCGGGGGCGCACGCTGACGAAAGATTGTAGGGAGATGGGGTCGCCCGGCCATTCCGCAACCCGGCATCCGGCCCCGCTGCCAGGCCCCAGTCCGTGGCCCGCCCGACGCTGGCGCTCAGCGGCGCCAGAACGCGGGCGTCAGCAGCGCCATGAAGCTCAGGATCTCCAGCCGCCCGAGCAGCATCGCCAGCGTGCAGACCCACAGCTGGAAATCGGTCAGCACGGCGTAGGACGACGACGGCCCCAGCTGGCCCAGCCCCGGGCCCATGCAGTGCACGCTGGCCAGGATGGCCGAGAACGCGGTGACCGGGTCGAGATCAGTCAGCAGCAGCACCATGCTGAGCGTGACGATGGTGGCCCCGTATACCAGCATGAAGGCCAGCACCGAGAAGATCATGCGGTGGTCCACCACCGCCTCGCCCAGCCGCACCGGCTGCACGGCGCGCGGATGCACGATGCGCGTCATCTCCCGGCGCGCCTGCTTCAGCAAAATCAGCATGCGCACCATCTTGATGCCGCCGCCGGTCGATCCGGCACTGGTCGCCACGCCCGACAAAAGCAGCATGAAGACCGGCGCGAACACCGGCCAGCCCAGGTAGTCGGTGGTGACGAAGCCGGTGGTGGTGGCCACCGAGATCACGTGGAACATGCCGTAGCGCAGCGCGTCCGAGAGCGGATACACGTTCTTCGCCCAGAGCAGCGCCGACACCACCAGCCCGCCGCCGATCAGCGCCACCATGGTCGCCCGCATCTCCGCGTCGCGCCAGAAGCCGCGCAGGTGGCGCTTGCGCACGGCGATGAAATAGAGCGCGAAGTTGCAGCTGGCCAGCAGCATGAACACCACGGCGATGGCTTCGAGCAAGGGCGACGCGAAGTACGCGAAGCTCAGGTCGTGCGACGACAGCCCGCCCAGGCTCACGGTGGCGAACATGTGCATCAGCGCGTCCTGCGGGCTCATGCCCGCGGCCCAGTAGGCCAGCGCGCAGACCACCGAGAAGAGCACGTACACGCCCCAGAGGCCCTTGGCGGTCTCCGTCATGCGCGGGGTCAGCTTGGTGTCCTTGACCGGGCCGGCCGCCTCGGCCTTGAAGAGCTGCGCGCCGCCCACGCCCAGCAGCGGCAGCACCGCCACGGCCAGGATCAGAATGCCCATGCCGCCGATCCACTGCATGAAGGTGCGCCACAGGTTCACCGAGAGCGGCAGGCCGTCCAGATCGGTCATCACCGTGCCGCCGGTGGTGGTCAGGCCCGACACGGCCTCGAAGTAGGCGTGGGTGAACGACAGCGGCCGCCCTAGCTCGTGCGTGGCGAAGAGCAGCGGCAGCGCCGCGAAGAACGGCAGCACCACCCAGACCAGCGACACCAGCATCACGCCGTGGCGCGGCAGCAGCTCGCGCCGGTGATGGGCGGTCTGCAGCCAGAGCGCGGCGCTCACCGCCCAGGTGATGACGACGGAACCCACGTAGGTGAGCCAGAGCCCGTCCTCCGCCAGCCAGGACGCCGCCAGCGGCACCATCATCGAAACGCCGAACATCGCCAGCAGCACGCTGAGCACGCGCAGAACGGGAAAGAGATCCGCCATGGAAGGGCCTAGCGAGGAAGGAAAGGGGGGACGTGGCGCGAGTGAGGGTGGAGGTGCAGGGCGGGTGCGTCAGAAGAACGTGGCGCTGACGCGGAACAGCTTTTCCACGTCGCGCACCAGCCGCTTGTGCGGCAGGAAGAACACCACGTGGTCGTTGCTCTCGATCACCGTGTGGCTGCGCGGGATGATGACCTCGGGCTCCTGCTCGGGCGTGGGCTCGGCGCCTTGGGCCTCCGGCAGGCCGCGCACGATCAGCCCCATGTGCACCTCGGCGGGGAGGTGAATCTCGCTGACCTTGCGGCCCACCACGCGCGAACTCTTCCTGTCGCCCCGGGCCACGATCTCCAGCGCCTCGGCCACCCCCCGGCGCAGGCTGTGCACGGCCTGCACGTCGCCGCGCCGCACGTAGGCCAGCAGCTCGCCCAGCAGCGCCTGCGCGGGCGAGAGGGCGATGTCGATCTGCGTGCCGTGCATCAGGTCGGCGTAGCTGCGCCGGTTGATGAGCGCCAGCACCCGGCGCGCGCCCATGCGCTTGGCCAGCAGGCTGGCCATGATGTTGTTCTCGTCGTCGTCGGTGAGCGCCAGGAACAGGTCCACCTCTTCGACGCCCTCGTCGCCCAGCAGGTCCTCGTCGGTCGCATCGCCGTGCAGCACCAGGATGTCGGTGGGCAACTGCGCGGCCAGCGCCTGGCAACGGGCGGCGTCCTCGTCGATGATCTTCACGTGGAAGCCGCCCTGCTGCGATAGCTGCCGCGCCAGCCGCTGGCCCACGCGGCCGCCGCCGGCCACCATGATGCGGCGCACCGGCCGCGCGGCCTGGTCGCCGCGCCGGTGCAGCGCGGCCAGCACCTGCGGAATGTGCTCGCGCGCGGACAGCACGAACACCTCGTCGCCCGGCTCCACGCGCGTGCCGCCGTCGCAGGGGATGAAGCGGTCGGGCTCTTCCGGAAAGCGGCGGTAGATGGCCACGATGCGCATGGCGACCTCGGGCGCCATCTCGCGCATGGTGGCGATCTTCATGCCCACCATGGGCGCGCCCAGCCGCGCCCGCACCGACACCAGGCACGCCCGGCCGCCCGCGAACTGCCGCACCTGCAGCGCTTCCGGGAATTCGACCAATTTGCCGATGTAGCGGGTCAGCGACTCCTCGGGGCAGATGATGCGGTCCACGCCGAAGCCGTCCTTGCCCAGCAGCAGGCGGCCCTGTTCGGTGTCGAAGCCCGACGACCGCACGCGGGCGATGCGGGTGGGGACGTTGAACAGCAGCTGCGCCACCTTGCAGCACACCAGGTTGGTCTCGTCCTGCGCGGCGCAGGCGATCAGCAGGTCAGTGTCGCGCGCGCCGGCCTCGGCCAGCACTTCAGGGTCGATCCCGTTGCCGACCACGCCGCGCAGGTCGAAGCGCGCCTCCAGGTCGCGCAGGCGCTCGCCATCGGTGTCGATGACGGTGATGTCGTTGCGTTCGGAAACCAGGCTCTCGGCCACGCTGTAGCCCACGCGGCCCGCGCCGAGGATGATGATTTTCATGAAGAATCGGCCTCTGGCGCAGTGAATACGGGCGCAGTCAGCTATCGAATCAGGAGCAATCTGGTCAGGCCCGGCATCAGCCCCGGACCTCGCCTTCGCCCAGCACCACCCACTTGAGCGAGGTCAGCCCCTCGATGCCCACCGGCCCCCGGGCGTGGAACTTGTCGGTGCTGATGCCGATTTCGGCGCCCAGGCCGTACTCGAAGCCGTCGGCGAAGCGCGTGCTGGCGTTGACCATCACGCTGGCGGAATCCACCTCGCGAAGGAACCGCTGCGCATGCATGTGGTCGCGGGTGAGGATGGCGTCGGTGTGGTGGCTGCCGTAGCGGTTGATGTGGGCAATGGCTTCCTCGACCCCCTCCACCACCTTGATGCTGATGATGGGTGCCAGGTACTCCTCGGACCAATCCTGCTCGGTGGCCGGCACCAGCAGCGCGCCGGGCACGTCGGCCAGGAGGGCCAGGGATTCGGGGCAGCCGCGCATCTCCACGCCCTTGGCGGCATAGACCACGCCGATCTGCGGCAGGAATTCGGCCGCCACGCCGCGCGCGACCAGCAGGCCTTCGCTCGCGTTGCAGGGGCTGTACTTGTTCGTCTTGGCGTTGTCGGCCACCTTCACGGCCATGGCCACGTCGCAGGGGTCGTCCACATAGGTGTGGCAGTTGCCGTCCAGGTGCTTGATGACCGGCACCTTGGCATCGCGGCTGATGCGCTCGATCAACCCCTTGCCGCCGCGCGGGATGATGACGTCCACGTACTGCGGCATGGCGATGAGCTGGCCCACCGCCTCGCGGTCGGTGGTCTGGACCAGTTGCACCGCGTCCTCGGGCAGGCCGGCTTCGGCCAGGGCCTGCTGCACCAGGCGCGCCAGCGCCTTGTTGGAGTCGATGGCCTCCGAGCCGCCGCGCAGGATGCAGGCGTTGCCGCTCTTGATGCTGAGGCTGGCGGCCTCGATGGTCACGTTCGGGCGGCTCTCGTAGATCATGCCGAACACGCCGATCGGCACGCGCATCTGCCCCACTCTGATGCCGCTCGGCTGCTGCTTCAGCCCCAACGTCTCGCCGATGATGTCCGGCATGGCGGCCAGTTGCTCGCAGCCCTGGGCGCAGGTCTCCAGCACCTTGGGGCTGAGCTTGAGCCGGTCCACCATGGGCTCGGCCAGGCCGACGGCGCGGGCGCGCTCCAGGTCGCGGGCGTTGTCCTCCTGCAGGGTGCCGACGCTGTCGCGCAGCAGCCGGGCCAGCGCCAGCAGTGCTCTGTTTTTAATAGCAGACGGCGCCCGCGCCATCAGCGCGGAGGCCGTTTTTGCCTGTAAGCCGAGGGTCTGGGTGTATTCAGCGATGTTGAGCGCGTTCATGGGGTGATTTTGACGCACTCCGCCGCCGGGCCGCCCGGCGGGGGCATCCCGGGCCCTCAGCCGATGTGGCGGGCCAGGAAAGCCTGCGTACGCTCGGCCGCCGTGCGGGCCGCCGCCGCGTCGTAGGAGCCGCGCTGGTCGCAGTTGAAGCCGTGGTCGGCGTCGTAGAGGTGCACCTCGACTTCCGGGTGGGCGCGGCCGAAGGCTTCGACGGAATCGACCGGGATGAAATGGTCGCGCCGGCCGAAATGCGCCATCACCGGGCAAAGCGGCTGGCGGCCGACTTCCGCGCCCATCGTCATGCCGCCGCCGTAGTAGCAGATGGCGGCGGACAGGCCCTGCAGTTCGCAGGCGGCGCGCCAGGTCAGCAGGCCGCCCCAGCAGAATCCGAAGATGCCGACCTTGCCGCCACCCAGTTGCGCTGCATGGGCGATGGCGGCCTGGATATCGGGCAGCACGCCCTGGCCCGGCAGCGCCTCGGCACGGGACTTCAGCTCCATGCCGGCCTTCATATCGGCGTCGGTGTAGCCCAGCTCCACCCCCGGCTCGACGCGCGCGAACATCGCCGGCGCCACCGCCGCATAGCCTTGGGCGGCCCAGCGGTCGGCCACGTCGCGGATGTGCGAGTTGACGCCGAAGATCTCCTGCACCACCACCAGGCCGCCGCGCGGCGTGCCCTCCGGCAGGGCGACCCAGGCGGGCACGGTGAAACCATCGGCGGAAGTGAGATCGACGAACTGACCCATGGGACTGGCTCCTTGCGGTAGAGGAAGGGATTGGAAGAACGAAACGGGTGGCGCGCATGCCATGCCGACAGGCGGGCGGCACGCAAGACGCGGGATCATCGTGCGCCCAGCGCCCCCACCCCTGCCGGACGGCGCCGCGCAATGCTGTAATGCCAGGCATCGGGCGCCCGGTGCGGCGCGCCTGCATTCTTGCAGAAGGACCAGCGCATGAGCGATATCCCCCAAGTGGCATTGATCACCGGCGGCAGCCGGGGCATCGGCGCGGCCACCGCCCTGCTGGCGGCACGCCAGGGCTGGGCCGTGGCCGTCAACTACGCCCGCAACGAGGCGGCCGCGCAGGCTGTGGTGCGGCAGATCGCCGAGGCCGGCGGCACGGCCATCGCCGTGCAGGGCGACGTGGCGGTGGAAGCGGATGTGGTGGCGATGTTCCGGGCGGTGGACGAGCGGCTTGGGCGCCTCGGCTGCCTGGTCAACAACGCCGGCGTGGTGGACGTGCCTGCCCGTGTGGACGAAATGAGCGGCGATCGCCTGCGCCGCATGTTCGACATCAACGTGCTGGGCAGCTTCTACTGCGCCCGCGAGGCCGTGCGCCGCATGAGCACCCGGCACGGCGGCGCGGGCGGCAGCATCGTGAACGTGTCCAGCGCCGCGGCCCGGATCGGCGCGGCCGGCCAGTACGTGGACTATGCCGCCGCCAAGGGCGCCATCGACGTTCTGACGCTGGGCCTGGCGCGCGAGGTGGCGGCCGAGGGCATCCGCGTGAACGCCGTGCGCCCCGGCCTGATCGAGACCGAGATCCATGCCAGCGGCGGCCTGCCCGACCGCGTGCGCGACCTGGCCCACCTGGTGCCCATGGGTCGCGGCGGCACGGCGCAAGAGGTGGCCGAGGCCATCGTGTGGCTGATGGGCGATGCATCGCCCTACACCACCATGACGTTCATGGAAGTCTCCGGGGGCCGCTGATGGAATCGCTCAAGCCGCTGATCGCCCTGCTGGCCATCGTCAACCCGCTGGCGATCGTGCCGTTCTTCATCCACTACACGGCGGGCTTCTCGTCGGCCGAGCGGCGCCGCACCATCCAGGTCGCGTCGTTCAGCGCGTTCTGCGTGATCGCCGCCTGCGCGCTGCTGGGCCTGCAGATCCTGGCGTTCTTCAACATCTCGCTGCAGAGCTTCCAGGTGGGCGGCGGCATGCTGCTGCTCATCAGCGCGCTGAACATGCTGAACGCCCAGCCGGCGGAGGCCAAGCCACACACCAACGAGCTGCAGGCCGGCGCCGAGAAGGCCGCCCAGGGCGACAGCATCGCCGTGGTGCCGCTGACCATTCCGCTGCTGACGGGGCCGGCCAGCATGTCCACCGTGGTGATCTACGCCGACCGCGCCCAGACCTTCTGGCAGCACGCGGCGCTGGTGGGCTACGGCGTGGTCATCGCCGTCGCCACGGCGCTGTGCTTCTCGCTGGCCGACCCCATCGCCCGCGTGCTGGGCAAGACCGGCATCAACGTGATGACGCGGCTGATGGGGCTGATCCTCGCCGCGCTGGCGGTGGAGGTGATGGCCGACGGGCTGGGCAAGCTCTTTCCCGTACTGGTGGCGCGCTGACTCCGCCCATCGCTGCCATGTCCGCCCACATCCTGCTGGTCGAAGACGACCCCGCCATCGCCCGCACCGTGGCCTACGCGCTCGAACGCGAGGGCCTGGCCACCCGCCACAGCCTGCTGCTGCGCGATGCGCGTGCGCAACTGCACGGCGGCACGGCCTTCGACCTGCTGGTGCTGGACGTGGGCCTGCCGGACGGCAACGGGCTGGAGCTGCTGCGCGAGCTGCGCCAGGCCGGCCAGGCCCTGCCCGTGCTGGTGCTGAGCGCCCAGGGCGAGGAGATCGACCGCGTGCTGGGCCTGGAGCTGGGCGCCGACGACTACCTGCCCAAGCCCTTCAGCCCGCGCGAGCTGGCCGCGCGCGTGAAGGCGCTGCTGCGGCGCGCCGGCACCGCCCTCCCCCTCGTCCCTGTCGCGGGTGGCGCCCCCGCCCGCCCCTTCCACGACGACGCCGCCGGCCAGCGCATGCACCTGCACGGCCGCCCGCTGGCGCTGACGCGGCGCGAATACCGCCTGCTGTCCGCCCTGGTGGCGGGCGGCGCCGGTCGCATCCACTCGCGCGACGCGCTGCTGGCGGCCGCCTGGGGCGACGACAGCGACAGCACCGACCGCACGGTGGACACGCACATCAAGACCCTGCGCGCCAAGCTGCGCGAGGCCGACCCGGCGCGCGAATACATCGGCACGCACCGGGGGATGGGCTACAGCCTGGACGCCTGAGTTCGGCATGAAATCCGAATCGAATCTGCCGTCAGCGCCCGATCAGCAAGCGTCTCCAGCTATTATTTTGGTAGCGATCGCTTCCCTGCCGACCTGAACCCATGCGCCTCGGCATCCGCCTGCTGTTCGCCTTCTTCCTCATCAATGGCATCGCCGCGTTCTTCGTGCTGCGCGTGTTCACGGCCGAGATCAAGCCCAGCGTCCGCGAGGTGATGGAGGACATGATGGTGGACACCGCCAACCTGCTGGCCGAGCTGGCGTCCGACGACCTGGCCGCCGGCCGGCTGCGGGCCGACGCTCCGCAAGCGCCGGACAGCGCCTTCGCCCGCCATGTGCGCGCCTATGCCAGCCGGCCCATCGACGCGGCGATCTGGGGGTTCTCCAAGCAGACGCTGGACTTCCGCATCTACGTGACCGACGCCACCGGCCGGGTCGTCTTCGACAGCGAGCGCAAGGCCCTGGGGGAAGACTATTCGCAGTGGCGCGACGTGGCCCGCACCCTGCGCGGCGAATACGGCGCCCGCGCCAGCCGCGACGTGGCGAGCGACGACACCAGCGGCGTGATGTACGTGGCCGCGCCCATCCAGGTGGACGGGCGCATCGCCGGCGTGCTCACGGTCGCCAAGCCGACGCGCGCCGTGCAGCGCTTCATCGACCGGGCCGAGAACAAGGTGCTGCGCGGCGGCGTGCTGCTGCTGGTGCTGTCGGCGCTGGTCGGCGTGGCGGTCACCGTGTGGACGGTGTGGCACGTGCGCCGCCTGCGCGACTACGCCCTGAGCGTGCAGGCGCCTGGCGATTCGGCGGCTCCGCCGCCGCCCGTGCCCCAGGTGCCGGGCGAGCTGGGCGACCTGGCCCGCGCCATGGACCGCATGCGCGAGCGCCTGCAGGGCCGCGACTACATCGAAGGCTACGTGCGCGCCCTCACGCACGAGCTGAAAAGCCCCGTCGCCGCCATCCGCGGCGCGGGCGAGCTGCTGCAGGACGAGCTGCCCCCGCGCGACCGCGCGCAGTTCGCCCGCCAGGTGGTCGAGCAGAGCGAGCGCCTGCAGCGCCTGATCGACCGGCTGCTGGAGCTCAGCAAGCTCGAGCAGCGCCAGCACGCCGAGGCCGCCGCGCCGGTGGCCCTGCGGGGCTGCGCCGAGCGCGCCGTGGAGCAGGCCACGGCCCGCGCCCGCCAGCGCGGCGTGTCCCTGCGGCTCTCGGGCGACGGCGCCAGCGGCGCGTGGGAGACCGAGCTGGTCACCCTCGCCATCGGCAACCTGATCGACAACGCCATCGACTTCTCTCCGGCGGGCGGGACCGTGCGGGTGCAGGTGGAAGGCGCTTCGGTGACGGTGCAGGACGAGGGCCCCGGCGTGCCCGACTATGCCCTGCCCCGCCTGGGCGAGCGCTTCTTCACCACCGCCCGGCCCGACGGCACGCGCAGCGGCTCCGGCCTGGGGCTGGCGATCGTGCGGCGGGTGATGGCGCTGCACGGGGGTGGGCTGGAGATTCCCGCGGGGCAGCAGAGGGGTTTCACGGCGCGGTTGCACTTCCCGTCCTGACGCGGCAAGGCGGCGCCTGCCCAGGCCACGCCTTGCGAGCTGGAATCAGTCCTCGTCGTCCAGAGCCAGCAATCCCTGTGGCGAGGTCGGGGGCCAGGCACCGGCCGCCACGCGCTCTGTGTACCAGCGGTGCATCCCGGCATCCTCCACCGCGTACTCGCCGCGGGCCGACTTCCAGACCAGGGCAGGCGTGCGTTGGCGCAAGGCCTCCAGCGCCTTCTGCGCCTGGGCGGCGCTGACCGGGTGGCCCGTGGCGGCGCGATAGAAGCGCAGCGCCTCGCCGTCGTAAGGCCGGAACTTCGGCCCTTGCTCCAGCATCCGCCACAGCACCGCCTGTTCGGTCGGCTTCAGGCCCAGAAAATCGGACTCCATCTGTGCCTCGTCGCGCGCCTGGCGCTGGCGGGCCGCCTCCAGCAGCGCCACTTCGAAACGCCCCGACACGTCGGCCAGCGGGCTTAGCACCTGTCCCAGCGCGGCCATGAAGAACTGCGGCCTGAAACCGAACACTTCGAAGGCCCGCCCCAGCGCCTGTCGGTCGACCGGGCGCAGCGAGGGACGCTGGGCTTCGACGAGCGCGGCGACATGGGCGATGAAGTCCGGCCCCAGCGGCGGCATGCGCTGCACCTGCGACCCGTAGAAAGGCGCGCCGGACGTGTTCACCAGCCGCATGAGCTTGTCGCGGTCGGAGCCGGACATCACCAGCATGAGATTGACCTGCCCCGGCCGGTTCAGCTGGTCGCGCGCCGATTTGAGCGCCGTCATGGCCGCCTCGCCCGCCTCGCTGGTGAGCGCATGCTGCGCTTCGTCGATGATCAGCGCCACGGGCTGGCCGGAGGCGGTGTGCAGCAGACGCAGGGCCTCGGCCAGGGTCGTGCCGTCGACCTGCCCGATCTTGCGCAGGTCGATCTCCAGCGCGCCCGCCACCTTGACCTTGTCCAGCCCGGCCTTGCGCGCCGTGCGGGCGACCACGCCCAGATGCGGCTCCAGGGCACGCCCGATCGCCTCGGCGATCAGCAGGCCGGGGTCACGCCGCGGATCGGCCCACAGATCCACGTACGCGACCACCACGTCGGCGGCCTGCAGCGCCGGGGTCAGGTCGGCCTGCAGAAAGGTGGTCTTGCCCGTTCTTCGGGGCCCGGCGACGAACAGCCCGTTGTGGGCGTCGCCCAGCAGAGCCTCGCCGCGAAGGGCGGCCACCATCTCCGCCGCGAGCATCTTCCGGGGGTAGGCAATCATTCTTCATCCATGATTATCGCAATTCCGATATTTTATCTTCAATTGGATAATTGACGCTAAAACGCAGCGGGCGGTTTTCACACCCGCTTCACAGACCTCATCCTGGCTTCACCGTCGACTTCGAGACTGGCGCCCTCATTGACCGACCCGGAGCTTCTTTTGTTCAAACACCCCCTCTTCACCAAGATCGCCGCCCTGGCGATCGTCACCGTCCTGCTGCTCATCGGCCTGGGCCTGATCGGCGACGTGGTCCGCGACCGGCAGCGGTACCGGAACGAGGCGGCCCGCAGCGTGGCGCAGAGCCTGGCGGGGCCGCAGACCCTGCTGGGGCCGCTGCTGCACAGCGCCTGCGTCGAGACCTGGGAGGCGGCCAGCGGCAGGGGCGCGGAGCGGCGCGTGGAGGAGCAGCGGCGCGAATTCCGCCTCACCGCCATGCCCGCACGCCTGCAGATGCAGACCGCCGCGCTCATGCAGGAGCGCGCCCGCGGGCTGCACAAGGTCAACGCCTTCACCCTGAAGGCGCAGGTGACGGCGCAGTGGGCGTCGCTGGCGGCCCTGGTGCCGCAGGCGACGGTGAAGGGCTCGCGCCTGCAGTGCGGCGCCCCCATCCTGATGCTGGCGTTGGCCGATGCGCGGGGCATCCGCCTGGCGCGGGCGCAGGTGTCGGGGCAGGGCCAGGAGCTGGCGCTCAAGCCGGGCACGTTCCACCCGGTGTTCACGCGCGGCCTGCATGCGATGCTGCCGGAGGGGCTGCGCGGCCAGGCCGAGCCGCTGGAGGTGTCGATCGACCTGGAACTGCTGGGCACCGAGCAGCTGTCCATCGTGCCGCTGGGCGACGCCACCGACGTGCAGATGCAGAGCGCCTGGCCGCACCCTTCGTTCGCCGGCCGCTTCCTGCCCGCCGAGCGCGAGCTGCAGGCAGACGGCTTCACCGCCAGATGGCGCCTGTCGTCGCTGGCCACCACGGCGCAGCAGGACGTGGCGCAGGGCCGGCGCCTGTGCCCGGCCGATGCGCAGGGCCAGGCGATGGACGACGGCGTGGAGGTGGCGGCGCCGTCCACGGCCGAAGGGGGCCGGGGCGGCTGCACCGACAGCTTCAGCGTGGCCTTCGTGGACCCGGTGAACCCCTATTCCCTCTCCGACCGCGCCACCAAGTACGGCGTGCTGTTCATCGCGCTCACCTTCGTGGCGGTGGGCCTGTTCGAGCTGATGGGGCGCGGCCCGCAGGCCGATTCGCCCACCTCGGGCGGGCCGCATGCGCCCGGGCTGCGCGTGCACCCGGTGCAGTACCTGCTGGTGGGCGCGGCCCTGTGCAGCTTCTTCCTGCTGCTGGTGAGCCTGTCGGAGCATCTGGCGTTCGGGCTGTCGTATGCGGTGGCGGCCAGCGCCTGCGTGCTGCTGCTGGGCTACTACGCCAGCCACATGCTGGGCAGCGGGCGGCGCGGCCTGCCCTTTGGAGCGGGCATCGCCGTGCTCTATGGCCTGCTCTACGTGCTGCTGCAGCTGGAGCAAACGGCGCTGGCCGTGGGGTCCATCGCGCTCTTCCTGGTGCTGGGCGCGGTGATGGTGCTGACGCGCAAGGTCGACTGGTACGGCATGGGACGCGCCCGCCCGGCCTCGCCGGAGGCCGCATGACCGGCGGCGTGCCGGACGCGGGCGCGCTGGCGCCGGCGGAAGCCGAGCGCGTGCGGCGCTATCACGACCGCCTGCTGGGCGCGCTGCAGGCACGCGACCGCGCGGCCCTGCGGGAGGTCAAGCAGGAGATCCTGCAGGCCGCCTACGCGAAGGCGCCGCAGGGCGTACGGTCGGCGGGCCTGCGCCGGGCGCTGCGGCTGCTGGCCTGGCGCATGGCGGCCTTGCGGCTGCCGCACACGCTGGCCGATTGACGGTGGCGAGTCGCCTCAGGCCGGCACGGCGGAGGCCGGGGCGGCAGGGGCCTGGTGGCCGGGCGACTCGCCCGAACACGCACCGCCGCAGCCTTGAATGGGCGCGGCGGGCAGGTACGTGGGCAGCGCCACCGCGCCGGTGGCCGGGTCGAAACCGACCCGGCGCAGGTGCAGTGCCAGGGCGGCGTCCATAGTCTGCGTGTGCCGTGGGAACCACGCCGCGAGTTCATCCGCCATGGTTCGCAGCACGTGCAGTTCGCCGTGCCGCTGGGCGCGCTCGGTGCCTTCGCCCAGCACCTGCAGGATGACGCGGTGCTGCAGGGAATGGCAATTGCCGGCGGCAAAGCGGGTGGCCTGCATCCAGCGGTCTTCCTGCCCGAAGTGCGCCACCGTGTGCTCCACCAGCGCGTGCCACGCCGGCAGCAGCGCGGCATCGGGAGCCGCCTGCACGGCCGCCAGCAGATGGACGAATTCCTCGTGCGTCGCATCCATCGCCGGCAGCTCGAGTGCCAGCCCGTCCGACCATTCCAATCGCGTCATTGCATTCACCGTCCTTTGGGCAACACTGAACAAGTCCCTCGCGCGCGGCGCATCTCCGCTGGGGGCGGTCTGCTGCGTTGCAAATCCTCGCCATCGCTGCGGCTATGGCTGTGGTTTGCGCCTTGCAGCCCATCCCCCAGCAGAGCGCGCCGCATCGCGGGGACTTGTTCAGCGTCGCCTTTGCTGCGCCGGCCGGAGTGGCGGGCGAAGAGGCAGCTTAGGCGGGGTGGCGGCGGACGGCCTTGCGCTAGATCAGCGTACCCGGCCCAGCGAACGGAAAATGTGCCAAAGCAACGCCGCCTCGGTCCGGAAACGAACGAGCCCCGCCGTGGCGGGGCTCGAAGCGCGGTAGCGGCAGCGGCGCCAGGCCGCGGGCGCTCCGCGTCTTGTGTAGTGGAGTGACAGGCGCAGTTGCCGTAAAGATCAGCCGATCACTGGCCGTACATGCGCTTGGCGTCCGCCACGCACTTGTCCTTGGCATCGCCGCTCATCGTGTCGCAGCGCTCCTTGGCGGCCTTGTACTGGGCTTCGCGCTTCTCGGCCGTGGCTTCCTGCTTCACTTCGGCGACGTTGGCTTCCTTCTTGGCGGCGCTGTCGGCGGGCTTGGCCTGGGCGCGGGCGACCTTGGCGTTTTCCTTGGCGGTCACGTGGGCGGCCTTGGCGTCCTTCTGGCAGACGTTCTTGGCATCGCCGCTCAGGTCGTCGCACTTTTCCTTGGCGACGGCGTAGTCGGCGTCGGCACGGGCCTCGGCCACCTTGTAGGTGTTCTTGTCGCTGGGCTTGTAGCGGGATTCGAGATCGGCCTTGGCGACGTTTTCGGCGCCCTTGGCTTCCTTCATGCAGATGTCCTTGGCGTTGGCGGTCAGTGCGTCGCACTTTGCCTTGTTGGCCTTGTAGTCGGCAGAGATCTGGTCCTTGGCGGCCTTGTGTTCGGCGCTGGTCATGGCCATGGCGGAAGTGGCCAGCATGCCGGCGGCGACGATGGCGATCAGGTGACGTGCGTGCTTCATGGAAGTCTCCTCGGGTCTGTAGCGGTTTTGATGCCGGGCCAGGCGGCTGCCACGTTGGGCAACCGGGCTCGGCTTGTTGTGGTTTTGGGAAAAGGAATCAGGGAATCAGCCGGAGACCATCGTCGGCCCCGGGCGGCCGCCGCGCCGGTGGGCTCGGCGGGGTGAATCCATCAACGGTCGTAACGGAAGTCCGGGTTGCGGCCTTCCCACGACTTCAGTTGCTCTTCGGCGGCGTCCTTGGCCAGTCCGTGGCGCTCCTGCAGCTTGCCCAGCAGTTGGTCGCGCTTGCCGGCGGCGACGTCGAGGTCGTCGTCGGTCAGCTTGCCCCATTGCTCCTTGATCTTGCCGGTGAACTGCTTCCAGTTGCCCTTGACGGTGTCTTCGTTCATGGCCATCTCCTTTGCGTTTGTTGTCGCTTCCTCCGCCTCCCCGACATGGGGCGGCACCGGTGCGGATGCGATGCAAGCACTGTAGAAGCGCCCCCGGGGCTAGTCCGTAGGCGCGGTCACGCAGCCCGCGTCAGTTCAAGCCTACGGTGGCGGCAGGCACAAAAAAAGCGTGCACTCGGCACGCTCTTTCCACCACGGCGTTCGCGGCCGGCCCGCGGGTCAGTGCGACAGATGCAGCCCGCACTCGCGGTTGTCCTCGCCCTTGGTCGGATCGACATAGTCGAAGTTGTTGGGCAGGCCGTGCGCCTGCAGGTATTCGTACAGCTCCTTCGAAGACCAGTGCAGCAGCGGCGCGACCTTGACGAGCCCATCGGGATTGATGCTGACCGGGTCCATCTGCGCGCGCACCGCGGTGTCGGTGGCCCGCAAAGCGGTGAACCACACCTGCGGCGCGGTCTCGCGCAGGGCGCGGGCAAAGGGTTCGAGCTTCACTTCTTCGGTGAAGGCGGCGTGGCGCGGGTCGTCCAGCGCGGGCACCGGGCCTTCCACCGCCTCGCGATGCGCGCGCGAGCGGCGCGGCAGGTAGATGCTCAAGTTCAGCCCCAGCTGTTTCGTCACTTCGTCGGCGAATCGGTAGGTGGCCTCGGTGTTGTAGCCGTTGTCCATCCATACCACCGGAATGTCGGGCCGGGCGCGGGTGCACATGTGCAGGATCACCGCCTCGAACGGGCGGAAGTTGGTGGTCACGATGGCGGGCCGGCCCAGGCCGATGGCCCAGTCCACCAGGCCCTGGGCGTCGCGGCCCAGGGTGGCGTTGATGTGTGCGAGGTCGATGCTCATGGATGTCCCGGAAGTGGCGTGGAGAGGGCGCGCGCAGGTGGCGCGCCGCTGCCGGGATTGTGCCCGCCGCGTGCGGCCCTTGCCGCCGTGGCGTCATTGCAGGGGATGGGCTGCGCGTTCCGCTTCTCAGCGCCCCAGCTGCTCCAGCCACTGCTCCACGTCGGCGGCGGCCTGCGCCGCGGCTTCCGCCAGTGCCCGCGTGCCGCCCACCGCGTCGGCCGTGGCCGCCGGGCGTTGCACGGCGAAGACGCGCTGGGCGATGAGCTTTTCGCCGGCCGTGGTCGATTCACCCAGCGAGACACGCAGGCGCACCAGGCCGGTGCTGCTGGCGGGCGCGCTGAAGACCTGGCTGAATTCTTCCAGCTGCACGCGCACCACCAGCGGCGGGCGGCCGTCGTCCAGCAACTGGGCAATGCCCTCTTCGCCCAGCAGCACGGCGCGGCGCTGGCCCATCTGGTCGCGCAGCGCCTGCTGCACCAGCTGCGCGGGCGGCTGGCTCCAGCGGGCCTGGGTGTAGGGGCGCAGGTGCTGCGCGTTGGCGTAGGCTAGGCGGTACAGCACGGCGCTGCTGCCCTCCGGCACGCCGGTGGTGGCGACTTCGGCCAGCGCGACCGGCGCCCGCATGGCGGACCCGCCGGGCGCCAGCGTCGCCGCGGCGCCCGGCGCGCCGCTGTTCGCCTGGAAAACGGTCAGCCCCGGCCCGAAGTCGTACACCTCGGCGCGGGTGGGCGGCGTGGGCAGCACCGAGCAGCCGCCCAGCGCGGCTGCGAGACACAGGCCCAAAATGCCTCTGGCGCTTGTTCCATCAGCGCAAGCAGCTATTTTTTTGATAGTAAACATGCCGATTGACTCCACTCTCGGGAAAGATGCGTTCCGCCGCCGGCCGGGGCTCACGGCGCTGGCGCCACGCGGGTGGGCGGCACGAAGCCGGGCTCGCCCGGGCCGGCAGAGGCGCTGCCGTTGCCGTAGATGAGCGACTGCGGGTTGTCGCTGATGCCGCTGGCGGTGCGGCCCAGGCGGCGCGCGGCGCGGGCGGCTTCGTCCGCCGCGTTGTTCAGGCGCGGCAGCGACACCCGGCCGAAGCGGTCGGCCGCGTCGGACAGCGACTGCGAGCTGTCGGCGATCTTGTCGATCGGCCCGCCCTCCACGCTCAGCTTGGCGACGGCGCTGCGCACCTCGCCGGCGGCGGCCGAGGCGTTGTCGCCCGCCGTGCGCAGGGCCTGCAGGGTGGCGCGGGCGTCCTGCGCCACGGCGGGCACGGTGGCCAGCGCCGGGTCGAGCTTGGTGGCCACGGTGTTATCGATGCGCTGCACCAGCGTGTTGGCGCTGCCTGCGGCCTTGGCCAGGTTGTCCAGCGCGACGGCGAACCGCGCCTGGTTCTCGTCGCCCAGCAGCTTGTTGATGCGCTCGGTGGCCTCCTGCACCTGCGCGAGGATGGCCGGGCCCTGCTCGGCGATCTGGCTGAAGGAGGAGCTTTTCAGCGTCAGGCGCGGCAGGCCGCTGTCGCCCGGGGGCGGCGGCTGGATGGGCGCGTCGGCGTCGTCGAGCTGGATGTGCGCCAGGCCCGTGACGCCCTGGTAGCCCAGCTGGGCGAAGGTGGTGGGCGAGATGGGGGCCGACTCGTTCACGGCGATGCGGATCAGCACGTTGCCCGCCACCTTGGGATCGAAACCGATGCGCGTAACCTTGCCCACGGCCACGCCCTTGTAGCGCACGGCGGCTTCGGGCTGCAGGCCGCTGACGCTGTCCTTGCTGGAGAGCTCGTACAGCGTGTAGTCGGTGCGGTCGCGCGTGAGCCACAGGCCCAGGCCGGCCAGCAGCGCGGCCACGACCACGACGAAGATGCCCGCTGCGAGTGCGTGAGACTTGTTTTCCATCAGTCGTCCTTGGAGGTGTCGGGCGATGCGGGGGCCGCCACGGGCGCCGGGGCCATGGCGCGCCGGCCGCGTTCGCCGAGAAAGAATTGGTGGATGAAGGGGTGGTCGACCTGCGCCACCTCCTGCGGCGTGCCGCTGGCGATGACGCGCTTTTCCGCCAGCACGGCCACGCGGGTGGAGAGCGCGAAGATCGTGTCCAGGTCGTGCGTGACCATGATGACGGTGAGCCCGAGCGAGGCATGCAGCTCGCGCAGCAGCTCGCAGAAGTCGTCGGAGCTGTTGGGGTCGAGCCCGGCGGTGGGCTCGTCCAGGATCAGCAGCGGCGGGTCCATGATGAGCGCGCGCGCCAGCGCCACGCGCTTGATCATGCCGCCCGACAGATCGGCCGGCATGCGGGTGGCGTGCTCGGGCTTGAGGCCCACCATCTGCAGCTTGACCATGGCCGCGTCGCACACCAGCCGCTGGGGCAGCGTGCCCTGCTCGCGCAGCGCGAAGGCGATGTTGTCGCGCACGTTGAAGGCCGAGAACAGCGCCCCCTGCTGGAACAGCATGCCCACCCGGCTGGCCGCGCCCCGGGCGGTGAGCCGGGCGGCCGGCTCGCCCAGCACGGTGACGCTGCCTTCGGTGGGCTGCGTGAGCCCGAGGATGTGGCGCATCAGCACCGTCTTGCCGGTGCCCGAGCCGCCGACCACCGAGAGGATCTCGCCGCGCTGCACGGTCAGGTCGAGGTTCTTGTGCACGGTGAAGGCCTCGTCACCCTTGCCGAACACGGTGGCGAGGCCCTGGACCTCGACCACGGCGGGCGCATCGGCGGGCGGCGGCGCGGGCGCGGCCGTGGCCGGACCGGGGGCCGGATCGGGAGCCGGGTGGGACGGGCGGGCGTCGTCGGTCATGGCGTCAGGCTCAGATTCCGAGGTTCTTGAAGCCGATGGCGAAGAGCGCATCCACCACGATGACCATGGTGATGGAGCTCACCACCGAGGCCGTGGTGCCCGCGCCCAGGCTTTGCGTATTGGGCTTGACGCGCAGGCCCCAATGGCAGCCGATGAGCGCGATGGCGACGCCGAAAACGGCCGACTTGGCCATCGCCATCCACAGGTTGGACGGCGCCACCGCGGCGGGCAGCGCCTGCACGAAGTAGGCGGGCGAGATGCCCATGGCAATGTCGGCGGCCAGCATGCCGCCACCCAGCGCGGCCAGCGTGGTCCAGAGCGCGATGAGCGGCATGGCGATGCCCAGGGCCACCGCGCGCGGCAGCACCAGCCGCAGGCCGTGGGCGATACCCATGACGCGCATGGCGTCCAGCTCTTCGGTCACGCGCATCACGCCGATCTGCGCGGTGATGGCCGAGCCGGAGCGGCCGGCGACCAGAATGGCGCCCAGCATGGGGCCCAGTTCGCGGATCAGCGAAATGCCCAGGATGTTGACGATGAACGATTCGGCGCCGAACTGGCGCAGCTGCAGGCTCATCAGGTAGGCCAGCACCACGCCGATGAGAAAGCCCACCAGCGCGGTGATGGGCAGCGCCGTGGCGCCCATGCTGTAGAGGTGGCCCGACACGTCGCGCCAGGGCATGAGGCGCGGGTTGCGCACCAGGCGCAGCCCGTCGATGACCAGTTGGCCGATCAGCGTGAGCAGGTCGCGGCCATGGCCGACGGCGTGCATCACCTTCGCGCCGAGCGTGTCGACCTGCTCGGCGAGGCTCCAGCGCTCGGCGGGCGCTTCCTCGGTGCTGAACTCCTCGATGCGCTGGAGGATGTCGCGCTGCGCATCGGTCAGCGCGATGCGCTGGGGCCAGGCGCGGCCCCAGTGGTTCCAGAGCAGCTGGGCGCCCACGTGGTCGAGCCAGTCCAGCTCGCGCAGGTCCCAGCCCAGCCCGGCCGCCGCCGGCGATTCCGCCAGCTGCGCGGAGAGCTTGCGCCAGCGGCGCCGCTCGCCCAGCTCCGCCGCGCCCCAGCGCCCGTGCAATACGGCGGACGGCCCTTCGGGCGCGTCGGTGCGGGTGATGCTGGGCTGGCGGTCGGTCATCGGTGCGGGATCGTAGCTGAGTGCAACAGCTTGCCACGTCAGCCAAAGTCGCGCCCCGCGCCGCCAGGGACCCAGGCGCCGCGACCGGGCGTGAAAAAACCTTCACAAAACGCCTGCAGCGCCCGAACCATGAGCGCCCGAAGCTACAAAAACAATAGCAATTCGCCTTTTCCCTATCGACAGGGCGGCGGCGTTCCGCACAATGGCAGCGGCCCTAGGGATGCTCTGCACCAATGCGCGCGCAACCCGTTCCCGCCCTTCCGCACTGCCCTCCCGTCTGCCAACGCCCGCCATGAGCGACACCACTTTCGACTACATCATCATCGGCGGCGGCACGGCCGGCGCCCTGCTTTGCAACCGCCTGAGCTCCGGCGGGCGCTACCGCGTGCTGCTGATCGAGGCCGGCCGCAAGGACGACTACCACTGGATCCACATCCCGGTCGGCTACCTCTACTGCATCGGCAACCCGCGCACCGACTGGCTCTACCACACCGAGCCCGAGCCGGGCCTGAACGGCCGCAGCCTGCGCTACCCGCGCGGCAAGACGCTGGGAGGCTGCAGCAGCATCAACGGCATGATCTACATGCGTGGCCAGGCCCGCGACTACGACCACTGGGCCCAGGCTACCGGCGACGACACCTGGCGTTGGGACAACGTGCTGCCCGCCTTCCGCCGCCATGAAGACCACTGGCGCCTGGACAAGCCGGACACCGCCAGCGAGCGCTTTCGCCAGCTGCACGGCAGCAAAAGCACCGGCGGCCTGGGCGAATGGCGGGTGGAAAAGCAGCGCCTGCGCTGGGACGTGCTCGACGCGTTTGCCCAGGCCGCGCAGCAGGCCGGCATTCCGGCCACCGACGACTTCAACGGCGGCGACAACGAGGGCGTGGGCTACTTCGAGGTCAACCAGAAAGCCGGCTGGCGCTGGAACACCGCCAAGGCCTTCCTGCGCCCGACCTGCTACGGCCGGCCCAACTTCGAGATGTGGACGGCCGCGCAGGCCACCCGCCTGCTGATCGGCACGCAAGAGGACGGCAGCCGCCGCTGCACCGGCGTGCAGGTGTGGACGGGCGAGGAGATGGTCGAGGCGCACGCCACGCGCGAGGTGGTGCTGAGCGCCGGCGCCGTCAATTCGCCGCAGCTGCTGCAGCTCTCGGGCATCGGCCCGGCCGGGTTGCTGCGCGAGCACGGCATCGACGTGGTGGCCGACCTGCCGGGCGTGGGCGCCAACCTGCAGGACCACCTGCAGATCCGCGCCGTGTACAAGGTCAACCACGTGCCCACGCTCAACGTGCTGGCGGGCAGCTGGCTGGGCAAGGCCAGGATCGGGCTGGAATACGCCCTCAAGCGCAGCGGCCCCATGAGCATGGCGCCCTCGCAGCTGGGCGCCTTCACCCGCAGCAGCCCCAGCCAGCCCTACGCCAACCTGCAGTACCACGTGCAGCCGCTGTCGCTGGAGGCCTTCGGCGAGCCGCTGCATGCTTTCCCGGCGTTCACGGCCAGCGTGTGCAACCTGAATCCGACCAGCCGGGGTACGGTGCGCATCAAGAGCGCGGACTTCCGCCAGGGGCCGGCCATCGCGCCCAACTACCTGAGCACGCCCGAGGACCGCCAGGTAGCGGCCGACAGCCTGCGCGTCACGCGCCGCATCGCCGCCCAGCCGGCACTGGCGCGCTACGAGCCCACCGAATGGAAGCCCGGCCCGCAGTACGAGACCGACGAGGACCTGGCCCGCCTGGCGGGCGACATCGCCACCACCATCTTCCACCCGGTGGGCACCACCCGCATGGGACGGGACGGTGACCCGATGGCGGCGCTGGATTCGCGCCTGCGGGTGCGCGACGGGCGGGGCGGCACCATCGCGGGGCTGCGCGTGGTCGATGCGGGCGCCATGCCCACCATCACCAGCGGCAACACCAACTCGCCCACGCTGATGATGGCGGAGAAGGCGGCGGAGTGGATTCGCGCCGACGCGGGGTAGGCGGAGCACCCAGACGGGCGGCCATGGAGGGAATGCCGGCCCGGACGGGGCCGCCGGCCGCTCAGCGGATGCCGCCCACGTAGCGGTCGGGCACCGGCGGCGGGTCCGGGGGCTGCGGCGCCAGGGCCTGCGCCAGCGGCCGGCGCGGGGCGGGCGCGGCGGCGGCCTGGTAGGTGGCTGCCTCCAGCTTGTCGGCCCATTCGTTCAGTTCGGGCAGGCCGTCGCTCTGGGCGCGCTCGCGCGTGAAGCGCACGATCTCGAGCGCGTAGGCCCTGTCGGCGGCCATCCACTCGGTGTCGGTCACGCGCCCCGTCTTGCGGCGCAGCAGCACATGCAGATGGGCGGCGATGGCGAGTCGTTCACTGTGTCGCATGGAGTCCTTCCAGGTCGCGGCGCGCTGGCCTCAGCCGCCGATGCGTTCGCGGTGCAGCGCCAGATCCAGCCCGGCCAGTTCGTCGCGCTCGGCCACGCGCAGGCCCAGCGCGGCGTCCACCAGCCACAGCAGCAGCGCCGTGCCCGCCAGGCTGAAGGCCATGACGGCACCGACGCCGAGCGCCTGCGTGACCACGCTGCCGCTCACGCCGCCGATGCGCGGGTCGGCCAGCAGGCCGGTGAGCAGCGAGCCGACGATGCCGCCGATGCCGTGCACGCCGAAGACATCGAGCGAATCGTCCACGCGCAGCAGCCGCTTGATGCCGGTGGCACCCCAGTAGCAGGCCAGGCCCGCCACCAGGCCGATGACCAGGGCGGAGAGCGGGGTGACGAAACCGGCCGCCGGGGTGATGGCGACCAGCCCGCCGACGAGGCCGGAGCACAGCCCCAGCAGCGACGCCCGGCCGCGCAGCAGCGCTTCGGCCAGCATCCACGACAGCGCCCCGGCGGCGGCGGCGATGTGCGTCGTCGCCATCGCCAGGCCCGCCCGGCCGTCCGCCGCCACCGCGGAACCCGCGTTGAAGCCGAACCAGCCTACCCAGAGCAGCGCCGCGCCGGCCATGGTGAAGCCGAGGTTGTAGGGCTCGAACGCCTCGCGCCCATAGCCGCGGCGCGGGCCCAGGTACCACGCGCAGGCCAGCCCCGCCATCCCGGCGTTGACGTGCACCACCGAGCCGCCCGCGAAGTCGAGCACGCCCATCTTCGCCAGCCAGCCGCCCGGCTCCCACACCCAGTGGGCGATGGGCGTGTAGACGAGCGCCGACCAGAGCCCGATGAACACCAGCATGGCGGCGAAGCGCATGCGCTCGACGAAGGCGCCGACCACCAGCGCGGCGGTGATGATGGCGAAGGTGAGCTGGAACATGGCGTACACCGACTCGGGTATGTGCGGCGCGATGTGGCTCACCGCCACCAGGCCACCCGCCAGGTCGAAGTCCAGCCCGCCGAAGCCGACCCGCGCCTGCCCGCCCCACCAGGCGGAGCCGGGCGTGAAGGCCCACGAGTAGGTGCCCGCGAACCACAGCAGGCTGACCAGCGCCGCGATGGCCACCACGCAGGCCAGGGTGTTGAGCACGTTCTTGCGCCGCACCATGCCGGCATAGAAGAGGGCCACGCCCGGCAGCGTCATGAGCAGCACCAGCGCAGTGGCGGTCATCATCCAGGCGGTGTCGGCGCCGCTGAGCGACGACACCGGCACCAGCCCCGGCCGCACCAGTGCCGGCGCCGCGGCCGCAGCCGCTTCGGTCTGTGCCACCGCGCCGCCGATCCACGCGCTGCCCGCCAGGGCGGCCGCGCCTGCCGCCACTTTCCGTGCCTTCGGTCCGATCAGCTGCTTTGCCGTGGGGTGCATTGGTATAACTCCGTGTAACAAAAAGCACCTCGCATATCGCATGCCAAGAGGGGCCGCGACCCTTTGCGGTGCGCCTTCGCCCCGTTTTCGGGACGCTGCGCGGCGTCTGGTGCTGCTTCGTGCCACCCGCCACCTGCGGGAAACCACTGATGCACCAGCGCAGTGCGCGCCGTTACAGTCCACGCACTCGATAGCGCGCCCCGGCGTGCAAGACGAGGGGACCGGGGAGACAACCCTAGCAACTCCAACAAGACATGACCCAAGCATCCCCCTGAGATGCGTTTCCTTCCAAGGCGCCGGCGATCCCGGCGCCTTTTCTTTTTCCGGCACTCCCTCTCCGCTTCCGCAGCCCGCCAGCGCCCCGATGGCGGGCGGACGGCCAAGCGGCTGCGGCTGAATCGCAGTGCGAGAATCGCCGCCCTATGGAATGGATCATTGTTTCGCTGGCCTCGCTGCTGGCCGGCTTCGTGGACGCCGTGGTGGGCGGCGGCGGCCTGGTGCTGTTGCCGGCCCTGTTCGCCACCTTTCCCAGCGCCCCGCCCGCCACGCTGATGGGTACCAACAAGGGCACCGCCTTCTGGGGCACGGGCATCGCCACCTGGCAGTACAGCCGCCGCGTGCAGATCCCGTGGCAGGCCATGCTGCCGGCCGCCGCCGCCGGCTTCGCGGGCGCCTTCGCCGGGGCGTGGACGGTGACCGTCATTTCCGCCGACTTCCTGCGCCGGCTGCTGCCGCTCATCCTGCTGCTGGTGCTGATCTATACGCTCGTCAAGAAGGAGCTGGGCCGCGACCACGCGCCGCGCCTGGCCGGCCGGGCGGAAACCCTCGCGGCCTGCGCCATCGGGCTGGTGATCGGGTTCTACGACGGCTTCTTCGGCCCGGGCACGGGCAGCTTCTTCGTGTTCCTCTTCGTGCGGCTGCTGGGCTATGACTTCCTGAATGCCTCGGTGTCGGCGAAACTGCTGAACCTGGCGACCAACGTCGCCGCTCTGATTCTCTTTGCCGCCAAGGGCCACGTGTGGTGGCACCTGGCGCTGCCTCTGGCCCTGGCCAACGTGGTGGGCAGCGTGCTGGGCGCGCACATGGCGCTCAAGCACGGCACGGGCTTCGTGCGCGGCATTTTCATCTTCGTGGTCAGCGCGCTGATCCTCAAGACCGGCTATGACGCCTTTCTGCGCTGAGCCGTTTTCTCCTTCGTTGCACGGAGCCCCGACATGACCGCCACGACCGCCACCCTGACCCTGATCGGCGCGCCCACCGACGTGGGCGCCAGCGTGCTGGGCGCCAGCATGGCGCCGGACGCGCTGCGCATCGCCGGCATCGCGCGCGCCCTGCGCGGGCGCGGCTTCGAGGTGATCGACCGGGGCAATCTGGCCGGCCCGGGCAACCCGCAGGCGCAGCCGGCCAGCGGTTTCCGGCACCTGGCCGAGGTGACCACCTGGAACGAGGCCGTCTACACCGCCGTGCTGGCGGACCTGGAAGCCGGCCATCTGCCGCTGATGATGGGCGGCGACCATTGCCTGGCCATCGGCTCCATCAGCGCGGCGGCCCAGCACTGCCGCAACCATGGCAAGCGGCTGAAGGTGCTGTGGTTCGACGCCCATGCCGATGCCAACACGCCCGAGTCCACGCCCAGCGGCAACCTGCACGGCATGCCTGTGGCCTGCCTGCTGGGCCACGGGCCGGCGGGGCTGACGCGGCTGGCCGGCGTGCCGGCGCTCCAGGCCGGCCAGATCGGCCTGGTGGGTGTGCGCAGCGTGGACGACAGCGAAAAGGAATTCGTGCGTGAGCACCGCATCGAGGTGCACGACATGCGCGCCATCGACGAGCTGGGCATGCGCGCCGTGATGGAGCGCGCCCTGGCCGACGTGGATGCCGACACGCACCTGCACGTGAGCTTCGACATGGACTGCCTGGACCCGTCGGTCGCGCCCGGCGTGGGCACGGCGGTGCGCGGCGGTCCGACCTACCGCGAGACGCAGCTGTGCATGGAGATGCTGGCCGACAGCGGCGCGCTGCGCTCGGCCGACCTGGTGGAGCTGAACCCGGCGCTCGACATCCGCAACCAGACGGCCGAGCTGGCCGTCGATCTGCTGGAGAGCCTGTTCGGCAAATCCACGCTGATCCGGCGCGGGCACTGACCTTGCTTGACAGATGCTCAGGGTTTGCGGCAGTGCCTCCCGGCAAGGCCGCCTCCCTATAATGTGACCACTCCGTGACGCCCTCTCTCACCCAGCAGACGACGCACGACAACGCTCCGGCTCGGTCTACCGCCCCAGCCGGATTTTTTGTACCTGAAATCATCCCCCGCAGGAACAGCAGATGAAGATGCTCAAGACGATTGCCCTGGCCGTGGCCCTCTGTGCCGGCTTTTCCGTTCAGGCCCGCACGGTCGACGCCATCAAGAAGGACGGCAAGATCATCATCGCCACCGAAGGGCAGTTCGCCCCGTTCAACTTCTTCCAGGGCACCAAGCTCACCGGCTTCGAGGTCGAAGTGGCCGAAGCCGTGGTCAAGAAGATGGGCCTGAAGCTGGAATGGAAGACGCTGGGCTTCGACGCCCTGCTGACCGGCCTCCCGCAGGACCGCTGGGACGTGGTGATCGCATCGCACGGCGTGACCGAGGAGCGCTCCAAGGCCGTCACCTTCGCCGATCCCCACTACTGCTCGGGCGGCATCATCGTCTCCATCGACGGCAAGACCCGCACCGCCGACGACTTGAAGGGCAAGGTCGTGGCCGTGCAGACCGGCACCAGCTACCTGGAGAACGTGCAGAAGCTGACCGGCGTGAAGGAAGTGAAGAACTTCCCGCAGGACACCGACGCCCAGCGCGCCCTGATCTCCAAGCGCGTGGACGCCTGGGTCAGCGACAAGTTCGTCGCCAAGGAAGCCGCCGCCAAGAACGCCAAGGCCGGCTTCAAGCTGGGCGACATGCTGTTCGTCGAGCGCATCGCGCCCGCCGTGACCAAGGGCAACACGGGCCTGGCCGACGCCTGGAACAAGGCCTTCGCCGAGACGCTGGCCGATGGCAGCTATGCCGCCATCTCCAAGAAGTACTTCAACGAAGACGTGCGCTGCACGAAGTAAACGCCTGCCCAGTGACCCACCGGCGCCCGCAGCTCACGCTGCGGGCGCCGGCCTCATTTTCATCAAATGCTGACCGCAATCTGGCCCACGCAGTGGAGCCGCCAGCAACGCAGCAATGCCACGCTGGTCTCGGCCCTCGTCCTGATGGTGCTGGCCCTGTCCCTGCTGGGCTGGGCGCTCTCCTTCCTTCCTGAACCCATCGGCAACAACGCCCAGGCGTTTTCCGAAGGCGCGCGCACCACGCTGTGGCTCACGCTGGTCAGCGGCGCCGTGGGCATCGTGCTGGGCACCGCCGCCGCGCTCGCCCGCACGGCGCGCTTCATCGGCCTGCGCTGGGTGGCCGGCTTCTACATCTGGGTCATCCGCGGCACGCCGCTGCTGGTGCAGATCCTGTTCGTCTACTTCGCGCTGCCGGTGCTGGTGCCGGGCGCCAACCTGCCCGACTTCGCCGCGGCCGCGGTGGCGCTGGGCCTGAACGTGGGGGCCTACAACGCCGAGGCCATCCGCGCTGGTCTCCTGGCCGTGCCGCGCGGCCAGACGGAGGCCGCCCGCGCGCTGGGGCTGTCGCGCACCTACGTGTTCTTCGACGTGGTGTTCCCGCAGGCGTTCAAGATCTCGCTGCCGCCGCTGGTGAGCAACTTCGTCGCGCTCTTGAAAGACTCATCGCTGGCCTACGCCATCGGCGTGGTGGAGCTGACCAACGTGGGCAACCGCATCCAGTCGGCCACCTTCCAGCCCATCGCCACGCTGACCACCGTGGCCGTCACCTACCTGCTGCTGACCACGCTGGTCACGCAGGTGTCCAACGCCATCGAGCACCGCTTCGACGTGGAAGGACGGGTCAAGTAAATGAGCACCGGCAACCATTACATCGTCGTCGACCGCGTCTGCAAGTCGTTCGGCGCGCACCAGGTGCTGAAGGAGGTGTCCACCGCCTTCAACACCGGCGAGGTCACCGTCATCATCGGCGCCTCGGGCTCGGGCAAGAGCACGCTGCTGCGCGCCATCAACCGGCTGGAGCCGCACGACAGCGGCACCATCACCATCGGCGGCGCCCAGGTGACGGACGACGAGCGCTCGCTGCAGCGGCAGCGCAGCGAGGTCGGCATGGTGTTCCAGCAATTCAATCTGTTCGGCCACATGAGCGTGCTGGACAACGTGACGCTGGCGCCGCGCCGCATCCGCCGCACGCCACGCGCCCAGGCCAACCAGAAGGCGATGGCCCTGCTGCGCCGCGTGGGCATGCAGGACCATGCGCTCAAGTACCCCTGGCAGCTGTCGGGCGGGCAGCAGCAGCGGGTGGCCATCGCCCGGGCACTGGCGATGGAGCCCAAGGTGATGCTGTTCGACGAGCCCACGTCGGCGCTCGACCCCGAGATGGTGCAGGAAGTGCTGGACGTGATGCGCGAGCTGGCACGCGGGGGCATGACCATGATCGTGGTCACCCACGAAATGGGTTTTGCCCGCGAGGTGGCCGACCGGGTGATGTTCTTCGACCAGGGCCGCATCGCGCACGACGCGCCGCCGGCCGACTTCTTCAGCAACCCGGCCAATGACCGCATCCGCGCCTTCATCGGCCGCATGAGCGGCTGAGGGGCCCTGCGGCGCGTGGCGCCTCCGGATGCCCGCCCGCAGGGCATTTGCTCCTGAAATGTGAGCTGCTTGCGCTGGTCCTACCAGGGTTTCATGGTCGATCCCTTTGGAAACCCTTGGCAGACCGGCGCGAGCCGCTCCTCTTTTGATATCGCCGGCACGGCCGGCACGAAACGAACGCATGCGCGCTGACCGCCGAGGCCTGTGGGCCCTGCTGCTGGTGACCCTGGTCTGGGGCACCACCTTCCCCGCCATGAAGCTGCTGTCCGCGCAGCTGGACGCGCTGCAGCTCATCTGGCTGCGCTTCGCCATCGCGCTGGTGGTACTGGCGCCGCTCTGGCGCGGCATGCGCGGGGCCGAGCTGCGCTGGGGGCTGCTGCTGGGCGGGCTGCTCTTTCTGGCGTTCTGGCTGCAGATCGAGGGCCTGGCGCGCACCAGCAGCAACCGCAATGCCTTCGTCACCGGCCTCAACGTGCTGGTGGTGCCGCTGCTGGCCATGGCCGTGCTGGGCCGCCGCTACGGCTGGATGCTGTGGGCGGCGTGCCTTCTCGCGCTGGGCGGCATGGTGCTGATGTTCCACGAGAACGAGCCCTGGAACCTGGGCGATACGCTGACGCTGGCCAGCACGCTGTTCTACGCCATCTACATCCTCACGCTGGAGGAATGCGCCCGCCGCACCGCGCACCAGCCGCTGCGCGCCACGCGCATGGCGGGCGCCCAGGCGGTGGTGATGTTCGCGGCGGCAGCGGTGCTGCTGCTGGCGCGCCATGGCGGGGTGGCGTCGTCCATCGACACGCTCGCCGCCCTGCCCGCCGCTTCATGGGCGGCGCTGATCTACCTGGGCGTGGTCGCCAGCGTGCTGGTGGTGACACTGCAGGCCTGGGGCCAGCAGCGAGTGGACGCCATGCGCAGCGCCATCGTCTTCGGGCTGGAGCCGGTGTTCGCCGCGCTCACGGCCTGGTGGCTGATCGGCGAGCGCCTGGGCGCGGCGGGCATGGCGGGCGCCGCGCTGATCGTGCTGGCGCTGGTGGTGAGCCAGATGCAGCCGCCGCGCGCCGCGACAGGCTGAAGGCAGGCCCGTCAGCGCGTGGCAACGGGAATGTCCGCCGCCCGGCGCGGCGTGCCGATGGGCGCGCTGGCCTGGCCCTTGACCACGGCGGCCAGGTCCTGCTCGCTCGGGTAGTCGCCCAGCAGCCAGTAGTCGAACACCCGCCGGGCGATAGGCGCGGCCGCGGCGGCGCCGAAACCGGCGTTCTCCACGATCAGCGCGACGGCCACCTTGGGGTTCTCGGCGGGCGCGAAGGCGGCGAAGAGCGAATGGTCGCGCTGGTGCTCTTCCAGCGCGCGGGCGTTGTACTTCACGTTCTGGCCCAGGCTCACGGCCTGCGCCGTGCCGGTCTTGCCGCCCGAGGTGTAGGGCGCGCCCGCGAACACGCGGGTGCCGGTGCCGCCCTTGTTCACCGCCACCAGCGCGTTGCGCACGATGTCCACGTTCTTCTGCGAATAGCCCAGGCGCTCGCCGGGCGGCTGCGGCACCTCGGTCACCTGGCCGGTGACGGTGTCGCGGATGGCCTTGATGAGGTGCGGCTTGTAGCGGGTGCCGCCGTTGGCGAGCGTGGCCTCGGCCACTGCCAGCTGCAGCATGGTGAAGTTGTTGTAGCCCTGGCCGATGCCGAGCGACACCGTTTCGCCAGAGTACCAGCGCCGCGCCTCGGGGCGCTTGTAGGTGTTGCGCTTCCACTCGGTGCTGGGCAGCACGCCGCGCACCTCGCCCCCGAGGTCGATGCCGGTGATCTGGCCGAAGCCCAGCGGCTTCATGAAGTCGTGGATCGTGTCCACGCCCATCTCCACGGCCAGCGAATAGAAGTAGGTGTTGCTGGAGAACTGGATGGCGCGGTGCATGTCCACCCCGCCCAGGCCGCCTTCGTGGCTGCGGAAGGTGCGCCCGCCGTAGTTGAAGAAACCCGGGTCGTTGTAGACCTGCGATGCCGGCCGCTTGCCGAGTTCGAGCGCCGCCAGCGCCATGAAGGGCTTGTAGGTCGAGCCCGGCGGGTAGGTGCCGCGCAGCGCGCGGTTGAGCAGCGGCTTGTCGATGGACTCGTTGAGCGCCTGCCAGTTCTCGGTGTCGATGCCTTCGACGAACAGGTTGGGGTCGAACGTGGGCTTGCTGACCAGCGCCAGGATCTCGCCATTGCGCGGGTCGATGGCCACGAGCGCCCCCCGGCGGTCGCCGAACATGTCTTCCACCAGCTTCTGCAGCTTGATGTCGATGGACAGCATCACCGTGTTGCCGGGCGTGGCGGGGTGGCTGGCCAGGCGGCGCACGGCATGGCCGCCGGCCGAGGTCTCCATGCGCTCCACGCCGGTCTGGCCGTGCAGCGTGGTCTCGAAGCTCTGCTCCACGCCCAGCTTGCCGATGTGCTCGGTGCCGCGGTAGTTGGCCGCGTCTTCCGAATCGTCGATGCGTTCCTTCTCGCGCTGGTTGATGCGGCCGATGTAGCCAATGGCGTGGCTCGCGACCTCGCCCAGCGGGTAGTTGCGAAAGAGCCGCGCCTTGATGTCCACGCCCGGGAAGCGATAGCGCTGGGCGGTGAAGCGGGCCACCTCCTCGTCGGTGAGCCGGGTGCGCAAAGGCAGCGACTCGAAGCTGCGCGCGTCCTCCATCAGCCGCTTGAAGCGGCGGCGGTCGCGCTGGTGCACGTCCACCACTTTGGACAGCTCGTCGATGGTGGCCTCCAGGTCGTCGACCTTGGAGGGCGTGATCTCCAGCGTGTAAGCCGAATAGTTGGTGGCCAGCACCACGCCGTTGCGGTCCATGATCTGGCCGCGGTTGGGCACGATGGGCACCACGGCCGTGCGGTTGCTCTCCGCCTGGGCCGCCAGGTCGTCGTGCCGCGTGACCTGCAGCACGAGCAGGCGCGCCACGATCAGGCAGAAGGCCAGGAACACGACCAGCCCCACCACCACCACGCGCAGCCGAAAGCGCGAGGCGTCGGCTTCGTTGTTGCGCAGCTCGGTCATGCGTGCACTCCGGCGCCGCGCACCGCCGTGGCCGTCGCGATCGTCACCATCGCCCTTCTTGCCTTCGTCTTTTTCTTCACAGCGGCCGGTTTTCGTCGCGGTCGGGCGGGCGCCGCTGGGGCGCCAGCAGCACCCAGCTGGCCAGCGGCCAGAGCGCGGCCTCCAGCACCGGCGCGGCCAGGCCCTCGATGCCGGGCACGATGCCGCCCGCCAGCAGGCGCACCAGCAATTCGATGGCGTGGGCGACCACAAAGAGCGGCAGCACCTGCAGCGCCTGCGAGGGCACGCTGAACCACAGCAGGCGGCGGTGCGCGAAGATGGCGCCGTACATCAGCGCCGTATAGGCCAGGGCGTGCTGGCCCAGGAGCGCTGCCTGGTAGACATCCATGCAGATGCCCATGGCGAAGGCCACGCCCATGCCCACGCGCTGGGGCTGGTGCACGCCCCAGAACACCAGCAGCACCATGACGAGGTCGGGCGTCCAGACCACGCGGCCCAGCGGCAGCATGTTGAAGGCCAGCGCGGCGAGCAGGCTGAGCGCGATGAAGAGCGGGCGCGCCGGCATCAGCAGCGGCTGACCCTTGGGCATGATCATCGGCGACCCTTTCGTTTCACGACCGTCTCGGCCGGCGCCGGCTTGGGCGGCAGCTCGGCGGTGAGCGGCTTGAGCACCATCACGTGGCGAGCGCCCTGCATCTGCGCCAGCGGCGCGCAGTAGATGCGGGCGAAGGCGGAGTCGGCCCGGCGTTCCACGCCGATGACGCGCGCCACCGGCATGCCGGAGGGATAGAGCCCGTCCACCCCGCTGGTGGTGAGCAGGTCGCCCTCCTGCACGTCGGCGTTGCCGGGCATGAAGCGCAGCTCGATGCCGCCGCCATGGGCCGCGATCGGGTCGCCGTAGGCCACGCTGCGCGCGCCGGTGCGGATGTTCATCACCGGAATGGCCTGGTCGCGGTCGATGAGCAGGGTGACCTCGCTCAGGAACGGGTGGACGCGGGTCACCTGGCCCAGCACGCCCGACTCGTCGAGCACCGGCGAGCCGAGCTCCACGCCGGCCGTCTGGCCGCGGTCGATCATCACGCGGCGGGTGTAGGGGTCGGCGGTGTCGTAGATCACCTGCGCGGCCTGGGCCGGGGTGGTGAGGCGCTCGCGCAGCTCCAGCAGCTTGCGCAGGCGGGCGTTCTCCTGCTCCAGGTCCTCGGCCTGGTTCACGCGCTGCGACAGCTGCGCCATCTTGCGCTGGGCCTCGTCACGGCTTTGCTCGGCGGCCTCCAGCGACTGGAAGTAGCCCGCGCCACGCCCGGCGAACTGCACCGGCTGCAGCACGGCCCACTGCAGCGGATAGAGTGCGGTGGAGACGGCCTTGCGCAGCGGCTCGGTCATGCCGAAACGGGCATCGGCCACCATCAAAAACAGCGCCAGGGCGCTGTAGAGGATGAGTCGGGAAAGCGGCGACGGCCCTTGCCGGAAGAAGGACGGCGCAGACCGTTCCAGGGTTCCCAGAGGCATCGGAGAGATCGTGTTGTACCGACGGCGCCGCGCGCCGTCACGCCATCAGAACGCCGGGAGCGCCACCACCAGCAGACGCCGTGGAGCGGGCTTCGCCCGGCCACTGGCGTCGTCCCCCTTCCCGCAACGCGCAGCGGTGCGAGAGAAGGGGGAAGGCGCGAAGCGCCTCAGGGGGTTGGCGCCGCTCCATCACTCGCTGGTGAAGATGCTGCCCTGGCGGTCCATGCGCTCCAGGGCGATGCCGCAGCCGCGCACCACGCAGGTCAGCGGGTCTTCGGCCACCAGCACGGGCAGGCCGGTTTCCTCGGCCAGCAGGCGGTCCAGGTCGCGCAGCAGCGCGCCGCCGCCGGTCAGCATCATGCCGCGCTCGGCGATGTCGGCGCCCAGCTCGGGGGGGGTCTGCTCCAGCGCATTCTTGACGGCCGAGACGATCTGGTTGAGCGGATCGGTCAGCGCTTCCAGCACTTCGTTGCTCGAGATGGTGAAGCTGCGCGGCACGCCTTCGGACAGGTTGCGGCCCTTGACCTCCATCTCGCGCACTTCGGAGCCCGGGAAGGCCGAGCCGATGCTTTTCTTGATGGCTTCGGCCGTGGGCTCGCCGATGAGCATGCCGTAGTTGCGGCGGATGTAGTTGATGATGGCCTCGTCGAACTTGTCGCCGCCCACGCGGACGCTGCCCTTGTAGACCATCCCGCCCAGCGAGATCACGCCGACCTCGGTGGTGCCGCCGCCGATGTCGACCACCATGGAGCCGGAGGCTTCCGACACCGGCAGGCCGGCGCCGATGCCGGCGGCCATGGGTTCCTCGATCAGGTAGACGGCGGTGGCGCCGGCGGCCTCGGCCGCGTCCTTGATGGCGCGGCGCTCGACCTGGGTCGAGCCGCAGGGAACGCAGATGATGATGCGCGGGCTGGGGGTTAGCAGCGTGCGTGGGTGCACCATCTTGATGAACTGCTTGATCATCTGCTCGGTGATCACGAAGTCGGCGATCACGCCGTCCTTCATCGGGCGGATCGCCTCGATGTTGCCGGGCACCTTGCCCAGCATGGCCTTGGCTTCGCGGCCGACGGCCTGAATGACCTTCTTGCCGTGCGGGCCGCCTTCGTGGCGGATGGCGACCACGGAGGGCTCGTCGAGCACGATGCCCTTGTCACGGGCGAAGATCAGGGTGTTGGCGGTGCCAAGGTCGATGGCAAGGTCGGTGGAGAAGTACCGACGAAAGGCTCCGAACATTCAATATTCCTCTAGGGCACGGCATGCGCGTCGGCCTGCCATCGCCGGGTTTTTTAGGGTGTGTTTGTGGACTTTTTTCGCACAATGACCGGCGTTGGAGAGGCGATTGCGGCAAAGGCGGGATAATACCGCATCCCCTGTGAATAACTCTCCATGGTGCGACCCGGAATTGGGCTTTACATCCGGTTGCTCGCCCCTTTTCCCCCCTATGGCACTGACACCCCAGGACATCGGCCGCATCGCCCATCTGGCCCGGCTCGAACTGAGCCCCGCGGACAGCGAGCGCATGCTCTCCCAGCTCAACGGCTTCTTCGGCATCGTCGAGAAAATGCGCGCGGTGGACACCACCGGCGTCACCCCGCTGCCCCATCCCATCGCCGCCATCCAGGACGTGGCTTTGCGCCTGCGCGACGACGTGGCTAGCGAGCCCGACCAGCGCGAGGCCAACCAGCAAAGCGCGCCCGCCGTCGAGCGGGGCCTGTTCCTGGTGCCCAAGGTCATCGAGTGAGGAAGCGCCCCGCATGACCGACATCACCAACCCATCCCTGCACGACCTCGGCGTGGCCGACCTGGCCCGCCAGCTGGCCACCCGGCAGGTCTCCGCCGTCGAGGCGGCCCAGCATTTCCTGGCCCGCGCCCGGTCGCACCAGCACCTGGGCGCCTTCGTCTCCGTGAACGAGGAGGCCACGCTGGCCCAGGCCCGCGCGCAGGACGCCGCCATCGCCGCCGGCACGGCCGGCCCGCTGGCGGGCGTGCCCATCGCCCACAAGGACATCTTCGTCACGCGCGACTTCCCCAGCACCGCCGGCTCGAAGATGCTGGCCGGCTACCGCTCGCCCTTCGACGCCACCGTGGTCACCCGCCTGGCCGATGCCGGCGCGGTGACGCTGGGCAAGCTCAACTGCGACGAGTTCGCCATGGGCTCGGCCAACGAGAATTCGGCCGTCGCCCCCGTGGGCTTCGAGGCGCCGCAACCCGTGCGCAACCCCTGGGACACGGCCCGCGTGCCCGGCGGCTCCTCGGGCGGCAGCGCCGTGGCCGTGGCCGCGCGCCTGGCCCCGGCCGTCACCGGCACCGATACCGGCGGCTCCATCCGCCAGCCGGCCTCGTTCTGCGGCATCACCGGCATCAAGCCCACCTATGGCCGCGCCAGCCGCTACGGCATGATCGCCTTCGCCTCCAGCCTGGACCAGGCCGGCCCGATGGCCCGCTCGGCCGAGGACTGCGCCCTGCTGCTGTCGGCCCTGTGCGGCCCCGACCTGGACCGCGACTCCACCAGCCTGGACGTCCCGGCCGAGGACTTCGGCGCGAAGCTGAACGATTCGATCGACGGCCTGCGCATCGGCATCCCGGCGGAATTCTTCGGCGAAGGCCTGGCCCCCGACGTGCGCGCCGCGGTGGACGGCGCGCTCAAGGAGTACGAGAAGCTCGGCGCCAGGCTCGTGCCCATCACGCTGCCGCGCACGGAACTCTCCATCCCGGTCTACTACATCATCGCGCCGGCCGAGGCCTCGTCCAACCTGAGCCGCTTCGACGGCGTGAAGTTCGGCCACCGCGCCAAGGACTACACCGACCTGGTGGACATGTACAAGAAGACCCGCGCCGAAGGCTTCGGCGACGAGGTCAAACGCCGCATCATGATCGGCGCCTATGTGCTGAGCCACGGCTACTACGACGCCTACTACCTGCAGGCGCAGAAGATCCGCCGCATGATCGCGGATGACTTCCAGAACGCCTTCAAGGACTGCGACGTCATCGCCGGCCCCGTGGCCCCCACGGTGGCCTGGAGGCTGGGCGAGCACGGCAACGACCCGCTGGCCGACTACCTGGCCGACATCTTCACCCTGCCCGCATCGCTCGCCGGCCTGCCCGGCATGAGCGTGCCCGCAGGCTTTGGCGAGGGCGGCATGCCGGTCGGGCTGCAGCTCATCGGCAACTACTTCCAGGAAAGCCGTCTGCTCAATGCCGCGCACCGGCTGCAGCAGGCGACCGATTTCCACCTCCGCGCGCCAGGAGGCCTGTGACATGACGACCACCAGCACATTGATCCACGGCTACGAAGTCGTCATCGGCTTCGAGACGCACGCACAGCTCGCCACCCGAAGCAAGATCTTCAGCCGCGCCTCGACGGCGTTCGGCGCCGAGCCCAATACGCAGGCCTGCGCGGTGGACCTGGCCTTGCCCGGCACGCTGCCGGTGATGAACCGCGAGGCCGTGGCCTGCGCTATCAAATTAGGACTGGCCCTCGGCTCCACCATTGCGCCAGAGAGCATTTTCGCCCGCAAGAATTACTTCTACCCCGATCTGCCCAAGGGCTACCAGATCAGCCAGTTCGAGATCCCGGTCGTGCAGGGCGGCGAGGTGTCGTTCTTCCTGGGCGACGAGAAGAAGACGGTGAAGCTGGTGCGCGCGCACCTGGAAGAGGACGCCGGCAAGTCGCTGCACGAGGACTTCATCGGCCAGAGCGGGATCGACCTGAACCGCGCCGGCACGCCGCTGCTGGAGATCGTGACCGAGCCCGACATTCGCAGCAGCGAGGAGGCCGTGGCCTATGCGCGCGAGCTGCACAAGATCGTCACCTGGATTGGCATCTGCGACGGCAACATGCAGGAGGGCTCGTTCCGCTGCGACGCCAACGTGTCGGTGCGCAAGCCGGGCCAGCCGCTGGGCACGCGCCGCGAGATCAAGAACCTGAACAGCTTCCGGTTCATGCAGCAGGCGATCGACTACGAGATCCGGTGGCAGATCGAGCAGATCGAGGACGGCCACGCGATCCAGCAGGCGACCGTGCTGTTCAACCCCGACACCGGCGAGACCCGCGCCATGCGCACCAAGGAAGACGCGGCCGACTACCGCTACTTCCCCGACCCGGACCTGCCGCCGCTACGAATTTCGGAGCAATGGGTGCAGGAAGAACGGGCGCGCATGCCCGAATTGCCCCGCGCCATGGCGGCGCGTTTCGTGGCCGACTATGGCCTGCCCGAATACGACGCTGCCACGCTGACGCAGTCCAAGGCGATGGCCGCCTACTTCGAGGAAGCGGCCAAGGCGAGCGGCCAGCCGAAGCTGGTCAGCAACTGGATCATGGGCGAGGTCTCGCGCCGCGTGAATGCGGGCGAGGCCGCTGGCATCGCCGCCGCGCCGGTCAGCGCCGCGCTGCTGGCGAAGCTGGTGGCGCGCATCGCCGATGGCACCATCTCCAACAATGCCGGCAAACAGGTGTTCGAGGCGCTCTGGACAGGCGGCGGCCAGGACGTGGATGCGGTCATCGAGGCCAAGGGTCTCAAGCAGATGAACGACTCCGGCGCGCTCGAGAAGATCATCGACGAGGTGATCGCCGCCAACCCCGACAACGTCGCCCAGTTCAAGGCCGGCAAGGACAAGGCCTTCAATGCGCTGGTGGGCCAGGCCATGAAGGCCAGCCGGGGCAAGGCCAATCCGCAGCAGGTGAACGACCTGCTGCGCGCCAGGCTGGCGGCAGCCGGCTGACCGTCGCCAGCGCGAGCGCCGACGCCCGCCTGCGGCTCGCGCCGCGCCGAGCGGCGGTGCGAGCTCCGTTCAGCGCAGCGGCGGCAGCACCAGCGGCGCGCCGGCCTGCGCCGCGGCTCGGGCGGCCCACAGCGGCCGCAGCTGGGCCAGCTCCGCATCGAAGCGCTGGTTGACGCGGCGCTTTTCCGCCTCCTGGGCGATCACGAACCGCTTCTGCTCTTCCAGCGCGTCGTTCTGTTCGGCGATCTGGCGCCGCAGCACCATCGGGGCCTTGTTCGGGTCCTTGCGGTAGAACTCCATCTCGGTGTCAAGTTTCTTGCGGTCGCGCAGCAGCTCATCGACCCGCTTCTGCGCGACGGCGGTGACTTCGTCTATCTGGGTCAGCGCCGCAGCCCGCTCGGCGTCGTGCGCCGCCTGGTCGGGGTAGCGGTTGACGAGCACGCGCTCGCGGCGGCGCTCTTCGGCGGCGCGGGCACGCTCGGCGGCCTCGCGCTGGCGCTGCGCCTCCACCACGGCCCGCTCCTGCTCGGTCAGCGTGGGGCCGAGGCGGCGGCGCTCGGCGCCGGTCTGGTCCAGCACGCGCTGCTCGCGGTCGGTGCACTCCGGAATGGGGCGGTCGGCCGTCAGGCGGCGCCCCGTCCGATCGACGCAGCTGTAAACCGAGCCCGCCGATGCGCCCGGCCCTCCATCCGCCCAGGCCGAGGCCGTCCACAGCCCCGCCGCCACCACGATGCCCGCCGCCACGGCGTTGGAGCCGCTGCGCCACCCCGCCGAGGGGACGGGCAGCGTCTGTGCGAGGGTGGCGGAAGCGTCGGTCAATGCCAGGTCCAGTCGGGCGGGTGAAGGAAGGAACGGATGATCGGGAATGGCCATCCGCGCCGGACGCGAATGGGTCAGGCCGCCTGCACGCCGTAGCGCTGGCGATAGGCCATGACCCGGTCGCGGTGGGCTGCCGTGCCGGCCGATCCGCCGTCCCGGTCCAGATACTGCAATAAATCGGCCAGGGTGGCGATAGTGCAGACTTGCATGCCCAATTGGTGGCGGACGTACTGCACCGCGCTGTGCTCTACGTCCTGGCCGTTCTCGGTCGCCTTTTCCTGGCGGTCGAGCGCGATCGCCATCGCGTGCGGCGTGGCGCCCGCTGCACGGATGAGCGCGATGGATTCCCGCGCCGCGGTGCCGGCGGACATCACGTCGTCGACGATCAGCACGCGGCCGTGCAGCGGCGCGCCCACCAGCGTGCCGCCCTCGCCGTGGTCCTTGGCTTCCTTGCGGTTGTAGGCGAAGGGCACGTTGCGCCCCAGGCGGGCGAGTTCCACCGCCACGGTGGCGGCCAGGGGAATGCCCTTGTAGGCAGGCCCGAACACCATGTCGAATTCGATGCCGCTGGCCAACAGCGCCTTTGCATAGAATTCCGCCAGCCGGCCCATCTTGGCGCCGTCGTCGAACAGTCCCGCATTGAAGAAATACGGGCTCATGCGGCCGGCCTTGGTCTTGAATTCGCCGAACCTCAGCACGCCGGAGGCCTCGGCGAACTCCACGAAATCCTGCGCCAGGCGGTCCGTGTCCACCTGCTGCGCCTTGTCTGTCACCATGAGTTCATCCTTGTTCAAGTTAACCAGCCTCAACCTCAACGGCATCCGCTCCGCCACCTCCAAGGGCGTCGAGGCCTGGATCGCCGCGACCCGGCCGGATTGTATTTGCGTGCAGGAGATCAAGGCCCAGTCGGCCGACATGCAGAACCGCTTCGAGCAGCTGGCGGGCCTCAAAGGGCACTTCCACTTCGCGACGAAGAAGGGCTACTCGGGCGTGGGCATCTATTCGCGGCACGAACCCAGCGACGTGCGCATCGGATACGGCTCCACCGAGTTCGACGCCGAGGGGCGCTACGTCGAGGCCCGCTTCGACACGCCGGCCCGCAAGCTGTCGATCATCAGCGCGTACTTTCCGAGCGGCTCCTCGGGCCCGGAGCGGCAGCTGGCCAAGTTCCGCTTCCTGGCGGAATTCCACCCGCACCTGATGCAGCTGAAGGCCGAACGGGAGTTCATCCTCTGCGGCGACGTCAACATCGCCCACCAGCAGATCGACCTGAAGAACTGGCGCAGCAACCAGAAGAACAGCGGCTTCCTGCCCGAGGAACGTGACTGGATGACAAAGTTGTTGCACATCACTGAGCCGACCGGGGGCCTGATCGACGTTTATCGCCACCTGCACCCCGACACCACCGAGGCGGCCTACACCTGGTGGAGCAACCGAGGCCAGGCGTATCTGAACAATGTGGGATGGCGGCTGGACTACCACCTGGCCTCGCCCGCCATCGCCCGCACCGCTCGCGGCGCCGCCATCTACAAGGACGTGAAGTTCAGCGACCACGCGCCGCTGACGATCGACTACGACTTCCAGATCTGACGCGGCGCCGGTGTGCCCGGCGTCACGGGGCTGCCGCCTCGGCGCCCACCGCGCGCAGGCTGCGCAGCAGGTGCTGCGCCGTGCGCGCCCGGTCGGCGGAGAGCGGGTCAGCGTGGAACAGCCACATGTCGTAGAGCGGCAGCGTCTCGCGCAGTGAAACCCGCACGATCTGCGACTGCAGCGGGCCGCTCACCAGCACCGGGTGCGGCACGACGGCCAGCAGGTCGGTGTGGGCGACGAGGTGCAGCATGCTGGGGTAGTCGGGGCAGCTCACCGTGACGCGGGGTGGCTCCATGCCCCGCACCGAAAACGCCTCGGTCAGCACGTCCACCGGACCGCGGACGCTGGGGCCGACGATGGCCCAGCGCGCCTGCTGCAAGTCGGCCAGCGCCTGCGCCGCGGCGAGCGGGTGGCCGCGCCGGGCACACACGGTGGACTGCAGGCGGTAGAGCGGCTCGCAGGCCAGGTCGGTCTCGGGGTGGCCGCGCGGACGGGGCGCGATGGCGAAGTCGAGCGTGCCACCGGCCAGGCTGGCGAGCAGCTGGCCCTCGTCGTCGCTGTGCAACTGCAAGCTGCGCTGCGGATCGTCGCCGCACCAGTGGTCGTGCAGCGCCAGTCCGCAGACCAGGGCCGCCGAGGGCGTGAGCCCGATGCGCAGCACCCTGTCGTCCACCCCGAGAGGCGGAGTCGCCGTCAACGCGTCGATCCGGCCCGACAGCGCCTCGGACTCGCGGGCGACGCGCAGCGCGAACTCGGTCGGAACCAGCCTGCGGCCCATCCGCAGGAAGAGCGGGCGCTCCAGCCGGGCCTGCAACTGCTTCATGCCGTAGCTGATGGCCGGCTGCGTCACGCCGGCCGCCTGCGCGGCGGTGGCGAAAGACCCGTGCGCGATCACGAGCCGAAGGTAGTGCAGCCAGCGAAAATACATAAATACTGTTGATGAATTAACCGGAGCGATGCCTTGTCAGCACTTGCGAAGCCAGAAACACTGCGGAGCATGAACCCATCGCCCACCGACACCGTCCGCACCTATCTGCGGCACCTGCATGCCAGCGACACCGCAGGCCTGATCGCCACCTTCGCGCCCGACGGGCTGGTGCATTCGCCGTTTCTGGGCACCATGGTGGCACGCGATTTCTTCGCCCGGCTCGCGCAGGCCTCCCGCCAGAGCGTCATCACCCTCATCGACCTGTTCACCACGGTACAGCCCGAGGCGGACGTGGTGCGCGTGGCCGCGTACTTCCACTACGACTGGACCCTGAGCGATGGCCGGGTGGTCGACTTCCGGTGCGTGGACGTGTTCGGCTTCAAGCCGGGCAGCCCGCTCATCCAGGACATGCAGATCATCTACGACACGCATCCCTTGCGGGAGCGGGTCGGCGACAAGTACGCACCCGGGCCACCCCACGCATAGGGCCCGCCGGCCCGCGCCCTCCGCGCCGGTGGCCGGGCTTCTTAATGGCGCGCCAGTTGCCAGGCCGCCAACGCCGCCACCGCGGCGGGGAAGGCGAACACGATCAACAGAATGGGAGCTTCCTCGCGCACCGGATAGCCGGCGTGGGCCACGCCGACCCACATGTTCACGCAGGCCAGCACCAGCCAGGCCGGCACGAAGGCCTTGGCGGCCAGCGCCATGCCCGCGGCGCTGGCGCCCCACAGCCAGCCGAACGCCACGAACACGCACAGCAGCAGCAGGCCGGTACCCATCACCATCACGACATGCATCGATCTTCTCCCTCGCCCGGTGTCCGGGGCTCGCCGGTCACTTGGTGGTGTAGCCGCCGTTGATCAGGATGGTCTGGCCGGTGATCCACCAGCCGTCGCTGACCAGATGCCGGATGAAGGGCACCACGTCTTCGATGTGGGTCAGCCCCGTGGGGGTGAAGCCCGACAGCGCGGCGGCGGTCTTGTGATAGGCCTGGGCGTCCGGCGCTTCGGCCGGGTAGAAGAAGGACGTGTCCATCGGGCCCGGGCCCACGGCGGTCACCGAAATACCGCGTTCGCCGAATTCCTTGGCCGCCGCGCGGGTGAAGTGCTCCACAGGCGCCTTGGTGCCGGCATAGGAGGAATAGAACGGAGTGAACGCGCCGAGCAGCGAGGTGACGAGGGTCACCACCTTGCCGTTGTCGTTGACGTGCAGGCCCGCCTCCTTCAGAAAGAAGAAGGCGGTCTTGGCGTTGACGGCGCTCATCTCGTCGTAATCGGCCTCGCTGATCGCGGTGATCGGCTTCTTGAGCACCTTGCCCACGGTGTTGATGGCGATGTCCGGGCGGCCCACGGCGGCCACGGCATCGGCGAACAGCTTCTCGACGGCGCCGGCGGTGGTCAGATCGCCCTGCAGCGCGATGGCCTTGGCGCCGGCCTTCTCGATCGCGGCAACGGTCGCCTCGGCGTCGGCCCGGGTGGAGGCGCTGTTGTAGTGGATGGCGATGGCCTTGGCCCCATGCGCGGCCAGATCGCGGGCGATCAGGCCGCCCAGGTTTTTCGCGCCACCGGCGATCAGCACCACCTTGCCCTGAATAGCGTGTTTGTTGTCTGACATCAATAAAGCTCCTTCATCTATGGGAGATGCGAATGCTAGAGACATCAAACCCCCGGATAAAGGGAGATTATTAGGATGGTCTATCCAGTAGTCACGAATAATCGACTCCATGGATCGAATCGACCACCTGCGCATCTTTTTGCGCGTGTCGGCGTGCGGCAGCTTCGCCCAGGCGGCCGACCAGCTCAACCTGCCGCGGGCCACCGCCTCTCTGGCCATCCAGCAGCTGGAACGCCGGCTGGGCGCGAAGCTGCTGCACCGCACCACGCGCAAGGTCGGGCTGACCCCCGACGGCGAAGCGCTGCTCGCCCGCGCCGCTGCGCTGGTGGCGAACATGGACGAGCTGGAACACCAGTTCCGCCCGAGCCCGGGCTCGATCGTCGGGCGGATCAAGGTCGATGTGCCCAGCCGCATCGCCCGCCGGCTGATCGCGCCGGCACTGCCGCAGTTTCTCGACCGGCATCCCCAGATCCAGGTCGACCTGGGCGCGACCGACCGGAACATCGACCTGGTGCAGGAGGGCGTGGACTGCGCGCTGCGGGTGGGGCCGCTGCCCTCCAGCAGCCTGGTCGCCCGGCCGCTCGGGATGTTCGAGCTCATCAACTGCGCCAGCCCGGCCTATCTGGCGCGGCACGGAACGCCCGAGACGCCGCACGAGCTGGCTCGCCACTGGGTCGTGAACTACCTTTCGCCGACGGGCGGGCGGTACGCGCCCTGGGAATGGGTGGAGAAGGGAGAGGTCTGCACCCTGGAGCCTCCGTCCCGGGCCAGCGCCAACAATGCGGAGACCTACATCACCCTCGCGCTGGCCGGACTGGGGCTGATCCAGATCCCGGCCTTCGACGTGGCGGACCATCTGCAGGCGGGCGAGCTGGTGGCGGTAATGCCGCAAGCCCGCCCCGACCCCATGGCGGTGAACCTCGTCTACCCGCAGCGCCACATGACGCTGCGGATGCAGGTCTTCGCGGACTGGATCGCCGAGGTGGTGCGGCCCCACGTGCTGGCGGAATGCAGCCGTTAGCTATGTTTTTCATAGCTTGAAGTACTTATGCAACGGTCGCTAGAGGGCATTTTGGTGGCCGGACAGGGGTGACCCCCGTGCATCTTTGTTCGCATCCGCGCATTCGGGACGGGCCTCGCGCACCGGCAGCGGGGTATTCCTACAGCGCGCCGCTCGCGCCACGTCGCAGGCTGCGATCGAGACGCGCAGCGCCCGGCGGTCCCACGGGCCCGCAGCCCGCGTGGGACGGGCGCGCGTTCACATCCGTTTCGTCCACGCATTCGACCCGGAGGCCATCCCCATGACGCCACGCCAGCCCTGGCCCTTCCCCACGAAGGACCACCACCCCGACCCGCAAGCCCAAAAAGCCGCTCCGGCACCCCCGCCCGATGGCGGCGCGAACGTGCAGGTGCGGCACGTCAGCGAAGACACGCTCGACGACGCCGTCAGCGACACCTTTCCCGCCAGCGACCCGGTGGCGGTCGTCGCGACCAAGGTGATACCCGCCGCCGCGCCAGCGCCAGCGCCCGCCCCGGGCGGCACATCGCCCCGCGACCGCGAGACCTGACCGCACCCGCCGGGGCACGTGCTCGGGCCGCGCGGCATCTCGCGGCCAGGCGGTACCGTCCTACATCGGCCGGAAAGCGCCATTTCTAGGCTGGACGTTCACTGTGTGTTCCACCCTCCAACCCAAGGACTCCGCATGACCGTCAAGACCCTGAAAGACCTGTTCATCCACGACCTCTCGGACGTCTACAGCGCCGAGAAACAGCTGTCCCGGGCGCTGCCCAAGATGGCCCGCGCCGCGCAGAACGCCGAGCTGGCCGCCGCGTTCGAGACCCACCTGGAGGAAACCCGTGGCCAGATCGAGCGCATCGACCGCATCGTCGAGCTGTGCGACATCCGGCTCAAGCGCATCAAGTGCTCGGCCATGGAAGGCCTGGTGGAAGAAGCGCAGGACGCGATCTCGGAAGGCGAGAAGAGCGCCGTGCGCGACGCGGCGCTGATCGGCTGCGCGCAGAAGGTCGAGCACTACGAGATCGCCAGCTACGGAACGCTCGCCACCTTCGCCAAGCACCTGGGCTTCGCCGAGGCGGCGAAGCTCTTGAAGGAGACGCTGGAAGAGGAAAAGGCCACCGACAAGAAGCTGTCGGTGTTCGCCGAGTCGGCCATCAACCTGGAGGCCGAAGCGGCTGCCTGATCACGCTGCGCCCCGAGGCCCGCGCGGAACGAAAAGCCCACAGCCGGCAGGTGCAGCACCTGCCGGCTGTTTTCTTTGGAGGGGCCCGCCCGGCTGCGATGCCGCGGCCGGCCGGCTTCAGCCCGCGTGCCGGCGCGGCGCCTCTTCACGCACCAGCTCGGTCCCCGGCATCCACGACCAAGTGGCCGACACATTGCGCGAGGGCGAGCCACCGGCGTTCACCGCGTCGCGGTAGGCGAGCGACGAGGCGCCCTCTTCGGCTTCCGGCACGAACACGGTGCCGTCCTTGCGCATCGTGCTTTCCTCCTGCGCCACGCGGCGCACGAAGTCGCGCTGGCTGCGGAACTCGATGACGCGCGGCAGCCGGCCGTCGCCCAGCACCTCGGCCGGGTCGCGCCGCTCGATGTCCTGGAAGAGCTGCATGGCGACCTGCAGGTGGCCGAGCTCATAGTCGAGAAAGCGCTCCCACAGCGCGCGGATGCGGGGGTTGGTTTCCTGCGCCGCGCAGCCCGCGTAGTTCCACACCTCCGAGGCTTCGCTCACCAGCAGCGTTTCCAGGATGGTTTCGTGCGGGTTGAGCATGGAACCATAGTGCGTGATGTGCTGCGACTCCACCGAAGCGATCTCCGCGTAGAGCTGGCGTGCCAGCGGGTCGGCGAACAGCGGGCCGATGTTCATGTAGTAGTCGTGCGTCTGGTATTCGCCGCCGGTCAGCGTGAGCGCATGCAGCTTGGTGGCCAGTTCCGCATCGGCACCGTAGGGCTCCAGCAGGTCGTGCTCGGCCGCGCGGTGGTGCACCCAGGTGGGCCGCGCGGGCACGATGTCGGTGTAGCCCTGGGTGATGTTGTTCGGGTCCTTGCCCTCCAGCCGGTCGAGCATGGCGCTGTAGCGATAGAGGTGGTCGAAGTCCTCCAGCAGCGCGTAGCGGTAGCCCTGGGCCAGGTAGGGGTCGGGCTCCATCTGCGCCACGGCGGCGGTGACCTCGATGGCGGTCTGCTCGTAGCCGATGGTGGTCTCCAGCGGCGAATGGTCGGCGCCGATCAGCCAGTTGATGGTGGTGGCCTGGTGCTGCTCCACGCGCATCAGCTGGGCCAGCGCCACGCGGGCGTCGGCGTTCATGCGCAGCGCCACCTGCTTGGTGCGCAGCGAATCGAGCTCCTGCCCGTTCATCAGGATGGCGCGCACGCGGGTGAAGGCGTCGTCGTCGAGCTTGCTGATGGGCTTGCCCACCATGTCCTTCCACGAAAGCGTCTGGCGGCCGAGCGGCGTGCCTTTGTCCTGCAGCAGATTGATGGTCATGGGTGTTCCTCGAAGTGGATGGGTGAAGATTGCGCAAGGGAGCGGCGGGCGCGCGGGGATTCAGGTGGCCGGCGTGGCGATCTGCGCGGTGGCCAGGGCCGCCGTCCAGCTGGTGATGGTGTTGACGTGCTGCGCCTCCTCGGCCAGCGCCAGGCCGAACTGCTCGGCCAGGTCGGTGTGGCCCGACTGCACGGCCAGCTGCACCAGCAGCTCCCAGCCAGCGTTGTCGGTCAGCTCGGCCGTCAGCACCGCGTTCAGCGACTGCGCCAGCGTGGTGCGGGGGTCGGTCACCACCTGGATCAGCCCCATCGAGGCGACGCCCACCACGTCGGCGCACGGCGTCTGCGCCGTGGGGTCGCCGCCCAGCGTGCGCATGGCTTCGGACAGCATCAGGAAATGCTGGTGCTCCTGCGCCCGAATGCGCAGCAGCGCCGCGCGCGGGCTGTCGGCCCGCACGCCGCCTTCCAGCATCGGCAGCTCGGGCACGCCGGTGGTGGTGGCCAGCACGTCGAACTTCAGCAGCAGGGCGTCGTACAGGCGGGTGCCGCCGCGCTCGAAGGCGATGCGCTCGCCGATCTTGTCGAACAGCATCTCGGGGCGCTGGCCCAGCATCTTGTCCATGCCCGCCTTCACCATGCCCTTGAGCGTGGGCGGCGGGGGCACGGAGCCGAGGGCGTCCGACGCGGCGATGTAGCTGCCGCGGTCTTCGTCGGCCAGGCTGACGTCGGGTGCCTTGGGCGGCGACCAGCGCTCGGCGATGTAGAGCATGGCGGTGACGCCTTCCGGGGCGGTGGCCGCGCCGGTGCGGTTGCCGCCTTGTGTGGTGGGTTCCATGGGGTTTCCTTGCGTTTTGAATGGGGAGGGGTCATTCATGCTCAGGAAGCCCTTGGCGCGATGTTTGTAGGACCAGCGCGCTCATCTCGCCGGTGCCGCGTGGCGCGGCTGGTGCCACGTGGGGCATGCGTGGCAGGGTGCGGCAGCGCTGCGCTGCGCTGCGCCGCGCCGCGCCGCGCCGCCGAAAAAAATACGCGGCCGGGTCAGCCCCCGCCGATGCCCACGGTCACGCGGCCCTGCCCCGCGCACTCGGGGCACGGGGCGCCGTCGCCGCGCCGGCCGGTGCCGCCACAGGCGCGGCACGGCGTCTCGCCCGTGCCGGGCGTGCCGGGCGGGGCCTCGTCGCCGGGCGCCTGCGCGGCGCGACCGGGCGCCGGCGGCGGCACGTGCGTGGGCGCGTCGAGCGAGGCGCCGGGGTCTTCCTCTCCCGCCACGGAGCGGGCGAGCGACAGGGCGTCGCCGGCGTCGCGCACCGGCGTGGTGGCGGGCTCGGCAGCAGGTGATGAGGATGGGGGAACGGGAGAAGTCATGGTGGGCTCCGGTCGGTTGAAAAGGGCGTGGCGTGGGAGCTCACTGCGGAGCGGCGGGCGCGGGTGCCGGCGTGCTGCCCGCCGGGGCGCCGACCGACTCGCGGCCGGCCGGCGTGGGCGTGTCGGCGCGTTGCGGCGCGGCGCCGCCGGCTGCGTTGGTGCCGCCGGCCGGCGGCCCGCCGCTTTGTTGCGCACCCTGGGTGAAGGGCGTGTCGCCGCCCGTGCCGCCCGCCGGCTGCAGGCGGTTCTTGGGCGCCATCAGGTTGAACGCCACCACCGCCACCAGCGCGGCCAGGGCGATGACGATCGCCATGCGAAAGACGCGCCGGCTGTCGCGATTGCCGTCCGGCTGACCGGTGCGCGGCGGGGTGCCGGAGGGAGTGGCGGCCGGCGCCTTGCCGGGGCCCGGGGGATGGGGTGCGTTCATGCGAGGCCTCTTGCGGTAGTGCAGACAGGCCTTCAACTTACGCAGGGGCGTGGCGGGCCGGTGTCGGACAAGCCGCCTAAGGAAGCGCTGCACGAATCACCGCGCCGCCCGATCCGTGCAGAGGCTCCCTCTCTCCGGCCGGGCGGGGTCGGCGCCGCGCTTGAACGGCTCCGGGCACGTCAGAAGTGGTGGACCACGCCCGCGGTGATGCCCGTCGCCTTGTCCTTGTTGGCGCTGCCCTGGTAGTTGCCGGACCAGTGGGTGCGGTCCACCTCCAGATACAGGCGGCTGCGCGGGGACAGCTTGTCTTCGGCGAACAGCATCGCCCGGTTGTAGGCGTCGTCCCGGCGGGCGGTGCGCTGGCGCTCGACCCGGTAGAAGGCGGCGGTCAGGTCCACCGCCGAAGTGGCCGCCCAGGTGGCGCCCGCCGAGTGCACGCGCTGCACCGTGCGCGCGGTGGCCGAGGTGTCTGCGTCGCTGCGCGCCGTGTTCAGGGCCAGCCGCACGCTGCCCCACTGATAGGCCGCGCCCAGCGTGGCGGCGTCCAGCTCCAGGTCGGCTGCGCTCTTGAAGCGCTGGTAGGCGCCGGAGACCGTCCAGCCCGCCGCGGCGACGGCGGCGCCCAGGCCCGCCGACGACTGGCGCGAGGCGCCGCCCGCGTTCTCGCCGAAGCTGTACATGGCCCTGGCGGTGACCGGGCCGAACCGGCCGGTGTACTTGAGCGCGTTGTCGAGGCGGTACGAGCCGGTGTTGGCGCCAGCGGTGCCGTATTCCCCACCCAGGCCGTGGCTGCTCAGGGCCGCCGTGGCGATGTTCGGGTTGAACGCGGCGAAGCGCATGCCCACCGCGTCCACCGGGCTGATGGCGTCGGCCAGCAGGTTGGTCTGGCGGCCGGCCGTGACCTGGCCCCATCGGCCGCCCAGGCCCACGGTGGCGGCGCGGTCGAAGAACTTGGTGGCGTTGGCGGTGGTGCCCGTGTCCAGGTTCAGGCCCGTTTCCAGGTTGAACAGCGCGAAGAGCCCCTCGCCTAGATCCTCGCGGCCGCGAAAGCCCAGGCGGCTGGTGCTGTTCACGCCGCTCGCCACGCCGTTGGTGGAGCCGTCGCTGGCCGCGTTGGCGGCCGTCAGCCCCGAGGTGTGGCGCACGCCGGCGTCGGCGATGCCGTAGATCGTCAGGCTGCTGGGCTGCGCGAGCGCCAGGGCGGGCGCGGCGGCCAGGGCCAGGGCGCAGGCGAGGTGTGTGCGATGCATCGATGTCTCCATGTCGTTGTGTTCGTCGCGCGCAGGGCTGCGCCGCGCCGGGTGACGGCGCGGCGGTCGTGCTGCGTCAAAGGGGTTTGGGGGCCAGGGGGCCAGGGGGCGGGCGACGGGCGGGACGGGGCTTGCCCGAAGCCGCAGCCCGGCCGCGTGCGGGGAAGCTCAGCGCGCCGTGGTGGCGGCGGGCTCCATGCCGGTGCTGCGCACGATGGCGGCGGCCGCCGGCGCGGCCAGGAAGCGGATCAGGTGGCGGGCCGCGTCGGCTTCGGGCGCGCCCGTGGCGACGCCGGCCGAGAAGAACACGCGCTGCTGCACCTCGTCGGGCAGGGCGCCGACGTATTGCAGCTCCTTGAAGGGCAGCAATTCGCTGACCTGCTGGAAGCCGATCTCCGCATCGCCGCGCAGCACCACGGCGCCCACGCGCTCGCTGTAGATCTTGGTGGCCTTGTCCTTGATCTGGTCGGCCACGCCGAGGCGCTGGAACAGCTCGGTGGACAGGTAGGTGCCGCTGGCGCTGGCCGAGTAGGCGATGGACTTGGCGTTGAGCAGCGTCTGCTTGAGCGCCTCCACCGTGGTGATGTCCGGGATGGGCGTGCCCTTGCGCACGCTCATGCCGATCATGGAGCGCGCCAGATCGACCCGGCTGCCGGGCTGCACCTTCCCCTGCTCGATGAGCTTGTCGAGCGCGGAATCGGCCAGGATGACGATGTCGAACTGCTCGCCCCGCGCCATGCGGCTGGGGATGGAGTCCGGCGCATTGCCGATGGAGGCGCCACGTGCCGTGGTCACCTTGTGGCCGGTGGCCTGCTCATAGAGCGGAATGAGCTGGTCGTAGGCGGCAGAGAACCCGCCAGAGGTGACGACACGGATCTCCGCGGCCTGCGCCGTGGCGGGCGCCGCGGCGCCCAGCGTGACGCCCAGGCTGACGGCCACCCCCATCAGGGCGCCCAGCGCGCGGCGGCGCAGGGCGGAGAGGGGAGCGAAGGGCGAGGAAAGGGGGAATCGAACGGCTTGCATGGGCTTGTCTCCTGGGTTTTTTGTTCTCTGCGGGCGGTTGGCTCTGCTGCCTTCAATCCGCCGTGATCTTGCGCTCGGTGATGATGCGGCTCCACTTCTCGTTCTCGGACGCGATGAACTTGCCCAGTTCCTCACGCGTGCCGGGCGCTGCCGTCTGGCCGTGCTTGAGCAGGTTGTCGCGCACTTCGGGAGTGTTCAGCACCTTCACGAGTTCGGCGTTCCAGCGGTCCAGCAGCGGCTTGGGCGTCTTCGAGGACGCGACGAACGCGTACCAGTTGGTGGCATTGAAGCCCGGGAAGGTCTCGGCCACGGTCGGCACGTTGGGCAGGTAGGCCGGGCGCGTCAGGCCGGTGGTGGCCAGCGGAATCAGCTTGCCCGACTCGATGTGCGGCAGTGCCGTGGGGGGCGCCGCGTAGAACGACGCCACGCGGCCGCCCAGCACGTCCTGCAGGGCCGGCGCGCCGCCCTTGTAGGGCACGTGCACGGTATCGATCTTGGCGATGTCGTTGAGCAGCTCGCCCGCCAGGTGCGACGCAGAGCCAGGGCCGGTGGAGGCGAAGTCGAGCTTGCCGGGTTCGCGCTTGGCCTTGGCCACGTAGTCGGCGAGCGTCTTGATGCCGGTGCTGGCGGGAGTGACCAGCACGTTGGGGAAGGTCACGCCCATGGTGATGGGCGCGAAGCTCTTGATCGGGTCGTAGCCGACCTTCATGAAGTGCGGGGCGATGCTCAGCGGCCCGATGGAGCCGAACAGCAGCATGGAGCCGTCGGACGGGCCGTTGGCCACCTGGGCATGGGCCACGTTGCCGCCCGCGCCGGGCTTGTTGTCCACCACCACGGTCTGGCCGATGTTCTCGCCCAGCTTCTTGGCGATGACGCGGGCGGCAATGTCGGCCGAGCCGCCGGCGGCGAAACCGACCACCATGGTCACGGGCTTCTTGGGCGGAAAATCCTGCGCGTGGGCAGCGGTGAGCGCGAAGGGGGCGCCAGCCACGAAAGCGGCGGCGGTGAGCCAGGTACGGCGTTGCATGTTGTTGTCTCCGTATCGGCCGGCAAAGGCCGGCCTTGTGAAAGGTCGCCATCCTAGGCACCACGTAATATTATGTGAATTGCAATTTACGGGCGGTTTGTTGCATGCGACGCATCAATTTCGACATGGGCGAACTCATGGCCTTCGTGGTCACCGCCGAAAAGGGCAGCTTCCGCCTCGCGGCGGAGGCCTTGTACCTGTCCGCGCCCGCGCTGAGCCGCCGCGTGGAGCGGCTGGAGACGGCGCTCGGCATCCGGCTGCTGGAGCGCACCACCCGGCACGTGGCCCTCACCGCCGTCGGCCAGGAATTCCTGCAGGAAGCCCGCGCCGCCCTGAACGGGCTGGACGAGGCGGTGCAGCGGGTCGGCGACCAGCTGAAGCTGCGCCGGGGGCGCGTTACCGTGGCCTGCATTCCATCGGTCGCCGGCAACCTGCTGCCGCAGGTGCTCAAGGCCTTCGCCAATGCCCAGCCCGAGGTGCAGGTGCACGTGCTCGACGAAAACGCCCGGCAGGTACTGGACGCCGTGCTGCGCGGTGAAGCGGACTTCGGCGTGAGCTTCACGGGCAGCCAGGAATCCGCCCTGCGATTCGATGCCCTGACGCGCGAACGCTACGTGCTGGCCCTGCCCCCGGGCCATGCCTGGGCCGGCCGCCGTGAGGTGGCCTGGTCGGAACTGGCGGGCGAACGGCTGGTATCGGTGTCGCACCACAGCGGCAACCGCCTGGTACTGGACCAGGTCATGGCCGAGCTGCCGGAGCAGCCCGTGGCCTGGTACGAATGCAACCATGTGTCCGGCGCCCTGGCGCTGGTGGAAGCGGGCCTGGGGATGGCGGCGATCCCGCAACTGGCGCTGGAGCCGTCTCACCCGCGGGTGCGGAGCGTGCCGCTCACCCAGCCGGAAGTCTGGCGCACGCTGGGCCTGCTGCAGCGGCGCGACCGGGTGCTGAGCCCCATGGCCCAGGCGCTTCGGGACTGCATCGTCCAGATGCACAAGACGGCATGATGCCTTGCGTTGACCAGGACCTGCTCGATTGCAGGCTGGACGCGAGCCAGCGCCCGGCTGCCCGCGAGGCTGCTTAACGCCTACGCATCAGGCCCAAGCCGATCACCGCGACCAGCGCGGTCAGCACCAGCGTCCCCAAAGGCGATGTGCCCGCCCCCTCGCGGCTCGAGGCCCGCCGCTCATCGCCGTGGCGGGAATTTCCAGGGGCCGGGCCGGCCAGTTCCTGGTGGTCCCAGGGGCGCAACTGCTGCAGTGGCGTGCGCTTGTAGGCGGAACCCGGCACGGGTTCTTCGCTCGGTACGCCTGTGACGGGAAGGTTGGGCAAGGACTGTGCGGCTTCTGGTGTGGAATTCATGGGCTCACCGTCGGAAATAAAGCGTATGAGGCGCCCGTGCACGGCCCTGCGGCGTAGGAAGACAGGCCAAGGCCGTGTCGAACGCGAGGGTGGATTTGTCGCTGGCCCGCTTGCCGGATCGCCCGGTCATGGCGGATGGCTGCCCAGCCAGCAGGGGCGAGTCCGCCGGGGCCCGTCAGCTCAGCCGCTTCGGCTCGCCGGGCCGTGCGCCGGCCCCCCCTCCAAAAGACGCTCCAGTTCAGCCGCCGTCTGCGGCCTTCCAAACAGATAGCCCTGCAGCTCGTTGACCTCCAGCGCTTGCAGGAGGTCGGCCTGCATCGGTGTCTCCACCCCTTCCGCCACCACGCGCTTGTCCAGCGCCTTGGCCAGCGCCACGATGGCGGTGGCGATGGCCAGCGCGGGCCGGTCCGCACCGAAAGCGAAGACGAAGCTCTTGTCGATCTTGAGCGTGTCGAACGGCAGACGGCTCAGGTAGCGCATGGCTGAGTAGCCCACGCCGAAGTCGTCCAGCGCGATCGCCACGCCCTGCGCGCGCAGGGCGGAGAGCCGCGCCGCGGCGGCGTCCACGTCCTGGATGAGCGCGCCCTCGGTGATCTCGAGCTCCAGTTCGCCGGCTTCGACCCCGAACTCGTCCAGCAATTCCTGCAGCGCGGCGGGAAAGCCGGGGTCGGCCAGTTGCACCGGCGAGAGGTTGACCGACAGATGGCGCACGGGTATCCGGGCGTCGGCGCGCCACCGGGCCAACTGCTGCAATGCCTGCCGCAGCACCCACAAACCCAGCTCCAGGATGAACCCGGATTCCTCGGCCATGGCGATGAAGACATCGGGTGACACCATGCCCTTGTCAGGGTGCCGCCAGCGCAGCAGTGCCTCGACCGACGCCACCCGGCGGTCCCGCGCGCCGACGCGCGGCTGGAAAACCACGAACATCTGCTGCGCGGCCAGGGCCTGGTGAAGGTCGTGGCGCAGCGCCAGCCGCTCTGCCTGGTCGGCTGCCAGTGCGGGCCGGAATTCCACCAGCAGGTTGCGGCCCGCGGCCTTCGCGGTGTACATGGCCAGATCGGCATGGCCGAGCAGTCCGTCCCACGTGACGCCGTGGGCGGGAAACAGCGCCATGCCCACGCTAGCGCCCAGGTCCAGCGAGTGCGGCGGCAGGTTGAAAGGCTGGCGCATGGCCTGCCGCACCGCGTCGATATCCGTCCTGAAAAGACCCTGGTCGTCCGCCGTGAGCACCACCACGAACTCGTCACCGGCCGGCCTGGCCAGGGCCAGCGCGCGGTCGCCCAAGGTGCTGCGCAGCCGGCTTGCCACCTCGTGCAGCACGCCATCGCCCACCGCATGCCCGAACGCGTCGTTGACTTCCTTGAAACCGTCCAGGTCCATGTACACCACTGCGAAGGGCGTCGGATGCGGCGTGGCAAGGTCCGCGCAGGCCTGGATCCGCTGCTCGATCGCTTCCTGCAATCCGAGCCGGTTGAGAAGGCCCGTCAGGCTGTCGCGGATGGCGCGCTCGCGCAACTGCTGTTCGTGCTGCTCGGCGTGCAGGGCGACGGCCAGCCGCTGGCGGAACGCGCCCAGCTCGCGGTCGGCGCGGCTGCCGGGCGGCGGCGGCTGCGTCAGGTGCAGCCATACGCCCTGGCTGGCAGTCTGAGCGACCGGCAGGTGGTGCGCGGAAGGCGGTGCGCCGATGGGGTCGGGGGAGCCGGCGTGGGGGCTGCCATGCCGCAGTGCCGTACTGCCCGGCTCCAGCGTCAGCAACAGGGAGCCGGCCCCACTGGACGAGCGCAGCACCACCCCCGCCGCCTCATCGCCGCCCCGCTCGCGCAGATGCAGCAGCATGAGCCGCACCACCTCGGCGAAGGGCTTTTGCTCGATGATGGCCTGGTCCATCTGCGCGAGCACCCGGAAGAGCGCCAGATCGCGGCCCACCTCGGCGGCCATGACGTTGAAGGAGTCGGCCAGGTCGGTGAACTCACTGCGTTGGCCGCGGATCCGGACCTGGCCGGTGAAGTCGCCCCGCAGCACGGCGCGGGTGCCCGAGGTGAGCGCGTCGAGCGGCTGGGTCAGCCTGCGCAGCACCACCGAGCTGCTGATCAACGCCAGGAAGAAGGCGATGGCCGCGACATTGCCGACCAGCGCCGCCAAACCGATCGGGAAATAGCGCCGCAGGTCCGGCTGCACGGTGGTGACGACCGTCCAGGCCGGCGAGTCGAAATAGGGGGCGAAGAAAATCTCGCGCTGTGTTCGTACCCCTTCCTCCGCCACGGCCGGAGGCTCCACCCCCTGGCAGAAGGGCATGCGCAGCTGCGGCCCGAAAAAGCAGATGCGGTGGGTGCCCGATTGAGCGTTTTCCCAGAGGTGCTCTGCGGTGAACCGCCCCCGCACCACCACGTCTGCCGCCGTTACCACCATCTCCACCGTGGGCGGGGCCTGCGGCTCGGCAGCGCCGGTGATGTGCAGTGCGGTCCGGGGTAGTGGCGACGGCTCCGGCAGCGCCACCCGGGGCTCACGCTGCACGCTGGCAAACAGGCCCTGGAGCCCAGGTTCCGGAACCACGGTCTCGTGGCCCTGCTGCTCGAACAGCGCGATCCGTGTCAGCAGCCGCTCCGCGGCCCGCAATCGATCGATGACCTGGATACCCGTTGTCTTGGCCAGCTCGCTGCCCAGTTGCGCGGCTGACTGCTTTAGGGCGTACTCGGTGAGCTGGTAGGCCAGCAGCGAGACGGTCACCACCGGCAGGGCCACCAGCACGAAGAAGGTGGCAAGCAGTTGCCTGCCTACGCGGCTTTGCAGGATGGCGTGGGCCGCCGTCAGGCGCATGTGTCAGTAATCCTCAGCCACGCCGATGAAGCCGCCGTTGTTGGCGCGGATGATGTCGTCACGGCTGGCCTTCGCGGTCAATGGCGTTTGGCTCCGGCCATCCGGGCCCATGCTGTACAGGTCGTAGTCGCTGTTCAGGGGATGCAGCGATTTGTCCTTGCGCTTGTCGCCTACCTTGGCACCTTCCATGGACAGGTACTGATAGGGAGCTCCCCACGGGTCCAGGCGCGTGTCGGGCAGGTCGGCCAGGGTGTCGGGAAACGCATTCCTGAAGTAGAGATACCGCTCCAGCTTGAAACTGATCTCGAGGATGTCCCGCTTGGCGATGGCGATCTTGCTTCGCTCGACATACGCGTGGTAGCTGGGCAGCGCCACCGCCATCAGCAAGCCGACCAGGGTGACCGCGATCATCATCTCCAGCAGGGTCACGCCCAGCGCATGCAGAGCGCGGCGATGGCGCATCAAGATCCGTTGCATGCCGAGCCTCAGGCCTTTGGCAATGGTTGGGGTGGATGGGACATGGCAAAGCGTGCCCGCCCACGGCGGCTAACAATTGGTTGCATTCGCAATCATAGGCGTGAGAGCCGCCGAAAGATGGGCGTCCGCCTGTCAGGAAAAGCCTTTTTCCACACCACAGGAACTGCTTCTCGCGCTCCGGAACGACGCAGAACCGAAAACTGAAGGCAATCCAAGCGTAAGACGACGGGCGCGAAGGGCCCCTGATGGATCGCGCCAAGGCGGGCTGTATCAGCGCCAACGCGTGGCTACCTGTCCGCCATTGCCCTGCCTGAAGGCTGGAACCCCGCGGCGCCGGTTTGGCGCCGCGGGACTACAGCACGCCTTGGGAAACACCCGGCAAATCAGTGGTCTCGTTCCAATTTTTCGGAGAACCCATGGCTGAGATGACTTTGCAAACCCTGTCCGACGCAATGCGCCGCATCGATTTCGGAATGCTCTCGACCCGCACCGAAGGCGGAGAGATCGCGAGCCGCCCGATGAGCAACAACGGCGAGGTCGAGTACCGGGGCGACAGTTATTTCTTCACGTTCGAGGATGCGCGCACGGTGGGCGATATCGAACGCGATGCGAAGGTCGGGTTGACCTTCTCCAGCACGACAGACCGGTCGAGCGGCCCAGGGCTGTTCATCGCCATCGAAGGGCATGCGGAGTTGGTCCGGGACAAGGCGCAATTTGCAGAACACTGGACGAAAGATCTGGACCAGTGGTTTCAACAGGGGGTGGACACGCCCGGGGTGGTGATGATCAAGGTGCACGCGAAGCGCATGCATTACTGGAAGGGCGCGGACGAAGGTGAAGTTCCACTCTGACCCGGCCGGCCTTCCGCCGCACCTGCCCGATCAGAACAGCAGCGGCGCGGTGGTCGGCACTGCCGGCTTCTTGTCCTCGGCGGGGCCTGCGTCATACACGCCGGTTGGCGCCAGCCGCAGCAGCGACTGGGCGTCCCCCAGCGTTCCGCAAAGCCACTGGTCGTAGTCCTCGGGGGAGAGCGCGATCACGCTGCGCTTGTCCTGGTGCGCTGCGGTTCGCTCGGGATGGGGTTTGTGCATGCGCCGCATCAGCGGGTCGGCGTCCGCGTTGAGGGTCAGCATGGTGTAGCTCTCGCGCACCTCCCCGCTGGCCGGGTCGGTCCAGGTGTTCCACAGGCCCGCCAGGCCCCAGAGCTCGCCATCCGCGCGGCGAAAGCGCCACCACACGTTCCTGCCTGTCTCCCAGTTCGGTTCGTCGAACGTCTCGGCCGGAATGATGCAGCGCTGTCCACGCGCCCATGGGTCCTTGTAGCTCGCTTTCTGTGCCAGTTCCTCGCTGCGCGCGTTGTGGGTCGGGTACTTCGATTGGGGCTCCTTCGCGAACCAGGGAATCAGTCCCCACTGCCCCACCACCAGTTCCCTCGAAAAGCCCGGATCACCCTTCGCGCGGCGCACGAAGGGCCCATTGCCACGCGGGTAGAGCACATCGTCCCACCAGCGGCCATTGCCCCGGCCGTTGCTGATCTCCCAGGCTTGCTCGATGGCCCTCGCGTCAGCCGGTGGCTTGTAGGTGTTGCACATGCGCGCTCCTCCAACAGAAAGGATGAGCGTGCGGTCGATTCGCATCCCCTGCCGTAGGAGGTTGTCGGCAGGCGGGGCGGGGGCATCCACCCGTCGACGCGCAAGGCGGGCGCCGAGCCCAGCCTCTACGGCCTGTGGGACCGGGCGTTGACGTCCGGCCCCTTGGTCTGGGCACCTCGGGTGGCCGCTTCGTGCGCGTGCTGGCTGCCAGTGGGATCGGCGATCTGCACGACGTGGCCCTTCTGCCAGGCATCCGCACCCGGGTCGATAGCGGGAGTCGCCAGGTCTTCGCGCCCCTTGCGCTTGTCGGCGCTGTCGATGCCGAAGCGCTGGTCCCGCGCCGCGACCATGGCCGGGTCGTGCTGCCCGTCGGCGGTGAAGCCCATCATCAATTGGGGAATGCCGAGCGGCAGTGGTTTGTCGACATCGGTGTGCCAGGTGTGCCAGGTCTTGCCATAGGTGCCGATCAGCTTCTTCATCAGCTCCTTCTCGGCGACGTCTGGAATGGCCGGCGCGAAGAGCTGGCCGGATCGGACTTCGTGCACATGGCTGTGCCAGAGCGCCTTCTCCTCGGCAGGCAGCGCCGCGAAGAGTTTCGCGCTCACGATGTATTCGATGCCCATGATCTTGGCGTCCTTCTGGTTGCCGTCGAAGATCACGCACTGCGTCACGTCTTCGTTGAGGATGGAGCAGTAGTGATGGGCCTCCATCTGCACCCCGGGGCGACCGTTGTAGAAGTGGAAGCCGTTGAGATAGGTGTTGATGGCTTCGACGGGGGGCTTGTTCTGAAGCACCATCGCGCCGGCCTCAAGGACCTTGGTCTTCGCCGTCTCCGGCGCGCCGGGGGCGGCAACGTTGGACACGGTGTCTCTGTCTCCGCAACCGGTGAGAGCAGCAGCGGCGGTGGCGGCGGCCAGCAGCAGCGTGGCCGCAAGGGGCATGGATGTCATGGTGGGTCTCCGATGTGCATCAGGCCAACTTATGGCGGGGCTGCCGCGACGGATGTAGGACCCGGCGGATGGCGACCTCGATCATCATCATCAGCAGCACTCACCCGCCTGCCCGACAACGGAAAGGTCGCTGCGTGCCGCCACGGACCGCCGACGTAGTACCAGACCTGAATGCCCACCGCGGCGATGTCGTGTGGCTCGAACACCTGCTCGAGTTCGCCCTGCAACTGCCTGGCGACGGCAGGCGGCACCTTGTTCTGTACCGTGATGTGCAGCGCTCCCCGCTTGGCTCGGTCTTGCGGGCCTAACAGCGAGGACCAGCGCTCGGCCAGCGCGCTGCGCAGCCACACCGCCTGCCCGGACGACAAGGCATAGGCCACGCCGGCCCCGAGAAACTGCACCCGATCGACACGCAGCCCGAACGGCTCGGTGCTCGACGCGAGCGCCTGCGCATCTCGCAGCACGAGATCCACGGACCCCACAGGCAGGGCGTGGAACAGCGTGATGTGCGCGTCCAGCCAGTTCCGATGCGCAGGGAAATGCTGTCGCCGCAGCGCGGTGAATCGCGCCGAGGCCGCCGGATCCATTTGCAGCGTGACGATGAGCGCCGTCGCGTCCGGTTCGGCGGCCGACCCGTTCTTTGGCGAAGGCTGGATCGAGTCGCTCATCGGCTTGCAGCCCCCCTTGGCTTCATCTTTGCGCACGGAGGAATCTTCCATGGCAGGGCCCGGGCCTTCTGCCAAGATGGCAACGGGCAGTAGCGGGTCACGAATCGAAAGGCGCCGGCGTCCAGCCCAGCGCGCGTTCGATCGCCGCACGGTTGCGGGTGGCGATCACGGCCGGCACGCGCCTGACGTATTGCTCGGCATGCGCACGCTCCTTCCCCTCCAGTGCGTCGAGATACCGGACTGCATCGTCCTCGGAAGGCACCTTTGCGTCAATGCCGTCACACCGCGGCGGCAAGGCGGTCCAGACCACGGCGTCGATGCCTTTGGCGCGCGCCCAGACGCGAATGGCTTCGCCGGCCGCTCCGCGCTGATCCGTCTCGGTATCGCCCACCCACTCCGGGTGTGAGGGGTCTATCTCTTCGCGTTGGCGCAGCAGCTCGCGGGCCTGGCCCAGGTCGGTGGACGAGAGCATCGCCCACCATGCGGGCTGCTCCCTGGCGCCGGTGCAGAGGACGGTTGCCAGCTCGCCGTGATCGCCTTCGCGCGCGAACTCGATGGGCAGGCGTGGGCCGTCGTCGTGCCACTCGGACGCCACCGGGAGCACCCCTGGTTTCCAGATGAGAGAACCCCAGCCAAGGCAGGCAATTTTCATGGTCGATCAGTCGTCGGCTCCGGGACACTCCGGCGTCGCAGAGCCTCGGGTGCGTCCTCCGGGAATGGCGTAGGCCCCGTGCCGCAGTGTCTGAAAGACGTCGGCACGCCATCGCCCCACGCGTGGCCGCCAGGCGTCCCGCCGTCCTCACGGACAATGGAAAATCCGCAAGCCGGCCCCATCAACCCCCACCCCACCGTGGCCACAATCGTCCATCGCCCACGTTCGGGACAACCACGCCGACCCGCCCCATGCTCCACTACCACACCATCCCCGTCACCGCCTTCCAGCAGAACTGCTCGCTTCTCTGGTGCGATGCCACCGCCGAAGCCACGCTGGTCGACCCGGGCGGCGACATCGACCGGCTGCTGGCCGCCGTGGCCGAGCGCGGCCTCTCACTCACGCAGATCTGGCTCACCCATGCGCACATCGACCATGCCGGCGGCGCGGGCGAACTGGCAGAGACGCACCAGCTGCCCATCACCGGCCCGCACCCGGGCGACCAGTTCTGGATCGACGGGCTGCCGCAGCAAAGCGCGATGTTCGGCTTTCCGCCGGCGCGATCGTTCACGCCCACGCGCTGGCTGCAGGACGGCGACACGGTGCAGATCGGGCAGGAGACGCTGCACGTGCGCCACTGCCCCGGCCACACGCCCGGCCACGTGGTGTTCCATGCGCCGCAGATCCAGCGCTGCTTCGTGGGCGACGTGCTGTTCGCGGGCAGCATCGGCCGCACCGACTTCCCGCAGGGCAACCACCAGCAGCTGATCGACAGCATCGTGCAGCGCCTCTGGCCCATGGGCGACGAGACGGTGTTCATTCCCGGCCACGGGCCGGAAAGCTCGTTCGGGCGCGAGCGGCGCAGCAACCCATACGTGGGCAACACCTGAGCGCCTGGAGGCTAACGCTATTCTTTTGATAGCTGCATGCGCTGATGAATCCAGCGCCGCAGCCCATTTTCGACCTGAAACCAGCCGCTCCGGCCCGTGGGCGGCGTGCCAGGCCTGCGGTGGACGCCGCGTTCAGCCCGGCGCCAGCACGCCGCGCACCGCCGCCGCGAAGCGCGCGTCCGCCATCGCGCCCACGTTGCAGCGCGACCAGCGCGAGGGCACGGCCGCATCGACCTGGAACACGCGGCCCGGCGCCATGGTCACCTTGCGGGCCATGAGCTGCTCGGCCAGCGGCAGCGAATCGGCCACGCCAGGGAACGCCACCCACAGGTAGAGGCTCTGCGCGCTGCGCGCGAACACCTCGCAGCCCGCGCCGTCCAGCCAGGCCAGCGCCTGCGTCGTGGCCTGGCCCAGCTTCTGGCGCAGGCGCACCAGATGGCGGGCGTAGTGGCCTTCCCGCAGCATCACGTCCACCATGCGCTCGCAGTATTCCGAGCCGCTGACGTGGATCAGCGCCTTCAGGTCGGCCAGGTCGCTGGCCAGCGCGTCGTTGCAGGCGATGAAGCCCACGCGCAG